>ERZ1673736.3137-NODE-3137-length-16245-cov-6.957752_pt1 | contig 16245 bp, 8 predicted proteins | sample MGYA00580212_ERZ1673736 | MGnify/ENA primary metagenome ERZ1673736 (study PRJEB41218, sample SAMN15661752) | gut metagenome | host: Homo sapiens | place: Canada: London | collected 2015-08-20/2019-03-30 | study: EMG produced TPA metagenomics assembly of...
GGATGTCGATCTGATCGATGTTGCTCCGAATCAGATTGCATCTATCGCGGCGTCTTTGATCCCGTTCTTGGAGCATGACGATGCCAACCGTGCGTTGATGGGATCGAACATGATGCGTCAGGCAGTTCCGATTATTTCCCCGCAATCCCCGATCGTGGGAACCGGTTTGGAAGCCAATTTGATCAAGGATTCCAGAACGCAGGTGGTTGCCGAGGGACCGGGAGTGATCGCTTATGTTGACGGACGCAAGATTGTTGTTAAATATGACCGTACGGAAGAAGAGGCTTTTGTAAGCTTTGAACCTGATACGAAAGAATATTACCTGCCGAAATACCAACGTACGAACCAGAGTACGACGATCACGCTGAAACCGATCGTGAGAAAGGGTCAACGCGTGGAAGAAGGCCAGATATTGACAGAAGGATACTCTTCAGAGAAGGGAGAATTGGCTCTCGGACGAAACTTGAAAGTGGCATTCATGCCGTGGAAAGGGTACAACTACGAGGATGCTATCGTGATTTCGGAGAATATCGTGCGGAATGATGTCTTTACATCTGTTCACGTGGACGAGTATTCTTTGGAAGTGCGTGAAACGAAACGTGGATTGGAAGAGTTGACGGCTGATATTCCGAACGTAAGTGAGGAGGCCACGAAGGATTTGGATGAAAACGGAATCATTCGTGTAGGGGCTCGTGTTCAACCGGGAGATATCCTGATTGGTAAGATTACCCCGAAAGGTGAGTCTGATCCTAGTCCGGAAGAAAAATTGTTGAGAGCGATCTTCGGTGATAAAGCCGGTGATGTGAAAGATGCTTCGTTGAAAGCTTCTCCTTCATTGAAAGGTGTCATTATCGATAAGAAGTTGTTCCAACGTACGGTAAGTGATCGGAAAACGAAGGCAGCCGGTAAAAATATCTTGGCCGAGTTGGATGAACAATTCCAACGTAAAGTCGGAGATTTAACTACTTTATTGATCGATAAATTATTCGAGTTGGTAAACGGTAAGACTTCACAAGGCGTGAAGAATTACTTGAACGAGGATATCGTTCCGAAGGGAGTGAAGTTCTCTTACAAGATGTTGCAGAATATGGACTTCTTGCAGGTCAACCCGAATAAGTGGACGACTGATAAGCAAAAGAACGATATGATCCGTGACTTGTTGCATAATTATATCATCAAGTACAAGGAGATCGAAGGACAGATTAAACGTAAGAAATATAATGCTACCGTCGGTGATGAGCTTCCTTCCGGAATTATCAAGATGGCGAAGGTTTACGTGGCTAAGAAACGTAAATTGCAAATCGGTGATAAGATGGCAGGACGTCACGGTAACAAGGGTATTGTATCTCGTGTGGTAAGGGTAGAGGATATGCCGTTCTTGTCTGACGGAACCCCGGTTGATATTTGTTTGAACCCGCTAGGTGTGCCTTCCCGTATGAACTTGGGGCAGGTGTTTGAAACCGTGTTGGGTTGGGCCGGAAAGAATTTGGGATTGAAGTTTGCAACCCCGATTTTCGATGGTGCTTCTTTGGATGATATTAACAGATACACGGATGAAGCAGGTGTACCTAGATTCGGAACCACTTATTTGTATGACGGAGGTACGGGAGAACGTTTCGACCAACCGGCAACCGTGGGTGTGATCTATATGTTGAAACTGGGACACATGGTTGATGACAAGATGCACGCTCGTTCTATCGGACCTTACTCGTTGATCACGCAGCAACCTCTTGGAGGTAAGGCTCAGTTCGGAGGTCAGCGTTTCGGAGAGATGGAGGTTTGGGCTCTTGAGGCTTTCGGAGCTTCACACATCTTACAGGAAATCTTGACCGTGAAGTCTGATGACGTGATGGGTAGAACCAAGACTTACGAGCATATCGTGAAAGGTGAACCTCTTCCGACACCCGGAATTCCGGAATCATTCAACGTGTTGTTGCATGAACTTCGCGGGTTGGGATTGAGCGTTAATTTAATATAATTGTTGATTTATGATTTTAGATTTATGATTCATGTGATTGTAAATCTAAAATCTAAAATCTAAAATCTAGAATATGGCCTTCAGAAAAGACAATAAAGTAAAAAATTTTACGAAGATCGCTATTGGATTGGCTTCCCCGGAAGAGATTCTGGAACGGTCCAGTGGTGCTGTATTAAAACCGGAGACGATTAACTATCGTACTTACAAACCCGAACGCGACGGTTTGTTCTGCGAACGTATCTTCGGTCCGGTGAAGGATTATGAATGTCATTGCGGTAAATATAAACGTATTCGTTACAAGGGTATCGTTTGTGACCGTTGTGGTGTTGAGGTTACGGAGAAGAAGGTTAGACGTGAGCGTATGGGACATATCCAGTTGGTGGTTCCTGTGGCTCATATCTGGTATTTCAAGTCGTTGCCAAATAAAATCGGTTACTTGTTAGGGTTACCTTCCAAGAAACTGGATGCCGTTATCTATTACGAGAGATACGTGGTGGTAAACCCGGGTATCATGGGGGATTCCGGTATCAAAACAATGGATTTCCTGACGGAAGAAGAGTATTTGGATATTCTGGATAAACTTCCGACAGATAATCAATATCTGGATGATGATGATCCAAATAAATTCATCGCCAAGATGGGTGCGGAAGCTATTTCCATGTTGTTGGAGCGTTTGGATTTGGATGATCTTTCTTATGATTTGAGAAATAAAGCGAACACGGAAACTTCTCAACAAAGAAAGAACGAGGCGTTGAAACGTCTTCAAGTGGTAGAGGCTTTCCGTGAAAGTAAAGAAATTAATAAACCGGAATGGATGATTGTGAAGGTGTTATCTGTGATACCGCCTGAATTGCGTCCGTTGGTTCCGTTGGATGGAGGTCGTTTTGCTACTTCCGATTTGAACGATTTGTACAGACGGGTGATTATTCGTAACAATCGTTTAAAGAGATTGATAGAGATCAAGGCTCCGGATGTGATCTTGCGTAATGAGAAGCGTATGTTGCAGGAGGCCGTGGATTCTTTGTTCGATAACTCTCGTAAATCCAACGCGGTTAAGATTGAGAATAACAGACCGTTGAAGTCTCTTTCCGACAGTTTGAAAGGTAAACAAGGTCGTTTCCGTCAGAACTTGTTGGGTAAGCGTGTTGACTACTCTGCACGTTCGGTAATCGTTGTAGGTCCGGACTTGAAGATGCACGAGTGTGGTCTTCCGAAAGACATGGCGGCTGAATTGTATATGCCGTTTATTATCCGTAAGTTGATCGAGCGCGGTATCGTGAAGACGGTGAAGAGTGCCAAGAAGATCGTGGATCGTCGTGATCCAATCGTTTGGGATATTCTTGAAAACGTGTTGAAAGGTCACCCGGTATTGTTAAACCGTGCCCCGACCCTGCACCGTTTGGGTATTCAGGCATTCCAGCCGAAATTGATCGAGGGTAAGGCTATTCGTTTGCACCCGTTGGCTTGTACTGGATTCAACGCCGACTTCGATGGAGACCAGATGGCCGTACACTTACCATTAGGTAATGAGGCCGTGTTGGAAGCTCAGATTTTGATGTTGTGTTCTCATAATATTTTGAACCCGGCTAACGGTGCGCCTATCACGGTGCCTTCTCAGGATATGGTACTCGGTTTGTACTATATCACGAAACCGAGAAAGGGCGTGAGGGGTGAAGGTTTGAAGTTCTATTCTCCGGAGGAGGTAATTATCGCTTTCAACGAGAAAGCTGTCGACTTGCATGCTGAAGTCGAGGTGAAGATCGATGACGTGGATAAAGACGGTCAACCGTTCAGACATATGATCAAAACGACCGTGGGACGTGTGATCTTGAACCAGTTTACCCCGAAAAACTATCCTTATATCAATACGTTGATCACGAAGAAAGCTTTGCGTGACATTATCGGTGACGTGTTCAAACGTTGCGGTGTGGACGTGACGGCTAAATTCTTGGATGATATTAAGGATTTGGGTTATCGTAAGGCTTTTGAAGGAGGTTTGTCTTTCAATCTGGGAGACGTTATCGTTCCTGAGAACAAGCAGGACTTGTTGCAAGAAGGATATGATCAGGTTGAGGAGGTGATGGCGAACTATAACATGGGATTCATTACCAATAATGAAAGATATAACCAGATTATTGATATTTGGACACACGTGAATGCGAACCTGACCGCCACGTTGATGAAACAATTGGCAGCGGACGACCAAGGATTCAATTCTATCTATATGATGTTGGATTCCGGAGCCCGTGGATCTCGTGAGCAGATTCGTCAGTTGGGAGGTATGCGTGGATTGATGGCAAAACCGCAGAAATCAGGTGCTGCCGGGGGACAGATTATCGAGAACCCGATTTTGGCAAACTTTAAAGAGGGACTTTCGGTGTTGGAGTACTTTATTTCGACCCACGGTGCTCGTAAAGGTTTGGCCGATACCGCATTGAAGACTGCTGACGCCGGATATTTGACTCGTCGTTTGGTTGACGTGGCTAACGATATCACGATTACCGAGGAAGATTGCGGTACGTTGAGAGGTATTACCATTTCGGCAATCAAGAATAACGAGGAGATCGTGTCTTCTTTGTCAGAGAGAATTTTAGGACGTGTTTCCGTGCATGATATTTATCATCCGAATACGGGTGAATTGATCGTGGCTTCCGGAGATGAGATCACGGAGGTGGTTGCCGATATTATCGAGAACTCCCCGATCGAGCGTGTTGAAGTTCGTTCTGTATTGACTTGTGAGGCGAAGAAGGGTGTTTGTGCTAAATGTTACGGACGTAATTTGGCTACCAGCCGCATGGTGGAGAAGGGCGAGGCTGTTGGGGTTATTGCAGCGCAGTCTATCGGTGAGCCGGGTACTCAGTTGACATTGAGAACCTTCCACGTGGGAGGTACCGCAGGAAATATTTCCAGCGAGAACTCGTTGAAAGCTAAGTATGATGGTTACGTTGAGTATGAAGAATTACGTTCTGTCGAGTACACGCAAGATAACGGAACGACCTGTGACGTGGTTGTAGGACGTTTGACGGAGTTGCGTATATTGGATAAGAACACGAATATTATCTTGATTTCTCATGCTATCCCTTACGGTGCTAAGTTGTTCGTGAAGGATGGACAGGAGATTAGTAAGGGTGAATTGCTTTGCGAATGGGACCCGTTCAATGCTTTGATCATTACCGAATTCTCCGGTACGGTTGGGTTGGAAAACTTGATTGAGGGTGAAACCTATAAGGAAGAATCCGATGAAACCACCGGATTTAGGGAGATGATTATTATCGAGTTCCGAGACAAGATGAAAGCGCCTGCTTTGTGTATCAATGATGCGGAAGGAAACACGGTGAAGAGTTACAACTTACCGGTAGGTGCCCACATTGTCGTGAAGGAAGGAGCTGAGGTTGTTGCCGGTAGTACCATTGCCAAGATTCCGAGAGCTGTTGGTAAGGCAGGAGATATCACGGGAGGTCTTCCGCGTGTAACCGAGTTGTTCGAGGCTCGTAACCCGTCGAATCCGGCCGTTGTATCGGAAATTGACGGAGAGGTAACTTATGGTAAGATCAAACGCGGTAATCGTGAAATCATCGTGACATCAAAAGCCGGAGAGGTGAAGAAGTATTTGGTTTCTTTGTCAAAACAGATTTTGGTACAGGAGAACGATTATGTGCGTGCTGGAACCCCGCTATCCGACGGTGCAATTACCCCGACTGATATTTTGAATATCGAGGGACCGATCAAGGTTCAGGAGTATATCGTGAACGAGGTACAGGATGTATACCGGATGCAGGGTGTGAAGATCAACGATAAGCATTTCGAGATCATCGTACACCAGATGATGCGTAAGGTGTTGATTCAAGATGCCGGAGATACGAGATTCTTGGAAAATCAAGTGGTTGACAAAAGCGAGTTCATGGAAGAAAACGATGCGATCTACGGAAAGAAAGTGGTACTGGAAGCCGGTGATTCGGATCGGGTGAAACCGGGACAGATTATCTCTGTACGTATGTTGAGAGATATTAATTCGCAATTGAAACGTAGAGACTTGAAGGTGGTAGAGGCTAGAGATGCTGTACCCGCAACTTCAGCTCAGGTATTACAGGGTATTACCCGTGCTGCTTTGCAGACATCCAGCTTTATTTCTGCCGCATCATTCCAGGAGACCACGAAGGTATTGAATGAGGCTGCAATTTATGGTAAAGTCGATCCGTTGGAAGGCTTGAAAGAAAACGTGATTTGCGGTCACTTGATACCGGTGGGAACAGGTATGAAAGAATTTAGAAGTCTGATTGTAGGTTCTAAGGCAGACCTCGAAAGGATGGAAAAATAAAAATAGATAGAGGCGCCGAAAGGCGCCTTTATTGTTTGTATAAACTATTAACCAAGGACTATTATGGAAGAGAAAAAACAACAATTTGATATTGAATTAAATCGAGAGGTTGCACAAGGAACTTATTCGAATTTGTCAATTATTTCTCATTCTTCCTCCGAGTTTATTGTTGACTTTATCCGTATTATGCCGGGGATGCCCAAGGCTGAAGTGAAAAGCCGTATTATTTTGACCCCGGAACATGCGAAACGCTTGTTGCTGGCGTTACAAGATAATGTTCGGAGATTCGAGATGGATTACGGGAAGATTAATTTACCAGAGGGCGGCCCTATAGCTCCCATGTTCCCGGTGGATCTGGAACCGCAAGGACAAGCTTAATTATTTTAACATGATTTTATATAACTCAAAGTAAGACAAGTTGCTTGTCTTCGATAACTCTTACATCGACGGCAGGCTTCTTTTCCGAGAAATAGTAGGCTGTAGTGATTGAGGGGCGTTGGCAATAAAATTATTGAATGTAAAGCGGCTTTGATATTCAAATGAATAATTTGAATGTTGGAGGGTTCTATTCGATATTGCTATGTGTCAAAATTGATCGGGATAAAAATAGTAGGAACTTGTGCAATAATTGTTATTCCCATTTTTTTCTCTATTTTTGTTATCTCAAGAGAATTTTTGATGTAAATGGAATAATCATGTATGATAATAATCAAAATAATGGTGATAGATTATTTGAATCCATTCGTCAAGGTGATATTGGTGCCTACGAAATGCTTTTCAAAAAATATTACTTGTCCATGTGCATGATTGCTCGTCGTATTGTTGAGGATGAGGATGTGGCGAAGGATCTTGTTCAGGAAATATTTATTCGCTTGTGGGAGAAAAGGAAAACTTATGATTTTCAAGAGATGACAGATATATTTTTATACGTGTCTGTTAGAAATAAATGCTTTGATTATTTGAGAAGTCGAAAAAAACTTCCACTTCAACAGGAGTTAAAAGCTGCTGATAATGAGTACTTTTTTCGCGATATTTTAATAGAAGAGGAAACCTATAGGATCATAATGGAAGCTATTGATGCTTTACCTGTTCAGAGTGGGCGAGTTATAAAATTGAGCTTGGAAGGAAAACAAAATAAAGAAATTTCTGAAAATTTAGGTATTTCCGTGAATACTGTCAAGTCTTTGAAATATAAGGCTATGGATACTCTTCGTGTGGTTTTAAAAGATTACTTCTATCTTCTTTTGGTGTTTTTAGCGGAAAATAATTGAAAAAAGTGGAAAATTCACTCATCCTTTAAGATGAATTTATCGTTCTATATATAGAATTTGATAAATGTTTAGTATGGTAGAGTGTCCTAAAGATTATAAAATATCCCGTTTGATAGCTAAAAAGTTAATGGGAGTTATCTTGCCCGAGGATGAGGAAAGACTAAATGCTTGGCTGGAGGAGGATGCAAGAAATAAGGATTTATATCGACGTATTCTTGAGACCGAAAATCTTTCTGTTAGGGATATGTATGCGAAGCGTTTGGATGTAGAACATACTTGGGATACCTTGAGAGTGCAGTTGGTTGGACAAAGAAAGTGTAGATCTTTATTTTCGTCTTGGCAGATTGGAGTAGTTGCTTCCGTAATATTGTTTGTAGGAATTGGATTGTACTGGGGATTCTGGAAAAAATCGGAGGTAGAACAAGTAGAGATGGTGGCTTGCGTGGAGATGAGAGGAGCCAAAGCAGTTTTAGTGACTTCCCAAGGGAATGAGATTGTTTTACAGGATAGTACTGTACGGTTGATTTCCTTGGGAGGGGGAATGGTTGCCCAAAATGATGGGAGTCGGGTGTCTTACGAGGGAAATGGAGATATGGAGAAAGATGATGTACTGGAATACAATACTATCCGAGTACCTCGAGGAGGGGAGTATAAGTTGTTTTTATCCGATAACACGGAAGTCTTTTTGAATTCTGATTCGGAAATTCGTTTCCCGGTGAAATTCGGTAAGGGGAAACGTGATGTTTTTTTACGGGGAGAAGCTTTTTTTGTGGTTACTAAAGATGCTTCCCGTCCTTTTGTTGTGAATGCTAACGATAAGATGTCAGTGGAAGTTTTGGGTACGCAGTTTAATTTGCAGGCTTATCCGGATGATACTTTTGTGGAGACGACTTTGAATGATGGGGCGGTACGGGTATTTAATGGCAAACAGGGAGTGAAACTTCGTCCGGATGAGCAAGCCGTTTATGATGAAGGGAAATTCACGGTTCGTAAGGTTGATGCCAGTCGTTATTCTGCATGGAAAGAAGGGAAATTCATGTTGTTGAATCATTCGTTGGAGAATATTATGACTCGTTTGGCGCGTTGGTACAATATAGATATATTTTGGGAGAATCCAGAGGTAAAAGAGTATCATTTCTCCGGAGAATTGGCCCGGTACGAGGATTTCACCGAAATATTGAGAATGCTGGAGTTGGCAACTCGGGTACATTTTGAGGTAAGGGATAGGACTGTGTTCGTGCGTAAAATAGAAAAATGATGAGTTTAAATATAAAAGAGCAGAAAACATTGGTACTATTTTCTGCTCGAGAGTGAGTTTAAATAACGATTAAAAACAGAATTATTAATCATTAAGCATGTAAAAGTATGAAAAAAAACGGAATCGAAGTCTTTGATGGAGGTCAAAGATTAAAAAAGATGCGATTTATTTTAAAACGCAGCCTTCTTTTTCTGTTTATGTCGATCTTTTTCTTGCAGGCTGAAGCGGCCTCTCAAGTGGTAAGATTGACGTTGAATTTGAAAAATGTTACGATTGATGAGGCCATCACGGACATGAGCCAAAAAACGGGGTATCGTTTTTTGTATCAGATGGAGGAAGTTTTGAAGTATGGAAAACGTGATGTAAACGTGAAAGATGCGACTTTGGACGAAGTATTGAAAGTCTTGTTTAAAGATACACATTTGTCTTACGTGATTCAGAATGATGTAATTATCATTACTCAAGCAAAAGACGAGAAAAAGCAAGAACAACCCAGGCAGATCAAAGGTAAGGTAATTGACACGAAGAAAATGCCGTTGCCGGGAGTTACCATATTAATCAAAGGAACTAAATTGGGAGTGATAACAGATATAGACGGGAAGTTTAAAATCGAGATCCCGAAATTGGATAGTACGATTTTGGTATTTTCGTTTATCGGAATGGAAACGGTTTATCACCAATTGAGTAATGATCGAAAAAATGATGAAAAAGAGCTGGTAATCACGATGAAGGATGATGTGAAAGAGATGGACGAGGTGGTTGTAACTGGATATGGCAATATCAAGAAGGAGAGTTTTACCGGTAGTTCTATCTCCGTGAAACGGGAGGATTTATTGAAGGCATCTGCCACGAACGTGGTGCAAGCATTATCAACATTTGATCCATCATTCCGTATACAACAGAACAATAAGTGGGGATCGGACCCGAATGCTATTCCTGAAATATATATACGCGGACGTTCCGGTATCGGGGTGAAAGAACTGGATAAAGATGCGTTGTCTAAATCTTCTTTGAAGAATAACCCGAATCTTCCTATTTTTATCATGGACGGTTTCGAGGTGAGTGTACAGAAAGTGTATGATATGGATCCAATGCGGGTTGAAAATGTCCAGATATTGAAGGATGCTTCAGCTACGGCAATGTATGGTTCTCGTGCGGCGAATGGTGTTGTGGTGATCACTACTGTTGCCCCGAAACCGGGTGAAGTGACTATTTCGTACAGCCTGACAGGTTCGGTTTCTATGCCTGATCTTTCTGATTATAACTTGGCTAATGCAAGGGAAAAATTAGAAATAGAGCAAAAAGCCGGGATTTATACCCCGCAATATTATATGACTTGGAAACAAGCTTTGGATGCTTATAACCAGCGATTGTTGCGCGTAGAGGAAGGTGTGAACACAGATTGGTTGTCAATTCCTTTGCGAAATTCCGTTAATCATAAGCATAGTTTTTCGATAGAGGGGGGGAATGCAGATTTACGTTATGGACTTGATCTCTCTTATAATAAAAATAATGGTGTGATGAAGGATTCTTACCGGGATATCATGAACGTGGGGTTTCACGTGGATTACCGGCTTAAGAATTTGCAGGTGGTGGATTATATCGAGTATAATTATACCGAGGCACAAGAGTCTCCTTGTGGTGATTTTTCCGATTACACTCATTTACAACCATATGATCGTCCTTATGACAAGAAGGGAACATTGATTTCCGGAGCATTGGAATTTTCAACACTACCTCATAGGGATACCCGAGTGAATAATCCTTTGTACGAGGCTCGTTTAAATAATTTTGAATACGAGAAAGGGGATGTGTTTATCGATCGATTGATGGCTCAATGGTTCTTGACGGATTATTTGCATTTAAAAGGTCAGATTGCTATAACGAAAGAATTTACTAAAAAAGAACGTTTTATTGATCCTCTTTCTTCCAACACGACTGCAAAAGCTCAGAAGGAAGCGGAATTGGAGGGTGATCTTTATTTAACGAAAGGGGAATCCACGAATTGGGATGCTCAAATTGGTGCGTATGTATCAAAATCATTTGGTGCGCATGCTTTGAATGCTTCAGTGGTAGTCAATGCCACGTCTCGCAAATCTGAAAGTACCTCCAGTCATTACCGAGGATTTCCTTCCGGAGAGTATCATTCTCCTAATTATGCAGCAGAGATCAAGGATAAACCCTCAAAATCTCAGAGTGCTAGTCGGTTGGCCGGTTTTTTGCTTTTAGCGAATTATACTTGGAATGATATTTATCTGGCAGACGTGTCTGTGCGTTTTGATGGTTCATCTGAGTTTGGTTTGGATCAAAAATGGGCTCCATTCTGGTCGTTTGGAGCGGGTGTCAATTTGCATAACTATGCTTTCTTGAATGGGAGTAAGGTGATCAATCGCATGAAATTTCGTGCTTCTTACGGGCAAACCGGTAAAGTGAATTTTCCGTCTTACAGTGCCAGAACGGTTTATCGGACGTTTGATCGTTGGTATATTGCCGGTTTTGGAGTCGGTTTGAAGGCATTGGGAAATAGAGATTTGAAATGGGAGACAACGAATAAATTGAATGTCGGTACGGATATGGAATTTTGGAATAGTCGGATTTCTTTGGTGTTTGATTATTATTACAATAAAACGGTTGACTTGATCACGGATGTAACTTTGCCGGGATCTGCCGGTTTCTCTTCTTACAAGAGTAATTTGGGTGAAACGTTGAACAAGGGATTCGATATTCAGTTTCGTTTTGATGTAATGAAAAACAAGGATTGGAATGTTGCCTTATGGGGTAATCTGAACCATAATAGGAATGAAATTCTGAAAATTTCAGATGCTTTGAAAGCTTATAATTCTCAAGTGGAAGATTATTATGGACTTGCTGAAGAGAGTCAAACACCAACTTTATCATGGACTCAGGCCGGTAAGACCTATTCGGATTTTATCAAACCGATCATGAAGTACGAGGAAGGCGCCTCTTTAACAGCAATTTATGGCGTACGTTCATTGGGTATTGATCCCTCAAACGGTAAAGAGTTGTATCTCTACCGTAATGGACAGGCCAGTCACAAATGGAAAGCAACAGAAGAGGTCGTGCTTGGAGATTCGGAGCCTAAGGCTAGCGGGTCTTTCGGTTTGAATGCTACCTACAAGAATTTCTCGTTATTTGCTTCCTTCGGTTATGAATGGGGAAAACAGACGTACAATGAAACGTTGATCATGAATGTTGAGAATGCGGACATTCAAGGAAGTAATGTTGATAAACGTGTGCTGACACAGCGATGGGAAAAACCGGGTGATATTGCTCCATTGAAAGATATAAAGGATATGAATAGTGTTACGTTGCCTACTTCCCGTTTTGTGCAGGATGAAAATGTTTTATCTTTAGATGCTTTGACGTTGAGTTATGATTTTGACCCGCTATGGCTTCGGAAAATATTTTTGAAAACTCTGCGTTTGGAAGTAAGTACGAATGAATTATTCCGTTTGTCTTCCATCAAGCAGGAGCGAGGGACGAGTTATCCTTTTGCCAGAACGGTGAATTTTTCTTTACGTGCAACTTTTTAGTAAGTCAGGAATATGAGAAATAAATTATTGTATTTAGTTTTACCGTTCTTTATGTTGTCATGTAATGAATGGTTGAATGTGGAACCGGAAGATGAGATTAGTGAAGAGAAGTTATTTTCCACGGGCACAGGTTTCCGGCATGCTTTAAATGGTGTTTACTTTACCATGGAGTCAAGGAATTTATACGGAAAACATTTGACGTGGGGAATCGTGGATGCATTGGGGCAGGTGTATGATTATAAAAAAGCTCCGGGTGTAAACGAAATGCAGTATGGTGCTGCTAAATATGCATGGGACTATTATGGATTCAAACCGGTGTTATCTTCTATCTGGACGGAGGCTTATAATGTCGTGGCCAATTGTAATAATATAATACAACAGATAGAATATGCTGATCCAGAGATATTTGCCTGGAAGGAAAATGAGAAAGCCATGATCTGGGGAGAGGCTTTGGCATTACGGGCGTTTATACAATTTGATATGTTACGTTTATTTGCCCCGGCACCCTCGACGAATCCGGGTGATCGTAAGTTTATTCCTTATGTGAATACTTACCCATCCTATATTTCTAACCCCAAAACGGTGAATGAGTGTCTGGAGTTGATTGCCAAGGATCTGATTGATGCGAAACAATTATTGTGGAAATATGATTCTGCAGGATCTTTTAGTCGTTCGAATAACTTCGAACTGGCGGGAAGCGGTGAAAAAATATTTTTAATACGTCGGGGTTTTCATCTGAATTATTGGGCGGCTACCGCTTTGTTGGCTCGTGTGTACTTGTATGCTCAGAAAGAGGATGAGGCTTTGGAACAAGCAAAAGAGGTGATGAATTTTGCATCCCAAAAAGGAGCTTTCTCTTTGGCAGATAGATTTTATTATGGAGATCGGAAGTGTTATTCCGACGTGATATTCGGATTGCATGTTATAGACCTGTTGGATTATAATAAGGATATTATGAGCATGGAAAACGAAAACAATGTTAAGTATTTGGCTGTTTTGGAGGCGGACAAGAATTATTTTGGTGAAGATTTGGAAATATCCAAAGGGGATAACGGGACCATAATGACAAGCAATGACTATCGTTTTAAATATTGGATAGAAGATATGAATAATGAACATTATTCTTATCGATTGACCAAGTATGATGCGTCGACTTCGGGAGCAACTGCCGGAGTAATGGAAGTTTCTGATCATATCGTACCTTTTATCCGGATGAGCGAGGTGTACTATATTGCTGCCGAGATTTTATGCAAGCGGGGAGCGGAAGGATTGACGAAGGCGAAATCTTATTTGTCATATATAAAAGGACAACGCGGGTTGAAAAAGACGGATATGACCCTACAAAAAATTGAAAATGCGCAACCCGATGAATTTATGGATTTATTGATTAATGATATGCGTCGGGAATGGATAGGGGAAGGACAGACGTATTTTATTTATAAACGTTTGAATAAGAATATTCCGAATGCAAATGGAGGTTCTGTTCTTGCTTCAGAAAATGTGTTTGTGGTACCACTTCCGGATGTTGAAACTAATTTGTGATGATTATGAGAAAATATATTTTGTTTGCGTTCGTTTGGGCGTGTGTGTTGTCTGCTTGTAGTGAAAAAGGGATCATGGAATATTCCGATAATACCCTTTACGTGTATTTTGCTGCAGATGCAACGAAAGATAGTACAACTTATTCATTTAAAGCTTATCCTAGTGGAGAGATTCACGTGAAGATTCCGATGAAATGCGATGGTGTTTGGGAGAGAGAGGATCGGGAGTACACCGTATCTGCTGACAAGAACTTTACGACTTTACCTTCCGATTTGTATGTATTGCCAGAGAAGTGTGTTTTCCCGGCAGGACAATTGCAGGATACGATTGAAATCGTATTGTTGGATGGCGAAGTATTGAAAGAAAAAATGTGTCGGTTGATGTTGAAGGTGGACGAGACTGAATTTGTGAAAGAGGGAGAGGTGGAATTCAGTCGTGCCATATTCTTGGTTTCCTCGAAGTTAATTCGTCCTGATTGGTGGACCGTGTGGGATGGTGGTTATGGTGGAGCTGAGAATTATTTTAATATTGCGGAGCAGATTTATCTAGGTGAATATTCGGAAACGAAATACACGATGTTTCTGGAGGAATTGGCAAAAGATGGAGTGGAGTTTGATGGGAAGAATAAGTTGGTGTTGAAGAAATATTCCCTGCGTTTGAAGCGTCGAGTAGAGGAATATAATAATGATCCCGAGAATATAGCCAATGGTAAAGTTCCATTAAAAGACGAGAATGGTAATAAAATAGTTATTCCTGTAGTTGGGTAAAAACGGATAGAGTATGAAAAAAAATTTGATATATATTTTTATTCTGTTGTCAGTCATGGCTTGCTTGGATGATAAGAGCAACTATGATTATAAGGATTTGAATGACTTTGAAAATTGGGATCGTAATGGAGTAAGTAATGTTGATAGTGATTACACGTTATATCCCGGTGAAGAAATTCTGTTTGAACCGAAGGTCCGATTTTCGATTGATTCGTTAAACCCGGATGCATCATATGCTTGGTATTTGGGTAAAGAAGAGGAAAAGACTTTGTTGTCGGAACAATTGAACTATACCTATAAGGCAGAAGAGATTGGGGAATTTACTTTGTTGTTTTGTGCAACTGATAATAAAACGAATGTCACGTTTACAAAAGAGATTAGTGTAGATGTGATTGCTTCCTGGAAATACGGTTGGATGGTATTGTCGCGGTCTGCCGGTAATGAATCCCAGTTGTCCATGATCCTGTCCAAAAAGCAGAAGATAAGTGTGACTGTTGATGGTAAAGACGTGTCACGGGATACTGTTGTTTATGTGGGAGAAAACATGAATATAGTACCAAATTTGGGTAGAGGTCCTCGTCGTTTGGTTGAAAATTTCATTCTCCCGACAGTACATGGGATGTTGGTTGAAGATGAGGTTATGGTGTTGCAGGAGAGTGGACCGGTGGAGTTGGATGGAAATAAATTGACACCGGTGGGATATGCAAAAAATGAGTTTTTTGACGGGATTCCGGATCATTTTGATCCGGTGGATGCCGTGCTGACGTTTGACGGGAAGTGGCTTTTGAATTCTGATAATTACATATATATGGCTAATCTTTCCGTTGCGATTGATTTGCACTCCGGGTTCTACTTGAAAGATGCGTCGTTAAACGGGAAAAAGGTGAAGACTTTATTACCATATTACAAAGGTGAAGGTAATTATCTGATCGTTGGTATTGATGAAAACGATACTTATTTCGGGATCGTGAATGATGGAGAGTGTGGTTATAATTCTACCGATTATGTGATAAACCCCTTGAATAGCGTGGGAGCGTGTGCGGAGTTTCGAGATGATTATGAGAATGATCTTTTTAAAGGGGTAGAAGGTGAGTTTATTTTTCATGCTTGGGCTAACGAGGCAAATTATTATACTTCACCAGCCTATTTTTCAGTTCTTGACCAAAATGGAGAGTATTTGTGGCACTATTATGAATTAGATTACCGGAAGGAAAATGATAAATTCTATTTGACTGAGGAATCCAGTGAATCCGGTCAAATACCTGCTTCTATCATGGTTGATTATAAATGTATGGCTTTCTTCCCTTGGCATGAATGGTTGCTTGTGGCTTCCAGTGATCGCTTACACTTTTATGATTATTGGGAAAATAGAATAATTAATTTGTCTTCTTTTCCGCACTTCAATTCGGAAATTGTAGGTCTTGCCGTGAAGGATTATGATTCATACTATGGTACGGTGAATGCTCATTTGGCGGTAGCATTGAAATCCGGGGAGGTTTATGTTTTTGAAGTAAAGTATGATAGCGAACTAGAGGAAATGGAATTAGTGGAGTTGTA
>ERZ1673736.3139-NODE-3139-length-16224-cov-5.033768_pt1 | contig 16224 bp, 13 predicted proteins | sample MGYA00580212_ERZ1673736 | MGnify/ENA primary metagenome ERZ1673736 (study PRJEB41218, sample SAMN15661752) | gut metagenome | host: Homo sapiens | place: Canada: London | collected 2015-08-20/2019-03-30 | study: EMG produced TPA metagenomics assembly of...
AATATGCAGAGGCAATGGTTTCAAACTACATCAATGCATATACCAATACAGATAATGTACTTGCAAATAATATGGCAGATGGAAAGATGGCTTACATTTCAAGAGACGATTGTGCAGTTGCTTGCGCATATGCCGCAATGTCTGACTGGCAGGATCGGGTAATTGATGTCAATGGAGCAGAACTTCTTACAATTGGTGAATACATTGCAATCGCTAATGATGTTACTGGACATGATGTAAAATATGTAGCAATCAGCGATGATGAACAGTATGCATTTTTCGATTCAATTGGCGTACCAAGAACAACGGATGATATGTGGGCTCAGACTGCTACAAATTTTCCATTCTGTTCAGATGGAATGGTTACATTTGGAAGGGCAATTCGTCAAAACCAAATGGCGGTGTTGACAGATGATTTTGAGAAGCTTACAGGAAGAAAGCCTCTTACTGTAAGAGAAATTTTCGAGCATATGGACGATCATCTTATTGGAAGCCGTACATCAACAGAGGATTAATTGTGGAGTCCGGCTTTTTGGAATCTTCTGAAAACGGCACAGTATAAAGGCTCTTGTCCATAACGGGATTTTGTAAACAGTATTACTACGTTCGTATCAAGTAGAGAAAATTATTATTTGAAAAGAAGTGAGATTGAAATACACAAAAAAGCGCCGCACAAAACTTGAAAGTATACGATATTTCGTAATATAATAGAGGGCGAAAACAAGCGGAAAACAATCTGCAGATATAAAGGCGGTGGCAGCATGAAACAATATCTTTCTCTCCGGGAAACAGCGGAAAAATGGGGCGTGTCGGAACGGAGGATCAACCAATACTGCGCGGAGGGACGTATCCCCGGCGCACAGAAAATCGGAAATGCCTGGGCGGTTCCTGCCGACGCGGAAAAACCCAAAGACCCGCGCCGGACCAGACGGCAGACAAAACCCTCTGCAAAAGAAGCAGACGCGGGCGGGATTGACTACACAAATCTGATGCCCTTAATGAATACGGCTTTTGCGCCGGGACATTGTCGGGAAACGGTGGAAGCGATGGCGGCAGGCCCACGGCGGGACATCGCTATGGCGGAGTATCACTATTTCAGCGGACAGCCGGAAGCGGCGGCAAAAGAGGCGGAAGCCTATCTCACCAGCCCCGACATGGGAGCGCGGTTCTCTGCCTGTCTGATCTATGCCTATGCCAATCTCCCTATGGGGCAGATACAGCGGACGCGTTTTGCCCTGGGGGGAGCTGAACGCTTCCCTCGCCGCTGCGGGGGAAAAGTCGTCCCAGTTTCGGGCGGCGTCGGCCTTTAGCGCGTCAATGGGGATGGTGCTTTTACATTTGCCGCTGCCGGAGAAAATGCCGGAGGCCGACAGCTTCCTGCCTTTGCTGCCGCCGGGAGTTCGCGCTTATGCCCTGTATGTGCAGGCCCATTATCTCTATTTGAAAGGAGAATACGCCAAAAGCGCGGGATTGGTGACGGCTACCCTGGCTATGGGCGCATCCAGCTACCCGATTCCCGCTATCTACCTGCATCTGGCAGCGGTCATGGACTACATGAGCATGAAACAGCCTGACCAAGCGAAGGCCCATCTTCTGGCTGCGTGGGAGCTTGCCCGCCTCGATGATTTGATCGAGGGCTTTGGAGAACACCACGGGCTTTTGGGGGCTATGCTGGAAGCGGTCATTAAACCAAAATGGCCGAAAGATTTTAAGAGGATTATCGACATTACCTATCGTTTCTCTTCGGGCTGGCGTAGAGTTCATAACCCCATAACAGGGCATGATGTGGCGGACGATTTAACCACCACGGAGTTTGCGATTGCCATGCTTGCTGCCCGTGACTGGACGACACAGGAGATCGCAAAACACCTGAAAATATCAGTAAATACGGTCAAAAGCCACATTTCCGAGGCCATGCGTAAATTGAATGTGGAGAACCGAAAAGACCTCAAAAAGTATATGCTTTTATAGGCAAAGTGACCCCCGAAAAGGATTTCGGGGGTCACCCATTTTGGGGGTCAAAATGGGTAATAGTCTTCCCTTTTTCTTTTCTGTATAATATAAGTGCGAGCATAGAACCGCCGCTAACCAAGGGGGAGGGTGAGAAGTGGAACAGGTCAAACCGGCCAGCATTGATTGCGGCTCCGGCAGCCACTATCACCAATTCTCCGGATCTCTGATGGGGTATGCAGGAATGAATCAAGATGCTCTGGCAGGAAATCCAAAAGAACCAAAGCCAAGAGCAAAAAAGGAGGACACAACATGAAAAAACGATTATTTTCGGCATTGCTCTGCTTTTGCCTGCTGGCAGGGCTATTGCCGGCAGCAGCATTTGCAGTGGAAACAGACACAGGCAAAGCCATACAACTTGGCACAAGTGCCATCAAAAAGGGAGACAGCGTTTATTACGGGACCTGCGACAGCGAGATAAACGGATATACGCAAGGCGATGCCATCCAGTGGCAGGTACTCGACGCTGAAAACGATAATACCGGTAGCGATGGAATGTTTTTGCTGTCAAAATATCTGCTGAAGGATATTCAGTTTGAAGCTGCAGGACAGACCAACATCTGGCAGAACAGTGACGCGCAGGAGTGGTGTAAGAACTTTGTGAAAAGTTCTTTTGCAACAGGGGAACAGACCGGAATCAAGGCGTTAACAAAAACAGATAATGTTGAATCCTTATATGGCGTTGGTTGGGGAGAGAGCCAGTTAGATCAAGATCAGGTATTCTTCTTATCGGCAAGAGAAGCCAGTGATTACTTAAGTTCATATGATGGAGCGGATGAATTAAAAGCAACGTATAAAAATGGAGATTCATGGTTCTGGTGGCTGCGGTCGCCTGCTTTCGACAAGAGTGATGATGTGGGGCTTGTGATTGATGGTGGCGCGGTGTCTAAGACCATTGCAAGTAGCAATTACGCCGCACGCCCTGCTTTTAATCTGAAGCTGGACGCTGTTCTCTTCTCATCTGCCACAGTCGGCGGCAAAGCGGATACGGCGGTGGATGGCAACCTAACAGCAGTCGGCACAACCGGAACGGACTGGAAACTGACGTTACCGGACGAAAGTCGCAGTTTTTCAGCCAATGTGGACGGGCAGGCAAGTGTTTCCGCATCGGCGGGCGACAACGTACAGATTACTTATTCTGGTGCGCAGACAGGCGACAACGAATATGTTTCCGTCCTGCTTTGCGACAGCAGCGATACTGTCCTTTACTACGGAAATATTGCTAGGAACAGCGAAAGCGGTACAGCAAGTGTCATCATACCCGTTGATCTTCAACCGGGCAGCTATACCCTCAAGGTGTTCAGCGAGCAATATAACGGCGATTATAAAACCGACTATGCCAGCGCATTTCAGCCGGTTGACCTTACCGTCTCTAGTAATATTGCCGGAACACCTGCGATAACGTCTCAGCCGCAGGACGAGACTTATATTATCGGCGATACGGTGCATACAATCAGCGTAGAAGCAAGCGCTTCCGATGGCGGTACGCTCAGCTATCAGTGGTACAGCAATATGACTGACAGCAATTCCGGCGGCACAAAGCTTGACGAAGAAACGAATAGCAGTTATACGCCCGATATATCGGCGGAAGGGACGACATACTACTATTGCGTTGTAACGAATACATTAGGCGGCACGACCGCCGAAACGGTATCTGACACGGCTAAAATAGAAGTGCTGCCTGTTTTTGAAGAATATGATCTGTATATATATGCCGAATCGGGATACAACAATATCCGAGTTACAAACATGAACGCCAGCGACGTCCTTGGAGACGGCGGAACGGTATCGTACGACGCGTCTACATGTACCTTGACGCTTGACAATGCCAAAATAGCGGGAATTATGACATATGGCAATGAACAAAAAACTTTGACTATCAATGTTGCGGGAGACAGCGTTATCGAGTCGCCACAGTACAACGCTATTCGTTTACAGGGATCTAGACGAACTGTTTCAGGGAATAGGATATATTACCGAGACAAGCTGATTATCACCGGAGACGGCAAGCTGACAATCAATGCCTTGGGCGATTACACGGTTGGTATCTCTACCTATGACAATGTGACTATAGAGGAAGCAAACGTAGAGATAAATGCGGCCAATTACACAGCGATTGTTATAGACACTCAAAACGATCCGAACCAGGGTGATATAGATCTGAACATTGTCAACAGTACCGTTACTGCTACAACAAAGGGTTCAGAAACGAATGCTTTCTATATAACTAGCGGTGGGATTAAAATAAATAATTCTGACGTAACAGTACAAGCAGCGTCATCTGGTTATCCGACGCTGTGGGCAGCAACCGGCATCGAAATCACGGGTGGCAGCGATGTGACTGCAGCGACAGGCGATGGAAACGCTTTCTATTCCCCCGGAGGAATCAAGATTGACGGCTCCGTCGTAACTGCAAACGGAGAAACCTCATACAATCCGGCTATGTATGCTAATTTCATCGAAATCACAGGTGGCAGCGATGTGACGGCAACGACAGGCGATGGAAACGCAATATGGGCTGCTGACGGCGGTATTCTCATTGATAATTCGGCAGTAAAAGCAACTGTTATAGGAGAGTACGGAAGTTATGTAATCTATACCTATGAAGGGGATGTTGTAATCAGAAACGGCAGTAATGTTACGGCGGAAAGCGCCACAGATACTGCGATGATTTGTGTAGAGGGCAATATGACGGTCGCAGACAGTACCGTAATAGCTGTCGGTGGCACTTGTGAAGGAATAGTCGTAGACAAAACGCTTGATGCAAAAAATTCAACAGTTAACATATCGAGAGCAGCCGCTGTCAGCGATCCCGCAATCGTGGTTTGCCAGTTGAATGTGGAGGCATCCGAAATAACTGCTGATGGCGGAATACGATTTTACAATTACAGCACTGGTAATACAGATAACATCGCCTTCAGTATGACTCCCGCTTCCGGAAAGCTCGTGGAGTTAAAGGTGGATGATGCGAACCATGACGGTTCAGCCGCCGTACATTTTAATAAAGGAGCAGAATCTCCTTATGATACGACTGTGAATTTTGACACCGATGCAATGAGCACACTTTACGATTACAAATATGTCCGTATCGGCGAACACACCCATGCGGGCGGAACAGCTACATGTACAGATCCGGTGGTGTGCGACGACTGCGGAAGGCAATACGGCGACGTCGACCCGGATAATCACAGCTTCACAAACTATGTGTACAACAACGATGCTACCTGTACGGCAGACGGAACAGAAACGGCAGAATGCGACCGTTGCGGCAAGACAGATACCCGTGAAAAAGCAGGCTCGATGCTCGGACACAATGCGGTGAAGACCGAAGCGAAAGCCGCCACCTGCACCGAGGACGGTAATACGGAGTACTGGACTTGCGGAACGTGTGGAAAATATTTCAGCGATGCCGATGGTAAGACAGAAATCATACTTGCCGATACGGTCATTTCCGCAACCGGCCATACACTGACCCATACCCCGGCGAAAGCTGCGACCTGTACCGAGGAGGGCAATACGGAGTACTGGACTTGCGATACTTGCGGTAAGCATTTTAGCGATGCCGAGGGCACAACAGAAATCACTGATCTGGATACCTGGAAAGTGATTCCGAAGCTGAATCATACCTGGTCAGCCGATTATCTGAAAGAAAATGCAGATGCGGATAAACACTACCATGTCTGCACCATCTGCGGTACAAAGGATGCGGGCGAGGCCCATACCTGGAATGTAGAGGCCGCCACCGAGGAAACCGACAAGCACTGTACTGTATGCGGATACGTGGCGGAGGAAAAGCTTGGGCATGTCCATGTGGGCAAGTATGTTGCCGGGAAAGATGCCACATGCACCGAGGAGGGCAGCAAAGAATATTACAGCTGCTCTTGTGGAAGATTCTTTGAGGATGCGGACTGTAAAGTAGAGATTACCGATCTGGATACCTGGAAGGTGATTCCGAAGCTGAATCATACCTGGTCAGCCGATTATCTGAAAGAACATGCAGATGCGGAGAAACACTACCATATCTGTACCGTCTGCGGCACAAGGGACGCAGGCGAGGCCCATACCTGGAATGTAGAGGCCGCCACCGAGGAAACCGACAAGCACTGCACTGTATGCGGATACGTGGCAGAGGCACAGCTTGGACATGTCCATGTGGGTATGTATGTTGTCGGGGAAGATGCCACCTGTACGGAAGATGGCAGCAAAGAATATTATAGCTGCTCCTGCGGCAAATTCTTTGAGGACGAAAGCTGCACGGTAGAGATTACCGACCTGAATACCTGGAAGGTGATTCCGAAGGTGGATCATACCTGGTCGGCCGATTATCTGGAAGAACATGCAGATGCGGAGAAACATTACCATGTCTGCACCGTTTGCGGTACAAAGGACGCGGGCGAGAACCATACCTGGAATGTAGAGGCCGCCACCGAGGAGACCGACAGGCACTGTACCGTATGCGGATACGTGGCGGAGGAAAAGCTTGAGCCTGTCCACAACCATCAGGGCAAGCATATTTCCGGCAAAGACGCTACTTGCACCGATGAGGGAAATAATGAATACTGGTACTGCGAGACCTGTGGCAAATATTTCCGCGATGAAGAACTGACACAGGAGATTACAAAGAAAGAAACGGTTATCGAAGCCAGAGGACACGGGAAAGCAGAGCTGAAAAACAAAAAAGAAGCCACTTGTACCACCGAAGGCTATACCGGAGATAAGGTTTGCGAGGACTGCGGTGAGGTTCTTGAAAAGGGAGAGACTATTTCAAAACTTACGCACAGCTACAAAGATGGAACGTGCACGGTTTGCGGCGCTTCCGACCCGAATTACAAAACAGCCGCTCCTACAGGTTCAGGTAAACAAAGTGGCAATGCAGGCAAAAGCGGCAATGTAGGCAAAAGCAGCAATAGTCCGAAGACGGGCGATAACAGCAATATTGCACTGTGGATCTTCCTAATGCTTGTGGCTGGCGCGGCTTTGACCGGTACAACCGTTTACACCCATAAGAAAAAGCGCAGCAGATAATCCTGCGGTATGCGGCAAACCATTTTAAGGATGAAGTGGAGTGATGATACAATCGCCATAGAATGGGAATGACCCAATCGGACGTGTTATTATTATTGGATTGGGTGATGAGGTAATTTGATATACGAAAATGGCAGTCCTTTATGGGCTGCCATTTTTTCGCGCAAATCCGCAAATGACGCACAGATAGCGATTTTTTGTGACTTGCATATCATTCAGAACGCGTTATGATGAAAGGGTAACGAAGAAAACGGAGAGAACTCCGTTCTATGAAAATTTAAAAATATTTGTAACGAAACTATCTTTTCTTCGACTAACCTATGAGAAGAAGGAGGTGAGCAGTTCTGGATTACGAAAAATTGTATCATTCATACTATTTGCAAGTATATTCATATGTTATGACAATTATAAAAAATTAGTCCTATGCAGAAGAAATAACTCAAAATACATTTTTTAAGGCAATGAATGCAAAAAAACTCAAAGTTTTCAGAATTAGATGAAACAGCTCCAATATCAACGGTTGATGAAAAGAAATAGAAAAATTTCTTACAAACCTATATGGTTTCTCGCAAATACTTCATGAGTGGGATTAAGTAGTTTTTATCTGTCCAATCGCAGCTTTTTCCGTCGGCGCACATAAGAGCCTTCATCCACGGCTCATATGTATCGGGATCCTTTTTGGCTATGGATTTTTTCAGCATTTTACATAAGGTCCTGTCCATGAATTTCATTTTGCTTTCATCCCATGCGCCTCTTCCATAAAAAAGCGGAATATCGCTCAATCTGCCCGTTAAATTATGTGCCTTGATTTCTTTCAAGGCATTTTCGTCATAGGGAGAGGCGCTTACGCAGAATACAGCTATTCTTTTATCTTTCAGTTTCTCGATATTCTTCTTTAAAAACGATAATCCTGCTATTCCGGAAGCATATACGCCGCCGCATAATAGGATGGTTCCGTATTGTGAGACTTCACTCATTGATGTTTTTGATATTTCCGCACAATGGAAGTCGGTCATGTCCTGAAGCCACTTAACATACTTTTATGTAGCACCATATTTAGACTGATAAATGATAATTCCTTTTGTCATAATTAATGATTATCCTCCAATGCCTGTTTTAAAAATGCTTCATAGGCAGTTTCTTGCTGTGCAAATATTTCATCCGCTGAAATGCCCGGTGTTGTTACTGAGAAAATCGTACCGATGCCAATCGTATAAATCAACATATTTAAATGCAGTTGTCTGGCATGTGTTGTACTGATGTGTAATTTGTCGGCAATGATTTCGGCAAGCTGTGGATTGGTTTCTGCTTGATATAAATCATCCAGCGAGGAGATTCCCTGGCGTTGGTGTAAAATAAAAATCTTAAATAGGTGAGGTTCTTCTTTGGCTAATTGAATGTATGATTTTCCTGTACTGCGGAACAAATCGTCTTTGTTAATATGAGCCGCTACATATTCTTGTATAAAACGATTGACTTGCAGAATTACATCTTGCCGCAGGCCATCCATATTTTTACAGTAACTATAAATGGGCTGCACAGAGCATCCGATTTTGTCCGCGATATTTTTTACCATAACTTGTTCCATCCCACTGCTTCTTGCAATTTCAAAGGCGGCATTGACAACCATTTCTTTCGTGATTCTTTGCTTTGGCATTCGTTATCTCCTTATAATTAGTTTATATAAATGAGTTATATAAGCTAATTATAAATAAAGAAATAGAAATTGTCAAGAGCTCTTTTTTGTACAAAGATTAAGAGAAAAAAAGGAAGAGAAAAGGATATACTGATGTGGCAGAGTGGCTTCCTTCCTCGGGGTATGGATACTTGTAGTGGACAAGTAGGTAAAAATGTATTTTAGTGGCGTAGGATTTTTGTTGAAGATGATGAAAAAAGGTAGTAAAATGTAGTGAGAGCAGAAATAAGTATATTTTTTTGCCGGGAATTATTCCCGTTCATTTTACAAACGGAATAGCAGATGATTTTGGGAGTAAAATAAAGATTTTCCTTTTCCACGTTTTATTATTGATAATTACAATTATATGTTATTTATGCTTCGTTTGTATAGAAAACTGATGAAATGTTCAGAGTTGGATAACGAGTAGAGGTGATCTGATATGAGAAAAGCGATGCCAATCGGTGTGGATAATTTTGAAGAATTAATCACAAATGATTATCATTATGTAGACAAAACGATGCTCATAAAAGAGTTGCTTGATGGGGAAATACCCGGTTGTTAATTTGACGCTGAAATCGGCAAAACAGAGTACTTTTGAGTCTGCATATTACAAGTTCAAAGAAGAAATTGCGGAAGAATTTGGCAGGCATCATGCTTTTCCGCGTCCATACTGGATTAACACCAGTTCAAATGAGATTATTAAGGATATGGTTGGACGGGCTGACCGGGAGATGCGGGTACAGCTTGAGATGCTTTTGGATGGAAAGACAATGGACATTCCTATACATGAAGAGATTACTTATGCAGATATGTATGAGAGTGGAGAGAATCTATGGAATTTTCTGTATTTTACGGGATATCTGACGAAGGCAGAAGAAATATAGCAGAGCTTCAGTCGGAAGGATACAGTGACATTCTTTGTTATGGGATTTCTTTTTATCAAAAGGATTGCGAAGTGATGGCGGATTGCATCTAAAAGGCTGCCGGATAATTGGAGGGATCGAATATGGAATATACAAACTTAGGAAATACGGACATTCAAATTTCTAAACTATGCGTTGGCTGTATGAGCTTCGGCAAGGCAGGAGCCATGCATGACTGGACATTGGATGAAAGCAGCACGGAGCAGCTTGTCAGGCACGCTCTGGATCTTGGCATTAATTTTTTCGATACGGCTAACGGTTACTCTGCTGGAACCAGTGAGGAATATCTGGGGCGGGCGCTGAAAAAGAATATTGCCCGTGACAAGGTTGTGATTGCTTCCAAGGTCTATTTCAACCCCGGCAGATTGTCTGCCCCGGCTATCCGCCGGGAAATCGACGGGACGCTCCGGCGGCTGGGAACAGACTATCTGGATTTGTACATCATTCACCGCTTTGATTATGAAACGCCCATTGAGGAAACGATGGAAGCTCTGAATGAGTTGGTGCAAGCCGGAAAAGTGCGGGCGCTGGGCGCTTCTGCTATGTACGGATATCAATTTTATAATATGCAGCTCGCAGCTCACAACCACGGCTGGGCGCAGTTTGAAGCCATGGAAAATCATTATAACCTTCTCTACCGGGAGGATGAACGGGAACTCATCCCCATTTGTAAACAGATGGGTGTGTCTCTAATGCCCTACAGTCCTTTGGCAGCAGGACACCTGGCTCGGCCAGAGTGGAAAGCGGATACGCTTCGCAGCCGTACCGACCGGGTAGCCATGGGCAAATATGACCGTACCCAAGAACAGGATATGCAGATTGTGAACCGGGTTCATGAACTGGCGGTGCGTTATGGTGTAAAGATGTCTCAGATTGCTATCGCATGGCACTGGGCCAAAGGTGTCGCAGCTCCCATCATCGGAGCGACGAAGGCTAACTACTTTGACGATGCAGTGGGAGCGTTGGCTGTAAAGCTGACGACAGAGGATATTGCCTGGCTGGAAGAGCCCTATTTTCCCCACCGGATTGTAGGCGCTATTGACCGAAATCCTGCAGATGGTGTCATGCTGTTGGATGAAAAGAAGTAAAAAGAAGGCGCTTATGCAGAATACAGCTGTTTTTACCCTTCAAGCTCTCTTTTTTGCGTGTAAGAAATCACAGTGATATGTCAGAATAAGATAGATTTACAGGGGATAATGTGATAAAATATTTGAAAACTAACGGTGGTTTTTTGTATTGCCGCTGTAAAAGTGATGGAAAAGGAGGAAAAGAGAATGAAAAAATGTAAGAAGGGGATTATGATTTTATTGACGCTCATGATGTCGCTGGCTATGTTGTCAGGGTGTGGGGCGAAAGAGCTGGATGCTGAAGCGGCGGTGGATGCATATCTTAGGGCAGAGCTGCAGGGAGATATCGATGATTATGCAGAATTACTGGGAAGAGATAAGGAAGATGTCCAGGAAGAATATGACACCAATATTGATGATATGATGGAGATGTTTGCAGAAGTAGAAGTTCTGGGAGGAAGTTTTACAGATGATTTTCCACAGGCTGTTAAGGATGTGCTGGCATCAGCAAAATATGAGATTACAGGGTCTGAAAAAGATGACGACGGGAACTATACTGTCGATGTAACCGTATATCCGTCGGATGTGTTCGATATTTTTTATGAAAAGACTATGGAAGCTGCTGTAAGTGCGGAAGATACCTCTGACATAGGAGGGATTGTTTTGCAGGCGCTGAAAGATGCAATGGACGAGCAGACTTTTGGCGATGGGGAAGTACATCAGGTCAGAATTGATTATGATGAAGATGAGAAGCTATATGAGTTTAATGAAGATGATACCACAGAATTAATGGAAGCTTTCTTTGCGACGGAGGATACGATAGAGCAGCTTTATGAGCCTACGGGAACTGTCTATGATAATGAGTATTTGAATTGGACGAAAACAGAATGGGAGGCTGCATCCGAGGAAGAGAGGACACAGTGCTGTCTTGCTCTGGTTCAGGAGATGCAGGGATTGACAGATGAAGAGATGGCAATGATTGACCTGAATGATGAGACGATTCAGCAGGGAATTCAACAGATGAAAGATGGGCTTGATTTAAGCTTTGAAAATGGAATGAATGTCAGTATTGGAGATTATGCGGCAATAGTTCAGGGAGAAACAGGTGCTGAAGAATAAGAAGGCATTCTCCATTATAAAATGAAGGAGGAGTTTCTGTGGAATTACAAGCATGTTTAGAAAACAGGAGGAGCATCAGACAATATAAAGATACGCCCGTATCACGGGAAGTTATTAAGGAATTGATTGAGGCGGCGATATTGGCGCCGTCATGGAAGAACAGTCAGGTATCCCGGTATTATGTGGCTGATGGAGAGAAGAAGGTGCAGTTGGCAGAATGTCTGCCTGATTTCAACCAGAAGAATGTGAAGGATGCTCCCGTACTTATTGTTTCTGCGGTTGTGAAAGGAAGAAGCGGATTTGAGAGGGATGGCAGTTATTCGACTCATTTAAAAGAAGGCTTTCAGTATTTTGATAATGGACTGCAGGTGGCAAATCTTTGCCTGAAAGCGAAGGAATTGGGATTGGGAACGCTCGTTATGGGACTTTATGATGAAGCGGCAATCAGAGAATTTTTCCATATTGATGATACCCAGGAGATTGTATCCGTAATCAGTGTCGGGTATCCGGATATAGATCCGGTGAAGCCGAAGAGAAAAGCGGCGGAAGAGATTACTGTTTTTGCAGATTAGAGACTTCAAAGAGCATATAGATGTTTAAAGTGATTGTAGAAAAAACCAGGGTTACCGGCCTGCTTAGCCGGTCTCCCTGGTTAAAGATTATATTCCAGAATATAATCGTCCATGTAGAATCCGTTTCCGATATCTGCTTTCTGTTCCCGGACCGTTATAAATCCCCAATGATGATAGACATTCAGGGTATTTTCGTTATGTTTGTTGCAGGTGAGCCAGATTTTGGATAATTTCCGTTCGCGGCACAGATCCGTAAGAAACCGGAAGACTTCCGTGCTTAAGTGTTGTCCGCGAAAGTTCTTATGAAGATACAGTTTGCTCAGAAACAGAGCGCCATCTTCTTCGTGTATTCCTGTGTAGCCGGCAAAAGTATGGCCGCTGTATACTTTAAAATATTCATATCCCTCTTCAATTTGCTCTTTGAGTGCCGGGTAGGACTGGAATTTTTCTACCATGTAATTTACCTGGGCTTCTCCTATAATGTCTGTAAAATGCTGATGCCAGATTTCGTCTGCTAATACGGCAATATCCTGTATTTCTGCGTCTGTTTTTGCCGGAATGATTGTAGCTGTATTTATTTTCCCCATCTCCCTTCTAAAATTCTTATAAATTATACCAAAATAATTCTTACATATGTTATTATATAAGAAATAAGGCACGGAAACAATGAATATTTATGAATATTATACAACTTTTGGAGGATTTCTATGAATGCATTTGTAACGCTGGAAGATGTAACGAAAGTATATCATATGGGTGAAGTGGATATTGCAGCAGCGGATGGAATCAGTTTTGAGATAGAAAAGGGAGAATTTGCTGTAGTAGTAGGACCGAGTGGAGCGGGGAAGACAACTGTTCTGAATATTCTGGGAGGAATGGATACAGCCACTGACGGAATTGTGGAAGTGGATGGAGAGGATATATCAGCTTATAGCCAGAGGCAGCTTACTGCATACCGGAGAGATGATATTGGATTTGTATTCCAGTTCTACAATCTGGTGCCGAACCTGACAGCGCTTGAAAATGTCGAACTTGCCCTTCAGATCTGTAAGGAACCGCTGGATGCTGCGGAGGTTCTCAGAGAGGTGGGGCTTAAGGATCGCCTGGACAATTTCCCGGCGCAGCTGTCAGGAGGAGAGCAGCAGCGTGTGTCGATTGCCAGGGCGCTTGCGAAGAACCCGAAGCTTTTGTTGTGTGACGAGCCGACAGGGGCATTGGATTATAATACCGGAAAGTCTATTCTGAAGCTTCTTCAGGATACTTGCCGGGAAAGAGGGATGACGGTAATTCTGATTACACATAATTCGGCAATTGCTCCCATGGCTGATCGGGTAATTAAGATTAAAAATGGAAAGGTTGCAGAAATTATTGTGAACAGACATCCGGTTTCGGTTGAGACGATTGAGTGGTAAAAAGGAGCCAAGAGTATGAATAATAAAATAATGCGAAAGGATTTCTATATGGAAGTCCGCAGAAGCCCGGGCAGGTTTTTATCTATCTTTTTAATCGTGGCGATGGGAGTTGCCTTTTTTTCGGGTATCCGTTCTGCCCAACCAGATATGCTGTATACCGGAGATTCGTATTTTGATGAACACCGTCTGATGGATATCAAAGTAATCAGCACACTGGGAATTACAGAGAGTGACCTGGAGGCTTTGGAAGAGGTGGATGGTGTAGAGTTGGCAGAAGGCGGATATAGCGTCGATGCATTGAGTAAAGGAGAAGAGAATCAGAAGGTTTTACATATTATGTCCATGCTTCCGACGATGAATGAGGTGGATGTGGAAGAAGGAAGGATGCCCGTAAATGAAGGGGAATGTCTGGTGGATGACAGAAGCAGTTATCAGGTTGGCGATCTTATATGGGTAGAATCCGGTACAGATACGTCCATTAAGGATACTCTCAAAACGGATGAATGGAAAGTGGTAGGGAAGGCAAGCAGTTCCTGCTATATTTCTCTGAATCGTGGGAGCGCTATGATCGGGACAGGGAGTGTCAGTGCATTTGTGATTGTACCGGAAGAGACTTTTAAATCGGAAGTTTATACGGAAGCTTACTTATTGGTGGAAGGAGCAGATGAGCTGGAGGCCTTCAGTGATGACTATGAAGAGCGGGTTGATGAGGTTATTCAAAATATTGAAGATATTACAGGGCTGCGGGGAGAAATACGAAGAAATGAAATTGTGGACGATGCAAATCTTGAACTTGACAAAGCAAGAAAAGAGTTGACTGATGGGAAGTGGGAAGCTGAGAATAAGCTGGCAGATGCCCTGAATCAGATTACGGAAGGCGAGAATCAGCTTCAGGATGCAAAGCAACAGATTGCAGAAGGAGAGAATCTTCTTGCAGAGGCAAAAACGACTTTAGATGAAAAACAGAAGGAATTGGATGATGCGAAGGAGCAGTATGAATCCGGCAGAAGACAGCTTGAGGATGGGAAGGCTGCTTATAGTCAGGGGATGGAGTCTTACAATCAGGGACTGGAAGAATACAACTCTAATTTAGCTGTATACAAACAGAAAGCTCAGGAATACCAGCAGGCGGAAGAAGCATATGCGGCAGGGGAAGCGGAATATCAGCAGGGAAAGGCCTCCTATGAGGAGCAGAAGGCTATTTATGAGCCGATGATTCAGGCAGGAAGAGAAAGTCTGTCAGTTAAGAGGGCTGAGCTGGATGCGGGTTGGGATACTTATTATCAGATGGCAGAAAGCGAAGATGTCCAAGTGCAGCAGCAGGCAGAACTTTTGAAGCAGCAGCTGGATGAGGCGGAAGAAGCTTATCGGCAGGGAGAGGCTGAGATAACCGGTTATCAGCAGGAATTGGATAGCGGAGCGGCGATTCTTGCGGACAGCAGAGCGCAGCTGGATGCGACAAGAGGTATACTGGATGGGGCGAAGAGCGAGTTGGATGCCGGGAAGGCACAGTTGGATGAAGCGTATAATCAGCTTCTTGCGGCAAAGGCTGAGCTGGATGGAAGCAGAGCGCAGCTGCAATCCGGGGAGGAACAGCTTGACGATGCATACCGGCAGCTTCAGGATGGGCAAATGCAGTTGGATGACGGACGGAAAGAGCTAAAGACACAGGAAGATACGCTGAAAGAGGCGAAGTCGGAAATTGCGGAAAAAGAACCTGAACTGGTGGATGCGAAAAGAGAGTATGAAGAAGGAAAGAAAGAGTCAGAAGAAGAAATCGCAGGTGGAGAACAGAAGATTGCAGATGCGGAAAAAGAATTATCTAATGTAGGAGAAGCTGTTTGGTATGTATATGACAGAAGTGTTCTGCCGGAGTATTCCGGCTATGGGGAGAATGCAGACCGTATGAAGGCAATCGGAGGAGTGTTCCCGGTACTGTTCTTTTTAGTGGCAGCGCTGATTAGCCTGACAAGCATGACGCGTATGGTAGAAGAGCAGAGGACGCAGATTGGTACGATGAAAGCGTTGGGATACGGTAGGTTTGCCATTGCGTCTAAATATCTGGGGTATGCGTTGGCCGCCGCGCTTGGAGGCAGTGTTTTGGGGATCCTGGTTGGAGAGAAAGTGATTCCTTATATCATCATATATGCGTATGGCATTATTTATCCTTATATGAATGATATCCTGGTTCCATATAATATGTATTATGCAGTTATGGCTACTGTTGCTGCGACGGCATGTACGCTGGCGGCAACCGGAGCTGCGTGTTATAGAGAGTTGGGGGCGCAGCCGGCAGTTTTGATGCGGCCACCGTCACCCAAGAGTGGAAAACGTGTATTTATGGAGAGAATTACGTTTATTTGGAAACATTTGAGTTTCACGTGGAAATCTACGATACGTAATCTCTTCCGCTATAAG
>ERZ1673736.3145-NODE-3145-length-16200-cov-36.511304_pt1 | contig 16200 bp, 17 predicted proteins | sample MGYA00580212_ERZ1673736 | MGnify/ENA primary metagenome ERZ1673736 (study PRJEB41218, sample SAMN15661752) | gut metagenome | host: Homo sapiens | place: Canada: London | collected 2015-08-20/2019-03-30 | study: EMG produced TPA metagenomics assembly of...
CTTTCTAAATAAGCACTGCACCTCAATTCCGCTTCGCTTCATTTCGGTCGCGCGCCTTCTTCTTTCTAAATAAGCACTGCACCTCAATTCCGCTTCGCTTCATTTCGGTCGCGCGCATGCGCGCTATATCAATAAGCAAAAATACGTTTTCTTTTGTGCTAGCACAAGAAAACGTATTTTTACTTATTGATGCAGTGCTTATTTAGTTCCGAATATTCTGTCTCCAGCGTCTCCTAATCCTGGTACTATATAGCTGTGTTCATTTAATTTTTCGTCTAATGCTCCGATAAACATGTCAACATCCGGATGTGCTTCCTGCATTGCTTTTACTCCTTCAGGAGCTGCTATGATACACATAAATTTGATATTTTTTACACCTTTATCTTTTAACATCTGAATTGCTGCTACAGATGAACCACCTGTTGCTAACATTGGGTCTACTACAAATACATCTCTTTTTTCACAATCTTCAGGTAATTTACAGTAGTATTCAACAGGTTTTACTGTTACAGGATCTCTGTAAAGTCCGATATGTCCTACTTTTGCTGATGGAATCATTGCTAACATTCCGTCTACCATTCCTAAACCGGCTCTTAAAATCGGAACTATTGCTAATTTTTTTCCACCTAATTCTTTTACTGTTGTCTTGCAAATTGGTGTATCAATTTCAACGTCTGTTAATTCTAGTTCTCTTGTTGCTTCATATGTAATAAGCATTGCAATTTCACTAATTAACTGTCTGAAATCTTTTGTTCCTGTTTCCTTTCTTCTGATAATTCCAATCTTGTGCTGAATCAATGGGTGATCCATTACCATTGTCTTTGCCATTTATTACTTCCTCCATCTTTTTAACTTAATTTTGGTACTCTTAATTTGTAAACCAATTTTCTCATTAATTCATTCAATGAGTCGTATAACTTACCATATTCCTGTAATTCTCCACCATAAGGGTCCGCAATATTTCCTGACTCATTTATAAATTCTTTGAATGTGTAAACATTCTGTGCCTCCGCATATTCCTCATATACAGTAGGCTTTAAACTTTCTTCAAATACTAAAACTAACACATCTTTTCCAAAGTCCGATTCACTTAATTGTTGTGATGCATATCCCTTTACGTCTAAATCTTTCGCCGCTGCTATCGCCTCAACTTTCTGATTTATCGGCTCCGGGAACAATACAATCAAGCCTCTGGATTCAATCTCAATTGGTTCTATTGGCATCTTCTGTCTTAAAATAGCCGCTGCCAACGGACCTCTTGATGTATCATCTTTCGTTACGAAGATAATCTTTGAATAATCCATTATGCCTCCAAATATACTATAAGTTTATTATGTTATAACCTGCTGCCTTAGTAAGTCTGTTCATAATCGCATCACCTACATCTTTTCTGGAAAATGTTTCTCCAAAAATAAACTGAGCTTCCATCTTATCAAAATCTCTCAGTGCTTTAAACAAATGATTTGCAATTGTTTCAGGCTTGTCCAAATCCCCTAGTGACACTATAACTACTCCATCATTTACCTTTCCTTCATAAAAATGTTTATTCTGGTCTGATGTAAGTATTCCCGTAACGTATCCCTGTGAATCCTTTTCATTGGCAACTTTAATTATTTCATTCGCAACCTTTTCTTCTTCTCCATCGTACATTCTAAAATCAGCTTTAGGTGCGTAATGCCTATATTTCATACCTGGAGCCTTCGGTCTAAGTCCGTCCGTAGGCTTTGTAAGAATCGCCTTATCCGTTTCTACTTGGTCTATTACTTCTTTTAACATTTCTTTTGTAATAAATCCTGGGCGCAAAATCATAGGCGGCTCAACTGTTACGTCAATAATCGTTGACTCCAACCCCATTCCTACCATTCCACCGTCAATAATCATATCAATTCTGCCATCCATGTCATCAATAACATGTTCTCCTAATGTAGGACTTGGCTTTCCTGATAAATTTGCACTTGGTGCTGCTATGCTAACACCTGCTTCTTTTATAAGCGCCTGTGCAATCGGGTGATTTGGCATTCTTATAGCAACTGTATCCAATCCTCCCGTTGTGTCCTTTGGAACAATATCACTTTTATTAAAAATAAGTGTCATTGGACCCGGCCAAAAAGCATCCATAAGTTTCTTTGCCACTTCCGGAATCTCTTTTACCAACGGTTTAAGCATCTCTTCATTTGCTATATGTGCAATTAATGGATTGTCAGACGGTCTGCCCTTTGCCGCATAAATCTTCTTAGCTGCCTCTTTATTTAATGCATTGGCACCCAATCCGTATACAGTCTCTGTAGGGAATGCTACAAGTCCACCTTCTCTTATTATTTCTCCAGCTTTTTTTATTGATTCATTATCAATATTTTCTGAATTCATTTTTACAATTAAAGTATCCATTTTTTGCCTCTTTTACTGAATTTTTCTAAATTCTACGTAAGCCCATACTCATTTTTTATAATACCATATATGGCATCAAATTACAAACATTACAGCCCTCTTTTGGACTTCTTTTGGGCTTCTACACATTTATAATTTGTCTTTATTTTTGCACGAAAAAATCGGTGCGACAGGATTCGAACCTGCGACCTCTGCGTCCCGAACGCAGCGCTCTACCAAACTGAGCCACGCACCGATTTAAAAATATATCGAAATTCTATAAAAAGAATTTCCTTCCTAGTATTTGCTAAGAACTTTTTTATTTTATCATATTTGTCAATAATTTCAAGTTTTTATATGTTTGTTTCGAAATATTGCAATACGAAATAACCAAAGTAAACTGCTCTTCATAAGTCTAAAAAAATAAACAAAATAAAGTCTATTAAAACATCAATTATTTTGTTTTAACAATTCATAATATTCTTGTTTGTTCATAACTTAACTACACTCCTCCTTAAAAATGTGTACGGTTATAGTTTATTCATATTTTTATTCTAAAAATATTGCACCATAGTTTGATTATATGTAACCGTTCTGGGTCATAGGCTCAGTAATGTTTCCTGCCTCAGGGTCCTTCTGTATGAATGTCCTGTCTGCACAATTGTACATTCTTGCTCCGGCATTCCAGTAGCCTGTTGTTTCATCATATGTGTAGCCGGTGTAGCTTTTAGTAATGCTTATTTCCTTTAGCTTACTGCTTATCGTCTACGTCTCCGGCTTTCCCCATGAATCATAACTGTAAGCACGTTACCGTATATGTCATATGTGCTTTCCTGTGTAACTTTTCCTTTTGTCCTTGTCCTAAACATATGTAATGGTATTTTCTCTCTTATTCGTATACGATGTAAGCTGTACAACTTAAGTGTTATCAGCATTTTTCAATTTTGCTTTAGTTTAATAATATAATTTCACGCCAACTTGATTCATTTTTCTTACACGCATAAAAACGCACCTCCTTTACAACAAAATTTGTTTTAAAAGAAGTGCGTTAATATTATCGTTTTGGAACTAAATATTCAGTTTTAATTTTAGATATCCTTATATGCACCCAGATGGCAAATTTCGCCCTAGAGTCTTCAAATTAATCTACATGGATAACATCACCTTCGGCGAGGGCCATTCCGATTAATTTAAAGACCTTGGTAATTTTTCAGGTGATTTGTGTCCTTAAGTGGAGACATAACTAAAAATTATAATCTACTTTTTACTTGCGTTAGTACGCTCCAATACACTTCCATATCACTATCCTCAAGATTATTTACGATATCTTCTCCTCCTAAAAATAACGGAACTTTATAACCAGCACATCTTCCATAAACAATCGACTTACCAAAATTATTCATCCATTCATCAAAAAACGATTTTGCTAAACATGCATCAGCATATAATGGAATTTCCTCATTAAGAAATTTGTCAAATGTACAAGGAATTTCTAATACATCATTAGTTCCTATTTCAAACATCAAAATATTTCCATATGTACTTTTTCTTAAATCAATTCCAAAACAACGTCCAAGCCAATCATAACCAAAAATCTTAAACAAATTCTGGAACTCTGGATATGCTTCACTGACAATTTCTGTCCATTTCTTTACATTATCCTTTGAAAAAGAATTAAACAGCCCATGTCCAAATCTTTTTCCACCTAATTGCATGATAAAATCATTATACAAATCTTCTGAATACTCAATCACGATGTTCTCATTAAAAAACAACAAGAAATCTCTAATCATATCATTCTCCTTACTGTATCGTAAATTGTCCGAATACCGTTTCATCTGGATAATCTTTTATAGCATTTTTTATTTGCACACCTAAACTTCTATTAACACTCATATCTAATGGATTCATATTCAATATATCATCTGCTCCTCCCAATTGCAAATCAATAGTATGGTCTACATCATATCCACTTGGTACAGATGCTTTACCATACGCTGATTTATACCTTGAGGACGCTGATGTTCCTCCTCTATTAGCAGGTGTTTTTATAGTCGTGGCATCTGAAAGTGCCTTTACTTTTACATCTGCCTCTGCCTTTTGTGCTGCAGTCCAACCATCTTTATATTTTAATTCTATATCTACAGAACCAGTACCACCCTCATACGACACGCTTCCGGCTTCATCTGCCATAAACCCTGCAAGTTTTCCACTCTTTGCTGCGTTTCGTATTCCTGCCACTCCAAGCCCTGCTCCTGCAAACATGTAGCCGTTTGCTGCTCCGTTTATGACCGTGTCCTTTAATTCTGATTTGCTGAAACTTCCGTTGTTTAATGCATATATGCTGTAAAATGCTCCGTCTGTTGCCGCTGATATTCCTGCTGACGCTATTACTGCTTCCGCTATTGCGGCTGCTCCCACTCCACTTGCTCCTGCAATTATTATTCCTGTTGTTCCAACCGCTGCCTTTGCCCATGTCGGCATGTTATCTATTTCACAACATATCCTTGTGTAAAATCCAAGTCCGCCTGCCACTCCGCTCTTTACAACATTGAAAGCTGTTCTTCCTGCATTTCCAAGTGTACTTATGTATGAACATCCGTCTGGGTCTATGTAATAAAGTGGATTGTTTTGTTTAAACAATTCATAATATTCAGTTTTTGCTTCAAACTTCTTTTAGTGAATACACAATAACTGATTTTTACATTAACACATCAGTGTTAAGATGCTCCAAGTCGGCAAGAATGCCCCTTGCCGACTTGCTCTTCACTTCATTTTCTAATGCTATCACTCAAGAAATTTTTTATAAAACTCTTCTTCCACATATGTTTCTGCAAAGCATTGAACTACATCATACGAATAGTTTCCTCCTTTTGCATATGTAATATTCATAACATCTTCTGTAATCTTATCAAGGACATCATCGCTAACGCAAATATTTCTTTGTGATAACTCTTTTCTTACGATTTCTGTGCACATTTTATAATCATTAGCATTTGAAAAAAGCATAGTAACCTCCTTTATCGTGACAAGTCCTTAAGACTATTAAGCTTTATTTTTTGATATGTGAGTGCCTGTGTTGCACCTCCATGACCATACTTAGGAAAATCCTTAGTAATTGGTTCTAACCAACTTGCTTGTCCCCACTTTCCATTTGGCACTCTAATATCATCAATAATTTGCAATGTATCAAACGAACCACGAATAGATGCATCGTGTGGCACTTGAAGTCTGCTTGGAGTAGGTACATCAAATTTATCAAAAGTGATATATGTTCCACTAGGGTTGGCTGGTATTTCCATTGTATTTTTTAGCGAATCCATGTAACTTGCCTCCGCTGGCATATATCTATATCCAGTAGCAGGTACAATCTCTCCGTTAGGTTTAACATAAAAATCAGTCTTGACAGATGTTTTACCCCTCTCATACGCCACACTTCCGGCTTCATCTGCCATAAACCCTGCTATTTTTCCGCTTTTTGCGGCATTTCGTATTCCTGCCACTCCAAGCCCTGCTCCTGCAAACATGTAGCCGTTTGTTGCTCCGTTTATGACTGCATTCTTAAATTCTGACCTGCTAAAACTTCCGTTTCTAAGTGATGCAACGGTGTAGAATGCTCCGTCTGTTGCCGCTGATATTCCTGCTGACGCTATTACTGCTTCCGCTATTGCGGCTGCTCCTACTCCGCTTACTCCCGCTACAACTATTCCCGTTGTTCCTACGGCTGCCTTTGCCCATGTCGGCATGTTATCTATTTCACAACATATCCTTGTGTAAAGTCCAAGTCCGCCTGTCACTCCGCTCTTTACAACGTTGAAAGCTGTTCTTCCTGCATTTCCAAGTGTGCTTATATATGAACATCCGTCAGGATCTATGTAATACAGCGGATTGTCCCCACAATAAATGTAACCGTTCTGGGTTAGGGTTTCATATACATTTCCTGCTTTAGGGTCCTTCTGTATAAATTCCCTGTCTGTGGAATTGTACATTCTTGCTCCCGCATTCCAGTAGCCTGTTGTTTCATCATAAACATATCCGGTGTAACTTTTTGAAATGTTTATTCCGTTAAGTTTACTGCTTACCGTTTCTGTTTCCGGCTTTCCCCATGCATCATACTCTGTTTTTGCTGCAACCTCTGCATTTTCATCCAGTGTCCATCTTGTGCTTCCGAGTCTGTCCGTGTAGAGACTGTAAACCTGTGCTTTCGCATTTTCACTGTTTTTTGTTACATCCGCATATGCTCTTTCCCTGTTTCCTGCATATGTATACCTTACAATTGTACCATCTGATTCCTTTTCTTCAAGCAGTACGGGATACTTTTCTGTGTAGTCCCACACATACTCTTTTTCTTACTGACTTCGGTGCCTGAAACCGATTTGTATTATGTTTTCGTTTCTTTATTTCACCCGTAGTTTTTATCCAGATAGGTATCTTTCGAAATATTCTATCTTGATTTTGCAATGTCCTTTCGTATACCCAACTCGGCAAAATTTCGCTAACATGTGGAGAAACCCCACCATGTGATTCTGTCTCAATTTCAATATTGTATTTTTACTTAAAACTTTTTTATCTACTAGTTTCAATACTTCACATACTACAATAAATCAGCGTGAATTATATGATTTACTTCAATCAAATCCTTTCTTGTGAATTTAAATATAATTTCTTTTGAGCTTAATAAATTACTAATTTTTTTCTCAGGTATATAATATTTGTCTTTTCCCACTAATACTTCAACCATCTTCTTTGTTCCAACAATAATACACGAATTGACAATTTTACATAGTACCGCATTTTCTTGCATATCCGACACAACAGTACCAAATAATTTTATTTTACATTCGTATTCATTACCTTCTCTCATAAAATCAAAGTTTTCATCACTTACAAGTGATGAATCATCAAAACATATATCTACCGTCCCTGTCTCTAAGTTTTTAATTTGAATATTTTTTGTCATTTCATCTCTATCAATAGATACTACTCTATACATAAACTCCTCCTTTAATCAATTGGATAGAACGATACTACAAAACCATTTGTTCCATAAGCAACTCTATAACTATTTCCATTCCATATATAGTCAGCAAATCGTCCTTTTACGTTACTTCCTGATTTTATAGGATTTGTAGATAATACATTCTCTAACAATTTTGGAATATCACTTACACCTTGAGATGCAAAGTCATCCGCATGCCTTTCCAAAATATGTGTTAACCCTGCTTTGCTATTACCATTTTCTAACCACATTAATTTTCCTTCTGAATTTTTCATAACTCTTACTACATTATCGGGATTATACTTAACACCACTATTTTCCAATTCATTTAGTAAACGTGACTTTTTACCGCCCTCATACGCCACACTTCCTGCTTCATCTGCCATAAACCCTGCTAGTTTTCCACTCTTTGCAGCATTTTGTATTCCTGCCACTCCAAGCCCTGCTCCTGCAAACATGTAGCCGTTTGCTGCTCCGTTTATGACCGTGTCCTTTAATTCTGATTTGCTGAAACTTCCATTGTTTAATGCATATATGCTGTAGAATGCTCCGTCTGTTGCAGCCGATATTCCTGCTGACGCTATTACTGCTTCCGCTATTGCGGCTGCTCCTACTCCGCTTACTCCCGCTACAACTATTCCCGTTGTTCCTACGGCCACCTTTGCCCATGTCGGCATGTTATCTATTTCACAACATATCCTTGTGTAAAGTCCAAGTTCGCCTGCCACTCCGCTCTTTACAACATTGAAAGCTGTTCTTCCTGCATTTCCAAGTGTACTTATGTATGAACATCCGTCAGGATCTATGTAATACAGCGGATTGTCTCCACAATAAATGTAACCGTTCTGGGTTAGAGTTTCATATACACAAATTTAAGCAATCATTATAGATGACATATTTCTGGTAAATCTTCTGATGGTTTGGCTATAGTATCAGGCTCGTAAGTAGTAGTGACTAGTTAAAGCATCTTTTGTCTATGTAAAATGACAAAAAGGCAGATTTCGGGCACGATATTCACAAGACGTAGACCAATATCATCAGTTTTGAAAAGATTTTGAAAATTGTCATAGAAACGCATTGTCTCCACAGCGCAAGTGCTATGAAAACAATACGTTCCTATTTTTGATAAAGATATTTAATTGTGACTTCGTTTTTTTATATATGTAGACATAATCAAACTAATAAACTTCAACTTCAATAAATGCAAATCCTGTCAAAGAATTATTTTCAATAATATCCCTAATACGTTCTGAAATAAAAATCGGTATTGTATCATCTTTTAATCTAAATATATCGTGCCCCAACACCATTTCTTCTTTCAAAGCATATTTTTCTACTGAAATAATTTTTTCATTATCAAGTTCAAATAAATCATACTGAGAGTGTTCTAAGTCTAAAGCATCCACCACATCTAATAGATTTGCAATTCTATATTCCGTATTCTCCTCATTATTCTTAGTATCAATCAATTTTGTTGAAAGATACTGTATCGCATTTCCATCTACAATCTGCTCGATTAATTCTCTAAATTTTTTTGATACAACCAGCCACCTATACACATTGGCTATGTAATCTGATAGAACATCCCCCTCTTCTGAGTTATATTTAAATCTAACCTCCGACCAATCATTAATATAATTTCCACAGGATACAGAATATTCATCAATATCCCCTATAACTCCTACATTACAATTCACATAATCATCATCATTTTCATAATCATAACTTAATTTATAATACTTCATTAATAACACTCTCCTTACTGATTATTCCAATAATACTTATATAACATGTCTGGATTACTAATTATTTTTTGCTTCATTTGGTCATATAACTTCAAAAATTTAGTTTTATCACCCTTTGCTATTTTATTAAATTTTTGCATATTATCAAGAACATAATCATGATAAGCGTACGGGTGACGACCTTGATGAGGCATCAATTCTTTATTCCAATCTCCATCTAAGTCTAATCCATATTTTTGAGTTATATTTTTAAACTGACTTGTATATTTCTTACTCTTATTTGTTGCGAAATGATGTATTTGATTAGGTTTTCTACCACCCTCATACGACACACTTCCTGCTTCATCTGCCATAAACCCTGCAAGTTTTCCACTCTTTGCTGCGTTTCGTATTCTGGCTACTCCTACTCCGGCTCCTCCAAACATGTAGCCGTTTACTGCTCCATTTATGACCGTGTCCTTTAATTCTGATTTGCTGAAACTTCCGTTGTTTAATGCATATATGCTGTAAAATGCTCCGTCTGTTACAGCCGATATTCCTGCTGACGCTATTACCGCTTGTGCTATTGCGGCTGCTCCTACTCCGCTTACTCCCGCTACAACTATTCCCGTTGTTCCTACGGCTGCCTTTGCCCATGTCGGCATGTTATCTATTTCACAACATATCCTTGTGTAAAATCCAAGTCCGCCTGCCACTCCGCTCTTTACAACATTGAAAGCTGTTCTTCCTGCATTTCCAAGTGTACTTATGTATGAACATCCGTCAGGATCTATGTAATACAGCGGATTGTCTCCACAATAAATGTAACCGTTCTGGGTTAGGGTTTCATATACATTTCCTGCTTTAGGGTCCTTCTGTATAAATTCCCTGTCTGTGGAATTGTACATTCTTGCTCCCGCATTCCAGTAGCCTGTTGTTTCATCATAAACATATCCGGTGTAACTTTTTGAAATGTTTATTCCGTTAAGTTTACTGCTTACCGTTTCTGTTTCCGGCTTTCCCCATGCATCATACTCTGTTTTTGCTGCAACCTCTGCATTTTCATCCAGTGCCCATCTTGTGCTTCCGAGTCTGTCCGTGTAGAGACTGTAAACCTGTGCTTTCTCATTTTCACTGTTTTTTGTTACATCCGCATATGCTCTTTCCCTGTTTCCTGCATATGTATACCTTACAATTAACATCATAGCTTATTAATTGCTTTATAACACTAATGATTGTTAATTAATAGACGGATAGGAGTTGTAGGTTGTTGGATGTCCGAAAGTATAGCCATAATAAGTACTATACTACACTAATCTCTGTTAACGAAATACCCGTAATATTTACCTTTTGAATTAAATCTTTAAACTTTTCAGATACAAATATTGGTATTTCTTGCCTATTTGACAGCTTAAAGACATCTGCGCTATCCGTTTTATCAGCATATATACCATATTTACTTACTGTATATATTGTTCCTATTCCCTCAATTTCTGTTTCAAAATACTCTGATTTATCCAAGCATAACGCATCTACAACTTTAATAATGTTGGCAATATAATATTGTTTAAAATCCTCTCCATTATTTGTTTCCTTTATGCCAACTTTCAAAAATTGTATATCCGTATTGACTGACTCTAATAATGTCTTCAACCTGTTTGATATCAAGAACCATCCTTTATCATTGGCAAGATAATCAGTCCAAACATCTCCTTCTTCTTTTGTATAGAAAAACTCAAATCTATCATCCCAGTTTTCAAAAACTTTCCCAGTATTTAATGCATTTTGCTGAATTCCATAATCATTTTGAAAATGGCATATTATATCATTTTCTCTTTCCATATCCATAGATAATTTGTAATATTTCATCCATATTCTCCTTACTTCCAGTAATCCTTATACAACATGTCAGGATTTGATTTTACGTTATTCTTTAAATTCTCAAATAACTTAAGGAATATATCTTTGTCTCCTTGTGCAATGTTGTGAAATTGTTTCATACTATCAAGAACATATTCATGATAAGCATTTGGATGACGGCCCTGATGTGGCAGAAAATCTTTATTCTATGCATCATCTCCACAGCATCATGTTCTATGAAAACAATGTGTTATAAAGCTTAATCTATTCAATATTCAGTTTTCATTTAATGCTTACCTTTATAATACGTAGCCATCTAGCAATTACGATTAATTATTATTTTCTTCTACGAATTCAAGGAAAGTATCTTGTAATTCATCTTCCGTACTGATACCATTAATTCTAACTTCAAATTCAAAATCTCCACCATACAATGTACTAGACCCATCTAAAACACCTAAAACACTCGAAATTGTATCAATCATTGTTTGCTTCACGATATTCATAAACACATCTTTTTGTATATCATCAAATGAATGATACAACTCCAATGCATTCTTCCAATAGTCTACTGTCTTCTCTGATACTTTTGTATTCTCATACAAATCCTTATAAATGTCTTTTCCGTCTTCGACTAATGTCTTATAAATACTCTTTACAAAATTTTCATTCATCACTATTTCCTCATTTCTGAATACATTTTCATATTCATATCTATTAATTCTCTATACGTAGAATTAGGTATATCTGGATACACTCTTTTCAATTCAAACAAATCTCTTGCCAGTAATTGTCTTGCATTATCTATCCCTTTCGTGCTTCTAGACACAATTCCATTTGGTCCAGATATTGTATGACCAACCTTAGGAACATTAATTGCAGGTGCTATTTTAGGGGCATAATTATCCACAAGATTTTTCATTACTGCCTTTTGTCTGTGGTTTGGTTAATAACTGCTATTCAACTGAATGGTGCACAATAGCTTTTCCTTCTAATTCCGGATATCCATTAAAATTATCACAGAAAAAATATTCAGTTATGATTTTTGATGTTCTTATACGAAGTCATTATTAAATATAGTCTTTCATAATGTTCCAAACCCTTTTTACTTTATCATTATATTTCTCATTTAACTGATTTCTTAATTGAACATCTACATCATAAATAATGAAATCGCTTAATCCGCCTCTCGAAGCAAACAGTTTACTATAACTTTCTATTAAATATTTCATTTTTTCACCATTGCTCTCATCCGAGTCAATACAATTAACTTGTCCCATAAGAATTCTTAATATCCCGTTATATTGTCCATATCCATATTTTTCTACCATTTTCCCAATTTCTATATACGCCTCTCGTAACTGTAAAAGCTCTTCATTTCTTATCATTCTTCTATCTCCAATCTATTGTAACGGTGTTTTCCCTACAACTTCGAAAGTCCATGGTGCATATATATATGTTTGCATAATATTATATCCTCCCACGTGTTCTCCACCTTGCGGTCCGACTGGTCCTGTATAAATAATAGTACCCTTTGGTACTTTAATTGCATATACATTATCTATATAAGAGCTTGCCTCATACACACCAGTTTTTGAGTCTATCCAATGAGTCTTTACCGCTGTGTCAATTTTTACATTAGCAACAGAAGCAGGTGGCTCACTTGTAAACCATCTTCCGTACGGATTTTGAGCATTACCCGCTCGATACATTATTCTATCTTCCTGCAATACTTCCATATTGTATCTGCCTCCATAAAAATTCTTTGCAGGCTGATTAGGCATTTTTGCTAACGGTCCTGGATTTTCAATCATATTATATTGATAATTAGCTATATCATCTGACCCATATATAACAGTCTTTCTACCACCCTCATACGCCACGCTTCCGGTTTCATCTGCCATAAACCCTGCTAGTTTTCCACTCTTTGCTGCGTTTCGTATTCCGGCTACTCCTACTCCGGCTCCTCCAAACATGTAGCCGTTTACTGCTCCGTTTATGACTGCATTCTTAAATTCTGACCTGCTAAAACTTCCGTTTCTAAGTGATGCAACGGTGTAGAATGCTCCGTCTGTTGCCGCTGATATTCCTGCTGACGCTATTACTGCTTCCGCTATTGCGGCTGCTCCCACTCCACTTGCTCCTGCAATTATTATTCCTGTTGTTCCAATGGCTGCCTTTGCCCATGTCGGCATGTTATCTATTTCGCAGCATACCCTTGTGTAAAATCCAAGTCCGCCTGCCACTCCGCTCTTTACAACGTTGAAGGCTGTTCTTCCTGCATTTCCAAGTGTGCTTATATATGAACATCCGTCAGGATCTATGTAATACAGCGGATTGTCTCCGCAGTATGTGTAACCGTTCTGGGTCATCGGCTCAGTAATGCTTCCTGCTTTAGGGTCCTTCTGTATGAATGTCCTGTCTGTAATGTCTTTTCGTATACGAGCAAAATTTCGCTAAAGGGGCTGTAAAAAACTCCCTTAATTAGCAGAGCTGCATTGGCCATTGCCAATGCAGCCCCATGCATAAGTTATAGGCTGTTGGAGTCCGAAAGTATAACCATAATTAAATATATTGTTTCATAATCATCCATAACTTATCTTTTAACTCATCTAATGGCTCATTCAATTTTAAACGTGTCTGAAAATCATCGTCATAAATATAAAAATCGCTTAATCCACCTTTTGAAGGATACAATATTTTGTATCTATCCAATATATATTCTGTCTTTTCTTTCTCATTTTCCTCCGAATCTATACATTTTATAATATCAGAAATAGCTTTTATTTGAATGTTATAATAATTTTCGCCATATTTTTGCACCAATTTTCCTAGTTGTAAAAAAATATTTCTTAGTTCATATAATTCTTTCTCTGTCATTTTTTCCTCCTCTACTATTTTAATGAACTATTACTAATAACTTGATAATTCAATTTCCATGGTTCTTTTATAAATGTCTGCATTATATTATATCCCCCACAATAGGCTCCTCCCTGTGAACCAACTGGACCAGTATAAACAGTTGTTCCTTTGGGTATTTTAATTGCATAAACAGTATCTACAACTGATTCTCCTGTTAATTCACCAGTAATTGTATCAATACACTGTGGCTTAACTGCCGTATCAATTCTCACTTTTGCAACGGATTCTGGTGGCTCTGTTGTAAACCATTGTCCTAATGCTTTATCTGAATTTCCACCCCTATAATATATCCTATCTTCTGTAAGAACCTCTACATTATATCTTCCACCATAAAAATTCTGAGCAGGATTTCCTTGGATTTCCGCTAATGGGCCTGGATTTTCAATCATATTATATTGATAATTAGCTATATCATCTGACCCATATATAACAGTCTTTCTACCACCCTCATACGCCACGCTTCCGGTTTCATCTGCCATAAACCCTGCTAGTTTTCCACTCTTTGCTGCGTTTCGTATTCCGGCTACTCCTACTCCGGCTCCTCCAAACATGTAGCCGTTTACTGCTCCGTTTATGACTGCATTCTTAAATTCTGACCTGCTAAAACTTCCGTTTCTAAGTGATGCAACGGTGTAAAATGCTCCGTCTGTTACAGCCGATATTCCTGCTGACGCTATTACTGCTTCCGCTATTGCGGCTGCTCCTACTCCGCTTACTCCCGCTACAACTATTCCCGTTGTTCCTACGGCCGCCTTTGCCCATGTCGGCATGTTATCTATTTCACAGCATACCCTTGCATATAACCCAAGTCCACTTACGGCTCCGCTCTTTACAACGTTGAAGGCTGTTCTTCCTGCATTTCCAAGTGTGCTTATATATGAACATCCGTCAGGATCTATGTAATACAGCGGATTGTCTCCGCAATAAATGTAACCGTTCTGGGTTAGGGTTTCATATACATTTCCTGCACCTATTACCTAAAATATAATCATTAATATATGTACATATGTAAGTTCATAAACAATAAACTATCGCTGAACCATTTTATTATTTCTTATGCCTATTATCATACAAATTCATTATACTCATAAGAAATACTTTTTAAAATATTCAGATTCCGAAATACAATGTTCAAATCTTGGACAATTAATCTTTACTATTTCATCTGCAAGACCTTTAACGTTTTTTTCTCTAGCTGTTGGCAAAATAATCAATCCATTTTCTCCAGTTATCTTCTTAAAAAATCTAAATACTGAAGAATTAATCATACAATCATAAAAATATAATGAATCCATCCAGGGAAAGCAATAAATTTGTTTTCCCTGAGCATATCCTATTGCAATAGACGCTCTCCATCTCTCCCAAACATCCATATTTGATAAACAATATTTTATTCTATGACGTGACAAATGAAATTCTTCAAGAATTGTGTCAATATTTTCATACCGTTTATTTTTTTTAATAGCTAACTCTAATGCTTTTTGAACACTTAATTCTCTTTCAAATAATCCACCTGTTCTGACACCTTTTCCAACATGCCATGCCAAATCATAAATGGAATCAATTTTTATTCCATCAATAAAAATTGTTGTCTTATCATCAAATAATTTATTTGTAATAATTTGTGATAACACTTCTCCTCCAGCACCTTGTTCGCATATGATTCCATATATCTTGCCAAATTTAAAATAATATTCTCCTTTCGATATGTAATCATGTACATTTTCACCATATACATTTATATAATCCAACATATAATCTTCATTAATTGATACCTTTATTTCTTCCAAAATTGCCACCACTCTTTCTTATATCCAACCCTCTTAACATTATATACAGATATTGGAACTTTCTGTCCATCTGTCGTTTGAACAACAATATTTGCAATAGATTTTCCTTTATTCCCTGCATCTAATTCAAATGACGCATTTGTTTCAAACTGTAATACAGTATTATACCCCTTTCCAATACCTGCAATGTTCGCTTGTTTTTTTGTTGGTTGCTCTGTCCATGCAAACACCCTGTTCTCCCATACATTTCCTTTTTTTCCAAGTTGTCCAGATTCAATTATACTTTTTGCTGCTTCTTCATTTGTAACATGATAAAATCTTCTAGTAGAACTTTTACCACCCTCATACGACACACTTCCTGCTTCATCTGCCATAAACCCTGCTAGTTTTCCACTCTTTGCAGCATTTTGTATTCCTGCCACTCCAAGCCCTGCTCCTGCAAACATGTAGCCGTTTACTGCTCCGTTTATGACTGCATTCTTAAATTCTGACCTGCTAAAACTTCCGTTTCTAAGTGATGCAACGGTGTAAAATGCTC
>ERZ1673736.3147-NODE-3147-length-16198-cov-4.867745_pt1 | contig 16198 bp, 13 predicted proteins | sample MGYA00580212_ERZ1673736 | MGnify/ENA primary metagenome ERZ1673736 (study PRJEB41218, sample SAMN15661752) | gut metagenome | host: Homo sapiens | place: Canada: London | collected 2015-08-20/2019-03-30 | study: EMG produced TPA metagenomics assembly of...
AGACAGGTATGCGTTGATAAAACCGTCAATATCGCCATCCATTACAGCGTTGATATTGGCGTTTTCAAAGCCGGTACGGGTATCCTTGGCAAGGGTATACGGCATGAAAACATAGGAGCGGATCTGGCTGCCCCATTCGATCTTCTGCTGAACGCCCTTAATGTCCGAGATTTTCTCGAGGTGCTCGCGCTCCTTGATCTCAACCAGCTTGGAACGCAGCATGCGCAGACAGTTCTCCTTATTCTGCAGCTGGCTTCGCTCGGTCTGGCAGGCTACAACAATGCCGGTTGCCTTGTGAATCAGTCGAACCGCAGACGAGGTCTTATTGATGTGCTGACCACCTGCACCGGACGAACGGTAAACCTGCATTTCGTAATCATCCGGCTTGATCTCAAAGTCCGTGGAGGTATCCGGAATATCCGGAACGACCTCTACCGCCGAGAACGAGGTCTGACGGCGGCCGGATGCATCAAACGGAGAGATACGGACCAGACGGTGTACGCCGTTTTCACCCTTGAGGAAGCCGTAGGCGTTTTCGCCCTCAATGAGAATATCGGCGGACTTGATACCCGCGGTATCGCCATCCTGGTAGTCCATGATCTTATAGGTAAAGCCGTGACGCTCTGCCCAGCGGGTGTACATGCGGTACAGCATTGCGCACCAGTCCTGTGCCTCGGTGCCGCCTGCACCGGCATGGAAGGATACGAGTGCGTTGTGGCTGTCGTACTCGCCGGTCAGCAGCGTGCCCAGTTTCTGCTCGGCAATGCCGTCCTCCAGCTCCTTGTAGCCGCTTTCCAGCTCCTCAAGCATGGATTCATCGTTTTCTTCAATCGCCATGTCGCAGATGGTAAGCAGGTCATCGCACAGCTCGGTCATCTTATTATACGCTTCAACCTTGCCCTTGAGCGAGCCCATGCGGGAGACGATCTTCTGGCTCTCCTCCGGATTATCCCAGAAACCCGGCTGAGAGGACTTGATCTCCAGCTCCTCTACCTCACGCTTCGCCTGCTCCAGACCGAGCGAGGTGTACAGCTCCTCAAGCACGGGCTTGAGGTTGTTCAGCTTGACCTTGTATTCCTCAAATTCCAGCATGAAAATGCTCCTTCACTTTCAGATTGTTCAAAATTTCAGTACCTTATAGTATATAGGTTCACGAGGGACTTGTAAAGATTTTTTCGTGAATTATAGCAGTTTAGATAAATAATGCAGCAAAAGTAACGTATACAGCGCGTAAAGAGCAAGGAAATTTTATGAAGCCATGCTAGGCGCATGGCGAATGAAATTGACGATGCTATTTGCGTGCTGTATGCGCGCACTTGTTGTAGTATTTGTCTGAACTGCTATAAGGGGTTGTCCCGTAAAGATTGTGTACATTTCCACAAGTTCGGCTTGACTAATCGCTTTTTTTCCCATATGATAGTTACTGTAAAAGGGAGTAGCTCACGCGAGAGCGCGTGGTCGGTGCCGACAAGCCCGATTGACGAAAAGTCAATCCGTACCGAGCCGTAAGCAGCAAGACTTTTACCGCAGTATGCGGTAAAAGTCTTTTTTTGTGCTCTGCAGCCGGAAATCGAGCGAAAACTCCCTCGTAAGCATGTACACTGTTGGGGATACGGGCATTGCCGTGAAGGAGCGGTGCTGCCCGAGATTTTCCGGAAACGAAGGAGGAAACTGTATGCTGTCATTTGTATTTCTGGTGATCGGCTTTGCACTTATGATCTGGGGTGCGGATAAGTTTGTTGCGGGTGCATCCGCACTGGCGCGCAAGCTGGGCGTATCACCGCTGCTGATCGGTCTGACCATCGTTGCGTTCGGCACGTCCATGCCGGAGCTGGCGGTCAGTGTCACCGCGGCCCTGCGCGGTGCAAACGAGATTGCGGTCGGCAATGTTGTCGGTTCGAACATTTTTAATCTGCTGATGGTGGCTGGTCTGTCCGCTGCTGTCTGCCCGCTTGTGATGGATAAAACGCTGCTCCGCCGTGACTGGCCGCTGTCCATTCTCGCGGCTGTGCTGCTGCTGGGCGCCATCGCACCCGACCTGACCATCGCCCGCTGGGAAGGCGTTGTACTGCTGATTATATTTGCATTCATCCTGACATACCAGATTCGCACCGCACTGCAGAACCGCGAGCAGCTTGCTGCCGCAGCTGCAGAAGCCGAGGCCGAGGAAGCGGAAGCACCCATGTCCGCTGCGATGATCTGGGTGAATATCCTGCTCGGTCTGGCGTGCATCGTGATCGGCGGTCAGCTGGCCGTAAACGGCGCGACCGGCATTGCGCGTATGTTCGGCCTGAGTGAAACGCTCATCGGTCTGACCATTGTGGCCATGGGCACCAGCCTGCCCGAGCTTGTTACTTCCATCGTGGCTGCACGCAAGGGACAGAACGACATTGCAATGGGCAATGTTATCGGCTCAAACCTGTTTAATATTTTCCTGATTCTCGGCGTTTCGTCGGTTATCACGCCGATTCCGGTACAGGCGACCTCTATCGTTGACTGCCTGTTCCTGATTGCCATCAGCGCGGTATTTTATCTGCCGGCGCGCAAGGGCAAGCTCGGACGTGTGCCGGGTATCGCCATGGTGGCAATGTATGCTGTCTATACGGTGTATCTTATTATGCGATAATCTATCGCGGGTTTGCCGCACCCGCGGCTGGGGCGAAAAGGAAGGGACCCCTGCGGTCAGTCTGTCAATAAAGTCCGTTTTCGCGATGCTGACGCTGCCGCGCGGCAGCGCGCATGAAATAATATTATTTGCGAAGCAAATGCATGAAAACCGGGGGCGTGTACCTCGGTTTTCGTGCTTTCTGAAGTTATGCGTGCGAAACCTTTCGCATATGCCGCAGATAGACGATCAGCAGCGCTCCGCCGGTGAACACCCACGAGGCAACGTAAACGTCCATCAGCATCTCGAATGTGGGCACGAGACGGAAAACCGTTGCCATCCAGATGAGTCGGAAAACGACCGTGCCGAGCACGGTGAAGATGGCAGGCTCGAGCGACTTGCCCATGCCGCGGAGCGCCGCGCTTTCGACCTCATAGGTGGCGGTGAGACCCTCGAGCGAGCAGACGTGCCGCATGCGGCTGATGGCAAACGCCGCGACGGCGCTGCTCGTGGTGTAAATGCTGATAAAAAAGTCGTCCCAGATCATGAATACCGCACTGAGAATCTCGGTAAACACCACGCCGAACAGCATGCAGTAACGGAAAATCTTTTTGCAGCGACTGAGGTCACCTGCGCCGTAGTTCTGGCTGGTGAAGGTGACAGCCGCCTGTGCGAAGGCGTTGGCAATATCGTAGGTGAAATACTCAAAATTCAGTGCGAGAGATGAACCTGCGATGGCATTTTCACCGAATGAGTTGATGCCACTCTGGATAAATACGTTGGATACTGAGAAAATCGCACCCTGAATACCGGCGGGAATACCGATCTGCAGAATACGGAGGAGCGGCGTTTTTTCAATGTGCATACGTCGGAACCGGAACGCGAAATCGTCATTCCGGCGTGCAAGGTGGGTGAGCACCATGCCTGCGCTCAGCACATTGGAGATAACGGTCGCAATCGCCACACCGGCCACACCAAGCTGCAGCGCAATGACGAGAAACAGGTTGAGGATGACATTCACCGTGCCGGAGATAAGCAGGTAGTACATGGGGCGGCGGCTGTCGCCGTAGCTGCGCAGAACGGCCGAGCCGAAGTTGTACACCAGCATGAACGGGATGCTCAAAAAGTAGATAAAGATGTACAGCAGCGCCTGATCGAGCACGCTTTCCGGCGTGCCGGACAGCACGAGAATGGGCTTTGCCGTCAGCCAGCCGACAATCATCAGTCCCACGCCGAGCGCCGCGCCGAATGTGATCACAGTGTGCAGCGTGCGGTTGATCTCCTCGCGGTTGTTCTGCCCGATGAGCAGCGCGAGCACGGCATTCGGCCCGACCGACAGTCCGACGATCAGGTTGACAAAAATACCGACGAGCGCCACACAGCTGCCGACCGCCGCCAGCGCCGTATCACCCGCAAACCGGCCGACAACGGCCACATCTGCTGAGTTGAAAAGCTGCTGCAGAATGCTGCTGAACGCCAGCGGCAGCGCGAAAAGAATGAGTTTTCCGGCCAGACCGCCGTGCAGCATGTCCATTTCCTTGTGTTTTGTTTGTGCCATGAAACAGGATTCTCCTTGCATGAGGGTTACAGCATTATCTTATCATGCGGCGGACAGCGGCGCAATACGCGGGAAACGGATTTCATCATTGTAATTTTTCCTCGAAAATTGTATAATATTTTTGTATAGAAAAGCAATTTGCGTGCCGAATCTATCGTTTTGCGCCGCAGAGGAGGATAGAGGACATGAAATTTTTTGAAGCCGTGCCGGACGAGCTGTTTTCGCCGTTGGCGTCACCGAACCGTGCGCTGTACGCGGATGCGCTCGATGTGCTGTACACGGCGTACCGCGAAAAGCTGAAGCTGCCCGAGGACATGCTGTATTCCATGCTGCGGAGCCGTCTCGAGCAGCAGCTGGCCGAGGCTACCTTCGAGGGCGAGGACATCGACGAGGATGAGCTGCGCGATATTTCCGGCCGTGCCCGTTTCCTCATCCGCAAGCTGGGCAGCAAGGGCTGGTTTGAAAAGGAGCGCGGCACAGATTTTCGGGAATACATTACGGTTCCGGGTTACAGCAGCCGTCTGCTCGAGTTGTTCCACGCGCTGCGCGAGGACACGCCTGCACGCGGCTATTCGTATGTGTTCGGCACCTATTCCACGCTCAAGGTCGCGCATGAGTCGGACAGCGTGTATGACAAAATGGCTGCTGTCTACGGCGCGTATGACAACACGCGCGCGCTCATCAACCTGCTGCAGATGGTGTATCACAACGTCAAGCATTATTTCCAGATGCAGATCGACATGCACAATGTCGGGGAAGTGCTCGCATCGCACTTTGATGATTTCGGGCAGAAGGTGATGGAGGCGTATATCCGTCCGCTCAAGATCAAGGATTCCGTGCCGAAATACCGCATTTCCATCCAGAATGTATTAAACGACTGGGCGGAGAACGATGAATTGCTCATCGCCATGGCGAATGCCGCCTTGGCTGACCGCCGAGGTGACACGCCGGAGAACTGCCGCGCCGATCTTCTTCGCAAAATTTACTGGATACAGGAGTGCTACGACAATCTCGAGCGCGATTATCTGGATGAGATCGACGCACAGGTGCGCCGCTACACGCGTGCGGCTACGCAGAAGATCGAGAACCTGACCAACCGAGATCAGAATATCCGCGGCAACCTGCACACGGTGCTGACCGCGCTGTCGCGCAACCGGCGTGCCGCCGATCTGGTGGACACGATTCAGCCGGTATTCCGGCTGTATGAGCAGACCTGCCTGTCCGAGAGCAGCCTGTGGTACCGCAAGCGTCCGGGCAAGCGGACAAAGGCCGCGCCGGTGCTCGTGCAGGAAACCGAAGCGGATACGGCAGCCGCCGCAAAGGCGGCTGCACTTTTGCGCTCGGAGTATGGCCGCGGCGCCATCGCGGCGTATGTGCAGGGCTGGCTCGGTGAAAGCGATGTGTGCCGCTCGGAGGATATTCCGCTCAAGAATGATAAGGACTATGTGATGAGCCTGCTGGCGGTGCTGACCGGCGGCGACCGCTCGGCAGATTTCACGGTGCAGGAGCTGGACGGCGAACGCCGGGAAAACGGCTATGCTATTCCGGAGCTGCAGATCAGCCGGAAGGAGAACAACGAATGAATTTGGAATTTCTGAATACCGCTACCGCAAAGGAGCTGGAGCAGTTCAAAGCGGTGTGCAATCAGCTGCTCAGCCGCACCTATGTGGTGCGCACACTGTACCGTCCGGGCCGGGGACGGGTGAGCAACCCGGACTACACCTTTTTGTCCATTCATTATGAGTCCGTGCGCGAGTATCTCAGCCTGCTTGACTGGGATTTGCGGCGCGACGACATAAACGGCTACTTTTATGTGCTGAACACAGATGAAGCCAACCGGTGCATCCTGTCCAAGCGCGAGACCGCGATTCTGCTCGCCCTGCGCATGCTGTACGACGAAAGCCAGGAGCGACTGGGACTCGAGCAGGACGCGCTCTGCAGCGTGCGCGAGGTGCTCGAAAAGATCGTGACCGACTACGCCATCCTGCCGGCTAAGCCGAATATGGAGGAGGTCAAGCGGGCGCTGACCGTGTTTGAAAACCACTCGATTCTGCAGCGCATCGAGGGAAAATTTAATCAGGCTGACTGCAGATTTGCCATCCTGCCGACTATTCAGACTGCCGTTTCGAGCGAACGATTGAATGAGGTCGCAGCCGTGCTGCGAAAGGAGGAGACCGCCGATGAAGAAACTGAAGAAGATTCTGCTGATTAACTGGCTGTATTTCAGCAAGGAGGTCATCGAGGTCGGTGACGTGAACTTCCTGACCGGCAAAAACGGCGCCGGCAAGTCCACGGTAATTGATGCGCTGCAGATCGTTCTGCTTGGTGAGACCAATGCGCGCAACTTCAATCTGGCGGCCAATGAGCGCTCACAGCGCACGCTGGACGGCTATCTGCGTGCCGATATGGACGAGAATAACCCGTATTCCCGCAGAGGCAAGGACTTTTCGACCTATATTGTCTGTGAATTTGAGGACGATGTGGAGCACAATAGTTTCGTGTGTGGCGTGATGTTCGATTGCCGCAGTGACGGCAGTAAGCACGATCATTTCTTTATCTATGTCGGCAAACTGCCGGAAAACTGCTTTATCGAGGACGGCGAGGCGATGGATATTCACGACCTGCGCAAATTCCTCAAGCAGAATTTCTCCCGCGCCGAGGTGTACGATACCCAGTGGGAGTACCGCCGCAACATGCTCTCGCGGTGGAACGTGCACAACGAGCAGGTGCTCCGCATGATGAAAAAGGCGGTGTCGTTCCGCCCAATCGTGGATATTCAGCAGTTTATCACCGAAAATATCTGCGATATTCCGGATAAGCCGGATATCGAAGCCATGCAGCAGAACATCCGCAACTACAAGCGGCACGAGCAGCTGGCGCAGCAGCAGGAGGAAAAGCTGACCGCGCTGCAGGAGATCAGCACTCTGTACCGCGAAATGACGCGCTCGGTGGATCGCTGGCGCGTGCAGTCCTTCCTTGTGCAGTGGGCGCAGAAGGAGGACATGCAGGCGCAGATCGACAGCCGCGAGCAGGAAAAGCGAAACTGCCTGTCCGAGCTGACCGCGGCGGACACCGCGATTGAGGATTTGGCCGGGCAGGTGCAGGCGAAGGAGGAACGCCGCCGTCAGCTGGACCGCGATTATGCGCAGAGCGACACCTATCAGGAGCGCGAGCGGCTGGGCAACCAGAAGCAGTCGCTGCTGACCGAGCAGAGCAAGCTGGTGCAGGAGATGGAGCGCGACGCACTTGAGATCAAGCGGGAGGCGCTGCGGCTGACGCACCTGTGCGAGACCGCGCTTGCATGGGACGCCGAGGAGGTGCTCATTCCGGTGCAGCAGGCGGCAGAGCAGGTGCAGCGTACCTACGCACGGCTGTCGAGCGGCGAATGCGCAATCTTCTCGCAGGAGCAGACCGTATTCGAGGACGCCCGGCAGGCGGCAGCGGCCCTGTCGGACGCACTGGCGAAGGCGGCGCATCAGCTTGGCGATAAGGTTGCAGAGCTGCAGCAGCAGCTGACCGAAAAGCAGACTGCGCTTGCCGATCTGCGCAGGAACATCAAGGACTATCCGCGTGGACTGTTGCCGTTCCGTGCCAAGCTGGAGGAGGAACTGGAGCAGCAGGCGGGAACGCCGGTTGCGGTAGATATTCTCGCGGATGTGCTGGAAATTGAAGATGAGCGCTGGCGCGGTGCTGTGGAAGGCTATCTCAACAACCAGAAGTTTTATTTTCTGGTTGAACCGGCATATTACGAGCAGGCTTTGCGTATTTACAACAAACTTAAGTGGGAAAAGAGCCTGAACGCCTACGGTCTGGTCGATATCGGCACGCTGCGCGAGCGTGAGCATATCGACCCGCAGAGCGGCAGTCTTGCGGAAAAGGTGGAGACCGGGAACGCGCTTGCGCGAACCTACATGGATTATCTGCTCGGGCGCGTGATGTGCTGCGACACGGTTGAGCAGCTGCGCGGGTATCGGACCGCCATCACGGATGAGGGTATGCTGTATCAGGGCTATGTGGCGCGTGCGCTCCGCAGAGACCGTATGGAGGATGCGTTCATCGGCCGTCATGCGGTCACGCTGCGTATCGCTCGTCTGGAGGAGGAGGCCGCCGGTCTGCAGACCGAGATTTCGCACCGGAAACCCATCTGGCAGGCAGTTTCTCAGCAGAAAGCGCCCATGCTGACACCATATTATGTGCGAAACATCGTACCGCAGCGGCAGGCGGATTTTCTGTACCGCGCGGAACTGGAGGAGGAGATCAACGCGATCGACGAGCAGGTTTCCCATCTCGATCTGCTGTGGCTGGATCAGCAGAAGCAGCTGATCGCCGAGATCAGCGACGAGATTGCGGCGCTGAGTTGTCAGCGCGAGGTGCAGATCGCACACAAGGCCAAGCTGGAGGAGCGTATTCGTCAGCTGGACGAGGAAATCCTGCCCGAGCAGTACCGCAGCCGCACCGAAATGGAGCGCAGGCTGGCGGAAACCTTCTCGGAGACCTACCGCGACGATATCGGTCTGCCGCGCTACCGGCAGGAGCTAGAGCGTCGGCACCGGCCGGATATCGTGTACCGCAATTTCAGCAGCCACCATGCACAGGTTGTCAACGAGATGGAGAACGCCCGCGCGGCACTCCTGCGGGCGCGCCGAGAATATGTCGAGCGGTTTGGGCCGTGCTCGTTCCGCGTGGAGGCAGACGACAATGCGGAGTTCGATGCGGAACGCCGTGTGCTCGAGGAAAGCGAGCTGCCGCAGTATCGCACCAAAATCCGTGCCGCACGCGAGAGTGCGATGGAGCAGTTCCAGAACGACTTCCTGTCCAGGCTGAAAAGCAGCATCGAGCAGGTGCAGGATCAGGTCAAGAACCTCAATCGGGCACTGCGGCAGGCGCAGTTCGGCACGGACAGCTACCAGTTCCGCGTGGACCGCAATCCGGATTACGCCGAATATTACGACATGATTATGGCGCCGGAGCTGATGGAAGGCGATATTACGCTGTTTTCCGCACAGTTTCAGGAGAAATACGGTCCGCTGATCGACAAGCTGTTCAGCCAGATCACCATGGCAGACGATACCCAGCTCAACGCCCGCAAGCAGAGTGAGCTGCAGGAGAACATCGAGCGGTACACCGACTTCCGCACCTATCTGAAGTTCGATCTGGAGACCACCGATCAGAACGGCTCCAAGCAGCTGCTGTCGCAGACGCTCAACACCAAGTCGGGCGGCGAGACGCAGACGCCGTTTTATATCGCGGTTCTGGCGTCGTTTGCACAGCTGTACCGCGTGAGCGATACGTCCAGCTTTGGCAACACCGTGCGTCTGGTCGTGTTCGATGAGGCGTTCAACAAGATGGACAGCGAACGCATCATCGAAAGCGTGCGTCTGCTGCGCAAAATGGGTCTGCAGGCGATCATCTGCACCCCGCCGGATAAGGTTTCGGATATCATGCCGATCGCGGATAGAACGCTGCTGGTCGATAAGCATAAGTATCGGATGCACATTCTGCCGTTCAGCAAGGAGAATGCACAGTAAAGAAAAATCCCGCTTTCTCGCGTGAGAAGGCGGGATTTTGTGTTATTTCGGACAGGCTGCCCCGTTGGACAGGCGAAGTCCTTCTATACGGCTGGCTATTCTGACTCTATTGTACTTTGCGGGCAGAACATCTTACAATTCACCGCACATGAGTGCGCCGAGCGCGTCCTCGAAGGTACGGCTGCCGAGAGAAATCGCACCGAGTGCTTCGGCACGGCGTCCAACCTCGTATTTGTGCAGGTGCACGCCGCCTTCCGGGCACTGCGTGGTGATATACACACGCGTACCGCTTTGGATCAGGTCGCGCACGGCGGATTCCAAACGGGCGGGTACGCCGCCTGCACCGAAAGCTTCGAGTACGACCTTGGGGTAGCCGAGCAGCACGGAGAAGAATGACGGGTCGAGATCGGGGGTCAGGCGCACCGGAAGGATGTGGGTGTCGATTTGTTCTACAAGTTTCGGTTCACCGGAGGGGACAGACGCAGGTGTGTTCCAGTGTACTTCACTCTCACGGATTTCGCCTGCCGGTACGGCATTTGCCGAGAGAAATGCGTCAATCTCGGTCGAATGCTGCTTGAAAACGTGGCTGCCGTGCAGAATTTGACCGTTCATCACGGCGTACACGCCTGCGCGTCCGTCTGCCGCAGTGCGGAACGCATCCAGCAGATTGCGCGGCGCATCCGAGTCCGGCACGCCCATCGGCAGCATGGAGCCGGTCAGCACGAGCGGCTTGTCGAAATGCGGCAGCAGGTGGGTGAGCAGCGCAGCGGTGTACGCAAGCGTATCCGTGCCGTGCGTGAGCACAAAGCCGTCGAATTTCTCACGGTTTTGCCAGACCGCCTGTGCCATGCGCTGACGGTCGGCGGCGGTTACGTCGGTCGAGTCCAGCTGCATAAGATCGAGCGTTTCAACTGTGCACAGCGCAGACAGTTCGGGCAGTGCGCCGAGCAGCGCGGCGCTGTCCAGAGCGGGGGAAAGACCGTGTGCGGTCTCACAGCATGCAATCGTGCCGCCGGTGGCGATCATTAAAATATGAGGCATGATTTTCCTCCTGAAAGTTGTTTTTACGGATAGAAAGCCGGATTAACGGCACTGTGCCTGATAATTTTCTCCCCATTTCCACAGGGCGTCCATCACGGGTTTCAGGCTGTACCCGAGTTCGGTCAGCGTGTATTCCACACGCGGCGGCACCTCGGCATAGACCTTGCGCGTCAGCAGACCGCTGGCCTCCATCTGGCGCAGCTGTGCGGTCAGAACCTTCTGCGTGACGTGCCCGATGGACTTTTTCAGTTCGCCGAAACGCAGGGTGCCGTTCATCAGGTCACGCAGGATGAGCACCTTCCATTTATCGCTGATGAGCGTCAGCGTGGTCTCGACAGGGCAGGCGGGCAGCTCCTGTTTTGCGGTCGATTCGGTCAGTTCCATGAGAAAAACCTCCTTGTTAACGCGATTTGCGCCAATAGTATCTTTTTGGTAACTACACCACAATATTGTGCTTACTTTACAGATTGTCACTACGGCTTTATTATAGAATTACCGAAAGGGAAAAGCAATCCCAATATAGAAAAAGAAAATAAAATTTTCATGGAGGTATTTATCATGAGCAAGGTCGTAGAATTTCTGCATGCAAATCCGGTACAGTATCTGGCAACCGCAGGCCGTGACGGTAAGGCAAAGTGCCGTCCATTCATGTTCTCGGGCGAGATGGACGGCAAGCTGTGGTTCTGCACGAACAACACGAAGGACGTTTACAAGGACATGCAGGTAAACCCAGAGATCGAAATCTCGGTTTCCAGCCCGGAGTACGCATGGATTCGCCTGCACGGCAAGGCTGTTTTCGAAAACAACATGGCTGCCAAGGAGATGTGTATCCAGAATCCGATCGTCAAGAGCCAGTACGGCGAGGCGACCAACCCGATCTTTGAGGTGTTCTATCTCGAGGATGCACACGGCAGTATCGCTGATTTCTCCGGAAATCCGCCGTATCAGTTCTAAACAGTCCCAATCAGCCTGCAAAGAGCCTGCAGGCTGATTTCTTTTGCCCTCTGCACGAACTGAGTATTGAACTGACTGACAGAAATAGTGTATACTAATATTCGGTTTAATAAGGGGGTAAAACAATGGATTTTATCAAGAAAAACGGCGCCGGACTGCTGCTGTGCCTGTGCATTGCGATTCCGGCGTGGCTGCTGGGACAGGCGGTGCCGGTTGTCGGCGGACCGGTATTCTCCATCCTGATCGGCATGGTGCTCACGCTGTTCTGGAAGAACAAGACCAAGGTGCAGCCGGGCATCGGTTTTACATCGAAAAAGGTGCTGCAGTACGCGGTTATCCTGCTCGGCTTCGGTCTTAACCTGTCCGAGATTGCAAAGGTCGGCGCGCAGTCGCTGCCCATCATCATTTCGACCATCAGCACCTCGCTCATCGTGTCGTTCGTGCTGTGCAAGGCAATGAAGGTACCGACCAACATCTCGACGCTGGTCGGTGTCGGCTCGTCCATCTGCGGCGGTTCGGCGATCGCGGCAACCGCTCCGGTCATCGGCGCGGACGATGAGGAGATCGCGCAGGCGATTTCGGTTATTTTTCTGTTCAACGTCATCGCGGCGCTGACCTTCCCGACGCTCGGCGGCATGCTCGGCATGACTGACCACGGCTTCGGCCTGTTTGCGGGCACGGCGGTCAACGATACCTCGTCCGTAACGGCAGCCGCTTCCGCGTGGGACGGCATCCACGGCAGCAATACGCTGGAAATCGCCACCATCGTCAAGCTGACGCGCACGCTGGCGATCATCCCGATCACGCTTGTGCTGGCACTGTGGCGCACCCACAAGGCCAAGACCGAGCAGAGCAAGGGCGGCGAAGCCTTCTCGCTCAAGCGCGCGTTCCCGATGTTTATCCTGTACTTCGTGCTCGCGTCCATCATCACCACGGTGTGCACCACGGTCGGCGTACCGGCAGGCGTGTTTACGCCGCTCAAGACGCTGTCCAAGTTCTTTATCGTTATGGCGATGGCGGCTATCGGCATGAATACCAATATCGTAAAGCTGGTCAAGACCGGCGGCAAGCCGATTTTCATGGGATTCTGCTGCTGGGTCGCTATTGCGTGCGTCAGCATCGCGATGCAGCACTTGCTCGGGTTCCTCTAAGCGAAAAGAAAAGCACAAAGAACTAATGTCCTTTGTGCTTTTCGCGTTTTTGCTGCTGTTTGAGTGCATAAAGCCGTTTGGCATCGGCCTGTTTGTGCGCACGGCTCCGGCGCTTGCGCACCTGCTTGTTCTGCTCCTGCTGGAGCTGCAGCGCCTGCTGCGATTTGGTGCCGATGCCGACTTGCGCGGTCTGCCGTCCGGCTTCCCGCTGTGCCCGTTTGGGATTGCGGTGTGCAGGCTTTACGGCAGTCTCAACAGCCGGACTGAATTGCAATCGGTAGTAGTGCCGCAGCAGGTAAATCAGCAGCTCCGGCTCCTTCGGCTCTGCGCCGAAGGTTATCTTTGCCGCGGATAACCTGCCGTTTTCGATCCGCTCGAATACACCGACCCAGAACGGGTCCTCAAAAAATACGGTCAGTCTGCCAATTACTTTGTCCATTGTTTTTCCCTCCTGAAAAATAAATGAACAAAGAATGGACAACCCGGAGGGGCAGGTTACTTACCCTGCAAAAGCAGGACGGCCGGGCTACCTACCGGCTCTGGTGCACGGAGTGCACGTTGCGTTTTTATCTTTGCAGTTTTATTATAGCATGGAAATGCAGGATGCGGTTGAAGATTTTGATTTGCGAATTCGATATGCCTGCCTCATAGCATAATAGAAGTCCCTGTACCATACAGCACAGGGACTTGAAAGAAAGAGAGATTTAGGCGTTTTCCATGATGGCCTTAACGGCGGTTGCGGTATCGGTCAGCGGGAACAGCTCATAGCCGACGCGGCCGGTGTAGCCGCACTCCTCGAGGTGACGGATCACCTTTTTATAGTTGATCTCACCGGTGCCCGGCTCATGACGGCCCGGAGCATCGGCAACGTGAATGTGGCCGAAGGTGTCGCCGTAGTTGGAGATGGTATCGCAGATGCAGCCCTCGTTGATCTGCATGTGGTATACATCATACAGCAGCTTGAGACGCGGAGAGCCGATCAGACGAACGATTTCAGCGCCCATCTGGGTGGTAGCGAGGAAGTTGCCGACGTGGTCGGTGGTGATGTTCAGCGCCTCGAGGTTGAGGTTGATCTCTTCCTTCTCGGCCAGCTCAGCGCAGGCGAGCAGCGTGTCGTACATCGAGCACAGCTTTACGGTGTGGGACAGGTTATCGTAGTGGTTTACTACAATGCCGCCGTCACCCAGTGCGTTGGAGTGGATGGTAACGCTGGCTGCGCCAACCTTTTTAGCCGCCGCGATGGACTCCTTCAGGTAGTCCAGATACTTCTGCTTGTGGGTCGGGTCTACGAGCGAGTAGTCCGCGTCGCCGTTGAAGCCGGAAATTGCAATGCCGGCCTTTTCAGCAGCCTCGCGGGTCGCATCCAGATCGCGGATGCGCCAGTCCCAGAACTCTACGGCCTCAAAGCCGTCGTTCTTTGCAGCCTGGAAACGGTCGAGCCAGTCCAGCTCGGTGTAAAGGGTGTCGATGCAAGCGCATTTTCTCAGTGCCATAATAAATTACCTCCAAATTTTCTTGTTTCGGTTGTCTTACTCTTGTAAATTGATGATACATCAAGCGCAGCGGATATGCAACGCTGTTTTCCCAAAATTATGCTCCGATGCCGAGCGGAGAGAATGCCAGATAAACCAGCAGCACGCACACGATAACGATCACGCTGACCAGCTTGCTGTACTTCCACGGGGTCAGGTCTACCGCGCCGACGTCCTGTTGCACCCAAACCGCAGCGCCCTTGCTCTTGTTGCGGCGGTGCATGAGGTACATGATGAGCATTTCGAGCGGCCACAGGATGGATACGGCGTACAGGTAGTGGATGCTGCCCTCATTGCCGCCGAACAGCGAGTAGCTCGGGGACAGGAGCATGAAACCGCCGTAGCAGATGATGTGGAACACCATGATGAAGCGGGCGCTGTACTTGGGCAGGCAGTTGAAGAAGAAGCCGCCGAATACGCCGGACAGGACCGGCAGACCAACCAGCATAACGAACGAGTCGAGGAAGGTCTTGAGACCGGCAGGGAAGAAGTAAACCATCGGGCCGACGATCACGGAGAAGATGGCGAACACGATGCCAATGTTCTTGCCGACCGAAACCAGCTTGCTCTCGCTTGCATTCTTATTGATGAATTCCTTGTAGATATCCATGGTGAACATGGTGTTGACCGAGTTGAGCACCGAGTTGAACGAGGACAGGATCGCGCCGAACATAACAGCGGCGAAGAAGCCCATGACCGGCTGCGGTACAACGCGGGTGATGAGTGCCGGGTAGGCATCGTCCATCATGGAAACCTGCGTGCCCTCGATGTTGAAGATCGCGTAAGCGATAACACCCGGCAGAGCGAGGAACATAAAGCCGAGGATTTTCAGGAATGCGCAGTAGAGTGCGCCCTTCTGTGCTTCCTTGAGGTTTTCAGCGGCGAGTACGCGCTGGATGAACGACTGGTGGGTGCACCAGGACTGGAAGCCGAGGAATACCAGACCGAGGAATACGGTCGGCCACGGAACCGCCGGTGCTTCGCTCTGTGCGGGAGCGATGGAGTTGAGCATGTCTGCGTGGTTATGAATGAGGTAGCGCACACCGTCCATGATAGCAACGCTGCTTTCACTGCCGGAGGCATGACCGAGCACGTTGAGTGCCAGGAACGGGATCATCAGACCGCCGATCAGCAGGCCCACGCCGTTGATGGTATCCGATACTGCAACAGCTTTCAGACCGCCGAAGATAGCGTAAATCGAGCCGATGATAGTGATAAGGATACACAGGATAACGATGGACTGGAACTTGGTAATGCCAAGGATTCCGGACAGGTTGAAAATGTTTTCAAACACCAGCGAACCAGAGTACAGGATTACCGGAATCTGCACGAACAGGTACAGAATGATGTATGCGATGGAGAACCACAGCTTAGTGGGTCTGTCATAGCGCTCACCGAGCAGCTGCGGGATGGTGGTGATGCCGCTTTTCAGGTAGCGCGGCGCGGCAAACAACGCTAGCACGATGAGTGCGGTCGCCGCCATTACTTCGAACGCCATCGGACTCATGCCAATCGCCCAGGTCTGGCCGTTTGTACCGACAAGCTGTTCTGCAGAAAGGTTGGTCAGCAGCAGCGAGCCTGCGATAACGACACCCGGCAGACCGCGGCCTGCCAGAAAGTAGCCGTCAGCGGTGGTCTGGTCATCGCCCTTGGTCTTAACATAGGAGATGACCGCAACTAAAATCGTAAAAAATACAAAGGTTACGCAAGTGAATAACATTTTCTCTGTTCTAACTCTCTCAAATTTGCATAGAAAAACCGTTGGTGCATAGCGCACCAACGGTTTTAGCACATTGCTTAGACTGTGTGCGTGGTGTAAAAATTAAGTT
>ERZ1673736.3153-NODE-3153-length-16164-cov-11.792973_pt1 | contig 16164 bp, 10 predicted proteins | sample MGYA00580212_ERZ1673736 | MGnify/ENA primary metagenome ERZ1673736 (study PRJEB41218, sample SAMN15661752) | gut metagenome | host: Homo sapiens | place: Canada: London | collected 2015-08-20/2019-03-30 | study: EMG produced TPA metagenomics assembly of...
CAACTCGTCCAGTCCGGATTCCCCCCCCCGCCATTTTTTGGAGCGCAGCAAATCTATGGCACGATTCTTCACGGCGACAAACAGCAGAGGCAGCAGCGGCCGGTCGAAGTCCACCTCCTCCCGCCGTTCCCACAAGGCAAGAAAGACATCCTGCACGATGTCTTCCGACGCCTTGCGGTCATGGACCATCTGAAAAGCCCGTGCACACAAGGGTTCATAGTGATCGCGGAATAGTTGCTGAAAATACGCCGAATGGTTTTCCACAGTTTTCTCAAAATATGTCGGAATACTCCGAATCATTCAAATATAGCGATAATTCGGGAAATTGCAAAATTTGGACTGCCGCCAACTATCTCCGTCTTCGAGTAGATTCCACACCGCAGGGCATCCTGTCCCCGCTGCGCGGGGCACAGGCACAAAAAAGGCAGGACCGCTCTTGCGGGTCCTGCCTTTAATTTATCCTGCCGCCGTTACCTTCCGGCGATGCGGCAGTATCTGTCGTAGCGTCCTATCACGTCGTTCACATAGGCCAGCGTCTGCCGGCTGCCGGTGAATCGTCCGCATCTGACCACTTCGTTCTCGTAGAATTCCGGCTCGGCCTTCAGCGTAAGGTACCGGGCCACGACCTCCCACGAGTTGGGGTTCTCCCCGTTCAGGCGGGCCAGACGGCGGGCGTCGTTCACATGGCCGATACCGCTGTTATACGAGGCCAGGATGATGCTCATGCGGTCTTTTTCAGGTGTCCCTTCCGGAAAACGGAGCGACGACATGATCTTCGACATCAGCTTGTTGGCCAACCAGATATTGGTCCTCGGATCGGTGATCTCGGCCGCGGGGACGTCGAACTGACGCGCCACCGAAGGCATGATCTGCATCAGGCCGCGGGCCCCGCTGCGCGAGGTGATGTCGGGCGTGAAGCGCGATTCGTGGTAGGCGATGGCGCTCATCAGGCGCCAGTCGTGGCCCTCCTCTTCGCTGATGTTGCGAATCAGATTGTCGTAGGCCGAAATGACGTAACTGCCCTCGGGGAGCAGCGAGTGGTGCATCTCGGCCAGTGCGTTCAGTGCGTCGTCCGTCGCGGGTGCGCTGAACTGGGCGTTGAAGCCGTAAAATGTCGTAAGAATGGTTAAGAACGCAAACGTTAATACGGTCTTTTTTAACATAAAATGTTGTTTTGCGGGCAGCTTACACCGCGCAGAACAGCACGTCAATCATAGAATCCCCATGAGATACCGATTTTGAACATGCCCGGATTGAGCGGATAGCGAGCCGCCGAGAAATATTCTCCGTTACCGAACAGTCCCTTGTTCACATGCTGATATTTCAGGAATATCCGCATTCTCTTCCACTTTCCCATGACGAAAGCGTCCATATAGGGGTAATTCCCCGTCTCGACCTCCCGTTGGTTGTAATACACCGACAGAGCCGGATTGTAACCGGGCGCATAATACTTGGTATTATAGCGTCCGTCCAGACCGATCTGCAGGCGCAGCACATCGCGCACGACCCAGAATTCGTAGTAATACGACAGGAAGGCGCTCAAAAGCGGAACGGGTACAACATCTTGATCCGTGCTCCACTGCAACAATACCCTGTTGTCCAAATGAAGTCCGCCTAAGCGGAAATCTTTGCGAGCATACACACTCGTGAGGCTGACGTTGCCGCTGTGCTGGGCGACGTTGCTGTCCGACGCATAGTAAATCTTGTCGGAGACGACTCCCTGCCATGCCCCCGCTTCGAACGCGAAATCGGGAACCGAAAACTTGACCTCAAACCGAGTTTCATTCTCCTTGCTTAAAGGAGTGTTCCATATATAATGGTTAGAGAACAGATTCTCCTGCCAGTAGGTCGGCGAGCGGCGGTCCATCGAGAACCGGCCTTCGAGAATCAGGGGGTGTCCGCGCAGATAGCCTTTCAGCGCGAGGTGCGCGCCGATCGAGAGATCTCCGCCTCTGTATCCCGACGGGTAGAAACGGAGGTTTCCGTCCCAGTCGACATATTTCTTTATCTTTCCGCTGACGGAGCCGTAAAAGAAGTAACTCGTCTTGTTGACCTTCGTGTACTTCCCCGTCAGGTAATCTTTCAGTTCGAATTGCGAGTAGGTGTGCATGTCGATGCCGATGCCGGCGTCGAGCGTCCCCACGATTCCGTTCCGGTCCCAGGGCTGCGCCTGCACGAAGAAGCGGTTCGAAATGTTCCGCTCGTAGATCGAGTCGCGCGTCTCCGCAGGGTTGATGAACCAGTTATCGTAATAATGCCCCTCCGCGGAGACGAAATCGCCGTTCTCGTCCCGGTGGTCCCGTTCATTCGTATAAGGCTCGTTCCTGTCGGTGTAGACCTTGCTCCACGAACTGTACTCGAACGAATGGCCGATATACACCGCCGAGAGGTTCGCCATCGAGAAATCGCTCTCCGTGAGCCGTTGCAGCGGGATGCCGTAGGACTGCGTGACGAAGAAGGCGTTGTTGCGATAGAGGTTCCTGGCCTCGGCGTCGGCCAGCCGCATCGGCACGCCCGAAGGCATCTCGAACGTCGTGTCCGCAATGGCCCACTCGCCGACCACGCCGCCGTTCTCCTGCTGCTCGATGTGGTTGTTGTAGTAGCCCGCATGGACCGAATACCGCCTGCCCGTGTGGCTGACGGCCACCGCAAGGTTGTGGTTCTTGGTCCGCGACCAGACGTACTGGCCGCGCGTGCCCCGCGCCTTGTAGTCGATGTTGAAACCCGTCGTCGGAGAGATGTTCTGCGCATGCATGATGCCGAAATTCTCCTCACGGAAACGCTTCTGCCCCGACTCCGCGTAATTCATCCGGATCATCGGCTTCTTCGTGTTGTAGAAGGGCACGTTCTCCATGTTGTAGGTGTACGCGTAGTAGGGACTCGCAAAACTGAAGTCAAAGAACTGCGGACGCCGGAAATAGTTCAACGGCAGCGACGTCTGGCCCAAAGCCCCCTGGGCGATGTCGCCCACGTCCTCCCGGTAGAACGGATAGTCGATCCGGTAATCGGTCAGCGTGGTGTCCAAAGGCCCGATCTCGACGCGGTTGAAATCGCGGCTCACGTGCCATTTGAAGTTGTTCAGCGCGCGGATCGAGTCATTGAAAAAATAGGACTCGAGCGGCTTGCGGATTTTCCGTTCCTTCTTGGTGGTGTCCTGCGGCTGCTGGTTCTCGCCCTCCTCGCCTTCGGTCTGCTCGTAGGGATTGCTGCCGTAGAGGTTACCCGTCTGGCCGTTGCGCTGGGCGCGCTGCAAGGTCTTCGCATCGAAGCCTTGGGAGCGCACCGCCTCGGGCGCTGCAAAAAACAGACCGAGCAGGAGCGTCAGCAATATGCGGTTCGAAAATCTCGACATGTCAGCCAAAGAGCGGAAATCCGCGGCAAATGTAATTAAAAAATTTTAAATATACAACTATTCGGCTTTCCCACAGCCTTTTGTCCGGCAGGCAAGCCCCCGCACCAGCGAAACGAGGATATACAGCACGATGATCGCCGGCACGGCGTAACCGCGCAGGAGGACGGCCGTCACGACGGCCGCGATGATGAATCCGTAGCGCAGTTCGTTCCCTTTCCAGCCGAAGCCGTGGAATTTAAGGGCGAACATCCTCACATTCGAGATCATCAGCAGTCCCACGACCACGGCAATGGCAGAAATCGCCTCGCGCGGAAGTTCCAGTCCGCTGGTCTCGAACAACAGCCCCAGCGAACCGCAGAGCATCGCCGCCGCCGGGCTGGGCAGTCCGCAGAACTCCGTGCGCTGCGTGTCGTCGATATTGAATTTCGCCAGCCGCAACGCGGCGCAGGCCGTAAAGACGAAAACGACCAGCCCCGGATACCCTTCGGGCAGCCAGATGCCGGGCATCCATTGATAGAGCGAATACATGATCGCCGCCGGGGCCAGTCCGAATGAGATGTCGTCGGCCAGCGAATCGAGTTGCAGCCCGATGGGCGAACTCTGGTTGAGCAGACGCGCTGCGAAGCCGTCGAAAAAGTCGAACACGGCGGCCAGAACCATCAGGCCGAAGGCCAGCTTCAGGTCGCCCCAAACCAGCGCCGAAACCACCGCCACCGAACCGCAGAACAGGTTCGACAGAGTCAGCAGATTGGGTATCGTGAAGAGTTTGATTTTCATTGCCGGGGCGAAAATTTAATTTTCCAATAGGCGGCAAAGTTACTAAAATATTTTTATCTTTGTCGAAATTAACTCCATATAATAACTCATGTCAAGCAATAAATATTGTGTCATCATGGCGGGCGGCATCGGGACGCGCTTCTGGCCCAAGAGCCGGCAGTCGATGCCCAAGCAGTTCCTCGACATTCTCGGGACGGGCAAATCCTTCATCCGCCACACCTACGAACGCTTCGCAAAAATGGTTCCTGCGGAGAATTTCCTCGTGGTGACCAACGATAAATACAAAAGCCTGGTTCTCGAACACATCCCGGAAATCGGCGAAAAACAGGTGCTCTGCGAACCCGTGGGCCGCAACACGGCCCCCTGCGTGGCCTATGCGGCCTACACGCTGCTGAAACGCAATCCCGATGCCGAAATGATCGTCACCCCGGCGGATCACCTGATCCTCAACGAAGACGACTTCCGGGCGATCATCGCCGAGTGTCTCGACTTCGCCTCGGAGCACGACGCGCTGATGACCGTGGGCATCAAACCCACGCGTCCCGACACGGGTTACGGCTACATCCAGGTCTCGGACGACAAGCCCATCAGCAAGGTCAAGTGCTTCACCGAGAAGCCCGACATCGAACTGGCGCGGGTGTTCCTGCAATCCGGTGAGTTTTACTGGAATTCGGGCATCTTCGTGTGGAAGGTGCGCTCGATCGTCGAGGCCTTCGAGAAATACCTCCCCGAGCACCATGCGCTCTTCAGCGGCGTGATGCGCGCCATCGGAACCGACGCCGAGCGCAACGTCGTGGAGATCGCCTTTTCGGAGTGCCGCGCCATCTCGATCGACTACGGCATCATGGAGAAGGCCGACAACGTCTACGTCCGCTGCGGCGAGTTCGGCTGGAGCGACGTCGGGACATGGGGTTCGGTCTACCAGCATTCGCGCAAGGACCGCTATGCCAACGCCGTGCCCGAAGAGGGCTGTTACCTCTACGATACACGCAGTTCGATCGTTTCGCTCCCAAAGGACAAGATCGCCGTGATCAGCGGACTGAAGGAGTACATCGTCGTCGACACGGACGACGTGCTGATGGTCTGCCCCCGCTCCGAGGAGCAGAACATCAAAAAATTCATCGACGAAGTCAAGTTCCACAACGGCGACAAGCACATCTGATTCGTTGGATCAGATGTGCTTGATGAAATCATTCCAGACCTTATGATTTCCATCGCCCGTCACTGTGCATTCCAACGTTCGCATCCACGGCGTTCCGCCGTGTTTGCGAGTCTGCTCCTCCTCCAAATCCCCTCCCCGGAGGGGACTTATCGCATGTGACCGAATAATCTCAAAACAATACTTGCCAACATCTTCCATGAGCGAACTATACGAACTTTTCAGCCAGCACCCCCGTATCTCGACCGACACGCGCCGGATCGAGCCGGACTCCATCTTCTTCGCCCTGCGGGGCGATACCTTCGACGGCAACCGTTTCGTCGCCGAAGCGCTCGAAAAAGGCGCGGCCTACGCCGTCTCCGACGATCCGCAGGTCGCCGCTTCCGACGAGCGGCAGCGCATCGTGCTCGTCGACGACACGCTGAAAGCCTTGCAGGACCTTGCCCGCTGCCACCGCCGGGCGCTCGGAATCCCGATCCTCGCCATCTCGGGCAGCAACGGCAAAACCACCACGAAAGAGCTTGTCAGCCGCGTGCTGGCCGAGCGGTTCGAGGTCTACGCCACCCGCGGCAACCTCAACAACCACATCGGCGTGCCGCTGACGCTGCTCGCCATGACCCGCGACACGGAGTTCGGCGTGGTGGAGATGGGCGCGAGCGCCTGCGGCGAACTGGCTCTGCTGGCATCGGTCGCCGAGCCGAACTACGGCATCCTGACCAACATCGGCCTGGCGCACCTCGAAGGTTTCGGCGGACCGGAGGGGGTTCGCCGCGGCAAGGGCGAACTGTTCGACTTCCTCGCGGCGAACGGAGGCCACGCCTTCGTCCCGGCCGACGACGAAATCCTGACGGGCATGGCCGCCGAACGCGATTCGCTGGCCGCCGAATATTACTCCGCATCGCTGGCCGACGGCATCGAAAACCATCTGGAAGGCAGCTACAACCGATTCAACATCGCGGCCGCCGTCGCCGTGGGACGCTATTTCGACGTTCCCGACGAACGCATCCGCCACGCCATCGCCGGCTATGTTCCCGACAACAACCGCTCGCAGCGCATCGGAACGTCCCGCAACACGCTCGTCGCCGACTGCTACAACGCCAACCCGTCGAGCATGCGGGCTTCGGTCGGGAATTTTCTCGCCGAGCCGCTCGAAGAGCGTCAGCGCCGGGTGCTGATTCTGGGCGACATGCTCGAACTGGGCGACTGGTCCGAACGCGAACACGCCGCAATCATCGAGATGGCCGCACAGGCCCCCGAAGCGGAACTGCTGCTCGTAGGTCCGGAATTCGCCAAGGCCTACGACGGACTCGCGGAAAAGCCGGCCAACGTCACGCTCTGCCCCACGCGCGACGACCTGATCTCGCTGCTGAAAGTCTCCCCCGTGGAGCACTCCCTCGTGCTGGTCAAAGGTTCGCACGGCATGGGGCTGGAGCAGGCGCTGGAGGCGCTCTGACCGTCCCCGGAAACCGCACCCGGAGACTGCACCCGGAGACTGCACCCGGAACCGCACCCGAAAACAACCGAAACAAACCGACCCAAAATAAACGGACCATGAAAAAACTATTCGCAACTCTCCCCCTGCTGGCACTGCTCTCCTGCACCGGCATCCCCCCGCAGCATGCTCTCTCGCATTTCGACTGGACGGAACCCGCCGATCCGCAGGGAGAGAAACCCGAAACCTGGAACGGAGTCGAAAAACCGATCGTCTCGTTCGGCTCGACGGATGTCCGCTATCCCCGCGCAACACCCTGCGCAGCAGCCGTGACGGATCAAACGACCCTCACGGGCTGGCGCGGCGAGAAGGTCTCGGCCCAGGCTGTCATCTCCGCTCCCGCGGCTGTCGGCGGCCTGACCTGCACCGTGGGCGACTTCGTCGCGGACAACGGCGCGAAGCTCCCCGGCATCGCCCGCGCACGCTTCGTCAAATACGTCGTCAGCGACCGCTTTCTGACCGACCAACCCTGCGGCGCACGGCCGGAGAACAACCCGGCGCACCTCGAAGCGGACCTGCTCGACGAGGCGGCTTCATGCGACGTGCCCGCCCGGTCGACCCGTCCCGTCTGGATCACGGTAGACATCCCGCGCGACGCCGCCCCCGGCCGCTACACGGCTCCGGTTGCGGTAAAGGGCGAAGGCGTCGCCGAAACGCTGACGCTGCACCTGAACGTCACGGAACGCACCCTGCCCGCGCCTTCGGAGTGGACCTACCACCTCGACCTGTGGCAGCATCCGGCGGCCGTGGCCCGCGCCGAAGGGGTAGAGGTCTGGAGCGACGAGCATTTCGAACGGATGCGGCCGACGATGCGGCAGCTCGCAGACGCCGGGCAGAAAGTCATCACGGCAACGCTCAACAAGGACCCCTGGAACAACCAGTGCTACGACGCCTACGCCGATATGATCGTCTGGACGCGCCTGGCCGACGGCACGTGGGAGTATGACTTCACGGTCTTCGACCGCTGGGTGCGGTTCATGCTCGACCTGGGCGTCGGCAAGTACGTCAACTGCTATTCGATGCTGCCGTGGAACAACATGCTCCACTACAAGGATGCCGTGACGGGCGAATTCGTCGACGTCAAGGCCGATCCGGGCACGCCGGCCTTCCGCGAAATGTGGGGCCCGTTCCTGCCCGCCTTCGTCGGTCACCTCCGCGAAAAAGGATGGCTCGGCATCACCAACATCGCTATGGACGAGCGTTCGCCCGAGGTGATGGCCGCCGCGACCGCCCTGCTGAAGGAGGTCGCGCCCGAACTGGGCATCGCATTGGCCGACAACCACAAGATCTTCAAACAGTATCCCTACATCAAGGACATGTGCGCCAGCATCTTCGGCCCGATCGAGCAGACGGACATCGTCCAGCGCCGCAGCAAGGGGCTGACGACCACCTTCTACGTCTGCTGTTCGTCGGGATTCCCGAACACCTACACCTCGTCGGCGCCGGCCGAGGCGACCTATTTGAGCTGGTACGCCGCCGCCGAGGATTACGACGGATTCCTGCGCTGGGCCTACAACTCGTGGGTCGAGGACCCGATCCGCGACTCGCGGTTCCGGAAATGGGCCGCCGGCGACACCTACCTCGTCTATCCCGAAGGCCGCTCGTCGATCCGTTTCGAACGCCTCGTCGAAGGCATCCAGGACTGGGAGAAAATCCGGTTGCTGAAAACGGAATTCAGCGGCGACGACGCGAAACTGCAAACCCTCCACGACCTGCTGAAGCCGTTCCGTTCGCCGGTCGCCTTCGACGGTTGGGAGCAGACCCTGCGCAATGCCCGCGCGACGCTGAATACGCTCTGATCCGCCGGACGGTCCGCAATACGGCATAAAAAGAGGTCCCGACAACCCGATTTTCAGACAGGTTGCCGGGACTTTTCGTGCATTCTTGCGAAAAAATCGTTATTTTTGTCCGATTTAACTCATAAACCCCAAACGATGACTCTCAACGAATACCAGCAGCACGCCCTCGAAACGGCGATCTACCCCGACGACCGCCGCATCATCTACCCCACGCTCGGACTTACGGGCGAAGCGGGCGAAGTGGCCGACAAGGTCAAAAAAGTGATCCGCGACGCCCACGAGGAGTTCACCCCCGAGAAGAAACTCGAAATCGTCAAGGAGATCGGCGACGTCATGTGGTACTGCGCCACCCTCGCCCGCGACCTGGGCTACGAACTGGACGACGTGGCGCAGATGAATGTCGACAAACTCCGCTCGCGCATGCAGCGCAACCACCTGACGGGCAGCGGCGACAACCGCTAATCGTTCGGCAAAACCGAACGATTGCAATTCAGAATTCAGAATTCAAAATTCATAATCATACATGGAACCCGAAAAAATCCAAACTTCGCTGCCCGAAAACGCCTACCGCGAACTCAAGCCGGGCGAAGAGTACACGCCCGTGATGCCCGCCTCGTCGAATCCGAAGGAGGTGACGCCCTACTCGGTCACGATGGGCGTCGTCATGGCCGTCGTCTTCTCGGCCGCCGCGGCCTTCCTCGGCCTCAAGGTCGGGCAGGTCTTCGAAGCGGCCATCCCGATCGCCATCATCGCCGTGGGCATGGGCTTGGTGCTGGGCAAAAAGAACATGCTGGGGCAGAACGTCATCATCCAGTCGATCGGCGCCTCGTCGGGCGTGATCGTCGCCGGAGCCATCTTCACCCTCCCGGCGCTCTACATCCTGGGCCTCGACGCCGCTTTCTGGCAGGTGTTCCTCTCGTCGCTGTTCGGCGGCCTGCTGGGCATCGTTCTGCTGATCCCCTTCCGCAAATACTTCGTCAAGGAGATGCACGGCAAATATCCCTTCCCCGAGGCCACGGCGACCACCGAGGTCCTCGTTTCGGGCGAGAAGGGCGGCTCGCAGGCCAAACTGCTGGCCGTCGCGGGACTCGTGGGCGGATTGTACGACTTCGTCGTCGGTACGTTCGGACTGTGGACCGAGTCGGTCTCGACGCGCATCTGCGAATGGGGCGCTGTCGCCGCCGACAAGTTCAAGGTGGTCTTCGGGCTGAACACCTCGGCCGCCGTGCTGGGTCTGGGGTATATCATCGGCCTGAAATACGCCATGATCATCACCGCCGGATCGTGCCTCGTCTGGTTCGTGATCGTCCCGGTGATCGGCTCGCTGGCCGAAGCGGTCGATCCCGCCGCGATGCTCTCGCTGCTGGGCGTCACACGCGCCGACATCGTCGCCGACCCGCAGTCGATCTTCACCGCCGAAAACCTCTTCGCCTTCATCGGCAAGCCGATCGGCATCGGCGGCATCGCCATGGCGGGCATCATCGGCATCATCCGCCAGTCGAAGATCATCCGCCAGGCCGTAGGCCTCGCGGTCTCGGAGTTCGGAGGCAGCAAAAGCGCCGCCGCGGCCCCCGAGCGCACGCAGCGCGACATCTCGATGAAGCGCATCCTCACCATCCTGATCGCCACGCTCATTTCGGTCTTCGTCTTCTTCCACTTCGGGCTGCTCGACGGCTGGGTGCAGTCCGTCACGGCCATTCTGATCGTCTTCATCATCGCGTTCCTCTTCACGACCGTCGCGGCCAACGCCATCGCCATCGTGGGAACGAACCCCGTCTCGGGCATGACGCTGATGACGCTGATCCTCTCGTCGCTGGTGCTGGTGAGCGTGGGGCTGAGCGGCACGACGGGCATGACCGCCGCGCTGGTGATCGGCGGCGTGGTCTGCACGGCCCTGTCGATGGCCGGCGGCTTCATCACCGACCTCAAGATCGGCTACTGGCTCGGCACGACGCCCCGAAAGCAGGAGGCCTGGAAATTCCTCGGCACGTTCGTTGCTGCGGCAACCGTGGCCGGCGTGATGATCATCCTCAACAAATCCTACGGATTCGTGGGCGAAGGGGCGCTGGTGGCTCCGCAGGCCAACGCCATGGCGGCGGTGATCCAGCCCCTGATGACCGGCGGCCAGACCCCGTGGATGCTCTATTTCTGCGGCGCGGCGCTGGCCCTTGTGCTCACGTCGATCGGCGTCCCGGCCCTCGCCTTCGCGCTGGGCATGTTCATCCCCATGGAGCTGAACGCCCCGCTGGTGGTGGGCGGACTGGTGGCCTGGTTCGTCTCCGGCCGCTCGAAAGACGAGGGTCTGAACAAAGCCCGCTTCGACCGCGGCACGCTGATCGCCTCGGGCTTCATCGCCGGCGGCGCGCTGATGGGCGTGGTGAGCGCCGTGCTGAAATTCGTCGGCGTGGACTGGTTCCTCTCCGGCTGGGCCTCGTCGAACGCCGCCGAATGGACGGGCCTTGCGATGTACCTCGTTTTGATCGGCTACTTCGCCTGGCACACCCTGCGGGCCAAAAAGGAAGAATAACATTTAATCTGCAACGACAATGGACTTGAAAGAACGTTTTCTGAAATACGTCTCCTACGACACCCAGTCGTCGGAGGAGAGCACGACATTCCCCTCGACCGAAAAACAGAAGGTCCTCCTGGCGGCCCTGCGCGACGAGATGGAGGCCCTGGGCATGACCGAGGTCACGATGGACCAGTACGGCTACGTGATGGGCACCGTCCCCGCCTCGAAAGGGTGCGAGAACGCCCCTGTCATCGGCTTCATCGCCCACGTCGACACCTCGCCCGACATGAGTGGCGCAAACATCAAGCCTCGCGTGATCGAGGAGTACGACGGCAGCGACATCGCCCTGAACGGGCAGCTGACGATGCGGGTTGCGGACTTCCCCGAGCTGGCCTTCTTCAAGGGCCACACCCTGATCCACACCGACGGCACGACGCTGCTGGGCGCCGACGACAAGGCCGGCGTTGCGGAAATTATGACCGCCGCGGAATACCTCATGGCGCACCCCGAGGTGAAACACGGCAAGATCCGCATCGGCTTCACCCCCGACGAGGAGGTGGGCCGCGGCGTGGATTTCTTCGACGTGAAGGCCTTCGGCGCCGATTTCGCCTACACGGTCGACGGCGGCATGGAGGGTGAACTGGAGTATGAAAACTTCAACGCCGCGAGCGCGAAGGTCGAGATTCAGGGCCGCAACGTCCATCCGGGCTACGCCAAGAACAAAATGATCAATGCCATCGACGTGGCGTGCGAACTTCAGGGGTTGCTGCCCGCCTCGCAGCGTCCGCAGTTCACCGAGGGTTACGAGGGATTCTACCACTGCGTAGGGCTGAACGGCACAGTCGAGAACGCTTCGGTCAGTTACATCATCCGCGACCACGACGCCGAGAAGTTCGAGCAGAAAAAGGTCTTCATGTGGGCCGCAGTCGACCTGCTGAAAAAGAAATACGGCGACCAGGTCGTGACCCTCACGCTCAAGGATCAGTACTACAACATGCGCAAGATGGTCGAGCCGCACCCGCAGGTGATCGACAAGGCTCTGAAAGCGATGGAGATGGCCGGCGTGAAACCCCTCGTGCGGCCCATTCGCGGCGGCACGGACGGCGCGCGCCTCTCGTTCATGGGTCTGCCGTGCCCCAACCTCTTCACCGGAGGCATGAATTTCCACGGCAAGTTCGAATACTGCTCGCTCACGACGATGCGCAAGGCCCAGCAGGTGATCCTGAATCTGGCGGTTCTTTGGTCTGAATAGCCCGAAGAACAATTAAAAATCACGAAGTCTATGGACAATTTCGGTTTTCTCAAGGTGGCGGCGGCCGTTCCGCACGTGCGGGTCGCCGACTGCGACTACAACACCGAACGGATGGCGGCGATGGCCGAGGAGGCCGCCCGGCGGGGCGTCGAGATCGTGGCGTTCCCCGAACTGGGCGTCACGGCCTACACCTGCGGCGACCTCCTGTTGCAGCAGACGCTGCTCGACGCGGCCGACGAGGCGCTGGAACGCCTGGTGCGCGCCACGCGCAAACTCCCCCTCACGCTGATCGCAGGCGCTCCCCTGCGCCACGGGTCGACGCTCTACAACTGCGCCGTGGTCTTCACGCAAGGCAAAGTGCTGGGCGTGGTTCCCAAAACCTATATCCCCGACTACGGGGAGTTCTACGAAAACCGCTGGTTCGCGTCGGGCGCCGGGATTTCCGACGAGCATATCGCCGTCGCGGGGCAGCAGGCCGACTTCGGCGCCGACCTCACGTTCGAAGTCAACGGCGCGGAGTTCGGCATCGAGATCTGCGAGGACCTCTGGACCGCCGCACCGCCCTCGTCGCAGCTGGCGCTCAACGGCGCGAAGGTGATCTTCAACCTCTCGGCATCGCCCGAATCGGTCGGCAAACACGCCTACCTGCGGCAGTTGGTGGCCCAGCAGTCGGGACGCGCGATTGCGGCCTATGTCTACTGCTCGGCGGGCTTCGGCGAATCGACCACCGACCTCGTGTTCGCCGGCAACGCCGTCATCGCCGAAAACGGCTGCATTCTGCGCGAAGCCGCGCGCTTCTCGCCCGACGAACAGCTGGTCGTCGCCGACGTGGACATCGAGCGGCTGGAGTTCGAACGCCGCCGCAACACCTCGTTCCGCGCGAACGAAGGGGCCACGGAGAACACCGTGATCGAAATGGAGATTCCCGAGGGGCTTCGCGGCGTGGCGCTCGACCGCGACATCGACCCGATGCCGTTCGTACCCAAGGACGAAGCCGACCGCAGCGAACGCTGCGAGGAGATTTTCCGGATACAGTCGCACGGACTTGCGCAGCGGATGGTTCACACCCGCTCCGAAAAGGCCGTCGTCGGGATTTCGGGCGGCCTGGACTCGACGCTCGCACTGCTCGTGACGGCCCGGACCTTCGATTTCCTGCACCTCGACCGCGCGGGCATCATCGGCATCACGATGCCCGGATTCGGGACCACCGACCGCACCTACAACAATGCGCTGGAGCTGATGCGCGGACTGGGCGTGACGATCCGCGAAATCCCGATCCGCGACGCCTGCACGCAGCATTTTCAGGATATAGGCCTCGACCCCGGCTGCCGGGGCGCGGCCTACGAAAACGCCCAGGCGCGCGAACGCACGCAAATCCTGATGGACGTGGCCAACATGGAGGGCGGACTGGTCATCGGCACGGGCGACCTGTCGGAACTGGCGCTGGGCTGGGCGACCTACAACGGCGACCAGATGTCGATGTACGGCGTCAACGCCTCGGTTCCCAAGACGCTGGTGCGCCACCTCGTGAAGTGGGCCGCCGCGACGGAACAGGACGCCGCGACGCGCGCCACGCTGCTCGACATCATCGACACGCCCGTCAGCCCCGAACTGCTCCCGGCCGACGCCGAGGGCCGGATCGCCCAGAAGACCGAGGACCTCGTGGGGCCTTACGAACTCCACGACTTCTTCCTCTACAACTTCCTCCGCGCGGGTTACGGTCCGGCGAAAATCCTGCTGCTGGCCGAACAGGCCTTCGACGGGAGTTACGACCGCGCCGCGATTCTTCGGTGGCTCACGGTCTTCGTCCGCCGTTTCTTCACCCAGCAATTCAAACGTTCGGCCATGCCCGACGGCCCGAAAGTCGGCTCGGTGACGCTCTCGCCCCGCGGCGACTGGCGCATGCCCTCCGACGCCTCGGCAGCGGCATGGCTGCGAGAACTCGACATGTTATAACATAGATCCAATGAAGAAACTCCTGTTATTCACAGCATCCCTGCTCCTGCTCGGCGGCACGACCTCCTCGGCGCAGGACTGGAAAGAGGCCCTGAAAAAAGCCGCCACGGCGGCCGCCGACAAAGCCACCGACGGCAAGCTGACCCAATATGCTCTTGCCGGAACGTGGAACTACACGGGTCCGGGCGTCAAGTTCGAAGGAGGCGACATCGCTTCGGAGGTCGGGGGCGCGGCGCTCGAAACCGCCGTCGTCAAACAGCTCGAAAAGGCCTATGCCAAGGCGGGCATCCGCCCCGGCGCCGGAACGTTCACCTTCGGCAAGGACGACGACGCCTTCACCGCCACGCTCGGCTCCCACACCCTCTCGGGAACCTACGAATACGACGCCCCGACACACGTCGTGACGCTCCATTTCGCCAAGGGCAAGCTCAACCTGGGTTCGGTTCCCGGCCACGCCTACATCAGCGGGCAGGAACTGGTGCTGATCTTCCCGGTCACCAGACTCGTCGAGGTCGTCACGGCGCTCGGCAGCAAAGTCTCCTATTTTTCGACGGCCACGACGCTGCTGTCGAAATACAAGAACGTCTACGTCGGCTTCGCCTTTTCGAAATAATACGGGCTTCCCGGCGGGAAAAGCCGAAAAAAATTTGAAAAAATTTCGATGACGGATTTACTGCAAATCCGTCATTTTTCGTTACGGATTTTCATTCCCGAAGTCCAACCTTCTCGCAGACAATAAGCAAATTCGGGGAGTGGATAAATAAAATATTTTACGAAATTCTTAAATAAGTTGCAAAACTCCGATAAATGTTCTATTTTTAGGGGCGAGAAACAAATACAAACCCCCTCAAAATCGAATCGCTTATGAACGAACAAGCCCAACAGTACGTCGAAGACTTCATGGCCCGGCTGATTGCACGCAATCCCGGAGAGCCGGAATTCCATCAGGCCGTCCGCGAGGTGGCCGAATCGCTGGCCCCGCACATCGTGACCAGCCCGATCCTGCAAAAGATGAAGGTGCTGGAACGCATTGCCGAACCCGAGCGCGTGATTATTTTCCGCGTGCCGTGGCTCAACGACAAAGGCGAAATCGAAATCAACCGCGGCTACCGCATCCAGATGAACAGCGCCATCGGCCCCTACAAGGGCGGTATCCGCTTCCACCCCTCGGTGAACCTCTCGATCCTCAAGTTCCTGGCTTTCGAGCAGACCTTCAAGAACAGCCTCACGACGCTCCCGATGGGCGGCGGCAAGGGCGGCTCGGACTTCAACCCGAAAGGCAAGTCGGACAATGAGGTGATGAAATTCTGCCAGTCGTTTATGACCGAGCTGCAACGTCACATCGGACAGGACACCGACGTTCCGGCGGGCGACATCGGCGTCGGCGGCCGCGAAATCGGCTTCATGTTCGGCCAGTACAAGCGTCTGCGCGACGAATTCACCGGCACGCTCACCGGCAAGGGCCGCGACTGGGGCGGCAGCCCGCTGCGCCCCGAGGCCACGGGCTACGGAACCTGCTACTTCGCGCAGGAGATGCTCGCCACGCGCAACGACTCGTTCAAAGGGAAGACCGTCTGCATCTCCGGCTCGGGCAACGTCGCCCAGTACGCCTGCCAGAAGGCCACCGAACTGGGCGCCAAGGTGGTGACGCTCTCCGATTCGTCGGGCTACATCCACGATCCCGAAGGCATCAGCCCCGAGAAACTGGAATACGTCATGGAGCTGAAGAACATCTTCCGCGGCCGTATCAAGGAGTACGCGGAAAAATATCCGTCGGCAACCTACTACCCCGGCGAACGTCCGTGGGGCGTGAAGTGCGACATCGCCATGCCGTGCGCCACGCAGAACGAGCTGAACGGCGACGA
>ERZ1673736.3163-NODE-3163-length-16115-cov-10.930697_pt1 | contig 16115 bp, 14 predicted proteins | sample MGYA00580212_ERZ1673736 | MGnify/ENA primary metagenome ERZ1673736 (study PRJEB41218, sample SAMN15661752) | gut metagenome | host: Homo sapiens | place: Canada: London | collected 2015-08-20/2019-03-30 | study: EMG produced TPA metagenomics assembly of...
TGTACGGTTCTTAGGGGAGAAGGGGGCAGCAATGCCCTTGACTTACCCGATATTTCCAAGCAGGGTGATTTCTTTGTCGAATCACCTATCATTCTGTTAGCCAGTATTATATGGTATTTGAAAATTTACAAGAACGGCAAGTACTGCACCTTCCCCCATGCCATAGAGTTCCTGAACCGGAAATACGCCGATATTTTCCCCATCCTCACCAGTTACCCCGAACTGGAGAACTATTTAAGTCCTTTTATGGATGCTTGGGAATCCTCGGCGGTGGAGCAGTTGCAGGGGCAGATCGCCAGTGCCAAAATCCCGCTTTCCCGTATGATTTCCCCGGCTCTCTATTGGGTAATGACGGCGGATGATTTTACGCTCGACATCAATAACCCCGAAGAACCGAAAGTGCTGGTTGTCGGCAACAATCCCGACAGGCAGGGCATTTACTTTCAGGATTTCAGCCAGTTAAAAAGGGACTACGGAGACAAGGAGAGTGCCGTTATTTGCAATACCGTTGGCAATGTCTTTGCAGGTCAGGTAGTTGCCGAAACCGCCAAAACCTTGTCGGAGCGTTTCGGCAAAGTCTTGCAGAAACGGCAGAACATGACGATCAACCGCAACGAGACTTCCGTCTCCATCAATACCCAGATGGATAGCCTTATCCCGGCTTCTAAAATCAGTAACTTGACACAGGGTATGTTTGTCGGGGCGGTAGCCGACAATTTCGACGAACGCATCGAGCAGAAGATTTTCCACGCCGAGATTGTTGTGGATAACGAGCAGGTCAAACGGGAAACTGCCCGTTACGTGAAGATACCGCAGATTATCGACTTCACAGATAAGGACGGCAACGACACCATGCAGCAGCAGATTGATGCCAACTACTACCGCATCAAGAACGAGGTCAAGCAGATTGTCGCCGATAAAATCGAGCGCATCAAGGCTGATCCCGAACTATCGCATTTGATTAAAAATGTGTGATGATAAATGAAAACCGGATATTCCGGCCAGACAGATTGCTGGCGGAATATCCGGTTCTATAATCCTACAAATTTATATTTATCAACTATTTCTCACCACACAACGGCAACAACGCATTAGCCTGCCCCCCCCCAATTCACTACTTCCGTGTCAGTCCTCACAAGCCCTGTTCTTATCGCCCGACTGGTTACGTGCCAACCCACGACCATAGTGCAATTTTCCGAGTGCATCATTTATTGTCTTCGGTTGCCCCATACTTGAGTAACAGCGCTATTATTTCGTCTGCTTGCCGTAACATGTTAGCCTTAAATTTTGGGTCATTAATATCGCTCGCACCTTCTCTCAGCCGTTTAGCTAAAGACAATGGCGTATCTCCCTCTTGATTTTTAATATTTATGTCTGCTCCATTGTCTAATAATAGTTTTACTGATTTTAGGTTTCTCCATCTAATAGCATAAAAAATCGGAGTGCCACGATGTGCCTTTGCATTGACATCAGCCCCATTTTCAATCAGGAAAACAGCCCTCGTAAATTCCGGATCGGTATGGCGGCGGTCATCTCCTACCATATCACTCAATAAATAGCTTGACTTCGATATGTCATATCCATTCTCAATCATTTCACGAGCCATATCAAACTTGAAGTATTTAACCAATTCATTAAAGACATACCCGCTATACTTCTTGGCAACTTTTTCTGCAAGTGGTTTTATTTTTTCATCAGACGCTCCGTCTGCAAGCATTTTATACAATTTGGATTGATTTTTCTCAAATTGATTATCTGGATACTCTTTAATAAAATGAATTGTCGGATATATTGCAAATAAGAGAATGATTACTGCCCATACCCCGGTAAGTACCCATCCATTGGATATTTTATAAGCCGCAACAATCAGTGCCGTTAGAAAAACGGCAAGCAGCAAGACAGTTACAATGAATCCGATTATCGCAATACCATAACCATCCCCACCCCCCTGCGGGTCATACTTGCCGGATGTTGGAAATGGTAGCGATACAATTGCATCGAATAATGGTTTGGCGAGTATTCCCGCCAGAACTATGGCTATAAATATTAAGATCATTTTCATAACTTCTTAATTTCATGTTTGTAATTTTTTATTTTTCACCACACAACGGCAACAGCGCATTAGCCTGAAAGCATCCCAACTCACTACTTCTATGCCAGTCCTCACAAGCCCCATCCTTATCGCCCGACTGGTTACGTGCCAGTCCACGACCATAGTACAACTTTCCGTCATTCGGAAAAGCCTTTATTCCTTCGCCGTATGCTTCCGCAGCTTCCTTAAACCGTTTCAGATCATACAGCGCACGCCCCAGATTGTTGTACAAATCCACATCGGGAGAACAGTTCTTTATCGCCTGTCGATAAGTAGCAATTTCTTCCTCGTAATCTCCGGTTTCATATTTCTCCACACCAAGGTTAATATATGCATTGATGTTTTGAACATCAAGTTCAATTGCTTTATTATAATCACTAATGGCACCTTCCTTATCTCCAAGTTTGGATTTGCAATTTCCTCTGTCAAAATAGGTTTGTGTATCTTTTGGATTTAATTTTATTGCTTCATTATAATCATCAATTGCTTCTTTATATTTACCCATTTTTGATTTACTATATCCTCTATTAATAAAAGCATTAACATATTGAGGATTAATTTTGATCGCTTTGGAATAATCCTCAATAGCTCCTTGACTATCTCCCAACTTTGATTTAATCAACCCTCTATTATAATAGGCAAATAAGTAGTGAGCATTTATCTTTATAGCTTTAGTATAATAAACAATAGCCTCTTTTCTATCACCTAATTTCGAACTAATATTCCCTAAATTATAAAATACTGTATCATACTTCGGATAAATTTCAATTGCTTTAGTGTAACATTCCACAGCAGCATTGTAATCTCCTTTATCAAGAAAATCATTTCCCTGTCTTTTCAATCTAATAGCTTCTGCCGGAATACTATCAGCAATCGTACCACTGGAGAAACAAATCTGCTTATTTCCGTTCCCCCATCCGCAACTCGACAAACATACAGCCAGTAATATGTAAACAGCCCATTTCCTCATACGCTTATTATTTTATAGTACTAAATATCAAATTTTACTGCATCTTATCTATCATTCAATTCTAAAAGATACAGGCAACTTTACTTTGCATCGTACCGTTCTTTCAGCCGTATCAAACTCCAATTTTGTTCTGGTAGGTTTCCAACGCTTCGGCAAGTTCTTTATACACTCAATAGCAGCTTCATCTATTTTATCGTTTACACTATTCTGGATTCTAAAGTCCGACATTGTACCGTCTTTCTCCACAACGAAAGAAACCATGACTCGACCTTGTACCCCCATCTGTCGGGCTGTTGGTGGATAACGTTTTTGCGCTTCTTTTTTCAGAAATTGCTCGATAGCTTCCTCACCACCCGGATATTGAGGATATTCCGGGCTGTACGTCGGAAATTCATAAACAGCATTCTCGTCATAAGGCGAAACAATAGGAAATCCCTTACCTACAACTTTGAATAGGATTGAATCATTATTGCACCATTTCGACCAGCCATAAAATGGCGATGTCAGTTTATCCGTATTTGACCTTATGTAATCCAGCCTTATCCAATCATCCTTTATCTCTCCGGCTATGCAGATATATCCATTCTCATAATCACAGCTATAAGTTATATTACCATCTGGCTTGTCGTACAACATGAAAGGATACAAACTAATAAGTTCATTTCCTACCAAGTTATCCGCACAAAATACCGGATCATTGGAGTTTGCCACTTCTCCATCGGAAGAAGTCCCTCGTTTGGCACTGGAACAAGTCGCCATAGCTATACATATTAATAGGGTTATTACTGTTTTCATTCCTCAATATTTCAAGTTGAACAATCCCGTTTCCATTCTCCGCCAAAGATACCCCGCCGCCCCTCAATTTCCTTTTCGTTTCCCGTCCGTTCTTTTTCGATAATCGTCCGCAAAAGGATATTGAACGGCTTCATTTGTCCTTTTGCCCAAATATAAAACAAAATCCCGATAAAATACAGTAATTACTGTATTTTATTCTTCTGATACCTGATAAAATACTTCCCCCTTTGTTTTATATCGCTTTGCACCCCGAACTTCCCCCGTTCTCCGCCATCCGCCACGACAAACCTGCGAACCGGACGACAAGTAGCGACGCCCCACCTCAAACTTGCTGATAACCCATGTTTTCCCCTATATATTTACGTCCGGTTTCACTGGAAACCATTAGTATTCACCATTTAAAAATTTAAGTTTATGGACGAAAGACCGGACAACAGCCAGCAGTTGATGGACATCCTTCTTGTCATGGACAAGGAGGAAAAGACCATCCAAGCCGTCAGCGGAGTGCAGGACGGCAAGTTACAAACCAAGAACCCGTTAGAGGACAACAACGACCTTCTCCGGGTGGATCGCCACGGCGATATGTTCTCCAATTTCTTTTCCAACCTTTGGAATCAGATTAAAGATCCCACCCGTTTCCATTTCTTCCGTGTCCCGGAAGAGGAAGTGCAACGGGTAGCCGCCGATTTCCAGCAGACCGTGCAAAATCCCACGCCCGAAGGACAGGCACGCATGGCACAGTACGAAGTACAGCCGCCTCAGCAGGCACAACAACAGAGCCAGCAACAGGCGCAACCTGCCACCGGACAACAACAGCAACAGACCGATGCGCCGCAACAGCAGCCACAACCGCAGGAACAGCAGCAACAGCCGCAGTACAAGTACGACGTGAACAAGATTGACTGGGAAGCCGCCGCATCCATCGGCATCAAAAGGGAACAGCTTGAACAGAACGGCATGCTCGACCAGATGCTAAAAGGTTTCCAGACCGACAAGACAGCCCGTGTGTACTTCAACCTTGGTTCTCTTTCCCACAGCAACGACAGCCAGCTTTCCTTGCGTGAGAACGCTGACGGCAAGCTCGTCATTTGCAGCCACGGCATTCTCGATCTTGACAAGATGCAGAAACAGTTTTTCGGGTACGAACTTTCCCCAAAAGACATGGACGCCGTGAAGCTCTCCGGCAATATCGGGCATCCCGCCGAGGTCACTAACCGGGCGGGCGAGAAAATCCCGTCCCTTATCAGCCGTAACCTGAAAACGAACGAACTGGTGTCGTTCCCGCTGGACAAGGTGCGCATCCCCGCCGAAAAGAACGGGCATACCTTCACCCCCGATGAAATTACCAAGTTGAAGCAGGGCGAAGCCGTCGTCTGCCAGTTCCAGACCAAAGCGAAAGAGGGGCAGAAGCCCAAGACCTATTTAGCCCCCGTGCAGTTCAGTGCCGCCAAGATGCAGCTTGAACTACTCTTTGGCGAACGGGGCAAACTGGCGATGGACGAACACCGGGAAATGCAGAAGCAGACCGCCAATCAGGAAGTCCCCAAGACCTTCCGCAAGCAGGAACTCACCGAGAAGTCGCAGTTTGAACTCTCCGGTGGCGGGACGGTCAAGGTTTCCGGTCTGGTGGATAAACAAGGTAAAGCCTACCACGGCTATATCACATGGCAGCCCGGACAGAAATATCCCGCTTTCATGTTCCCGAAGGATTACAAGACCGCACTCGAAGAGGGGCGTGTCAAGCCGGCAGTAGAGAACGAGGTGCAGGTGGCAGTCAATTCACAAGGTAAAACCAACGAATCCACCAAGAGCCTGAAAAAAGCCCTGCAATCTGCACAAACCCAGCCCACCGGGGAACAGAAGCAGCAGAAAGACCGTAAGGAGCAGCAGAAAGAGGATAAGAAACAGGAACAACGGCAGGAGCAGAAGCAGGACAAGCCCAAGCAGCGCAAGGGCGTCCGCCGTTAATCCTTTTCCCCCTTTTTATTACGATTCAGTTGTCCCGCCCTAAGTGACGGGACACTTTTTGTCAAACCATTAAAAATTGAACATTTATGATTACAGCAATTATCGCCGAGAAACCTTCCGTGGCGAAGGATATAGCAAACGTGTTGGGAGTTCGTGAACGTCACGATGGCTACCTTTCAGGCAACGACTACCTCGTTACCTGGGCGTTCGGCCATCTTGTACAGTTGGCTATGCCCGACGCTTACGGTTACACGGGCTTCCGCCGGGAAAACCTGCCCATCATCCCGCAGGAATTTAAGTTCATTCCCCGCCAGATACGGGAAGGCAAGGAGTACAAATCCGATCCCGGCGTACTCAAACAGCTAAAGGTTATCCGTGAAGTTTTCGCCCAGTCTGACCGGATCATCGTGGCGACTGATGCAGGTCGTGAAGGAGAAGGAATCTTCCGTTATATTTACAACTACCTCGGTTGCCGCAAGCCCTTTGTCCGCCTGTGGATTTCCTCGCTGACCGACCGTGCCATCCGGGAAGGGCTGGAGAATCTCAAACCCGGCAGCAGCTACGACAACCTCTACCGTGCCGCCGAAGCCCGTGCCATCGCCGATTGGGAAATCGGCTTGAACGCCACGCAAGCACTCTCCATCGCCGTCGGGCAGGGAATCTTTTCGCTCGGACGGGTACAGACACCCACGTTGATGATGATCTGCTCCCGCTATCTGGAGAACAGGGATTTCACCCCGCAGACCTACTACCAAATCCGGGTGAAGGCTGCAAAGGACGGCACGCCCTTCTCCGCCTTGTCCGAACACAAGTACGAAACCCTTCCGGCAGTCAATGCCGCCCTTAGTGCCGTAACCGCAACAGGTACGGTTACGGTTGCCGACGTGCAGTGCAAGGAAGTCAGTCAAGAGCCGCCGCTACTGTACGACCTGACAAGTTTACAAAAAGAAGCCAACAGCAAGCTCGGCTTTTCAGCGGACAAGACACTCAACATCGCCCAGTCGTTATACGAGGCGAAAGTTTTGAGCTACCCCCGCACAGGTTCCCTTTATATCTCCGACGATGTTTTCGACGAAATCCCGTCCCGCATCGCCCTGCTGGAACAATACCCGGCTTTTGCCGCCTATGCCGCCACCCTGAAAGGGACGGCACTCAACCGCCGCAGCGTGGACGATAAGAAAGTTACCGACCACCATGCGCTCATTATCACCGAATGTCTGCCCGGCGAACTGCCGGAAGACCAGCGCAAGATTTACGACATGGTGGCAGCTCGCCTGCTCGAATCCTTCTCCGCCCGCTGTGTCAAGGACGTTACCACCGTCCACCTGACAGCGGGTAACAGCGACTTTACCGCCAAAGGTACGGTTGTCAAATCCGCCGGATGGCGTGCCGTGCGTGGCGAGCGGGACGAAGAGGAAGAATCCGCCGCCCTTCCGCCTTTGCAACAGGGCGAATCCTTCCCCCTCGAATCCGCCGAACCGTTGGAGAAACAGACCAAACCCAAGCCCCTGCATACCGAGAGCAGCCTGCTTTCGGCAATGGAGAGTTGCGGCAGGAATCTGGACGAAGCCGAACTCCGGGACAGCCTGAAGGACATAGGCATCGGCACGCCCGCCACCCGTGCCTCCATCATCGAAACCCTGTTTTCACGTGATTACGTGCGCCGGGAGAAGAAGAACCTTGTCCCCACCGAGAAAGGGCTTGCCGTGTACCGCACCGTCAAGGGCAAGAAGATTGCCGACGTTGAAATGACCGGGCAGTGGGAAACCGCCCTTGCCCATATCGAAACGGGCGAAATGGATGCGGCAACCTTCCGCAAGGGTATCGAAGTCTATGCCGCACAGATCACCGAAGAACTTTTGCAGGTACAGGTGTCTGTGGCGGACGGTGAACGAATCCCTTGCCCCAAATGCCATTCCGGACGCATCCTCTTTTATCCGAAGGTCGCCAAGTGCAGCAACGTCGATTGCGGGCTTACCGTCTTTCGCAGCAAGGGCGAAAAGACACTCACCGACAGCCAGATTACCGACCTTGTTACCAAAGGCAAAACCTCCCTTATCAAAGGCTTCAAGAACAGGGACGGCAAGGTGTTCGATGCGCACGTCACCTTCGATAAGGACTTCCGCACCGTGTACGACTTCCCGCCCAAGCCCAAAGGGAAAGGGGGCGGACGATGAACGGCTGGTTATCCGTGCAGGAAGCCGCCCGCCTTTGCGGTACGGACGAGCAGCGCATCACCCTTTGGATGAACGGCAACCACATCGCCTACGCCTGTTTCGATACCGTCCTGATGATTGACGGCGCATCCCTTTTCGCCCTTTTCGAGCGCAACCGGGTAGATACCATCTATGACGATATGCAGCCGGAGAAGGGACGTGGCAGACCGGGCAAGCACCGCAGGCTGTTAGATACCCCGCTGGACGATTTCGGCTTGTCGCAGCGCATTGTCAGGGCTTGTCGGGAACTAAGCCTGTTCACGGTCGAACACCTGCTTATCCACCTTCGCCGTTATCGTTTCTCCCGTCTGTACTGTGTCCGCAATTTCGGCAACCAGTCGGCGAACGAAGTTCTTTTGCGCTTGCGCAGGGACGGGCTGATCGACGAGGGCGGCAGGCGGGATTTTAAGGTATTGCACCCTTAATCCCATAATAATTAGTACCTTTGCCAACCGATCACCCCAAAAAGGTGGCTTTGCCTTTTCCAGTGACCGGATGGCAGACGTTCAGGGCAGTAATACCCCGAATGCCTTTAACAAGCCTATAAACAGAGCATTATAACTCCTATTAAGTGGAATTTTTACAGCCCAAAAAGAGTTAAATGCTTGAATTTGTGGACATATATTCAAAAAATACTGTAATTTTGTACCCGAAGATAGAACTACAATGGCTAAAAAACACTCATTATCTGTCGAAAGCATAGATCAAGTTGCTATTGATTTCATAGCAACAAAACCTTCTTATTCAATCAAAATAACTGATTGTAATGAAGGTAAATTGAAAAAAATAGAGATAACTCATAATAAGGAAACTGGTATCCTAAACTGTTTTATTGGTGGCGGGCAAGTTTCTTATAGTACGCAAGGAAAAGCACATTTGAAAGGAATATGTGAAGAATGTTGGAATGTTATCCTTCAAAACACTTCAATTCCTTGTCCTGACAAGAAAGCCTTTACAGCAAAAGGAATAAGTACAGAAGATTTTGACACTTTTATAGATATGTTGTCGGAGAGCGGAGAAATCGAAATAACTCCGGTCAATACAGATAACAATCCTGCTATCAGGAATCAATATCATTTAAAAGGGAAATATGATGCAAAAGTATCTATTATCTTTTATAATAATGGTACTCTATTTTTGCAGGGGGCAGTAACGGCTTTCTATATTGAGCTTATTACAGAAGTTATGGAAACAATATCTTCTGTTCCATCCGAAGTTATGGAAGACTTTTTATCTATTCAACCTTCGGTTGGGTGTGTGATAGAAAAAGATTTGAATAAGCATTTTACGAAAACTGAAAATATTGAAGGAAGTATTCTTGAAGATTTTCTGAAAACATCTATTGCTCTTGCAAATTCCGGTGTTGTAGTCGATGACTACGGATGTTATACATTCGGTATAATGAAGGCTTTGGATGGCTTGATTAGTAAACGGCTTTTGGAAGATGCACCGAATTTTAAGGATTATGGCACATATTTTGAAAAAGGTGATGATGGCAACTTCCATTTTTTTGAGAATGTGGGAACTTACGACGGTCAGCCTTCGTTAAAAAGGGCATTGGAAAAGGCGTATGACTTTTATAACAAGAATCGGCACACAACTTTCCATATTGATCGTAGGAACTTGGAAACAAGCAGAACCTTATATTATGATGAAGCGGTGAACATCATAAAGGATGGACTTGTTATTATGAATGACTTATGTACTAATTGGTAAAGAAATGAAAACAAAAGATTATCAAATAATCTCTTTAGGAGAACGGAGTTTTTTAGTAGTAGTTCTATCATTAGAAATGACGGATTACTATTGGGCTGCTCTCCAATCAGAATTGGCAAAATATAATGTTGCCGATGCTGAAGTTTATTTTGATTTTCTATACCGTAACGGATTAAAAAATAGATTTTTCAAAACTAAACTCATGGGAGTTAGTCTATTGAATAATTCTTTGAGAAAATGTAAAGCTACACAAGAATGTATTAGTGCTTCTGAAAAATTCTTCACTTTGCATAAGGATGTGATTGAACATAGTGTATTATCATCTATTCAGAAAACATTCTTTAAAAAGAAATTAGACAGAACCGATATGCTTTCTGCAAGTGTACTTTAATATTATTAAAGGATTGATATTAAAGTAAAAGGTGCATCAGTGATGCACCTTTTACTGTTTTTAATAGTCATATTTGAATTTGTGCAACCGCTTATTGTGCATTTGTCTTTTCCCAATTTGGCAACGGGCGGTTGCCAAATTACGAAACCGCCAGTTTCGTAATTACACCCTTCCGTACACCGTCCGCACCTTCTCGCCGTCCAGTACCCTGCAAGACCGTACCACCCATGCCGCATTGTCAGCCGTAATATGCTGCAAAGCCTTTTCTTCACCCCCTGCAACCTTCGGCAGCGTAATTACCACGATTTCGTCAGCCAGCCCGCTATTCAGCAACATGGCGGCAATTCCTTCACCATAAGCGACCATCACACCGTCACCCGCAGCTTTCATCCGTCCGATTTCCGCCACGACATCCCCCGTGATGAACTTCACGGATTGTTTTTCCGTTAGGTTACAGTCCGCTTGCGCCACGACAAAAGTCTCCTTTTGCGTGAGCGGCCAGCCGAGGTGATTCATAAATACATCCAGATAAGTTTCTTCATCCAAGAGCAGGCAATCGGCTTTCCCGATAGCATCATCCACCTGCTTGTCAGCACGGGCAGGACATCCGTCAATGGACTGGTACACATACAAGGTAATCTGTTTCATAACACTTTTTTTTATCGGTTATGCCCGCCAGCCGCCATAAAAGAACAGCGTGAACTCACACTATTCCGAAGTAGAGGCACTGGTATACCCGACAAATCGAATAGGCAAGCTCACGCCGTATATACATACAGCATGTGCATTGCGCCATTCGTCTGATTTGTCAAAAATTACCAGTTTTCTACTTCAAGACGTTTAGCGAACGTACAATCTATATAATCAAAACCCGCTTGCGTTCAAGCCGGGCAATGAACTTTCATATTTTCAGTTGCAAATATAGTGCAAACCTGCCGGATTACAAAAGAATAGCCCCGCCTTATCTCACGACAAAGCAGGGCAACCGTTCACTCTTCACTTACGCCTAAGCACATGGTGAACGTGGGGTAATGGTCTGTTGATACTCTTATCCGCTTACTTTTCTTTCCGGATTTTTTTCTCCGTCACCGCATCGAAACGGTTACGGATGAACTCCTGTACATCCTTTGCACGGTAGAATACCTTCCCGCTGATCGTGAAGTAAGGCAACGCCCCGATAGCCCGGTATCGCTGCAATGTCCGTATGCCTACTTTCAGCAGCAGGCACAAGTCCTGATTGTCCAGCAGTTCCTCACCGTCCAGCAGGCTGTTCTTTTTCAGCACCCGTTCCAGCAGTTTCTCCGTCAGGTCGAACCGCTGCATGATCCGCTGCATCCAGCCTTCAAACTCTTCTCGGTCTGTGTACATAGCAATCTCCTTCCTTTTCGATGATTTCCTTCTCCCGCATATAGCGGATATAGCCCTTTGCCGTGCGTTCCTTCACTTCCAGCATTTCCTGTATTAGTTCGCACAGTTCGATGTAACCGTACTTCTCCTGCCGGGTGAACGCTTCCCGTGCCATTTCCGCCAGTTCCTTTTCCTTGCGCTTCTCCTTCTCCGCACGGGGCTTTTCGCCCACGTACACGGGCATCCCGACTTGTTTGTCCCAGCGGAACTGCATCAACGGAATATCCAGCGGGCTGCCGTCCCGCACCTTCAACGCTTTCACCACCGATATTTCCGGGTTCTCGTCCTTCTCTATCGAGAGGATTGCCGCCGACTTGCGTTGCAATTCGCTGCCCAAGTGTCCCCGGAGCTTCAAGCCGTTCGGTACAAAATGTACCACGGCGGCGATGCACGTGCGGTAAATCCCCGCCAATCGGTAAATCTCGTCAATCAACGCCACGCTTTCCCCCTCGTCGTTGGCGCAGCGTATCAAATCCGCCACCCCGTCGATCACCACCAAGTGAATACCCCCGTGCAGGTAATGGTACTTGTCCATGCTCTGCATGATGGCGGTCAGCCGCTCGCTTCTTGACATTCCCGTCAGGCAATACACGTGCAGGAACTCCGGCATTCGTTCCCGTCCGGCACGCCGCAACAGCCGCCCCGTGTTCTTGTACAGTTGTTGTTCGCTCTGCTCCGTATCATAGAGCAGCACCGCACGCCTTTTCCGGTTCGGTTCAACCCGCACGCCCAGCAGGTCGGTGTCCGTTTCCTTCTCCTGAATCGCCCCGGCTACCAGCGCAGCGGTGTAGTTACTCTTTCCCGTACCTTCCCCGCCCGTGATGCAGAGTATATTCTCTTCCGTGCCTAACGGCACGTCCCCGGCGGTAATGATGCTGACCGCCGCCAGTGGCGGGTGGTCGTAGTCTATCTCGCACGATTTCAGTACCGCCATCGTGTCACCGTACAGGCTGTCCAGTAGTTTAAGGAACAGCTTTACGAACTCTTCCCGTGTCCGTCCCGCCTTGAAGTAGTCCGATACGTCCTTGTCCGTCTTTTCTCCCGTCAGTGGCAGCACCAGCCGTTTTATCCCGTACTCCGTCAGTTGTTGGCGGTGCTTCTCCGAGCTTTCCAGCCCTGTTTTATCCACATCGTACAGCAGCACGATATGTTTGAAACGGTACACTAACTTGCGGATAATCTTCGTGGGGATAACCGACGTTTCCGAGTTGAAACAGATGGCATGGAATCCGTGCGCCGCCAGTGTCAGCACGTCCTTTTCCCCGCCCGTCAGGAACAGCGTGTCGCCTTTGGGCGGCAACTCTTCCAGCCCGAAACAATAGTTGTCCCCCGTATGACCGCCATACACGAACCGTACTTCCGATTTCGGGCGGTACACCTTCACGCCCCATTTCCCCGCATACCCGAACATCGGTTCTGCGGGCGTGGACGTGAAGCCGAACGCTTTCCCATCTTTCGTTTCGCTCCGGTATTCCTTTAGCGACTGCACCCCATATCGGTTCAGCACCGCTTCCGTTATCCCGTACCCAGCCCAATACTCCAGTTCATTTTCCGTGAATGGCTGCTGCACCGTCCGGTACGGGCGTGGCTTGTGTTCCGGTTCTGTCGCCCGTTCTTCCGTCCCGGTCGGCTCTGCCGTTCCGTTTCCTTCCGCCACTGGAACAACCCGCATGGCAGCCTGCCGTTCCCGTACCGTTTCCGGTGGTACATCCTCACTGATACCCAGACACAGTTCACGGTCTATCGTTTCCAACACCTCCACGAAGTCGGCTGCGTTCCTGCAATCCAGCCCCTTGATTTTCGCCACGAGGAAGAAACAGTCACCCGAAAAATCCCCGTTCCCGAAGTCCTTCATCTTGTACGTCCCGCTTCGGCGGTCATAGTACACGTTACACGACGCCTTGCTGTCCTCGTACAGCGGATTCAGGAAATTCCTGCCCACCCGCCATTTCACGGGCAGGTAGTGGCGGAACACGTCCAGCCCGTTACTCGTTCGTGCCAGTATTTCCTCTTTTCTTACCATACAGCTTGTTTTTGCGTTCGTGTAAAGGGTGTTGTTCCGCCATCCGGTCAATCAGCGTGTCGGGTGTTTCCCGCATCCAGCGTTCCCGGAACTGCTCCACGTCCGTGCGGCGGTAGCGGATCTTCTTTCCGCAGATGGAGAACGGGAGAATCCGGTTCGTGCGGTAGCGTTGCAGCGTGCGGGGACTGATTTCAAGGTATTCGCACACCTCCGCATTCTGCATCCACTTGTCCGTTTTCCGGCGGTTCTTCTCTTCCTGTCCCTGTTGTTGTTCCGTCTCCCTTTGCCGGGATTCCTGCACGTATGCCGCTATCCCGTCTATCTTTTCCACGAGGACGGCAAATGCTTTGCTTTCGATAGTTATTACTTCCATAATCTGTTGATATTTAGATTTCTGGTCGCAAATGTCCCTCTATTCGACGGCTTTTCTTTTCACGTCCGTACCACCTTGCCAAAGATTTTTTCCGGGCACAAAAAAGCCGCCGGGGAGCTTTCTTTCGGCTCGTTCCGGCGGCTGCAAGCCGCTTCTTCACTGGTTAGGGTTTGATTGGGCTGTTTTTAGCAGCTTGCTATGAACTTGGTAATCCTGTAACTGGTTTACAATAGGTTAGCTGTCCGTTTCGTCCATCCGTTTCAGCAGTTTCTCTATCATTTGGTCGAGATACACCGTCCGGCTGTTCTTCCGGTTTCGCATGGCGATAAACGTGTGGTACACGTCGCCCAGATCAATATGGAACGTCCGTTCAAATGCCGTCACAATGTCGATAATGTCCGCTTTCCCGTTATCCACGCTCCCCACCGCATGGATGCCGTATATCAGTTCCACCGCCGCCGCTTTCTTGTCCGTCCAGTACAGCTTCTTTCCCGATAACGGCTCGCCGTCCGCAGGCTCACGCATCCGCCTTGTCAGGAAGGCTAACAGCAGTTCCACCGCAATCAGCCGGGCGACCAGTCGGTCATATCCGGTGGATAGCTCCGCTTCCGGCTCGAAGATGAACGTATCCGTTTCCGGGCTTATCTCCGTCTGTCCCCGTTTGAAGTAGAAGCTGTCCCGGTACGTAGCCCCGCTACGGTAATACTGGAAAAAGGAAAGGCTGCGTTCAAAGACCGTTTTCAGTTTCTCAATCTCACATTGGTAATAACCAGCGGCAAGTTCATAGTTGGGTGGGCGGTTACTCTCAATCTGGTATAGCTTGTAGAAGTACAGCAGCCGCCCGAGTATCAGCGGCTTTTGGTACTTGAAAAATCGGATTTCCTCTGCATCGTCCTTAAATTCACGGGACAACGCAAAGTTTTTCAGTTCAATCATTCTGTCTTTCAGGTAATTCATCATTTCTCGGCAGCCCGGAATAATGTTTTCCCCTTCCAGATTGACCGTTCCCGTATAGCGGTCAATCTCCTGTAACATCGAATCAAAAAATTTATCCATGCAATCCTTTTTAGGTTTCTAAAAACGGCTGCAAAGTTACTGGCAATCCGAACATTACTTTTTCTGTTTCCCGTCCATTCTTTTTCGATAATCGCTCAACTACAAAAAAAACTTTCAATTTCTCCGTATCTCACCCGGACTTGCCCCGAAATTCATCTGGCAGAACTCCGTCAGGTACGATTGCGACACAAACCCGCATACCTCTGCCACTTCCAGCAGCGGCAAGTCTGTTTGTGTGAGCAGGTTCTTCACCTTGTCTTTCCTCAGTCCTTTCAGCCATTCATGGGGAGTAGTACGGAACTCTTCACGGAACAGCCGCCGGAAAGTGCTTAGGCTGTACCCGCAAAGATCAGCCAGATGTCCCGTATTCTTAGCCTTCGTGTAGTGCTTCGTAACTTTCTCCACGAGCCTTTTATTCTTCACCATTCCCAGATACACCTCTGCCTGCAACAACTCTTCACCCGTCATTTCCTTTACCTTTGCACGGGCAATAGGTATTTCCAGTTCCGTAGCACCTTTCGGCAATTCCTCGCTCTTGGTACAGTGCGGACGCTTCCGTTTCATTTGCTGCACATATTGCGCCAGTCGGTTATACACCCCGTTCAGATACCCCCGTTCGGGATAGATATGTAATATCCGGCACAAGTACAACAGTTCCCGGTTGCACCCGTAGTTGATATACCAACTCGATAACCGGAACATATACCGCAGTGCCGCATCTTCCCGTGACAAAGCAACCAGCATCACATACGCCTCGAAACCCTTGTCGCTGTACGTCACCGCTTCCGGCAGCTTGTTCAGCACATCCGCCACGAACCGCATCACCCGCCCATCCTCGGCAAGCAGTTCCAACCCGGCAAATTCCCCCGCATCCTTGCCGCTTTGTATCATTCCTTCCATTGTTTCCACCAGAGCTTGCACCTTCTCCGCAATCTCCGGTTTTGCCGTCACCGCTGCCCGCACCAGTTCTTGGCTTAGTGTCGATGTTGTTTCCATATTCATATATTTTTCTCAATACCCCCACCAATCGCTATCGACATAGTTGCTGCTTTCATAAATCAGCTTATCGTTTTTAATGGCAAGAACCTGTACCTTGTCGGCGGGTATC
>ERZ1673736.3167-NODE-3167-length-16104-cov-27.932581_pt1 | contig 16104 bp, 19 predicted proteins | sample MGYA00580212_ERZ1673736 | MGnify/ENA primary metagenome ERZ1673736 (study PRJEB41218, sample SAMN15661752) | gut metagenome | host: Homo sapiens | place: Canada: London | collected 2015-08-20/2019-03-30 | study: EMG produced TPA metagenomics assembly of...
GAGATACTGTGTTTAAACAATATCTCGCAAAAATGGGCTTTTTAAGGGACGACTACATAATATCACCAAAACCGTTAAAAGACGAAAAGACAAATATCCTCCCCAACCAAAAAGTTTTTCCCACAAACCTCCAACCAAAAGAGTAACATAATATAAGAAATTATATTCTACACTTTGTGGACATATAAAAATTTGTTGATAAGCCGTCATTGTCCACCCTTCGTCACACAAGTCAAATCCTTGAAATCCAACCAAAAGCCCATATAATAATATACAGAAAAATCCCCATCGATTATTCTGATTTTGCGATAAAAAATTATTCAAATACATTTCAACTATTTTACAATTTAAACCAAGGAATCACATTCTGGAGATAAAATATACTCCAACCATAATAAAAAATACACCAATAATTTTATTACATGTAACAGACTCATTTAATAAAAAATGCCCTAATAAAAGAGTAAACACATAGCCTAAACTTACTAAAGGATAAGCTCTACTTAATTCAATCTTTGATAAAACATAAAGCCAAAATAATAAACTTAATCCATAGCACAATATGCCACTTAGCAAACGCATATTAATAAGTCCACTCATCAAAGTATAAAAACCCTCATCTTTATACCATATAACTTGTTGTACGCCCACTTTTAATAGATATTGAGCAAATGCACCTAACATTATACTAATCAAAGCAATAATATATACCATAATTACTAGCTGTACTATATTTAAAATACGAGTTCACTTTTCCACAAAAAAATGAACTATACTAAGTTACTTTATATAATAACCATAATCTGCAAATTCTATTATCTCTTTATCTCCCGCACTATCACCATAAGCATATAAAATATAATTAGTTCGATCTGGTTCTTTTTCCAATAGACGATTTACTTTTTCCTGTCCGTAGCAATTCTTAGAAGAAAAATTACCTGTTAATTTTCCAGATAAATCTATTTCTATTTTTGTTCCTAATACATTCTGTACGCCATATTTTTGGCACCAAGGTTTTATCCACTCTTCTATACTTGCACTAATTACATATACTTTAGCCCCATTGCGTAAATAAGCATTTAACTTTTCAATTTGTATAGGATTTTTAATATATTCTATTTTTGATGCAAAATCAACACACAACATTTGAAATTCACTATAGCTTATTCCATGAAAAAAATAAGTAAAAAGAGCTTGCTTAGCCTTCCAATTTGGATAAATTTTCAATTTATAAGCTATCAAAATAGGAGAATTAAGTAAAAGTCCCATATAAAAAGAAAATTTCCCATGTGAGAATTTTATAAATTCAAGTAACGTATCTTTTGTAGTTAAAGTACCATCAAAATCAAAAACAACAATTTCTCTTTTATCCATAACCTAGAAATAAATAATTACCCAAAAGCACAGTATCCAACTAAGGATACATATTTGTATAAATAAGTCTTTCATTAATATTTTGGTTGGACTCCCACTTTTTACATCTACTATAGTCAATTGCAAATAACGCATTATACCAGCTAAAACAAAAATAGAAGTAACATATAAATAAGATGTATGCATACGCTCTATAACTTCATCCGACACTGTGTACATAATATAACATACCATTGTAACAGAAGCTATAATAGCAAGTGCCTGATTCATAAATTGTAAGTTATAACGATTTACATTTCGACGAACTTTCATACCCGTATCTTCATAGATAACAACATCATCACGCCGCTTTGCAAATGCTAAAAACAGAGCTAATAAAAACGTCATTAATACAATCCATTGAGAAATATAAATATTTGCGACTAAACCACCTGCAAAAATACGCAAGACAAATCCAATTGCTATAATAAAAACATCTACTATAGCTATCTGCTTCAATTTAATACAATAAGCAATATTTACTATTATATAAAAACATAAAATTTTCAAAAGGTAATGATGATTATCAATAGTGCCCAATATAGCTAAAAGTAACGATATCATAATACAAATTAAGGTTATCCAATACCCCTCCTTTCTTGATATCTTTCCACTAGCAATAGGACGTTTACATTTTTTAGGGTGTAGACGATCCGAAGCAACATCCCAAATATCATTAAAACAATAAACACTACTTGCTGCAAAGCAATAAGCAACAAAAGATATTATGCAAGGATAGATATACTCCCAGTCAACTAAATGCCGACTAAAGAATAAAGGTAAAAATATAAATAAATTTTTGAGCCATTGATGTGGACGAAGAAGAGTAATAATATTTCTCATATAAGCCATAGTGATAAAATATAAAATTTTACAGTAAACATTTTAATGATATACATCTTATATCCAGTATTTTATTAAAATACATACGAATACACCTATAATATTTCTTTATTATTGAATTATAATTCATATTAAATTGGTAGTCTTAAAATGGGGAAAAGAGATTTGTTCTAGTAAGAAAGACTATCTTCTCTTAACCCTTATGAATATTATGCCATAAGTTCTCACCCCATAAAATCCATAATACACCTGCCATAAATCCTAGAAATATAAATGCAATAAAAATCAAAGGTTTATTAGGGCCGGAAGCATGTAATGGAACTGTTGCCGGCTCAACAACAGCAAATACAGGCTTAGCTTCCTGCACCTTAGCTCTAGCTACTTGTAATTGAGTTTCCACCTGACTGTACACTTGGTTAGTAATTGAAGTAGCATTTTGCAAACGTTCACTTTCTATTTTTACAGACTCTAGACTCATTCCCCGATTAGCATCCATAAATTTAGCATACCTCATTTGTGCATCATAATATTCTTGCTTCCTTTCATTACAAAGTTTTTCCAAATACTCACAATCCTCTTTTGCTTTTTTTATCCTGTAATTTGTTATATATTCCTGCAATTTGGCAACTGCAGTATCAGCTACTATTGCAGCCACCAAGGGATCTTGAAAAGTTACAATTATAGTAGTCATTTCTGACTTTTTATCAATCTCAGCTTTTAATGCTCCCCTCAAAAAATTTAATTTTCCTTCTTGTTTTGGAGTAAGATGAAATGGATTAATAGATGATTGAATAGAGTCTTGAGATTCTGTTTCAAATAATAAAGATTTCACTCCACTTATAGCTAAACTCGGAATTCTCATAATATAATTCCACCATGGACTTTTTTGTGTATCAATATAGTCAATAAGAGACTCTGAACGAACATCATCAAGTGTTTTTACACGGACATTAAATATCTCTAATAAAAAAGGACTTGATTTTATAATTTCGGGAAATAAGGTTACATTTAAAGCATCTTGTTCAATTCCAGCACTCAATCCACCTAATCCTAACATAGATGCCATTCCCGCCGCCATATTATTTCCTCCTGCTTTTCCTGATTCCGGTGAAAGAGTAACCTTAACTTGATATGTTTTAGGAATACTAAATGCTACAACCAATCCTAATATAGATCCTATACCAATGATTTTATAGAGCACTTTACGCTTTAACAATAACCGCTTTACTATAGCTGTGAAATCTATCTTTATTATTTCTTGCTCACTTCTTTCCATAATAGGGAATCTGTTTAATTATACAAAAAAAGAATTTGACATTACTAATCAATATCGTATTTTACTCTTTATTACTTCTATAATCTTATAAAAATATCTTAATGATAAAATCAATCTATTTGTGTAAATACTATTTTCTTTACATGCTTTTAAATGTTCTTTCATTATTAATATATTCGAGCTAATACCAGAAGTACTTGCCCCTCCAATACGCATAGTTACCATATCAATTGGTAAATATAATGTTTTTATTTTACCTACGAAAATAATCCGTAAAAGGAACTCAAAATCTGCAGCAATACGATAATCCGTTCTATATTTACCGTATTGATCAAAATATTTTTTTCTTAAATAAAAGGAAGGATGTGCTGGCATAAAACCTAAACGCATTAGATAAGGTCTAAATATTTTAGATGAGTAATACCTGATACATTTATGAAGATTATTTGGAGAAACAAAATGGACGTCACCATATACTGCATCTAATGTCTTGTCAGACAAAAATGATTGAGCAACAATCTGCAAAACAGAATCACTCGTAAAGAAATCATCGGAGTTCAATATACCAATCACATCACCACTAGCCATATCAATACCCTTATTCATTGCATCATAAAGACCTTTATCTTTTTCCGAAATATATTTAATCCGATCTCCAAATTGAGATTCATACATCTTCACAATATCAATTGTATTATCATTGGAAGCACCATCAACAATAATATATTCTATATTTTTATATGTTTGAGCCAAAACAGAAATAATAGTATCAGTCAGTGTTTCAGCACTATTATATGTTACAGTAATAAGCGATATCTTCATATACTATACTTTTTCATTCCATGCTTTATGATACAACTCTACAACCTGATCATACATTCGCTCCCATGAAAAACGCTGAGCGTTAATAATTCCTTTATTAATTATTTGGAGACGCATAGTATCGTCTTCTAAGATTTTTAAGCACCTATGTATCTCATCCACGGACAATTCGTGTATCAATAAGGAGTCATCTCCTATAATTTCAGGAATAGACGAAGCATTATATGCAATGACAGGACAACCTGCTTTTTGAGCTTCTAAAACAGGTATTCCAAAACCTTCATATTTAGATGGGTATAATAATACATATGCACAATTATAAAAAACATTTAGCTGTACATTATCAATTCTTCCTGTACAAAACACCCTAGTCATATCTTCAAAATGTTCTTTCAAAAAAGACTTTTCTTCATTAGAAAGAGGAGCACCTACAATAACTAAATTCAATTGAGAAGACGCAATAGCTTTAACCGCTAATGAGAAATTTTTATATCCGTCTCTAGCTCCTACAAATAAAGCATAACTTCTAATAGGAAAAGGTAATTCATTCTTTTTTAAAGATAAAGCCGAAATTTTATAGTAATCATCAGAAACTCCATTATAGATTACCTTTATCTTTTTTTCATCAAATTCAGGTATAAAATGTAATAAGTCCTTTTTTGTTGCTTCTGATATACAAATTACATAGTCAGCTCGTTTTATCGCTCTTCTTTTTTGTAAGGAATGTACCCACTTTGATAACCCATGATTATAGTATTCATAAGTAAAGTCATGTACTGTAGTTATATTTATTGCTAAAGGATTAGATGAGGTACGATAATATGAAGAATGAAATATAAACTGTTCTTTTTCATTCGGCAAACGTAGATTTAAATATCTCACAAAAGGATTTCTCAAGATTCCTTTATTAATCATTTTATCTTCAATATATGATAACTTTGTAGAAAATATATTCTGATTATCATAATGAATACACGATATAAAAAAATGATCTCTAAATAAGCGAGAAAGTAGCTCATACCAAACGACTGAAATGCCACCTGATTTTTGAAGAGAAAAAACAATATTATCAAGAATTATTTTCATCATAACTAACTTCTATTGATTTTTTACACAATAGTTTTTCAATGCTAAACAGTAAGAATGGAAATAATAAAAAATTATAGAATAACATTTTATTAACAATTGGAATACTATCTCGGAATAATTGAAAAGGTATTATACCGCAAATACAATAATAATATGTTTTAGTAAATAAAGTTCGTCCATTCAATCGCAAACTAGTTAAAAAAAAGCCAAGCAAAAATAAGACAAAACAACTACCTAAAATGCCAAAATTAGCTATTAACGAAACTAATAAACTAGTAGCACCAAATGGATTATCATAATTAAGAGTTATTGGCTGAATAAATTCCGCTTTATTAGGAAATAATAGAGTAGGAACAAAATTCAAAAAAGAAGAAAAGAAATTATAGGGTATAGCAATAAGCGGTAATTCATTTGAAGAAAACATAGATTCCACACTTATCCAAGTAAAAACAGGCTCTGCAATACCGATATATAAAAAAGAATCTATAGAAAATCCACTATCTCCTAATCTCCAAATGCCAATAAATAAAAAAAATAATACAGCAATAAGCCCACCAACCAAAACTTTTTTAATAGAAATGACACCTTTATCCAAAAAATACAAAGTGCAAGTTACACATGGAATTAATATATACATTCTTGATCCCATACCAAGTAATATAATAGAAAATTCTACTAATGAAGAAACTAAGTAAAGGTCAATAAAATAATTTTTTACATTTAATTTGCCTTTACTATAAATATATAGAAAAAGAAAAACCATATTGATAGTAGAAATAGTCCCCATAAACCCATCGTCATATTCCACTAAATATCCTTGAAATAAATTACCAGCATTAGCCATTATTGTATATTGTCCTAAGAAAAAAAAGGGTAATGAAATAATAAATAAATCTCTACTACTTATTATTAAATCAATAGATGGTTTACCCCTCTCCTTCTTTATAAATTTAAGAGGCAAAAAACTACCTAAATAGAAAGAGATAAAAAATATTGTAACAATAATACAATAACTCAAAACATAATCAAAACTAAAATATTGATATACAGATTTCATACCAGGATAATCACCAAACGCTCCTTGCACTACAATCCATAGAGGCAACAATAAATAATAGATAAAGCCTATCAAGAAAAGAATATTATGATATAATCTTATTTTCATAGAGGAATTATTAATTTAGCACCATAAAAAGCGTAAATCATGGTATTTAACTGTACATTTTATTGCAAAATAAAAATACTGTAATTGTGCCAATAAATACAGTAGCATTCCGCGAGTTTTCATATGAGTAAGACGTCCAAATTTCATCGCTTTAAAACGATTTAGTTTGCTATTAACCGAATCATCATAAAAGCCTAATGAATGATTCATTTGACTCGATAAAACAAATAATTCTCTATTCTCTCTACAATATTTATACATAAAATCATTATCCGTTTCATAAAACTTTAACTCTAAATTGTATCCTACGAATTTATGTTTCAAGTATTGACATCTAATAGCCATACCACTATTGATCGCAGTAATATGCTTAGCTGGAAGAATCCCTAAATTAGGTCTTTTCCAATAAATTCCCTTAACGCCATAATTTTTTGATGGGCTAATTATCAAATTATGATGCTTAACCACAGGAAGAAATAAATTAATATCAGGATTTTCTGAGATTGCAATTAATAATTCCGAAAAATAGCCTTCAGGTATTATTGTATCATGATCAAAAATAAGCAATATATCATCATCATCACAATCCTGATATATTCTAGTATATATTTCAGATAATGAAGTATTACACCCATCATTTCCATAAATTTTATGAGAGACAAATGAGCTTAAGAAAGCTAACTCCACATCAGTAATTTTTGTCAACGAATTATTCCATAATAGCAATTGAACATCAATTGTAATTTCACTAATATAGTTCTTTATAGATAAAATTGTTTCTGAGTCAAATGCCTTCTTATTATATAACACTACTAATATTCTCAACATATATATATTTAGTTATTTCATTTTACTTAAAACAAACCTTATTGGAGCGAGTAATAATTTCCCCAATTTATATTCTCTAGAATTTAATAATTGTAAATATTCAAAACTATCAAGAGGCGAATAGAAATATTTTTTATATAAAAGAGAGTGATTTAGCCAAAGCTGTTTCCTTAAAAATTTATACTTAGTATCATCTAATTGTCTAGCCATAGATCTTTTCCTTATTCTATAATAAAATAGAATTTCATCTATTTGACAAACACTACATGTTGGATACCTTTCTAAAATTCCTAACCAAAAATCCCAATCTTCAAATCCATATTTCATATTTGTATTATATCCACCAACCATATTAAAACTATCACGATGATATAAAGCTGAACAAAAAATACAATTCACACCCAACATTTTCTCTAAAGAATATTTAGGCAATAACCATTCTCCTGTTTGCTTCCCAAACAGTTTAGCCCTACAATACACAATCTTCACTGTAGAATCATTTGCAAAAGCATTTATAGCCCTCTCCAAATACGTTGGAGCTATTAAATCATCTGAGTCTAGAGGAAGAATATATTGCCCATTACTATTAAGAATCCCATAATTTCTTGCAGCGCTCAAGCCTTTGTTTTCTTGTGAAAGATAGATAAAACGACTGTCTTTCTTTATATATTCTTGCGCTACTTGCTCTGTATTATCGTCAGAACCATCATTCACTATAATGCATTCCCAATATGGATAAGTTTGTGAACTTACACTATCTAATGTCTCTGCAAGATAATTCCCCTGATTGTAGCAAGGAATAATAACTGATATTAATGGAAAAGTATTCATTATCCAAAAAAATTATTAGATCAATGTTTTTTTAAGAAATCAAAAACAATGCGATAAGGTAAATTCAAAATATAAAATATAAAACGAAATAATAACTTTCGCTTATTCATGCCTAATTTATCCAAAACATATCGTATCTGATAATTATATCTATTAATAAACCTAATATAAAAAGGGGCAAAAGGCTTTATATATAAAGAATATACTAAAGAGTCAACTTTAAAAAAACGTTTGAATAATAAATCACTAGTTGTTCCTCCAAATATAGACCCTGAATGAATTCTATATTTTACAGTATATATATCCATATAATAAATCTTTTCCCCATGCAAAGTTACTTTCAACCACATAGGCCAATCTTCACACATAGGAATATTCTCATCAAATCCATCAAGTTGCTCCCACATTTTTTTACTCATCAACACAGATGGAGCTATGACTAAATTATTCATACACAAACATTTATACTGATCATATGCTGTAATATTCACATTATCTCTCATTATTAAAGGCAAACTATAAGTATTCTCAACTCTACACTCCTCATCAAAATGGTTTATATAAGCCCGAACTCTAGACTGACAAATTCTAATATAAGGATGCTTAGCTATAAAATACATATAATTCTCTATACAATTCTCATACAAACAATCATCTGCCGCAATGCACTTAATCCATTCTCCCTGTGCCTCTTGATATCCTCTATTACAATTAGCGGACACTCCTGTATTATGAGGAGTAATAATAAGCTTAGTTCTTATAAAGCCATGTTTGTTTACATCAAGCCAATCTTGACAAAGAACAACAGTATTGTCTTTAGAACAATCATCTGTTATTATCAATTCAAGATTTTTATAAGTCTGCTGTTTGATACTCTCTAATGTTTCTAAAATATATTTAGAAGAATTATATGTAATAACAACTATTGATACTAATGGATAATAATCACTCATGACAAATAATTTACTTATTTTTTAATCTTATAAACTTCAATCTTTTATTCAAATGAAATAAGCAAAACAAACTACACATAAAAGTTGACAAACCCATAAACACATAAGAAAAAAAAGTATCATTCAAAAAGCTAAATAAGAAAGTTAGTGAAATGAATATTATAAGCACAGCAAGTATTTTATATGTATTAGTACTAAGTTCAAACTCATACAATCGTTTAGTTATAATATTATAGAGCCCTCCCCAAAGAATATAAGTAATACACAATGATATACCCATCCCCATAAGTCCCCAAATAAAATAGCTTATCATACCTAATACCAACGACATTAAATTTCCCATAACTCCTTCAAGCCAAAAAAAAGTTTTTCTATCCCCTTTTGCAAAAGATATATATCCTAGTGGAAAAGCAAATGCTTTAAAAAACAAACCAATCCCCATCCATCTAATCAAAGAAATAATGCCCATAAATTCCTTCGTTAACAGTACTTCTATAACCAATGGGGCTAATAAAATCAGAAAGCAACACAAAGGAGCCATTAAAAAAAGTACCACTTCTATTTGTTGGTTTACCATTTCTTTCACTTTAACATTATCCTGAGATATAGCAGCCAAACGAGGGAAATAATCTAATCCCATTGCCGTAAAAACAATTCCAATATATTGATTAGTAATGGAATTAGCAGCTTGATACATACCAACATCATTTAAAGAGCCATACCTTCCTATATAGGTATTAAGTATATAATTTGCTAAAGTTCCTAATAGAGATGCAATCATTAAAGTAATACCCAATAATAACATTTTTTTAATTAACGGAGAATGTTCTTTCCATTTAAATATTATACTTTTAATGGTAAGCTTATAACTTGTATATCTGTAAAAAAGAAAATTTACAAGAGAAAGAACAATCATAGCTGGAACTATTGCATCATATCCAAACCAATAATATAAAGGGACTCCCACAAAAAGCCCTGTAAAAGACCCTATAATAGAAGCATACGCTAGTTTCTTAATAGCCCTATATCCTTGAAGAATAGATAATTCTCCATTAGACATTGTAGTAAAAAACACCGCAATAGATAATAAAATAAAATACCAATAGTAATCTACATTGCCGAAAGTTATATTACTCAAGAAACGGCTAAATAAAATGGTAAAGAGCGCCCCTATTATTGCTGTTATTCTAAGTAGAGCACGAGCTATTGATATAACAAGTAGCAATTTTTCTTCTTTACCTGTTTCTTTTGCCTTTGATATTTCTTTTACAATTGATAAATTTAGTCCTAAAGAACTAAATTGCTGAATTGTATTCATAGAAGACATCATTAATGAAGATATTCCCATACCCTCTGGCCCAAGAAATAATGCAACAAGTTTTCCTCTTATAAGATTAACTAAAATTGCAAAAAATTGAGTACCGCCAAAAATAGCAGTACCTTTCATTATCGATTTATATGAATTTGAATTTGTAGACATTAAATTATTATCTTGAGGCATGGAGCATTATCAAACATAAAAGTTTGTGTATCATCTTTCGAAACTAAAACCATTTTTTCTTTATTCATCCCCAACAATGCACCGTACTTACCTAATGAGCCTTTACTTGTTATTTGATGTTTACACATACTTATAAGAAATAAGTCTATATATCCTTTTTCTGAACCATTTTGAACAACCTTATACTCTATTTTAACAGGGATAATAGGTAAAAGTTCTTGCTCTACATAATTTCTATCATCCGAAAAAAAATAAAAGACAGGATCTATAGTTTTTTCCTTGATATATTTTATAGCCTCTACAAAGTAATTAATTGTGACAGGATATCCATAGGCTATGTTATATTCAGCTAAATCTCCTCTTCTAACATGAACAGCAATAGAATTATGATTTTCAATCATTGTACATATATGCTGATTCTCAAAGTCTAATATATCCTTTGAACAAATATGAAATACTTTTTGGAACAAAGGATAATACAAATAAGAAGGATCAGCATAATAACCAGACAATATCCGTGGTGGCAATAAATCAACCCAATTTGTACTTAGTTCATAAGGATAATTACCCACATAATTATAAACTAAAGAATAAAAATGAGATTTAAAAGAAGAAGCAGATTTAAAATTTAGATATGGAAAAGCTTTTAATAAATCAAAATTTCTAACATGAACGCCATTAATATCTTTTCCATTATATTTAAAAAAATCTAATTCGTATTCAACATTAGTTCCTCTTTCTTTAAAAATTTGACCAATTAAATACTGATGCATCTGAGAACAAATTCCTCCATCCATCCGAACTACAATTGTCGGTGAAGCAATCCCTATTTTAATGCATAGTTTATAACTTAAATGAAATAGTAATCTGATCAAAGACTTAAATTTTTCCTTTACCATATTTATTTCATTTTATAAACATTAATGGTATCAACAACCTCTTTTACCTCTTCCATAGTCATTACAGGGCTCATTGGTAAGCTTAACTCCTCATCATGTATCTGTTCAGTGATAGGAAATGAAAGATCATTCCATTCTTTATAGCACTCTTGTTTGTGCGGAGGAATGGGATAATGAATAATTGTTTGAATTCCATTATCTGCCAGATATTTCTGTAACTCATCTCTGGATTTACATCGTATCGTAAATATATGAAACACATGAGCATCCCAATCCTTCACTACCGGAACTGTTATTAATGAATTCTTTATATTCTCAATATAATATTTAGCAACTGCTTTACGCAATATTACATCCTCATCCAAATGTTTCAACTTCACATCTAAAACAGCAGCTTGAATTTCATCCAAACGACTATTACGACCAATATATTTAAATACATATTTACGAGTAGAACCATAATTGGCAACAGCGCGAATAATTGTCGCTAATTCTTCATCATTGGTTGTAACTGCACCCGCATCTCCAAAAGCTCCTAAATTCTTTCCCGGATAAAAGCTATGACCTGCCGCATCTCCAAGTGAACCAGTCTTTCGACCATTGTACTTACATCCATGAGCTTGTGCATTATCTTCAATTAGCTTTAAATTATATCTCTTACAAATATCTCCTATTTTTTCAGTATACGCACATTGACCATATAAATGCACTATTAAAATAGCCTTAGTGCGTTCTGTTATAGCTGCTTCTATTTTATTTTCATCTATCTGATAAGTGGTAATATCCGGCTCTACCAACACTGGTTTCAGTCCATTTTCCGAAATTGCTAAAATAGATGCTATATAAGTATTAGCCGGTACAATTACTTCATCACCCGGTTTCATTATACCCATTTCTATATAAGCCCGAAATATCCAAATTAATGCATCCAATCCATTTGCACAGCCTATCGTATATTTAGTGCCTATATATGCGGAATAGTTTGCTTCAAACCGCTCATTCTCTGACCCTTGCAAATACCACCCAGAATCTACAACACGATTCACTGCTTCATGTATTTCATCAGCATATTTAGCTGTTATCTTTTGTAAATCTAAGAATTTTATCATAATAAATCTAGTATATGTGTATTTCCTTCTTTATCTTTATAATTAATATCCAGTAAAACACCCTCTTTGGTTACATATCCTTGGTGTTTGGCCGGATTTCCAAACCACACTGTGTAAGGAGGTATATCTTTTGTTATCACACTTCCTGCTCCTATAAAAGCATATTCTCCAACAGAATGTCCCGCTATAATTGTACTATTAGCACCAATAGAAGCACCTTTTTTGATTATTGTCCTAGCAAATGATTGAGGATAAACTTTTGACCGTGGAACTAAATCATTGGTAAAAGTCACATTAGGTCCAATGAAAACATTATCTTCAATCTCGACACCATCCCATATTTGCACACCTGACTTGACTGTTACATTATTTCCAATTATAACATCATTCTCAATCAACACATTAGCACAAATATTACAGTTATCCCCAATTCTGGCTTGAGGAAATACAACACAAAATTGCCATATATTTGTCTCATTACCAATATTCTGAGACATTACATCTGATAGAGGATGGATTCTTGCCATTAATCTTTTTTGTATCTTATAAATTTATCATAATCCCTAATATAATCGTTCTCATCATATTTATGTGAAGCTAAAACCAAACATACTGACCCTGACGAAAAATCATCTAATGTTCTCCAGATTCCCGGAACAATATACAAGCCTTGATATGGACGATTCAATAAAAAAGTTCGTTTAACATTACCATCATCCAATGTTACTGTAAAACTTCCACTGGCAGCAATAATGAGTTGGCTAAGTTCTTTATGAGCATGTCCTCCACGACTTTCACCCCCCGGCACATCATAAAGATAATATGTACGTTTTACTTCAAAAGGAACTGTTTTTCCATTTTCAACCACTGTTATATTCCCTTTCTCATGATGATGTTTATCCAACTCAATCATCGTACAATCATAGACACTACTTTGCTTCATTTCTTCATGCTCTTAAATTGTTCATAATCATATATATAATCAGAAGGAGTATATGGAGTGGATGATAATACAAGAGCCAAAGAATTCGTTGAGAAATTATCCATACACCTCCACAAACCTTTGGGAACATATAATCCATAATAAGAACGATTCAATGAAAAAACCTTTTGCTCTACTCCATCGTCCAACATCACATCAAAACTACCGGATAGAGCTACAATAAACTCCTGATTTTCTTTATATGCATGTCCTCCTCTGGCTTCTCCCCCAGGTACATCGTAAATCCAATAAGCACGCTCTATTTTAAAAGGAATATGGTTATTCTCTTCTATAAAAGATAAATTACCTCTTCTATCCAAGAACTTTGGAAGATTTATAATATGTGCATCCATCATATAATTAATCAGTTGTTATATTATTAATAACTTGTTTTCTCTCAATCACTTTATCCATATACATATGCATTCCTGTCCAAACCGCTACATCCGCAATAAATAACAATGTATTATTAACATAGCTAACCAACAGGATATTACTCAAACTAAACAAAAAAGAAATGAACAAAATAGTAATCATCGCCTTTCTGACACTAAATCCCATGGCAAGAAATTTATGATGGATATGCGTTTTGTCCGGCAAAAAAGGACTTTTGCCATTACGCACTCTGCGAATGACAACACGAATTACATCCAGACATGGGACCAGTAATACACTGAATGCAACCAATATGGCACCATTATAATTGAAATTCATCATTACATATTGGTTCATTGTATATTTGATTGTTAGAAAACTGAGAATAAAACCTAAAGTCAAACTGCCGGTATCTCCCATGAATATCTTTTTACCACGCTCTGCCTGACCAAATACATTGTAATAAAAGAAAGGAAGTAACACACCGATAGTAGTAAAGGCTAAAAGACTGTATAGCCAAAGTCCATTATACATAAATAAATTACCATATACAAACAGGGCGACAATGCTAAGCCCGGAAGCCAACCCGTCTATACCATCAATTAAATTGATAGCGTTTGTAATAAATACAACTAGCAAAATAGACAAAGGTATTCCTATGTATGCAGGAATGAAATAAATACCAAACATCCCATAAAAATCATTCACATATAAACCTGCCAATGGGAACATAGCTGCCGCAAAAATCTGTACCAGAAACTTCTGACGCCAGCGTACTCCTACTAAATCATCGGCAATACCGACAATGAAAAGCAGGGTCAAACCGCTACACAACAATAAAAGTTCCGGAAATTGAGTGGTACCATCCATCCAGAAAAACCATCCCGCCTTCTTGCATAATGCCACCAAAAATGTAACGGCAAAAAGTATGGTGGGAAAAAAGCAAACTCCGCCCAAGCGCGAAATGGGACGTCTATGAACCTTTCTTCCATCAGGAAGATCAAACAATCCTTTCCTTCTCGAAATGATGATAATATTGGGAATAATAATACGTGCCAAACTGATAGCCAACACGAAGCCTATTAAGATAATTATCAAATGATCCATCATAATTCAAATTATAAAACCAAAGAATAAGTATTCTCACTACGAGATAAATCATAATTTAAACGACAGATATGATAGTACCTACCATTACCCCAATGGGATAATGAGACAACAAAGGTTGTTTTCTTTCTTTGCGAAATTACGTCCATTCTTTTAGTTTTTGTGTCTAGTTATTAAGTCTTTCTATATATCCTATGGGCATCTCTACACAAGCAAATCCCAATGCTGCAATACGAACGGCAACCTTGGTTTTTCCGTCTACAGTAACCAACTCTCCTTTTAATCCCGATAAAGGTCCTTTTATTACCCGCACTTTTTCACCGGGTATCAAAGAAGGATCGTTGAGCGAAATGGCACTGTCCGAATAATCGAGCATAAACCGAAATCGCTCCATTTGTTCATCGGGTATGACCAACGGCACACTTTCGCCACGATTCACCATATACCGATTCACCGAATATAATTCAAGCACTTTCTTCCGTTCCAAAGCATCTACATGAACAAATACAATCATAGGAATCAATACCCTGGATATTTTTTTCCGGCGGTCACTCCATTGATGAATTTCCTCTTGTATCGGAAGAAAATTTTCAATTCCCATAGTGTTTAGGCGAGCACTTGTTTTCTTCTCGTGATAAAGGCGGACGTATACAGCCAACCACTGCTTTGGGTAGGCTTCGCCGTTACCTGTCACAATAGCAGGTAAATCAAGCGCTTCTTTTTCTGAATTCATAAAACTCATAATTAGCATTTTAGTACATATCTATTATCATAAATTTGATAATAGACACATCCATTATACTAATGGCAATGCAAATATAGCGTAATACTGCGTAATAAAACAGTTTTTTTTTAATTATTTAGTCGTCCCTTAAAAAGCCCATTTTTGCGAGATATTGTTTAAACACAGT
>ERZ1673736.3210-NODE-3210-length-15894-cov-16.274133_pt1 | contig 15894 bp, 10 predicted proteins | sample MGYA00580212_ERZ1673736 | MGnify/ENA primary metagenome ERZ1673736 (study PRJEB41218, sample SAMN15661752) | gut metagenome | host: Homo sapiens | place: Canada: London | collected 2015-08-20/2019-03-30 | study: EMG produced TPA metagenomics assembly of...
TTTCGGTACTGTCCCGTTTCTGGTGCCGCGTCGCGGTGCGCACGCGCAAGGAGAACGCCCGGCTTGCGATGGCGTTCAGCCGCGCGCTTCGGGCGGAAGGCGCATCGGGCGAAGGCGAACCCGACGAACGGGGCGGCGCTTCTTGCAGCGGCGCTATGGCGGGCGCGGACGGCCGAGGCTCGGCGAAGGAGGTCGATACCCGTGGGTAGGGCGAAGCCCATCATGATCCAGGGCACCATGTCGAACGCTGGGAAGAGCCTGCTTGCGGCGGGGCTGTGCCGTGTGCTTTCGCAGGACGGCCTGCGCGTGGCTCCCTTCAAGAGCCAGAACATGGCGCTCAACAGCGGTGTCACGGCCGACGGGCTCGAGATGGGGCGCGCTCAGATCATGCAGGCCGAGGCGTGCGGCATCGCGCCCGACGTGCGCATGAACCCCATCCTGCTCAAGCCCGAAAGCGATCACCGAAGCCAGCTCATCGTGGCCGGCAAGGCGCAGGGAGCCTTCGCTGCGAGGGACTACTTCGCGCGAAAGAAGGCGCTCATGCCGCAGATTTTGGAGGCGTTCGATTCGCTCGCGGAGGAAAACGACGTTATCGTCATCGAGGGCGCCGGCAGCCCCGTCGAAATCAACCTTGCCGAAAACGACATCGTCAACATGGGGCTCGCGCGCGCCGTGTCCTCCCCCGTGCTGCTCGCGGGCGACATCGACCCAGGCGGGGTGTTTGCCCAGCTCTACGGCACGGTCGCGCTCCTTGCGCCCGAGGACCGCGCGCTTTTGCGGGGGCTTGTGGTGAACAAGTTCCGCGGCGATGTGGAAATCCTGCGCCCGGGTTTGGCTCCGCTCGAGAAAATGTGCGGGGTTCCCGTCGTGGGGGTCGTGCCGTATCTTACGCTCGACCTGGACGACGAGGACTCGCTCGCGCCGCGCCTATCTGCCCGCGAGGCGCGCGGCGTCATCGACGTCGCCGTCGTGCGCCTTCCGCATCTGTCGAACTTCACCGACTTCGACCCGCTTTCGCGCGTGCCCGGCGTGGGCGTGCGCTATGTTTCCTCGACGACCGATCTGGGCCGACCCGACCTGGTGGTGCTCCCCGGCTCGAAGACCACGCTCGACGACGCGCGCTGGCTTGCGGCTAGCGGCATCGGAGCCTGTGTACGCGCGCTTTCGGGCGCGGGCACGCCGGTGCTCGGCATATGCGGAGGCTACCAGCTTTTGGGAGACGAGCTTTCCGACCCGCACGGCAGGGAAGGCGCTGGCACCGCGCGCGGGCTCGGGCTCATCCCTACAAGTACGGAGTTCAAGGAGGAAAAGCGCCTCGCCCAGTCGGAACTGCGCATCACGGGCGCCCAAGGCGCGTTCTCGGTGTGGAACGGCATGACGGCGCGCGGGTACGAGATTCACGACGGCGAAACGACCGTCTTCTGCGCCCCTGCGGGCACGATTGGCGGCAAACCAGAAGGCGCGGCCTGCGGAAACGTGTTCGGAACCTATCTCCACGGCCTGTTCGACGAACCGGGGGTGGCGCTCGCCCTCGCGCGCTCGCTCGCGCGCATGCGCGGCCTGCCCGAGAGCGTCGTGGGTACCGCGGGCGCGGCGTCCGCGGCCGATCACCGTGCGCGCGAGTTCGACCGCCTGGCCGACGCCGTGCGCGGGGCGCTCGACATGGAGTATGTCTACCGTATTATCGAGGAGGGCGTATGATCCACGTGTATCATGGCGACGGCAAAGGCAAGACCACGGCGGCGATGGGCCTCGCCCTTCGCATGCTCGCCGCAGGCCGCCGCGTCGTCGTCGTGCAGTTCCTGAAAGACGGCGAAAGCGGGGAGGCGCGCCTGCTCGCCGAGCATTTCGGCGTGCCCGTGTTCGCGGGGAAGGCGTCGGACAAGTTTACCTGGTCGATGACGTCGGAAGAACTTGCCGCGACGCGCGAGCTGCACAATGGGAACCTCGCCTCCGCGCTCGCCGAGCTCAAGGGCGCGCAGGAGGGGCTGCTCGTGCTCGACGAGGCGCTCGACGCGCTTTCGAAGGGGCTTGTCGACGAGGCGCTCGTGGACCGCGCGCTCGATATGTCCGCGTGCGGAGTTGAAGTAGCGCTCACCGGGCGCGCGCCTTCCCGCAAGATCGTGGAGAAGGCCGACTACATAACCGAGATGCGGTGCGAGAAACACCCCTACGAGCAGGGGGTATGTGCAAGGGAAGGAGTGGAGTACTAGATGGATTCCAAGGAGATGGCGCCCGGCGACATCGAGCGGCGCAGCTTCGAGATCATTACCGAAGAGCTTGGCGGCCACACGTTCCCGCCGCTCGAAGAGCCCGTCGTGAAGCGCGTTATCCACACCACTGCCGACTTCTCGTACGCCGATTCCCTCGTGTTCACCCATGACGCCGCGCACTGTGCGCTCGACGCACTGCGCGCAGGGGCCACGGTGCTCACCGACACGAACATGGCGCTCGCAGGCATAAGCAAGCCCGCGCTCGCGAAGCTCGGCTGCAAGGCCGTGTGCTACATGGCCGACCCTGATGTCGCCGCGGCTGCGCGCTCCGCGGGCACGACTCGCGCCGTTGCGAGCATGGACAAAGCTTGCGGCATCGAGGGTCCGCTCATCGTGGCCGTCGGCAACGCTCCCACAGCACTTCTGCGCCTCGCCGAGCTCATGGACGCGGGGAAGATCGCGCCCGCGCTCGTCGTTGGGGTGCCGGTTGGGTTTGTGAACGTGGTCGAGGCGAAAGAGGAGCTACTCGCGCGACGCGTGCCGGCCATCGTCGCGAGGGGTCGCAAGGGCGGCTCGACCGTGGCGGCCGCCATTATGAACGCGCTGCTCTACCAGATCACGCGCCCAGGCGGTCCGAAGTGACGGCGCCCGCATCCGCGCCGGCGCTGCGCATCTTCGCCGGCACCACCGAGGGCCGCCTTCTGTGCGAATGGGCGAGCGAGGCGGGCATCCCCGCCCGTGCCTACGCGGCAACCGAGTACGGAGGTGAGCTTTTGGGCGAGCTTCCGGGCATCGAGGTGCATGCGAGCAGGCTCGACGAGGCCGACATGGAGCGCGAGCTTTCCGGCGCGCGCATCGTCGTCGACGCCACGCACCCCTTCGCTACGCTCGCAAGCGGCAACATCCGGGCCGCTTCGCTCGCCGTGGGTGCACGATGCCTGCGCCTTGCGCGCCCGGCTGAGGCGCTACCCAAAGGCGTCGTGTCGGTCGCGTCGATCGCCTGCGCGGCGCGCTTTCTCTCCGAGAACCCGGGTCGCGCGCTTCTCACGACGGGGAGCAAGGAGCTTGCTCCCTACACGCGCGTCGCCGATTTCGCGGAGCGCTTCTTCGTGCGTGTGCTCCCGCTGCCCGGTGCTATAACGAAGTGCATCGATGCGGGGTTTTCGCCGTCGCACGTCATCGGCATGCAGGGGCCCTTCACCCGCGAGCTCAACGAGGCGATGCTTCGGCAGGTGGGCGCCCAGTGGCTTGTGACCAAGGACTCGGGAACCGTAGGCGGCACGGCCGAGAAGCTCGCCGCCGCGCGCGACGTGGGAGCGCGCTGCATCGTGGTCACCCGTCCCGCCGAGGGAAGCGGGGCCCTTTCGCTTCGGGAAGTGGAAGACGCGCTCTTACGGGAGTTCGCGCGCTAGGCGCTCACCGCCCCTGCGCGCCCTTCCGCCCGCGAGGAGGAGCGCCTCGAGCAAGCTCGACCCGTACAAGCCCGTCATCCGCCAATAGCTAGAGGACGACGCCCGGAACTGGCGCAAGCGGCCCTTCAATAAGTTGCGGTGAAATAGTGTCTGTTTTTGCTGCTAGATAGCATATTCAGTCCCTAATTCACCGCAACTTGTTGGTGGTGGCTTACTGGTAGCGTAGGCATTCCACCGGGTCGAGCTTTGCTGCACGGCGAGCGGGGTAGAAGCCAAAGATTACGCCGATGCCGACCGATACGGCAAACGCGATCAACACTGTTGTAATGGAGAAGCTTGGCGTGATCGTCCCGGTAGCTCCAAACTCGCTCATGATGCCCGAGCTTGCGGCAAAGAACGTGAGTCCCCATGCCAGCAGATAGCCAATCAGGACACCCAACAGTCCGCCGGTCACGCACAGCGCCGAGGACTCGGCCAAAAACTGCGCGGTGATATCGCGACGGCTTGCGCCCAGGGCACGGCGAATACCGATCTCGCGAATGCGTTCCATTACGTTGGTAAGCATCATATTCATAATGCCGATACCGCCGACAAGCAGCGAGATGCTGGCGACAGCACCCATGATGAGCGAGAACGCGCCCATAAAGGAGTTGAGTGCATCGATGGCGCTTTTCATGGATGTCGCCGATACACTGTCGTACTCATCCTCCTCCGCGATGCCCTTCATCGCGCGCACCTTGGACTCGATGGTCTTGCAGAGCTCATCCATGTCCGTGCCCTCGGCGGCAAGTGCCGTCACACTGGGGAATGAAGGATTCTCGTCGCCAAACAACTCGGAGATGGTTTCGCGTGGCATATACAGCGTGAGCGAGCCCATGGAGTCGCTGCCGCCATCAATCACGCCTACAATCTGCACCTCGCCGTTGGACACCTTGATGGTTTTCCCCAGCGCATCCTGTTCGTTGCCGTAAAGCTGATCGGCGCCGCCGCGGCTGATGAGCGCCACGCGCGAGCCTGATTGAGACTCGGCCTGGGAATAGGTGCGCCCCGCAACGAGCTTGCTGGCCCCCACGGCGTCGAGCATGTCGCTATCGACACCCTGTGCCATGACGGTATAGCTTTTATCGCCGGTCTTGTACTCGGTATATGCGCTGTCGACAATGCCGATCTGCTCAATCTGCGGCACCAGTTTTTGAAGTTTCTCGATGTCCGACTCGGTGAGTTCTTGCGACGAATAGATTTGCACCATGCGTGCCGCATTGAGGCCCAGGCTGTTGACCAGGCTGTTTTGGATGCCGCCGATGAGCGAGGTCATTGCAATGACTGAGGCGATGCCGATGACAATTCCCAGGATGGTGAGCAGGCTGCGCCCCTTGTTGGCCTCGAGCGAGTGAAGGGCTTCCTGGATGAGATCGCGGGCGCTCATGCCACCACTCCTTTCGGCGGGTTGGCGGAGGCGGAAATCATGGGCAGGCTATCTACGGCGCTGCGCAGGGTCCGCGGTGCATGTGGAATATACGCGCCGTCGTGAATGCGACCGTCGCGGATGGTCACGGAACGGTCGGCCTCGGCGGCGATGCCGGGGTCGTGTGTGATAAGCACGATGGTTTTGCCGCGCTTCTGGAGCTTATGGAAGGTCTCCATCACAAGCGCTCCGGTGGCGGAGTCCAGGTTTCCCGTCGGCTCATCGGCCAGGATGATGGGCGGGTCATTGACAAGTGCGCGCGCGATGGCGACACGCTGCATCTGGCCGCCCGAGAGCTCGGATATGCGGTGGTCCCAGTGGTCGACCGGCAGCGTGACGGCCTGCAGCGCGTGCACGGCGCGCATTTCGCGCTGGCTACGGGGCACATTGGTGTAGGCCAGCGGCAGCATGACGTTTTCGATAACCGACAGGCGCGGCAGCAGGTTGAAGCTCTGAAAGACAAAGCCAATGCTCAGGGCGCGGACTTCGGTCAGCTCGTCATCGTCAAGCTCGGCCACGTTGAGCCCTTGCAGGTAGTAATCGCCCGCCGTCGGCTTATCCAAGCAGCCGAGGATGTTCATGAGCGTTGATTTGCCCGAGCCCGAGGGGCCAGTGATAGCGACGAATTCGCCGGGATTTACCGCCAGGCTCACGTTGTGCAGGATGTGGGCGCAACCTGCCTCGCTCTCAAAGATGCGGTGCACGTTGCGGATGTCGATAACGGGACGCATTACATACCCTCGTCGGCAGACATACTGCCCGAATCCGCGCTGTAGCCGCCGTCAGCCGTTGCGTCCGCTCCGGTGTCCATGACGAGGGTGTCACCATCGCGCAGCTTGGTAACCGGCACGTTGGGGTTGATCTCGTTGCCCTGGTCGTCGCGCTTGACCTGTGTCTTGCCGACTACGGCTTCGTTGTCGTTTTGCGTCACGACGGTCACCTTGACGCGGCGGGTTTGCTTGCCCTCGTCATCGGTTGCCACGTTGACGTAATAGTGTTCGCCGTCTTCGGCCATGAGCGCCATCGTCGGCACCATCACCACGTCGTCGAGCTGCTCGGTCACCACCGAGACCTCGGCCGTCATGCCCGGCTTCAGGCGCGCGTCGGGCGCCTCGATGAGGATGTCGACGTTAAAGGTCACGCTGCCGCCGCCGTTGGCGGCGTCGGAGTTTGCCACCGACGCGATAGCCGTGACGGTGCCCCGGCTCACGATATCGGGAAACGCGGGATACGTGACGTTGGCGCTCTGCCCAACGGCGATCTTGGCGATGTCCTTTTCGCCCACCTGTACGGTCACCTTCATCTTGGACAGGTCGGCGATCTGCATGCACTGCTTGCCGCCGCTCGTATCGCTTTCGCCCATGATCATGCCGCCTGTTACCGTGGCGCACACCTTGGCGTTGAGCTCCACGATGCTGCCCGAGCTCGGGGCCGTGACCGTGCGACTGGCGGCCTTGGCGTTCGCCTGGTCTAGGTTTGCCTGGGCCGAAGCGAGGCTGCGCTGCGCGGCCGATACGGCGTTCGTGTCCGCTGATGCGTCAGAGACGCCAGCCGCTGCGGAAGCTCCATCGACGTCCGTCGTTGGGGTGGCCTGCGCGACGGCGGCGGCTTTCTGCGCGTTGGTGAGGTCTTCCTGGGCGGCTGCAACTGCACGCTGCGCCTCGGCAACGTTTCGATTGAGCTCGTCGTTTTTAATGGTCATAAGCACGTCGCCCTCGCTGACGGATTGGCCTGCCTGCACGTTAATCGAATCGACCGTGCCGTCGACAGAAGGGGAGACCACTGAGGACGAAATGGGTTTGAGCTGGCCTTTCGCCTCGACCGTTGTGGTAAACGTGCCCTCGGTCACCATGTCGGTCGCAGGCCCGCTAGCGCCCTGTGGCTGCGCATTGATAACCAGGGTTGCGACAATGGAAATGAGCACGATGGCACCTATGACGCCGGCGGCAATACCGCGTCGAATCAGCTTTTTGCGTCGACGTTCGGCACGTTTTGCCTTGAGCTTGGCATACGCCTCTTCATCGGAAATCTCGGCCGTATCGTTCGTGCGTTCGCTCTGCTTGTCGGCATGTACGTTTGTAATCAGAGGAATCGTTTCGGTGGCACCTTCGGGCGTGCGCTCGGTATCATCTGGGCCCGGGGTGATTGTGGGGACATTCGGCATTGCGTCTCCTTTATAGAAAGAACCTCGATAATTATATGCGCCCACCGGTTGGGGCGGGCGCATAGGACGGTTTCTTTCGGAACTGTTAGATTGGTCGCTGCAGTTCCACGTTGTAGGAATGCGCGCGTTGCACTACGAGTGGACAACCACGCACAGGCCGACTTTGATGCAGTCGTGAAGTGCCTTGGCGTCTGCCAGACGAAGGTTGATGCAGCCGTGGCTGCCGCACCATTTGTACGAATCGGCGTTATCGAAGCTCTTGTCGTTTTGCCAGGTGGCATCGTGGAAGCCGATCATGTTGCCCTCAAACGGCATCCAGTAGCTCACCGGGCTCTCGTATTTGGGCTTACCGGTCTCGGGGTCCTTGGCTCCGATTAGGGTGCTGCCACCGTCGTTGCTGTTGATCTGCCACACGCCCTCGGGGGTGGCGTCTTCGCCCGGTTTGCCGGAAATAAAGTTGGCCTCCCAAACGATATTACCGTTCTCGTCATAGTAGCGCGCGTGCTGCTCGGACAGGTCGACGTCGATATACGCCTTCCAGTCGGGCTCTCCCTTTGCGGTAAATGTGTCGGCCTTCTGGGAGTACTTGATCTCGATTTCGCCGGTCTGCTTGTTGTTAATGGCGTCCTCGACCTGTTTGGCGAGCGAGCTGCTGTCGATGGACCAACCAAAGTCACCGCCTTCGACGGCGCACTGCTTGCCATCGGCGCGCGTCCACCAGCGAGTGGAGCCCACGGTATTAAAGCCGTTGGCGAGCTCGGCTGCCCAGCTACTGATCTGCGACGTATCGAGCGTGGGGTTGGCCGGATCGGCAAAGCTGATCCACTGCAACACGGAGCTGCCGTCGACCTTGCCGGCATCCTCGCCGTTGAGCTTGAGGGTTACGTTGACGCCCAGGAAGTTGTTGGCGGCATCACATGCGGCCTGAATCTGATCATCGGTCAGCGTTCCATTGAGCGGTTCATAAGCATCGTTGCCGAGTTTGGAAAGATCTACGGTCTCGGCCAGCGAGGCAAGCTCAAGCTCGGCATACTTAATGACATGCTCGCGGTTGAGTTTTTCGTTGGAGCGCGCCTTCTCGACGGTAAACTTGCCCGCTTGCTCGTCATAGGAGCTATTGGCCTCGAACGTGCCCGAACGGCCCTCGTTAAACTCGTCGATGGCGGCGCCCAGATCCTTCTCAAACTGCTTTTGGTCAAAGGTGTCGGAGAGCATGGACAGGTCGACGTCTTGATCAAGATCGACTTCGTTGGAGGTAGCGGTTGTTTTGGTCTTGCCGCTTAAGGATTCCACAAGGCGGACCGGCCATACAAAGGCTTCGTTGTGGCTGATGATCTCTTTTGCGGCAGCTTCGCCCTCGACGATGGGCTCATCGGACTCGGGCTGATAGGTCCAGCTAAAGTCATCGCCTGTCACGGTGAGCTTATAGTGCTTCCATGCCGAGTTGACTTTGGTGGCGGCAGACGAAGCGTTGGAGAGCGAGACGTCGACGCCGGCGATGGTGGTGTTGGGGTAGGCTACCTGCGAAAACGCTACGACGCCTACGATATAGACAATGACGATAAGACCCAGGACGACAAAGAGCGTCGTCTTTTTGCCCGACTTATTGTTGCCGGCGGACTTGCGCGCGGGGCCGCGATCGCCTCGGGCGTGCGTGGGGGGCTGCTTGGGCGCATTGCCGTTTGCCTGGCGCTGCTGTCGCTGTTGGTTTGGGCGTTGGGAAGCGTTTGCAGCACCACGCTGCTGACCGTGGCTCGGCGCGATAGGACGCGGTGACTGAACGCCGCCGGTGTGCCTGCTCGGCTGCTGCGGATCGGGAATCAGTTGAGTTCGATCGTTTTGCGACATCGTATGCATATCCTTCGAATTTCGCCTTATGGCTCATCGTGTTTTTACTGGGCTTGCATTATAGCGATTGCCCTGCTGTTTGTGGTACGGAAACGGTGGCATTCGAAAGAGCTGGGACAAATGTCCCACTATCGAGTCGTTCTTGGTCACTACCAGCACACACCGCATTTGGCACATGCCGAAAGTGCGGCCGGAGCCTGCGCGATGCCGCCCTTTGCCGTCTCGCGCAGCGTGGCCGGCAACGCGTGGCCCACCGAGAGCATGACATGTGCCATCTGGTCAAATGGCACCAAGCTCTTAATGCCTGCGAGGGCAAGTTGTGCCGAGCTAAAGGCCGCTGCCACGCCGATGGCGTTGCGGTTTTGGCAGGGCACCTCCACGAGGCCACCTACGGGATCGCATACGAGTCCCAATAGGTTGCTCAACGCGATGGAACTGGCGTCGAGAGCCTGCTCGGGCGTGCCGCCGAGCATCTGCACCAGCGCGGCGGCTGCCATGGCGGCGGCGCTTCCGACCTCGGCTTGGCAGCCGCCCTCGGCGCCGGCAACGCAGGCGCTTGTGGTGAGGTTGAGGCCAATGGCGGCGGCGCAGTAGAGGGCGTCCATGACCTGCTCGTCGTCGAGCTGCAGGTGATCGGCGAGCGCCAGCACGCAGCCGGGCACGACACCCGCGGAGCCGGCTGTGGGGGCGGCGACAATCACGCCCATGGTAGCGGAGCGCTCGAGCACGGCCATGGCGCGGGCAACGGCGTCGGTCTGGACGGCGCCCATCAGGCTTGCACTCAAATCGTTGCGGCGGGTTGCTTCGACGAGCTTGGCCTCGCCGCCGATAAGCCCGCCGAGCGATCGCTGCGGATTGACGATGGGGGTCGTGGTCTCCTCGCGCATGACGTCGAGCACGCGGCGCATGGCGGCGACGGCGTGGGCCTCGCCGGTCAGACGCGCCTCGCGCACGGCCATAACGGCGCCGATATTCAGGCCGAGGTCGGCGCACGCATCGAGCAGCTGCTCACCGTCGTCGAAGATTTCCTTTGCCGAGACACCGGGGGAGAGCGACGAGGCAGATCCGGGGAGCTCGATAAAGGTCGCGTAATCGACATTGTCGAGTTTGCGTAGCATGGGGATAACGGTGTCGTCGGGCGCGCCGTCGGTCTCAAAGACGGAGTAGGCCTGGCCGCCCACTTCGGTGCGGTAGGTGCGACAGAAGGCGATGTTAACGTGTGCGTAGGCGAGCAGGTTGGTGAGCGCGGCGAGCACGCCGGGGACGTCGTAGTGTGCCACGAAGAGCGTGGAGTACATGCCCGAGATGTCAACGCCGACGCCGTTAATGCGGCTGATGCGCATCTTGCCGCCGCCCAGGCTCTCGCCGCGGACCTGTGCCGTAGCGCCCGTGTCGTCGACCATGTCGATGTCGACGGTGTTGGGGTGGATGGAGGCGTCGTCGCCCTTGATGTCAAAGTGATATTCGAGGCCCTGCTCGCGCGCGAGGTCGAAGGCCTGCTTGATGTTCTCGTCATCGGTGTCGAGGCCCAGTATGCCCGCGACGAGCGCACGGTCGGTGCCGTGGCCGCGGTAGGTGTGGGCGAAGGAGTTCCACAGGCCAAAGGTAACTTTGGTGATGCGGCCTTCCAGCAGGCTGGCGGCAACTTGGGCGCAGCGCAGGGCGCCGGCGGTGTGCGATGAGCTGGGGCCGACCATGACGGGGCCCAAGATCTCGAATGCCGAGGTCGTAGCTAGTGTTTGTGGCTTGCCTGCCATATGCGCTCCTGTTCTATCCCGTCGTCCCGAGGGGCGGGGCATACTCAGTCCCGCCGTTCCGAGGGCTTTGGTATTTGGTCGCCTGCTCGGGCAGTCCTGCTCGCGCGGAGAGCACATTAAGTGCTCTCCGGCTCGTGCGGAACTCGCGACCGACCAAATACCAAAGCCCTCGGAACTTAGGATACATGGTTGGAGTCGCTCTGCTGCGAAATTTATCGGCCTATGACCTATTCCATGTCCCAGGTCGGCTCATCTTCACCACCTTTAAATAAAAAAGAAGTACCGGTTGGAGCCGGTACTTCTTTGGTGCGTTGTTTCTTGGCTGTAGCTTTTCTCGTTAGCTTACAGGCCGCAGGCTGCTTTGAGTTCGTTGACTCGGTCGGTTTTCTCCCAGGTGAAGTCGGCGTCTTCGCGGCCGAAGTGACCGTAGGCTGCCGTCTTTTCGTAGATGGGGCGACGCAGGTCCAGGTCGCGGATGATGGCGCCCGGGCGCAGGTCGAAGGTCTTCTCTACGGCCTCGACGATCTTGTCCTCGGCAACATGTGCGGTACCGAAAGTGTCGACCATGATTGAGAGGGGCTTGGAAACGCCGATGGCGTAGGCAAGCTCGACTTCGCAGCGGTCGGCTAGGCCGGCGGCGACCACGTTCTTGGCGACCCAGCGCGCGGCATACGCGGCGGATCGGTCGACCTTGGTGCAGTCCTTGCCGCTAAAGGCGCCGCCGCCGTGACGGCCGTAACCGCCATAGGTGTCGACGATAATCTTGCGGCCGGTGAGGCCCGTGTCGCCCATGGGGCCGCCCACGACAAAGCGACCGGTGGGGTTCACGTAGATGTCCGCGTTGTCCCATGGCATGTTCTCGGCGGCCATGACCGGGGTGATGACGTGCTCGATGAGGTCGGCCTTGATCTTGCCCATGTCCTCGATCTCGGCGGCGTGCTGCGTGGAGATGACGATGGTCGTGACCTCGACGGGCTTGCCTTCCTCGTAGCGCACGGTGACCTGGGTCTTGCCGTCGGGACGCAGATAGGCGAGGGTACCGTCGTGACGCACGGCAGCCAGGCGCTCGGCCAGGCGGCTTGCCAGGTAGTGTGGCATGGGCATGAGGGTCTTGGTCTCGTTGGAGGCATAACCGAACATCATGCCCTGGTCGCCGGCACCGATCAGGTCGATCGGGTCGGTGGTAGCGCCGGTCTGGGTCTCGAAGGACTCGTCAACGCCCTGGGCGATATCGGGCGACTGCTCGTGGATGAGGCTCATAACGCCGCAGGTGTCGCAGTCAAAACCGAACTTGGCACGGTTGTAGCCGATGCGGCGGATAACGCTGCGGGCGATTTCCTGTACGTCGACGTAGGCCTGAGTGCGAATCTCGCCGGCGACGATGACGGTGCCGGTGGTCACGAGGGTCTCGCAGGCGCAGCGGACGTTCTCCACGTTGGCAGGCACGCCGTTGGGGGCGATGTAGCCCTGCTCCTGCAGCTCTATTTCTTTGGCGAGGATTGCGTCGAGGACGGCGTCGCTGATCTGGTCAGCGATCTTATCGGGATGACCTTCGGTCACCGACTCCGACGTAAAAACAAAGGACCCTTGTTGGGGTGGGATGGAACGAAGTTCTTCTGACATGATTGTCCTTTCAAAAACGTGTCCCGGCGACCGTTACCATTCCGCCGGGCTCTCTATGCAAGGGCTCATCATAGCGCGTAAATCAAACATTCACACCCTTTCCGCACCTACTCATTGGGGACAGACTTAAATGATCAGCCTTACCTAAGTGCCGACAGGTTGCTCAAAGACTGGTCATTTAAGTCTGTCCCCAATGAGTAGGTCAGTGCCCTTTGTGCGGAGGTTGCTTTGATGCTTTATACTGGTGCGGTTAGACATCCATCCTGCAATCGAGGAGATTTCCATGGCATCAGACGTTCGCGTCCGCTTTGCACCCTCACCGACGGGCAAGCTGCACATCGGCGGCGCCCGCACCGCTATCTATAACTGGGCTTTCGCCCGTGCAAACGGCGGTACGTTCATCCTGCGCATCGACGACACCGACCCCACCCGCTCCACCGACGAGAACACGCAGATCATCCTGCGCGCCATGCGTTGGCTGGGCCTGGACTGGGACGAGGGTCCCGAGGTGGGCGGCGACTTTGGCCCCTACTCCCAGACCGAGCGCCTGGACCTGTACAAGCAGGCTGCCCAGAAGCTTTGGGACGAGGGCAAGGCCTATCCCTGCTTCTGCACCAAGGAGCAGCTCGACGCCGACCGCAAGGCCGCGCAGGAGCGCAAGGACCCCTTCCAGGGCTATCAGCGCCGTTGCCGCGATCTTGATCCCGAGGAGGCCCGCCGCCGCATCGAGGCCGGCGAGTCCTATGTCCTGCGCATCAAGGTGCCCGAGGACCGCGGCGACGTCGTCATCCACGACGCCGTCCACGGCGAGGTGACCTTCGACGCCAAGGAGCTCGACGACTTTGTCATCTTCCGCTCCGATGGCACGCCCACGTATAACTTCGCGACCGTTGTCGACGACGCCATGATGAAGATCACCCATGTCATCCGCGGCGACGACCACCTGTCCAACACCCCGCGCCAGGTCATGGTCTACGAGGCTCTCGGCGCGCCCGTGCCCACGTTTGCCCACATCTCCATGATCTTGGGTGCCGACGGCAAGAAGCTCTCCAAGCGCCACGGCGCCACCTCGGTGGAGGAGTACCGCGACGCCGGCTACCTGTCCGACGCCTTCGTCAACTACCTGGCGCTGCTCGGCTGGTCGCTCGACGGCGAGACCACGATCATCCCGCGCGATGTCCTGGCCAGCAAGTTCTCGCTCGACCGCATCTCCAAGAACCCGGCGACCTTCGACCCCAAGAAGCTCGACTGGGTCAATGCCGAGTACATCAACGGCATGTCCGATGCTCAGTTTGCCGACGAGATCATGGTCCCCGAGCTGCATGAGGCGGGTCTCATCGAGGGTAATGTCGAGTACGGCGAGGATTGGATCGACGCGCTTGCCGCCATTGTCAAGCCGCGCACCAAGATGCCGGCCGACGCCGTGACCGTCGCCGCTCCCATCTTCGCTACGGCCGAGACGCTCGAGTATGACGAGAAGTCCGTCAACAAGGGCCTGGCCAAGGAGGGCATGGGTGCCATTCTGGATGCCGCCAAGGCCGCGCTCGAGGGCGTGGACGAGTGGACGGCTGCCAACATCGACGCCGCGCTTGAACCGCTGCCCGAGCAGATGGACCTTAAGAAGCGCGTGGTGTTCCAGGCCGTGCGCGTCGCCGTCTGCGGCAACATGGTGAGCCCTCCGCTGGGCGAGACCATGGCGCTCGTCGGCCGCGACGACTGCCTGGCGCGCATCGACCGCGCCCGCACGATGGCGCTGTAGCAGACTCGCAAACGCATGTATCCGAGCCCCGCTCACCACGAGTGGGGCTCTTGTTTCTAAAGACGTATTGGATGGGAGGTACAGAGCCCATGGCCGAGCAACTATCACTGTTTGGTTCGCCGGAACCTGAGCATGCTCCCGTAAGGGCCGTTTGCCCGGCCGAGCATGCCAAGTCCGAGCCTGCGCCCGAGCCCATTGTCGCCTACGCGAGCGTGGTCCTTGACATTCCCACCCGTGCGCTGTCTGAGCCGTTTGCTTACGGCATTCCCCGGTCCCTTGCCAACGAGGCGCAGATCGGATCCACGGTTTTGGTCCACTTTGGTAACCGTGCCGCCGCGGGCTATATCGTCGACATTGCGCCTGAGCTGGGCGACCTGCAAGGCATCAACGCCCTCGACCCAGCCCGCATTAAAGCCATCGAGGCTATCCTCAGCAAACCGCTCTTTACCGCCGAGGCTGCCCGTATCGCACGCTGGATGAGCCGCGAGTACGTCGCAACGCTTTCTGAGTGCCTGCGCCTGTTCTTGCCCCCGGGCGGCAGCCCGCGTGTGGTCAAGGGCGACGACGGCGTATGGACGGTTGAACGTCCCGCCGTCAAGCCTATCCAAAACCGTTGGGTCATGCTCACGCCCGAGGGCTTTGACTATACGCCGCCCAAGACCGCCGTTCGCCAGCGACAGCTCATCGAGGCGCTCCAGTGCGGACCGGTCACGACGCGCGACCTCAACCTGCTCTACAACAGTATGTCGGCGACCATCAAGGCACTCGAAAAACGCGGCGTCGTGGTGGTGGAGGAGCGCCGCGCCTGGCGTGGCTGTAGCGAGCAGACCACGCTGTCCTCGGCAAGTGGCAAGGCGCCGGTCGCGCTCACGAACGGCCAGCAGCAGGCGCTCGCGCAGATTGAGCGCGCCCGTCTGGACGCTCATGGCGACGTGGTGCTGGTCGACGGCGTCACCGGCTCCGGCAAAACCGAGGTTTACCTTTCCGCCATCGAGCGCGTGCTCGCAGCCGGCCGTTCGGCCTGCGTGCTGGTGCCCGAGATATCGCTGACGGCCCAGACCGTCGGCCGCTTCCGCTCGCGCTTTGGCGAGACGGTCGCCGTGTTCCATTCGCGCCTTTCGGCCGGCGAGCGCCTGGACCAGTGGGATATGGTTGCCAGCGGTGCCGCGCGTGTGGTCGTGGGTGCCCGCTCGGCGCTCTTTTGCCCGCTCAGCGACTTGGGCCTCATCATCATCGACGAGGAGCACGAGACCAGCTACAAGCAGGGCTCCAGTCCGCGCTACCACGCGCGCGAGGTAGCGGCCGAGATGGCGCGACGCTACCGCTGTCCGCTCGTGTTGGGCTCCGCCACGCCTTCTGCTGAGACCCTCGATCGTTGCCGCCGTGGCACGTATAACGGTGCCACCTGGACTCGTGTCGAGATGCCTGAGCGCCCGGGACATGCCGTGCTGCCCACGGTCCGCATTGCCGACCTGCGCCGCGAGTTTTCGCGCGGCAGCCGCTCCATGTTCTCAAAACCGCTGATGGAAGGCCTGGAGCGTGTGGTCGAGCGCCGTGAGAAGGCCGTGCTGTTGCATAACCGCCGCGGTTTTGCACCGTTCCTGATGTGCCGCGAGTGCGGCTGCGTCCCCACCTGCAACCACTGCTCCACCG
>ERZ1673736.3234-NODE-3234-length-15781-cov-4.661071_pt1 | contig 15781 bp, 16 predicted proteins | sample MGYA00580212_ERZ1673736 | MGnify/ENA primary metagenome ERZ1673736 (study PRJEB41218, sample SAMN15661752) | gut metagenome | host: Homo sapiens | place: Canada: London | collected 2015-08-20/2019-03-30 | study: EMG produced TPA metagenomics assembly of...
CCTTTCAAACATTCGGACGGACTTTTCCGTCTTAAATCTTTATGTATTTATACGGAGCGCTCAACAGAACGCGCTCCGATATAAAGCGTTCCTAATGGACTTACTTGTCCTGCAGGCATGCGATGCCCGGCAGCTCCAGACCCTCGAGGAACTCCAGAGAAGCGCCGCCGCCGGTGGAGATGTGGGTCATCTTGTCAGCAAAGCCCAGCTTCTCAACAGCAGCTGCGGAGTCACCGCCGCCGATGATGGAAACAGCCTTGCTCTCAGCGATTGCCTTGGCAACAGCCTTGGTACCGACTGCGAAGGTGTCAAACTCGAATACGCCCATCGGACCGTTCCAAACAACGGTGCCTGCGTCCTTGACAGCCTCAGAGAACAGCTCTACGGTCTTCGGGCCGATGTCCATGCCCATCATGTCAGCCGGGATCTTGCCAGCCTCGTATACGACCGGAGCAGCGTCCGCGCCGAAGTGATCTGCACAAACGGTGTCAACCGGCAGGAGCAGCTTAACGCCCTTGTCAGCAGCCTTCTTGAGCAGGCCGAGTGCCAGCTCGATCTTGTCTTCCTCGCAGAGAGAGGTGCCGATCTCGCCGCCCTGTGCCTTGGAGAAGGTGTAGGCCATGCCGCCGCCGATGATGATGGTGTCGCACTTGTCGATCAGGTTTTCGATAACGCCGATCTTGTCGGAAACCTTAGCGCCGCCCAGGATTGCAACGAACGGACGAGCCGGGTCGCTCAGGGCCTTGCCCATGATAGAGATTTCCTTCTTGATCAGGAAGCCGCATACAGCCGGCAGGTAATCTGCGATGCCTGCGGTGGAAGCGTGTGCACGGTGTGCGGTGCCGAATGCGTCGTTGACGTAAATGTCAGCCATGTCAGCCATAGCCTTTGCCAGCGCAGCGTCGTTCTTGGTCTCGCCCTTTTCAAAGCGAACATTCTCAAGCAGAACGACCTCGCCCGGCTTGACCTCAGCGGCCAGCTTCTTAGCGTCCTCGCCTACAACGTCCTTTGCCAGCTTGACTTCCTTGCCAAGCAGCTCGCTCAGGCGCTTAGCGACCGGAGCCAGCGAATACTTCATGTTTACTTCGCCCTTCGGACGGCCGAGGTGCGAGCACAGGATTACAGCAGCGTTGTGATCCAGCAGGTAGTTGATGGTCTCCAGCGAAGCACGGATGCGCTTGTCGTCGGTGATGTTGCCGTTCTCGTCCTGCGGTACGTTAAAATCACAGCGGGCAATTACCTTCTTGCCGGATACGTCGATATCCTCAACGCTCTTCTTGTTATACTGCATAAATATCCCTCTCCTTTAAGATGTATTATAAAGTTACGATAAGGAACAAAAGCACGAACTTATTACTTAAATAATTCCGTTTCCAATACAGAATTATACTCGTAATTCGTGCCATTCGCAAGCAAAATTGTGAAAATCATCACATTCCAACTCGCTTTTAGAGGATTTTTGCGTTTTTCGCCAAAAAGTTGCGAAATATTAAACAACATTCACAATTTTTGCATCAATCCCGCGGCGTTCCATAATACGCTACAGCCATCGCCAGCGGACCAGTATTTGTCAGAACCGAAGGACCGATCGCTACGCGTTCCACATCGCGGAATCCAATTTCGGTACGCAGACGCTTTTCCATTTCATCCAGACGCTCGGCGGGTACGTCGCCGTAGAGCAGGATAGCCGTCTGCTTATCCGGCTGCACCACACGGGCGGAGACTTTTTTGCTCATTCCGGCAACGAGTGCCTTCTCACCGCGCACCTTGTCACACACCTTTACCGCACCGTCATACACATGGCTGATGGGCTTGAGACCGAGCGCCTCACCCACGAAGGCCGCGCCGCCCGAAATACGGCCGGACTTCTTGAGGAACTTGAGGCTGTACACACCGAGGTAGGCTTCCACGCGGTTAAGACGGCTTTTTACCACGCTGACGATCGCGTCAAAGCTCTCGCCCTGCTCGCGCATTTCGGCAGCCTTGACAACAATGTGTCCGTAAATATAGGTGTATGTCTTGGAATCGATGACCTCGATGGTCATTTTGCCCTCACCCTGCTCCTCCTCGAACATGGATTTTGCAAGGCAGGCCGCCTGATAGGTACCCGAGCCGCCGCCGTTGATGAGCACTGCCAGCAGATGCGTGCAGCCGCGCTCAAATGCACGGTTGTAGGACTCGAGGAATACGGTCGGCGTAGTCATGGCCGTGCCGGGAATCTCGCTGCTGGTCTCGAGCAGCCTGCAGTAGTCCTCGGATGTGATGTCGTAATATTCGCGGAAGCTGCGTCCCTCATGCGTCAGCATGATCGGAACGATCTCAATGCCGTGCGCCTCTACCAGATCGTGCGGAATATCCGACGAGGAATCGGTCAAAATATGAATCTTTTCCATGCTTTACTCCTTTATGCCTGCGGAAACGGTCCCGCAAGTCTCAGATTTTCAAAGCCGGTCTGCCGCAGTGCCTCAAACACAATAACAGCGACCGAGTTAGACAGATTAAGGCTGCGCGCGCCCTCTCTCATGGGAATGCGAACGCAGCGTTCCGGGTGCTCGATGAGCAGCGCTTCCGGCAGACCGCGGGTCTCTTTGCCGAACATCAGGTAGTCGCCGTCGCGGTATTCCGCCTCATGATAGGCGTGCGGCGCCTTTGTTGTCGCATAGAAGTAGCGGCCGTCCGGATTTTTCTCAAAAAATTCATCCAGATTTTTATACATACGCACATCGAGCAGATGCCAGTAGTCCAGACCTGCACGCTTCATGCGCTTATCGTCGATAGCAAAGCCGAGCGGCTCGACCAGATGCAGCACACAGCCTGTCGCCGCACAGGTGCGGGCAATGTTGCCGGTGTTCTGCGGAATCTCCGGCTCGACCAAAACAATGTTGAGCATACTTTCGCCTCATTTACGAACTAAACTTCTTCTATTTTATGCGATAACACCGTATTTTTCAAGGCATATTCCCATTTTTCCGCAAAAAAGTTTCCCCTGAACACAAGATTCAGAGGAAATTTTCATGCACTATACTAATTTTTGATGATTTTGGACGAACGGCACATATCTTCAATTACTCAATATCCGCATAGACGCCATAGATATAGCCTTCCGCTGCGGCCTGCTCATCGGTCAGCACTTCGCCGGTAAGACTCGGACCGGACGTATCGTCCTTGTATTCCACGCCCAGCTTGCCGGTGTGCAGCGTCATCGAGCGGGTCTGCTCCGAGCCGTCAATAAAGGTGATGGTGACGGTCAGCTTTGCGCCCTCAAAGCCGTCCACGGCCGCGTGCCACGACTGCTGAAGATCGTCATCCGTGGTTTCCGGCTGGCTGGGCAGCCACAGACCGTAGCTGGTGTCCGGGTCGTACGCGTCGGTGAAGCCGTTGTCCAGCTTCCAGCACAGGTCGGCGTACATATGCATCTCGTCACTGCCCCAGACCATGATCCGGTCTGCACCGTCGAGTTCGGGGTTCGTGCCTTGATGCATCAAGCGCACCCACTCGTCGCGGTTATCCGATGTGTCTTTGACGGTTTTCGTACGGTACACCGCGCCCTTGTCGATGGTCGCGGATATAGTTTTGATATTCTCGCCGGTCACCTTGAACAGACAGCCGGAGTAGAAACCCTTTCCCGGATCGTCTGCGCCGCTGCCGGTGTCGAACACGATCTTGCTGTCCTTCGGCTGACGCAGCTCGCCGGTGTCGGCAGCATAGGCCGCAAAGCCGAATGTGTGATTGATGGCGTCCGCTACGGCTGCACTGCCGGTCTGCGCGGTGCCATTATGCGTGCGATAAACCGCCGTGCCGCCCAGCACAATACCGAACGCGCAGGCTGCCGCCAGAAGGCGCTTTGCCATTCCCCACGGATGGCGCGGCACCGCATGCAGCGGTTCGTTCGTCAGCTTACGCGCTTCACGAGCTGCTGCCAGCGTGCGCTCCTTCAGCTCCTGCGGAGCCTTGATGTCCTTCAGTTCGTTCCAGTTGTTCTTCATCGTAAGATCCCTCCAAATCCAGCTTTAATTGCTTTCTTGCGCGATGCAGCCGCGTGCGTACCGTTGCCGGACGGCAGCCGACCATTTCCGCGATCTCCTCTGTGCGGTAGCCCTCCACATAGTGCAGCCACACCGCGATTCGCTGATCATCCGGCAGTGCGTGTACCGCCTGCCACAGCTCACTGCTGCTTTCCGGTTCCGGAGCGGCAGCATCCGCGGCAGCTTCCATCGGTGCGGTGCGCTTAAACCACGCCGACCGGCGAAGATCGGCGCACCGGCTGAGCGTTACGCGCAGCAGCCATGCTTTCAGGTGCTCGGTGTCGCGGAAATCGGTGTCGTCCCGCAGCAGCCGGAGAAAGACTTCCTGATAGACGTCCTCTGCGTCCGCGCGGCTGTTCAGTCTGCACAAAGCTAAGCGGTAGACTGCGTCGCCGCAGGTGCCCATCGCCTGCTGCAGAAATGCGTCCGACCTGAGTTTTGTCTGCATTGCTCTCTCCTCCTTTCACCAGCAACACGTTTTGCAGCGGCAAATCGTTCCCGCTGCCGCCGGATTTTTTGAGATTTCAGCTTGTTTTCCCTTTGTTTTGTGTTTCCCTACAATTTACAGATGTTATTTTTGTAGTATATGCACAAAAACTTTTGCATTTTCTCTGGAACATTAAACAAAAAATCTATTGCATTTTTATCTAAAACGACTATAATAATAATTGTTCTAAGGAACACAACAAATCGACAATAACCAACAACCACATTGGTTTTTATATTTCATTTGCTCTCTTTTTTTCTTTTTTCTTTCTTTACTCTTTACCTGCTCTTTGAGGGAAAATCGCCGTCTGATTCATCAGGCGGCTTTTTTCCGCCTTGCGGCAAAAAAGCTGCGGTTAAACCGCAGCTTTCAGTCTGTCGATAAAGTCAATCTATCGTTTTCACTTTTCGTGCGGCAGCACGCATAAAATAGAATTTGCACAGCAAATTCATAATTCCCGGGGGCGTGGCCCAGGCCACCCTCTTTTGCCGCTATGCGGCAATTCACCTTGTGTACCTCGGGAATTATACAAGGGACGAAAAATTGTGCCCGTAGGGCGCGGCTTTTCGTCAAGATTCGATTGAAAGCGTGGTTTCAATCGAGAGGCTGCTCGAAAAACGGAGTTTTTCGACAGCCTCAAAGCTGCGGTTTAACCGCAGCTTTTTTAGTTTGTTCCGACAGTATGCGTTACAGTGCTGCCTGTGGTATCATACGGATACAGGGTATTCAGAGCCGCCGCAAGCGCCGGGCTCTCCAGCGTATACCATCTGTCCTTGCCATGTAGTTCTGTTTTCAGCAGCAGCAACTCTTCCGAATCATTCCTGCACAGAAAGAGCATATAATCTGCTTCCGCGCTGTCTATTTGCACTGCAACGACACACGGAATCCTGGTATTCGCGCCGTACGGTGTCCATCTGCCCGGAAAGCGCCGCTTGCCCTTACTGTCTGCAAGCAGCTGCACGATCGTCTCCCGATTTTCCGCAGAAAGTGTAATTTCTTCGGACGGGAACGCATAGTTATAAATCGTTTTGCTCGTCACCGGCGTATAGCTGTACGCCTTCCACGAAAACGAATCATCGACTGCACAGCCGATCTTCCGTGGTGCAAAGAATATGCCATAGATCCCAACCGCACAAAGCAGAAGGATCAGCGCCGCTGTCACTGCACATTTGACCGATTTCTTCATATTGTCTCCCTCCCGATTCTCTATCCTTATCCTTGTACCTTGATGATACCGAACGATCCCTTGATTGTCAACCAAATTGTTCCCTGAGATACAGAAAGGCGGTACCGCTATGCAGCGATACCGCCTTTTCTTATTTCTCTTTGAAAAATTCTCTGGTCTGCTGCACATTTTCCTCGATGGCGGTCTTGAGCGCCTCCACCGATTCAAACTGCATTTCCGGACGCAGGAACTTATGCAGCTCCACATGGATCATCTTGCCGTACAGATCGCCTGCAAAGTCGAGCAGATGCGGCTCAATGGTCGGTGCACCGCCGTCCAAAAATGTCGGCTTTACACCGATATTGGTCGCTGCGATATAGCTCTGTCCGTCCACCAGAACGCGGGTTGCGTACACACCGTACGGCGGCATCGCCATTTCGGTCGGCAGACGCAGATTGACCGTCGGCACCTGCAGCACGCTTGTGCCGACACGCCGTCCGTGCTCCACAATACCAGAAACCGTATACGGATGACCGAGAAACTTAGCCGCACCTTCCATATCGCCCTGCGAAATCAGCTGACGAATATAGGTGGAGGACACCACAATGCCGTCAATCTTGACATCCTCGATGCAGTCATAGCCGATGCCGGCCTTTTCGCACTCGATAGCCATGCCTTCTGCGTTGCCCTGCCCCTTATAGCCGAAACGGTTATTGCGTCCCGAGATAATCCAGCCCGCATTGAAGCGACCGATGAGCAGCTTGTGGATAAAATCGCGCCAGTCCATGTGCTGCATTTCATGGTCAAAGTGGCCGAAAATAACCTCGTCCACACCGCCGAGTTTTTTGATCTCCTCGGTGCGATATGCATTTGCGGTCAGCAGCGGCACCTGACGGCCCATGACAACCGAATCCGGATGCACATCAAACGTGAAAACCGCACTCGTGCCGCCGATTTGCTTGGCACGCTCGACCGCACGCTGCATGAGCGCCCGATGGCCCAGATGCACGCCGTCAAAGTAGCCGAGCGCGATGGCACGCGGCTTTGTAACTTCTATCATAAGGGAATCCCCCTGAAAAAATTGATAATTGAAAATTGAGAATTGAGAATGAATGCGGCGCTTCGCGCTTATTAAATCATCGCGCAAGGCGCGATACCCTCATTATCCATTTTCCATTTTCAATTCTCCATTTCTGTTTGTATGCAAAAACTTATCGGAAGTTTTTGTATACAAACAGACCCAAACCGCCCTTATCCAGCTCTCTCACCTGACCGAGCATGAGGAATTTATCCTGATGGTACACACGGCAGATGGTATCTGCGGTTTCCGGCAGGCTGTCGGTCTGGCGCGGAAATACGACTGCGCCTCTCGCAATGCGCTCCGCGCCCTCGTCGGTGAGCGAAACGGCGGGTCTATCGGTAAACAGGCTGTCGGTCGGCAGCAGAAGCTGCTGCATGGTGCCCTCTGCCATTGCCTGCTCACACTCGGCAAAGGTATGGCACTGCGCCAGCTCATACGCGCCCGAACGGGTGCGCTCCAGGCTGTGCAGCACGGCCAGCGTACCCAGCTTTTCGCCAAGGTCATTGACCAGTGTGCGGATATAGGTGCCCTTGCTGACCTTGCACCGCAGCGTGCCCTTCTGGGCATTCTCGTCGAAGTCCAGCAGCTCCATTTCGTGCACAATGATATCGCGCGCCGGACGCTCCACTTCCCTGCCCTTGCGGGCGAGGTCGTACAGCTTCTGGCCGTTCACCTTGACCGCCGAGTACATAGGCGGCACCTGCTGCTGCGGACCGATAAAGCGCCGCACCATCTGCTTTACCGCGTATTCCGCGGCATAGCGTTCGCTGGTCTGGAGCATTTCGCCAGTGACATCCTGCGTATCCGTGCAGTAGCCGAGTGTGAACCCGGCAACGTATTCCTTATCCTGCGCTGCGGCAAAATCTGCCGCCTTGGTCGCACCGCCGACGAATACCGGCAGAACACCGGTCGCCATCGGGTCGAGTGTGCCGCCGTGACCGATCCTGCGCGTGTGCAGAATACCGCGCAGCTTGGCAACCACATCGTGCGAGGTAAAGCCCTGCGGCTTGTTCATCAGCAGAATGCCGTTCAGGTCACTTTGCTGCATGAAACTGCTCCTCTGCCGCCTTCAGCATAGCAGCCTTGGCCTCCGCCATGCCGCAGGTGAAGCTCGCACCTGCCGCACGGATATGACCGCCGCCGCCGACCTTCTTGCAGATAGCGGCCGCGTCCATCTCCTTGGTGGTGCGGACGGAAACGCGAACCGTGCCGTCCGGCTTCTCGGTCAGCGTGATGCCGATCTGTACGCCCTCAATCTGGCGCGTAAGCGATGCAATCGAGTCCAGATCGTCCATATCCGCGCCTGCATGGTCGATATCCCTGCGCCAGAGCACGGCAACCGCGATCGCGCCGTTCTCGTGGAACTCCATCGTATCAAATACAATGCGCTCCATCTCAAAACGCGGACGCGATTTGGTCTCAAACAGCACGCGGTTGATCTCACCGCCGTCGATACCGGCAGTCAGGCAGGCCGCCGCTACCGCATGCGAATGCGCGGTCGTATTCGAGAACTTAAAGCAGCCGGTATCGGTCGAAACACCGATATAAATGCACTCTGCAATGTCGGCCGTGAACTTAACACCAAGCGCCGTCAGCACATCGTACAGCACCTCGGCACAACCGCCTGCATCCGGCCGGATGAGGTTTTTTTTGCCGAAGCCGTCGTTTGAGCCGTGATGGTCAATGACCAAATCGACCTTGCCCTTGTACGGCTCGGCCGTGTCCGGAAACAGCTTTTCCTCAGCAATATCGGTCGAAACCACATACGCCGGAACGAAATCCTCCGGCGGATAATACGGCACGATCAGCGGCGCATAACGCCTGGTGATCTCCGGATTTTCCAGAATATATGCGCGCGTGCCAATCTGCTGCAGACCGCGGCAGAGCGCACCGGCACAGCCTGCCGTGTCGCCGTCCGGTCTGCGGTGAGTCAGGATGAGAATGTCGTCCGCTGCCTGCAGCGCAGCAGCAGCGCCAGCAACGTCAACGATCATTCTGCGTCCTCCTCTCCCAACTTGCCTTCATTTTTCAGCTCGTGCAGCACCTCAGAGATGTGTGCACCGTGGGTGATGGACTGATCCAGCTCAAATACCAGCTCCGGCGCGTAGCGCAGCTGTACCTTGTGGCCAACCTCGCGGCGCAGCCAGCCTGCCGCAGACTTCAGGCCCTTCATCACGTCCTTGGTCTGCTGCTCGCTGCCGAGTACGGAAATATAGCACTTCGCATAACGCAGATCGTTGGTAACATCACAGTGTACCACGGAAACCATAGCCTCCTGCACACGCGGGTCCTTGACAGAGCGCATCGCCTCCGCCAGAGCCTTCATCACTTCTTCGGAAATACGATCAATTCGAGTAGACATTTTACAAATCAAACCTCCTTCGTGAGGATTGGTTAAATAATGGAGAATTGAGAATGGAAAATGGAGAATGATTCTCTATTTCCACTCTGCACATTCCCTCCGGTCGTATAGGAAAATGCGCTATCGCGCATTTTCACACGCACCGCAGTGCGTGATTCAATTCCCCATAAAAGTCCAGCTCCGCCGGACTTTTATACCACTGCCCGCGCCGCGGCGGCGCGGCCTCGTCCGCCGTGCGGACGAGAGGGGGTTATCCGAAAAAGTTTCTTCGGAACTTTTTCGGTATCTAAGGGGGACAGCGTCCCCCTTAGAAGAAGCGCTTTACTGCTTCACTTCTTCCATAACAAAGCACTCAATGATATCGCCTTCCTTGATATCATTGTAGTTCTCGATGCTCATGCCGCACTCATAAGAGGTTGCAACTTCCTTCACATCGTCCTTGAAGCGCTTGAGGGTATTCAGGTGGCCCTCGTGGAATACAATGCCGTCACGGACTACGCGAACCTCAGCATTACGCTGAATCTTGCCGTCCTGTACATAGCAGCCTGCAACCGCGCCTGCGCCGGTGATCTTGAACACCTGACGAACCTCTGCGTGGCCGAGAACAACTTCCTTGAACTTCGGCTCGAGCATGCCCTTCATGGCCTGCTCCATCTCCTCGATGGCATCATAAATAACGCGGTACATACGCATATCAACGCCCTGCTGTGCAGCGGAGTCGGTAGCGGTGCGGTCCGGACGAACGTTAAAGCCAACAATGATCGCGCCGGAAGCGGCAGCCAGCATAACATCGGACTCGTTGATGGCGCCAACGGCACCGTGGATAACGCGCACGCGAACCTCGTCGTTGGTCAGCTTCTCGAGAGAGGAACGAACCGCCTCGACAGAACCCTGAACGTCTGCCTTGACGATGATATTCAGCTCCTTCATCTCGCCCTGCTGGATGGAATCGAACAGGTTATCGAGCGTTACCTTGTGGAACAGCTTGTTGCGCTCTTCCTTCTCCTTGTCCTTGCGCTGCTCAACCAGCTCACGAGCCATCTTCTCGTCGTCTACGGCGTCAAAGATGTCGCCTGCACCCGGAACCTCAGCCAGACCGATGATCTCGACCGGAACGGACGGGCCTGCGGACTCAATCTTCTTGCCGTCGTCGTTGGTCATTGCGCGAACGCGGCCGACAGAGGTGCCCGCGATAACGGTATCGCCTGCATGCAGGGTGCCGTTCTGTACCAGAAGGGTTGCAACCGGACCGCGGCCCTTATCCAGCTTTGCCTCGATGACGGTACCGTGCGCCTTGCGGTTCGGGTTTGCCTTGAGGTCAGCCATTTCAGCGGTCAGCAGTACCATTTCGAGCAGGTTGTCAATGCCCTGACCGAACTTTGCGGAGATGTTGCAGACGATGGTCTGACCGCCCCATTCCTCCGGTACCAGCTCGTACTCGGTGAGCTGCTGGAGCACACGATCCGGGTTTGCACCCTGCTTGTCGATCTTATTTACGGCAACGATGATCGGCACGTTTGCTGCCTTGGCGTGGTTGATCGCCTCGATGGTCTGCGGCATAACGCCGTCATCGGCTGCTACGACCAGAATAGCGATATCGGTTACCTGCGCACCGCGTGCACGCATGGAGGTAAACGCAGCGTGACCCGGGGTATCGAGGAAGGTGATCGGCTTGCCGCCAATCTTAACGCGGTATGCGCCGATGTGCTGGGTAATGCCGCCGGCCTCGCCCTCGATGACCTTGGTCTTGCGGATCGCGTCGAGCAGAGAGGTCTTGCCGTGGTCAACGTGACCCATAACAACAACGACCGGATCGCGCGGCTGCAGCTCTTCTTCCTTGTCCTCGTGCTCATCGAACAGCTGCTCCTCGATGGTAACGTGTACTTCCTTCTCAACCTTGCAGCCCATTTCCTCTGCAACGATGGCTGCGGTATCGTAGTCGATCACCTCGGAGATGGACGCCATAACGCCCAGCTTGATGAGACCCTTGATAACATCCGCTGCGGTGCGCTTCATACGGGAAGCCAGCTCACCGACGGAAATCTCCTCCGGAATCATTACCTTTACCGGAATCTTCTTAAGTGCTGCCATCTGCTGCTGACGCTGCAGGCGGCGCATCTTCTCCTGCTCCTCCTGACGGCGCTTGTTGCCGAACGGCTTGGAGCGCTGGTCGGACTTCTTGGTCAGCTTCTGCTTCTTGCTGCCCTTGGACTCCATTCGCTCGGCCTTTGCGTCAACCAGCTTATCTACATGATCATCATATTTTGCAAGGTTTACGTCGCCGGTGCCGCGGGTATCAATGCGGTGAACCTGCTTTACCTTGCTCTGTGTCGGCTGCTGCTGCACGATAGGCTCCTCTCTCTTGGACTCGGTCTGCTGTTTGGTTTCCGCCTTGGACTGCTCCGGCTTCTTGCGGGATGCACCCTGTGCGTTCAGCGTACCTTCCATGTCGCTTACTTGATTATGCTGGGTGAGATACTCGAAAATGACCGACAGGTCGGTATCGTCAAGCACCTGCATGTGATTCTTCGGTGCAGAGCGATACTTCGTCAGAATTTCAGTGATCTCCTTGGTGGATACGCCGAAGTCCTTTGCGACCTCGTGTACCCGATATTTATTGTCTAATGCCATGGGCAATAACCTCCTTACACACTTCGTTCAAAACCACGGTTTTGAACGAGAGAGGACGTACCGAATAATGTTCGGATACGTCCAAAGCTACGAAAAGTTCCTCCTGTGTCGAAACTTTTCTCCGCTCTGGTATCAAATGCACGGGCAAAGCTCGCACATTTGATGCAAAGCTATGCTTTGCTATTGGAATGCGCGCTGCGGCGCGGGAAATTACGTTTTATTGCGGAAGCTGCGCTTGCCGCTGTTGAAGCTCGGCTTGCCGGCACCGCTTTTACGGTACGGGCGGCGTTCGCCGTCCTTGCTGAACGGGCGCTTATCGCCGTCGTTCTTGCGATACGGACGGGATTCGCTGTCCTTGTGGAACGGGCGCTTCTCTCCGTCGTTCTTGCGATACGGACGATATTCGCCGTCCTTGCGGAACGGGTGCTTCTCGCCGTCGTTCTTGCGATACGGACGATATTCGCCGTCTTTGCGGAACGGGCGCTTCTCGCCGTCGTTCTTGCGATACGAACGGGATTCGCCGTCCTTGCGGAACGAGCGCTTCTCGCCGGACGGCTTACGGTAGGTGCGCTTCGGCTTCTCCTCTGCCGATTTTTCGGTCTTGACCGGCGCTTCCTCGGTCTTTTCCGCCTTATCCTTATGCTTTTTGACGCCCCTGCGGGACTGAATCTTTACGTTCTTTTCGCTAAGCTGCTGCGCTACTTCGGCGTATGCAGGATCCTGCTCCGCCAGCTTATTTACGGCTGCTGCCGCCATGCCGATGTCCGCTACCGCGCACATCGCGCAGCCTGCCTTGCCGATCGCGCTGCCGAGTTCCAGCTTGCCGTGCGGCAGCGTTACGCACGGAACATTCGCCTTATCGGCGTAAAATGCGGCTTTTTTCGCTGCATTTGCGCCTGCGTCACCCGCAATGAACACACAGCGGGTCTTGTGGTCGAAGCACGCCTCGCGCACCAGCTCGTCGCCGTAGGCCAGCTTGCCGGCACGGCGTGCCAGACCGAGCATTCTCAGAACCGGATCAGTTGCCATTTGCACCCTCCTGTTCCATCTGCTGCTCGAGCTGGTCGTAAACCGACTCGGGCACCTCTACACTAAGCGCGCGCTCGATCGCACGGCTCTTGCGGGCCTTTTTCAGACATTCCGGCTTGCCGCACAGATATGCGCCGCGGCCGGGTGCCTTGCCCTTGAAATCCAGCGAAAGCTCGCCTTCCGGCGAACGCACCACGCGGATCAGCTCCCGTTTCGGGAACATTTCACGGCAGCCGAGGCACTGCCGCATGGGAATCTTCTTCTGTACCATATTCTGCCGCACCTCCGCTTGCTTATTCGCCCTGAGACTCAGGAGCGATATCGATCTTGCAGCCGGTCAGCTTGGCAGCCAGACGCGCGTTCTGGCCTTCCTTGCCGATAGCAAGCGACAGCTGATCGTCCGGAACGATGACACGGCAGGACTTGTTGTCCGCCTGCATGGTGGCATTGATAACATCAGCCGGAGCGAGTGCCGCAGAAACGAACTGCGCCATATCCTCGTTCCACTTGATGATATCGATCTTCTCGCCGTTCAGCTCGCCGGTGATGTTGGCAACACGCGCACCGCGGGTACCAACGCATGCGCCGATCGGATCGACGTTCTCATCGTGAGAAACAACAGCGATCTTGGTGCGGTTGCCTGCCTCACGCGCGATGGACTTGACCTCAACGATACCGGAGTGGATCTCCGGCACCTCCAGCTCAAACAGGCGCTTAACCAGACCCGGGTGGGTGCGGGAAACAACGACCTGCGGGCCGCGGGTGCCGCGGCGAACCTCGATGAGGTAAACCTTCAGGCGCTGACCCTCAGTCAGAACCTCACCGCGCACCTGCTCGGAAGCGGCCAGAACAGCCTCGCTCTTCTCACCGCCGGAAACAACATCCAGATAAGCAGTGCCGGAGCGCGGGTCGATGCGGGCAACCACGCCGTTCAGGATCTCGTGCTCCTTGCTCTCGAACTCGGAGATAACCATGCCGCGCTCTGCCTCGCGGATGCCCTGAATGATAACCTGCTTTGCAGTCTGGGCAGCAATGCGGCCGAAGGACTTGGTCGGGATGTCGATATCAATGATATCGCCTACCATCGGGTTGTTCTTGTACTCGGCAGCCTCCTCGAGAGTGATCTCCTCGTACGGCTCGTACAGATCCTCCGCCTTGACAACCGTCTTGCGGACAAACATGTGGATGGTCTTCTTGTCGCGGTCCGGCTCAACGTAAACATTGTCGGTCATGCCGTCGTTATCGCGCTTGTAGGCGGTGATCAGCGCCTGACCTACACGGTCGAGCATATAGTCTACCGGAATGCCTTTTTCCTTTTCCAACTGTTCCAGCGCGTCAAAAAATTCTGCGTTAACCATTTTTTCCTATTCAGCTCCTTCTTATATCTCTACCGCCAGTCGAACTGCGGCAATGTCTTTGGGTTCGTATACGGTCTGCTCGCCGTTCACTTCCAGCGTTACGGCGCCGTTGTCATAGCCGGCGAGTGTGCCCTCGATCTGCTTCATGCCGTTCATCGGCTTGTAAAAACCTACTTCGACGGTCTGACCCATAAACGCCTGGAAATGCTCCGGACGCTTGAGGCGGCGCGACATACCGGCCGAGGAAACGCACAGCGTATAGGACGGCATATCGTCAAATTCCTTTTCATCCAGCATGGGATCAAGCGCGCGCGAAACCTGCTCGCACTGGTCAATGTTGACGCCCTCCGGTCGATCCACGGTGACGGTCAGCATGTACTGTCCGCCCTCTTTTTCAAACTCCACATCCCACAGGGAAACACCAGCCTGTTCACACAAAGGCTTTACCAGTTCCTCTACGCGGGCTACGATCTGCTTTGCCTGCAAAGCCGTCCCTCCTTACTGAAAAATTTTCTCCGAGCAAAGCGTAAGGAGTGGCACTTGGCCACTCCTTACGGTTACTTATCATCTTACATTGATAGTATATCACGCATTGCCGTACATTGCAAGCGTTTTTGCAATAAAAATATCCGTTTTTACCGTGAAAATGCACAAATTTAGGCGTGTGAGCCGCAAATTTTGCGGGTTAGCGGCTGCTGCCGCGTCTCAGCTCGTGCAGGATGCACAGTCCCATGGCAAGGATGGGCAGCAGGATGCGCAGACTGAGGAAGCCCATCGGGTCTCCGAAATCGATGTTTGCATCTAACACCATTCCAATAAACCAGCCTAATATGGTGAGTTTGGTTGCTTTCAGGTACATAATCTCTATCTCCTTTTATTTATTGTCTCCTTAAACGTCACGCCACATAGCGTAATCGTAAAAGAAGTCCGTGATTGCGTTCTGCGCATTGATGTACTCGTCATACGCAGTATCTGCATCGTTCAGATAGGTGGTTGCCGCGTAAGTGCTTCCAGACTTGGCATAGCTTTCATACGACTGTCCTGCTGTATTAAATGCCGCAAGCGCAATATTGTACTGCTTTACTGCAGTATCGAGCAGGCCGATACAGTTGTTATAGCCATCGTCCGAATCGAGATACTGCAGTGTGCTCTGCAGATTGCTGTTAATCGTTTTCATATTGTCGAAAGACTCTTTCAGGCTATCTGTGCTGTCCGCTCCCACATTTGCATAGCCCAGCATCAGCACGTTGGAGCAGTCCGACAGAATATTGCTCATGTCATGTGCAACGGCGGCCACCTCAGAAAAATCATCATAAATCGAAATCGTCTGCGTATTGCGGTCGTAGCCGATATCCGCGCCGAACGCATTCGACACCGCACGAATCGGCACATAGGTCGTGCCGTTGTAGATAAACGCCTCGACCGCTTTACCGTTGGCGTCTGTCATGTCGATTGCTTCGTTGTTGAATTCCACATTGACGCCGGACGTGACGGTGATCGTCTTGCGATAGGTGTTTGCCGCATAGGATGTGGTCAGGAACAGGGCAAACATCAGGATGATTGCGGGGATTCTCTTTTTCATAGCGGGACCTCCCTCGTATAATAAGTTTAAAAGTTAATAATTTCAGGTATCAGCAGGCTTT
>ERZ1673736.3240-NODE-3240-length-15768-cov-57.783937_pt1 | contig 15768 bp, 10 predicted proteins | sample MGYA00580212_ERZ1673736 | MGnify/ENA primary metagenome ERZ1673736 (study PRJEB41218, sample SAMN15661752) | gut metagenome | host: Homo sapiens | place: Canada: London | collected 2015-08-20/2019-03-30 | study: EMG produced TPA metagenomics assembly of...
TTGTGGGCACCATCATTGCCACCATAGCCAGTGTGCTGGGCGTGCAGGCGATGCCGCTGTAAAAACAAGTATTACAAAACTAAAAAAGTGTGCCGGAAGCCGAAATACCTACTTCAGGCGCACTTATTTAAGAAATATATAAATTTCATTGAATATGAAAAATAGAATAAAAGTATTGTTAGCTCTTCTTATGTTATGTGGTACAACGCAGTCGGTACGTGCACAGGACGGTGGAGATATGAATAATCATCTTCTGCGGATAAATGATTATGTACCTGCTATTCCCGAAGCGGCAGGTATGCAATTGTATGGAAACATTCCTGTAAGTGAATACACAGGAACACCTGATATCTCTATACCGCTATATACCCTTAAATGTGGGCGTATAGAACTACCCATTACGTTGTCTTATCATGCGAGCGGAGTCAAGGTGGCTCAAGAAGCTACGTGGGTAGGTCTTGGTTGGAATCTTTTGGCAGGAGGGTGCGTCAACCTTAATGCTGTGGGCAAGGTAGACGCGACCTCTGGTACATTTGCTACTTGGGCTGAATGGGAGAAAATAAAATATCACTGGAAAGTACAGAGTGCTGATACGTTGAACTACCGTTCGGGTACCGAGGAACTGATGAATTTGTGGGGAAATTTAATGTTCGACCCCAATACGAGTAATACGACCAATGGAATTATTAATGAAGGCCTTATAGGGCAAGGTGAAAGAGATATATTTGAAGTTGCATTGCCCGGAGGAAGATCATTCAAATACTTCTTGCACCCCAAAAGTCAGACTCCTGTCATTATCGGTTCCAGGATGAATTGTAAAGTGTGGCATAGTGCTGAAAAAGTGATCATTACAGATGAAGCAGGCACATCTTATGCCTTCAGGCCTTATGCATTTGTAACTTCCAATGCTCCCTTGACTTATATGCTGACAAGTATGACGGATGTGACGGGACATACTATCACTCTAACCTATGTTACCGCCAGTTGCTATTCGGTGCCTGTTATGTCGGAGTATTATACCGTAGGTACTCCTCCGGACAATGACTATATAAAACGGAACTTTACTGCCGGCATTTCACAGACTTGCTATTTAAGCAAGATAGAAACCGATACGGAAGAAGTGATTTTCGAGATGGGAAGTCGTGAAGACCGCTATCCGGGAACTACCGGAAAACTGACAAACATGAAAATAAAGAGTAAGTTGGACGGGAAGGATGTGTATTCTTACCAGTTCAATTATGATTACTTCATTTGTCCCGAACAATCAGTCGGCGGTAATTACTTGTCATCGGACGATTATGGGTCGTCGTCTACCATACCCACCAGCGTACTTCGTAAACGTCTGAAACTGCTTTCTGTACTTCGAAAAAATGGCACTTCGCAGGGTGAAAAGCATACATTCACTTATAATGAAGCTGTGAACTTGCCTTATAAGACTTCTTTTGCCATAGACTATTGGGGATATTACAATGGACAGCAGAATACTTCCACGCTTACAAACCGTGTTCATACATTGATTCCCTCCCTGGAAGGTTTGACGAATGTTCCTTTATCCGGTTCTACCGCTGTCAGAAATTGTAGCCGGGAGTATATTACGGCCAATATGCTGAAGAAAATCACATATCCTACGGGCGGCAGTGTGGAGTTTGAGTTTGAACCTCACACTTTTGTAGGAGACAATCGTTTCATTTCTGCAGAGGATTTGAATAAGTATGACGCACAAGTCAAAGGTGTCAATACTGTCAACAACAACGACCTGATAGTGACGCCTTCCGCTACTTTCACTCTGCCCACCACGCAGGTAGTGACGGTGGATGCTCAAGTCAATTTTCCCGATTATGAAGTCAATCAAGTCACCGGCTCCGGAACCACTTTGCGGAAACTCGGTGCCGGAGGAAGTGTCATTAAATCGTACAAAGTGACTTCACAAAATACCAGTGGGCATGTGTATCATGTCAACGAGTCGTTCACATTGGAAGCGGGAGATTATGTCCTGACAAGTACATTGAGTTCTGCAGTTACCAATCAAGGTTATTCTACCCGCAATGCCAGTTCTGCTACTTTGACCTATAGAGGCGGTGGAACTGCAGTAAACAAAGACACATTGCAGAAAGTTGGCGGAGGAGTGAGAATCAAGACCATTACTAAAAAGAATAATACAGGTGAAGTGTTGGAACGTACCGGTTACTTGTATGAAAGCGAGAATCACAAGACCTCTGGCATTCTGATGTTCTCAGTCAAGTTCTATGATGATTTTAATGTCCGGCGCGGAAGCTATACCACAACTCCTGAAGGAGTGATACGCCCTTCTACCAGTTACCACACTTTCCGCCGTTTTTATGCTCAGGCGCAAACTCCACCAGCTTCTGCGCCCAATGCCAATCCTGTAGGTTACAGCCGTGTCGTCAAGCAGCGCGATTTTCTGGATGCGGGGAGAGAGGAACTCGTATTCAGTAACATAGCCGGCCAGGATTATGATGCTACCTTGGCTTATATGCCTGCCAACTATAATGGGCGACTACTGAAAAAGAGCATCTATGATGCCGGTAATATCTTGGTATGGGAAGACACCTATGAATATGAGATTGCAAACAAGTGGCAAGAATTGACCAACATCCGTGTAAGGGACAACTATGTGGGTCCGGTTAATTGCTATTCCGGCAGTATCACCTATAATGAAAACATCGGAGGACAGACGGTGAGCTTTAGAAATCCATTGGCTTATCACGGACGTTTTGAGATAACTTTATATCCGCATCTTACCTATGATATACGGTTAAAACGGGAAGTTTCGACGGAATATGCCCATGGTGTACCGGTGACGCAGGAAAAACTGTATACCTACAACAGTCGTAACCAGATAGCTACTTGCCGCACAAGTACCAGCCGTTCGGGCTATGTAATGGAAAGCTATGCTTATGCAGCGGATGTTTCTTCCTACAAAGATGAATTCAAGGCTAATAACGTGCTTGATGCTGTACAGAACTACCAACGAACATCGGGAGGAGCGACGCTGTATCTGAATAATACGTACGGGGACGTCTTTTCTAAATTCACCTTGCAGTCCAGTGAAGAATATAGTAGTTTGTATCCTGAGAAAAGAACTGTTTCTTATAGGTATGATAGTAAATGGAATCCGGTGGAAGTTACTACTCCCGACAACATGTCTGTGGTCTATTTGTGGGGCTATAAATATTCTTTGCCGATTGCCCGTCTCAAAGGCATCACTTATGCGGAAGTAGTGTCTCGGCTCGGAACAACAGGTTTGGATGCTTTGTGTTCTGCCGGTTCACCCAATACGACGGCCCTCTATGCACTGAAAACGTCCTTTCCGGAATGCGAGGTCACAACCTGGCTTCACAATCCTTCTTATGGGCTGAAGGAGATAAGAAAAGCAACTGGTTTTAAGGATTTCTATCTCTATAATGCTTTGGGTGGTTTATCTGATGTGCAGGATCATAACCAAAATCCTATTGCCTCGTACTTCTATCAGTGGTCTCCTGACGGCACTTCGCAGAATTACGTTCGCACCCATGCTATGACTGCAGCAGCAGGTAGCAAGTATATGGCAAGTTATGATTATTATGACGGCTTGGGGCGTCTCTTCCAGAAGGTACAAAAGGGAATTACTCCTGCCGGAAGTAATTTGATATCGTTACAAGAATATGATGGCGCAGGACGTCGTTCGGAGAGTTGGCTCCCAATTGTTTCCTCCTCTGTTTATATGTCTCCTTCGGCTATCAAAAGTGCGGCTCCGGGCAACTATTCAAGTGATTCCCGTCCCTACAGCAAGCCTGTTTACAGTGTTTCCCCATTAGACCGCATTCTGAAGCGATACTCTCCGGGAGCGGCATGGGCATCAAAACCTGTAACTATGGATTATCTGGCTAATTCTTCCGATGTGAATTGCATTAACTATTCGGTAAGTTCGTCTGGGGCACTTGTCAACAACGGTACTTATGCAGCCGGACAGTTGCGCGTGGTGAAACGTATTGACGAAGACCAACATGTTTCTTATACTTTCACAGACAAACAAGGCCATATATTGCTGGAACGCCAGATGCAGGGTAGCGAGCAGCATGATACTTATTATGTGTATAACGATTTGGATAACCTTTGCTTCGTATTACAACCGATGTATCAGAGTGTGTCAAACCTGGATCAATATGCTTTCCAGTACAAATATGACAACCGTAACCGTTGTAATTGGAAAAAGCTTCCAGGTGCTTCTGCCGTGAGCTATGTGTACGATGAGGCAGACAATATGATCTTTTCCCAGGATGGCAAGCAGTATGCCTCTAAGCAGTGGAGTTTCTATCTGTATGATAAGTTCCATCGTCTGGCAGTGCAGGGCGTTTGTTCCAATACGAATACGGCTGCAGTTTCGAATGTTATTGTATCATGTACACGGGTGAATAGCAACAGCGGTTTGGGTAACAGTGGATATACATCAAGCTTTGCCTTGGTGTCGCCCGAAGTCCATAGAGTAAACTATTATGACGACTATGCCTTCCGTAGTCTGACCGGTTTCGATAATGCCGGCTTTCCTGCGGCAACAATCGATGCCAAAGGATATGTCACCGGTAGTGTGATCACTGTTCTTGGCAGCAGTACAAAACTTTATTCGGCTAATTATTATGACTTTGAGGGACGCATCACAAAAACGGTTCAAGGCAATTTGCTGGAGGGTTATGATACGACGAACACTGTTTATACTTTTACCGGCAAGCCGAACACTGTGACCCATACACATACTGCCAGCGGAAAGACCACGCGCACGGAAGTATATACCTATACCTACGACCATGCGGACAGAATAAGCAAAGTGCAGCATAGTCTTGGCGGCACTTCAATCACTCTGTACGATGCCACTTATGACAACTTCGGTCGTTTGCTGACCAAGCAGTATCACGGAACGAGCATCAACAAACTGACATATGCCTACAACCTGCGTAGCTGGCTGACGGGCATCAGCGGTACATGCTTCACACAGAACGTGTACTACAACACGGGTGTGGGTACAGCGAAGTACAATGGCAATATCAGCAGCATGACCTGGAAGTCCGGGAACGAAAGTACAGTCCGCGGTTACAAATTCACTTATGACGGTCTTGACCGGATGCTGAACGCTACCTATGGCGAGACAGCAAGTATCAGCACGAATACGAACCGTTTCTCGGAGAACGTTACGGGTTATGACAAGAACGGTAACATCAAGAGTTTGCAACGTTACGGCCAGACTGGTGCCAGTGCCTACGGCCTGATAGACAACCTGACTTTTACCTTGAACGGCAATCAGTTGAGCCGTGTGGACGATGCCGTGAGTACCGTTGCATACGGTACAAACACTGCCTTTGTGAACGGTGCAAGCGTCGCAGGGGAGTATGCCTACGATGCCAATGGTAATTTAACAAAAGATTTGAATAAGGGAATTACCGATATTCAATATAATGTATTAAATTTGCCGAGTACGGTATCGTTCAGTGATGGTAGCACGATCACCTATACTTATGGTGCTGACGGCACGAAACTGAGAACAGTCCATAAGATAGGCAGTACAACCACAACGACTGACTACTGCGGTAATGTGATCTATGAAAACGGTACTCAGAAGTTGTTACTCACCGAAGAGGGTTACATCAACCTGACCGGTACCCAGCAGTATCATTACTACTTGAAAGATCATCAGGGTAACAACCGTGTAGTGATCAACCAGTCTGGCACTGTGGAGGAAACTAACCATTACTACCCTTTCGGTGGTGTGTTTGGCACTACAGGCAATACCCAGCCTTACAAGTATAATGGTAAGGAGTTTGACACGAAGAAAGGGCTGAACTGGTATGATTATGGAGCACGTTATTATGATGCAGCATTAGGACGGTTTACAACGGTTGACCCTTCTTCTGAAAACTATTACGCTTTTAATCCTTATAGTTATTGTGTAAATAATCCGATTAAGTATATAGATCCTGATGGGAAAGATTTTATTATTTGGTATAAAGATTCCAATGGAAAGCAGGCTTATTTTTCTTTCAATGGAAAGAATGCAGCTATGGCACCTAATAATAGTTTTGTGAATGCTGTTGTTGAGGCTTATTTTTATAATAGTAAAAATGGTGGAGGAGAATATGCGCAAAAGATAGTTACAAATGCCAAATTGAAAGTTGGAATAGTAGAAAGCGATAAAGATAATAGGTTTGATTCTAGTGGTTTTATCCGTTTTAATCCAAATGCTGGTTTGAAGCTCAATGATGGCAATATTCTATCACCTGCTACAGGATTAGAGCATGAAGCTGCCCATGCATTTAATATGAAAACTAATAAAGTAGATGAATCACCAGATACTAGGTATGGGACAAAAGAAGAAAGAAGTGTTATTCAAGGTGCTGAATTAAAAACGGCAAAAGCTAATGGAGAACTTCCTTTAATGCATAAAGGGAGAATAAAACATAGCGAGGGGCAATGGGTTGTAACAAAATCTGTTACTTCAAATGTAGAATCTTCTTCTGTTGAATCCCAAGAGTTGAGAAATAGAATATTTAAATTTAGAAATAGCTGGACATCAGAATGAAAAGACAAATTTGTTTTCTAATATTAATTTCTTCCTTTTGTATTATCACATTAGGGCAAGAAGTAAAAAAAGTAAAATTGATATATGGTTCTCAAGGAGTATTGTTGCCTGTAAGTGCAAAGTGTACCCCACAAGGCTTTGAGCAGAGTTTTTATGAGAGTCTCAATTTCTTAACTACGTATGATGATATTTTTCTTGCTTGGTTTTCTTTTTATATGGAGCAATTAATTCCGGAAAGGAATATAGAGAAAGATATGGATCCACGTATTATGATTGTTGCATATCGTGATAGCTTACAAAATGATACTTTGTATTTAGGTGAATCTTATGGAATATTGAAAAATAGAGTAATGATGAAAGATGATAGTAATTTACTCAATCTAGTAAAGCGTAAAATAGGGTGGGGGATATCTCCTTTGCCCTCAGATTCGTTACTTTATCCTTCAATGTTGCCTTAATATAAATAGCTACTTGTTGTAGCGGATGTTGTTTATTCTTTGTTTTTGAGTATCAGAATCTTTAAATTGAATAAAATTAAAGGCTTTTTTGCTTATATTTTTTATCTTTGAAGTGAACCCTAAAAGTGTTTTATCTAACTTTTAGGGTTCGTTGTATCTAATCTCTTGGCTTTTCAGTATTCCCGATGCCCGTGGTCTGCTTACGGGCAGTGTTACGGAGCTGTCAGACGGGGGTACCGACCAGCTTTACAGTGTGCTGTATTATGATTCCCGTTCCCGTCTTATCCAGCGGTAAGTTTTGGTGGTAAGGATACGGTACGGAGTATACTGTCTATAACTTTACGGGGTAGCCCACGGAGCGTCGTCATGTTCATACAGTTTCCGGCAAGCCTTCCCGCAGTGAGACTTACACCTATGCTTATGACCTTGTCGGCAGGCTGCTGACCCTGAAGCATTAGGTTGACGGTTTAGGTGAGGTACCGCTTGCTACCTACGTTTATGATAATCTGGGTCGTTTACAGGCACGGTTCTGCCGTGAACAAGCAGTCGTACATTTACAATGTCCGTAGCTGGCTGACGGGCATCAGCGGTACATGCTTCACACAGAACCTGTACTACAACACGGGTGTGGGTACTGCGAAGTGCAACGGCAGCATCAGCAGCATGACCTGGAAGTCCGGGAACGAAAGTACAGTCCGCGGTTACAAATTCACTTATGACGGTCTTGACAGAGTACTGAACGCTACCTATGGCGAGACAGCAAGTATCAGCACGAATGCGAACCGCTTCTCGGAGAACGTTACGGGGTATGACAAGAACGGCAATATCAAGGGATTGCAGCGTTACGGGCAACTCTCTTCAACCTCCTACGGCCTGATAGACAACCTGACTCTCACCCTGAACGGCAATCAGTTGAGCTGTGTGGAGGATGCGGTGAGTACCGCTGCATACGGTACAAACACTGCCTTTGTGAACGGTGCAAGCGTCGCAGGGGAGTATGCCTACGATGCCAATGGTAATTTAACAAAAGATTTGAATAAGGGAATTACCGATATTCAATATAATGTATTAAATTTGCCGAGTACGGTATCGTTCAGTGATGGTAGCACGATCACCTATACTTATGGTGCTGACGGCACGAAACTGAGAACAGTCCATAAGATAGGCAGTACAACCACAACGACTGACTACTGCGGTAATGTGATCTATGAAAACGGTACTCAGAAGTTGTTACTCACCGAAGAGGGTTACATCAACCTGACCGGTACCCAGCAGTATCATTACTACTTGAAAGATCATCAGGGTAACAACCGTGTAGTAATCAACCAGTCAGGTACTGTGGAGGAAACGAACCATTACTACCCTTTCGGTGGTGTGTTTGGCACTGCAGGCAATACCCAGCCTTACAAGTATAACGGTAAGGAGCTTGATACGAAGAAGGGTTTGAACTGGTATGATTATGGGGCGAGACATTATGATGCTGCGTTGGGAAGGTTTACGACGAATGACCCGTTGGCGGAGAAATATTATTCGATGAGTCCGTATACTTATTGTGCCGATAATCCGGTAAAGTTCATAGACCCAAATGGTATGGAATATGCTCCCGGTGATCTGTTTAAGACTAAAAGAGCAGCAGCTAAAGATTGGGGTATGTATTATAATGGTGCATCTATTATACGTAAACGTGAAATGGGCTCTTCTATTTATGAAGTTAAGCAAAAGGGAAAGCTAAAGCTAAAGGGATATTCTTATAGTGCAGCCAATGAAGGAGAGCACAGCGTATCTATAAGCTTACCTCCTAACGGTGAGAGATTTGTAGGATCGATTCATTCGCATGGAGACGCGGACGCAGAGCATATAAATAATAAATTCTCAAAAGCTGATATAAAATATATTGAGAAAACAAAAGAAAATGGTTATTTGGCTACGCCGAGTGGCGATTTGTTAGAATATAATCCTTATAGTAAGAAAACATCAATAGTGACTAGTGATCTTCCTAATGATCCCAAAGATCCTAAACGAAAGAATAATATTAATCCGAAAGATATTCCTGCTGAAAAGGGTAAACAAAGAATGAAAGAATTGCTACAAAAGCCAGATTTAAACATTCCTGTTAGCCAGAGAGAACATATTCATTGGGTATTTTAAAAAGATAGCAATATGTATAGGACTTATTTTTTTGCTTTAATGCTATTTGCGATGTCATGTACAAACAGTACATCGAAGGTCGGAGAAGATCAACAATCATCTCAACAGATTGAGTATGTAATGAATGATAGTCTCTCAACAGATTTTTATACTGATATGAAAAGCTATGTTCCTGCAGAGGGATTTATACCTACAGCGGATATTGCAGTAAAGATAGCGGAATGCGTACTATTGGAAATTTATGGAAAGGAAAGTATAGAGAAAGAAAAACCTTTTTCTGTTAACTTGGTAAATGGAATATGGGTAATAGAAGGGCATATTCCTAATGGAAATGATAGTGCGCTGACTTTCTGTGGACAATCTTATGTGGAAATAAGAAAAAGTAATGGTGAGATTATAAAGCTTTTGCATACTAAATAAAAAATATTACTCTAATATAAGTTGCCTTTTTTCAATGAGATTTATTTAATTACTATCCTAACATCAGATATGCTATATCTTGTATGTTAGGATAGTTTTTTAGGTCTATCAAATGAAGAATTCTGTGTAGGTCATGCAGGACTACATCCGTACTCTCCGGATGCTTAACAGCACGGGCACTTCCTATCTGGATAACATTTCCTATATGTATTATTTGTACGACAGTCTGGGACGGCTGACCCTGCAGGGGGGAATCCTTCTTCCAGTCCTACCGTGCTTGTGCAGAACAACTTGCTCAGTGGCTACGACATCACAAGTACGGTTTATACTTTCTCCGACAAGCCGTCTGGTGTGACACATACACATACTGCCAGCGGAAAGACCACGCGCACGGAAGTATATACCTATACCTACGACCATGCGGACAGAATAAGCAAAGTGCAGCATAGTCTTGGCGGCACTTCAATCACTCTGTACGATGCCACTTATGACAACTTCGGTCGTTTGCTGACCAAGCAGTATCACGGTACGAGCACCAACAAGCTGACTTATGCCTACAACCTGCGCAGCTGGCTGACGGGCATCAGCGGTACATGCTTCACACAGAACCTGTACTACAACACGGGTGTGGGTACTGCGAAGTACAACGGCAGCATCAGCAGCATGACTTGGAAGTCCGGGAACGAAAGTACAGTCCGTGGTTACAAATTCACTTACGACGGTCTTGACAGAGTACTGAACGCTACCTATGGAGAGACAGCAAGTATCAGCACGAATGCGAACCGCTTCTCGGAGAACGTTACGGGTTATGACAAGAACGGTAACATCAAGAGTTTGCAACGTTACGGCCAGACTGGTGCCAGTGCCTACGGCCTGATAGACAACCTGACTTTTACCTTGAACGGCAATCAGTTGAGCCGTGTGGACGATGCCGTGATGGCTTCTGCTTACGGTGGAGGCTTCGAGTTCAAGGACGGCGTGAAGCAGGTCGGAGAGTACACCTACGATGCGAACGGCAATTTAACCAAAGATTTGAACAAGGGAATCACCGATATTCAATATAATTGTTTAAATTTGCCAAGTGCAGTAACGTTCAGCGACGGAAGTACGATTACCTATGTTTATGCAGCCGACGGCACAAAGCTAAGAACGGTTCATAAGATAGGTGGCGCTACCACCACAACGGACTATTGCGGGAATGTGGTCTATGAAAACGGAGCCCAGAAGCTTCTGATTACCGAAGAGGGCTATATTACTTTGAGCGACAACAAGTATTACTATTACTTGAAGGACCATCAGGGGAACAACCGTGTAGTCATAAACCAGAGCGGAGCGGTAGAGGAGACAAACCATTACTATCTGTTTGGAGGAGTATTCGCTTCATCAACAAGCACTCAGCCTTACAAGTACAATAGCAAGGAATATGACACGAAGAAAGGCTTGAACTGGTATGATTACGGGGCACGGCATTATGATGCAGTGTTGGGACGGTTTATGACGGTGGATCCGTTGGCAGAGAAGTATTATTCAGAAAGTTTGTATACTTATTGTTATAGTAATCCTATAAATTGTATAGACCCTAACGGGAAGGATGGTATTTATATTGCCTTCCCTGATTATAAAATATCAACTCCTATTGGTAAAATTGGGAATTTAGGTCATGCTGGAGTATTATTGATTGATAATAAAACAGGAGTGACTAAATATTATGAATATGGCAGATATGACAAAGAGGGTAAAGGAGTTGTCAGAACATTCGCTGTTCCAAATGTAAAAATAGGACAAGATAAAAAGCCTACATTGGAATCATTGAATAAAACTTTATCAATAATATCTGAACAAGCGGGACATGCCGGAAGAATAGAAGGAGCATATATTGAAAGTGATAAGTTTAAAGAAATGAAAAACTATGCAGAATCAAAAATAGCGGAGAATGCTAATTCAAAGAGGAAAGAGTATTCATTAAGGAATAATAATTGTGGAACTTTTGCGGCTGATGTTTTGAAACAAGACCCATCTGTAAAAGATAAGGCACCAGTAATTATAGATCCAAGGCCCAATAGTATAGTTAAAGAGTATTAAGATAATTTTAAGTCACTAAATTATGATCCTAAAAAGAGACAAGTTAAAATTGAATAGATATGGAAAGTCAAAGTATATCATTAGGAGATTTATTTTCAGTTGAATTATTTGTAGGATCAATAACGTTTGTTTTAGGAACGGTTTTGTTCTTCTTATTATTATTATTGAATTTGAGGCTTAATCTTAAAACGACATTATTATATTGTTGCCTGCAATTGATACTTGTTGTCTCTCTTTCTACTATTTTCTTTATATTTTGGCGTTTTAATTTTGATATAATGATAGGGTTTCTATATTTACCAGGTGTATTATCTGAGGTTTTTATTATGCTCTTATTCTATTTTATATTAAAAATAAAAAACAAATAATTGAATAATATTTTTATAACAATTCTATTACAGCGGGTGGAAACATCCGCTGTTTCTTTTTATAGGGTACCCACTATAATAGAAATATTAGCAGTCTAACTTGCCAAGTGGAGTAATGAAGGCCCAATGGCAAAATTTATTCAATGAGCTTTAAAGCAAATGTTAACGCCGCCTATGATAATACTACAATCATTGGTACAGACACTAACCGTTTCCGCGAGAACGCGACAGCTTTCGTCTACAATAACAGCTTCGAGTTCAAGGACAGCATGAAGCAGGCGAACGAGTACACCTACGATGCCAACGGCAATTTAACTAAAGATTTAAACAAGAATATTACCGGTATATCATATAATTGTTTAAATTTGCCAAATACAGTAACGTTCAGTGACGGAAGTACTATCACCTATATTTATGGAGCCGATGGCACAAAGCTGAGAACAGTCCATAAGATAGGTACTACCACCACGACGACGGACTATTGCGGAAACGTGGTCTATGAAAACGGAGTCCAGAAGTTGCTTCTTACCGAAGAGGGTTATGTAACTTTGAGTGACAACAAGTATCACTATTACTTGAAAGACCATCAGGGGAATCACCGGGTAGTAATCAACCAGAGCGGCACGGTAGAGGAAACGAACCATTACTATCCTTTTGGCGGCGTATTTGCAAGTACAAGCAATACTCAGCCTTACAAGTACAATGGCAAGGAGTATGACTCGAAGAAAGGCTTGAACTGGTATGACTACGGGGCAAGGCATTATGATGCAGCGTTGGGAAGGTGCCATACCAATGACAGGTTTGTAGAGAAGTATTATTCGATGTCACCGTATCAGTATGGGGCGAATAATCCGGTGAATAACATAGATGTGAATGGAGATACAATTGTTGTAAATCCGAACCCGAATGGTTTGATAGATAATGTGAAAATGTTCTTTGGATTTGATACTAAGTATCAAAAGGATGTGAAAGTCGATTTGCAGCAACTTAAGAAAGATGATAAAGGAGTCGCTAATATTATCACTGAGTTGGAAGATAGTGAGAATATTCATTATATTACAATGCCTAAGAAAGGGGCTTCTAATTCAACGCTAATTGATAAAGAAAAGGTTGAAATGAAAATCTCACAAGGCAGTATAATCCATTATGATCCCAATAATAGAAGAAGGAGTCGAAATGAAAAAGAAATGAGAACTCCAAGAGTCGGATTGAGTCATGAACTTCAGCATTCGTTTGATGTAGACAAGAAATTTGCCACTTATGAAACAACGGAAAATGGTATAAAACTAATGGAGGTACGCGCTGTTAATACAGAGAATAAGATTAGAAGAAAAACAGGTGATCCTAAAAGAATTGAATATGGTGGAAAGAAAATACCTAAAAAACTATTGGAGTAACATAATTATACCTTTAGTTGTTGTAATTGGAGGAATCGCTTTCTTCTTTCATATAGTGTATAAGCATTCTGAAAAAGCGATGATGGTTTCTGATCTTGATAGAGTACCTATAACTTCTTTAATGTCAGTAAATATAAAATGGCAAGATTCTACTTATTGTACAGTGTTGGAAAGTGTAGAATTATTTTCTATATTGGAGGAAGAAGGTAAAAAGACAATTCCTCAATTGAAACTTCCAAAGAAAGAGTTCATTGAACTTTCGTACAAAGATACTTTAATAGTAGATAGTCTTTCATTTATACAACTGAAAGATTATATAGTTATTCCTCAATATCGTATAGACTCAATTTATGAGAATGAAGGAGTGAAAGGATTACTTTCTGCTTATTTTGATGATGTATGGTTTATTCCATCTTGTGAAGATGGAATATTGACTTTGCCGGAACAACGGTATGTTATTGATATTTTACATAGATGTGGTTATTGCGTAGATATTGATTGTGAATCAGGTTGCATTTATATTGTATCTTCTCCTGATATAGGTTGATTACTTCAAGAAAAATCTCTTTAATTACTATCCTAACATCAGATATGCTATATCTTGTATGTTAGGATAGTTTTTTAGGTCTATCAAATGAAGAATTCTGTGTAGGTCATGCAGGACTACATCCGTACTCTCCGGATGCTTAACAGCACGGGCACTTCCTATGGACTTCCTACGGGCCAGTTCACCAAAGATACTTCCGGCTACGGCAGGGGTTCTCTTACCGGCAGTGCCGTTACGGTTTTTGGCAGTAGCACTAAGATCTATAAGGCTTTCTATTATGACATCAAAGGGCGCATGACGAAAAGTGTGCAGAACAACTTGCTCAGTGGCTACGACATCACAAGTACGGTTTATACTTTCTCCGACAAGCCGTCTGGTGTGACACATACACATACTGCCAGCGGAAAGACCACGCGCACGGAAGTATATACCTATACCTACGACCATGCGGACAGAATAAGCAAAGTGCAGCATAGTCTTGGCGGCACTTCAATCACTCTGTACGATGCCACTTATGACAACTTCGGTCGTTTGCTGACCAAGCAGTATCACGGAACGAGCATCAACAAACTGACATATGCCTACAACCTGCGTAGCTGGCTGACGGGCATCAGCGGTACATGCTTCACACAGAACGTGTACTACAACACGGGTGTGGGTACAGCGAAGTACAATGGCAATATCAGCAGCATGACCTGGAAGTCCGGGAACGAAAGTACAGTCCGCGGTTACAAATTCACTTATGACGGATTAAGCCGCCTGATGAACGCCACCTACGGTGAAACAGCCGGCATCAATACGAACACCAACCGTTTCAGTGAGAATGTAACCGCCTATGACAAAAACGGCAACATCAAGACCCTGCAACGTTACGGTCAGACCGCTGCTTCCAGTTACGGTTTGATTGATAACCTGACTTACACTTTGAACGGCAATCAGCTGACCCGTGTGGACGATGCCGTGACGGCTTCCGCCTACAACGGTGGCTTCGAGTTCAAGGACGGTGTGAAGCAGGCGAACGAGTACGTTTATGATGCGAACGGCAATTTGACCAAAGATTTAAACAAGGGAATTAGCAATATTACGTATAATGTATTAAATTTGCCAACGGGCGTCACTTTTGCTTCCGGCGGTTTCATACAGTATGGCTATACTGCCGACGGCATCAAGCGGCGCATGATGTATAAGGAGGCAGATGGTTCGGGCAATCCGGTTCCTACTGTGTATTGCTGCAATGTGGTCTATGAAAACAGTGTTGGCAGGCTTCTTCTTACGGAAGAGGGGTATGTTACGCTTTCGGACAAGAAGTACCACTATTACCTGCAGGACCATCAGGGAAACAACCGCGTAGTCCTCAGTTCCAGCGGTGCTGTTGAGGAAGCGAACCATTACTATCCCTTCGGTGGTGTGTTTGCAAGTTCAGGCAATGTGCAGCCTTATAAATACAACGGCAAGGAGTACGATGGCAAGAAGGGGTTGAATCTGTATGATTATGGGGCACGCATGTATGATGCTGCGCTGGGAAGGTTTACGACAGTGGACCCTTCTGCTGAAAATTACTTCAATACAAGTCTCTATGCTTATTGCGGGAATAATCCTATTAATCGGATTGACCTTGACGGATTACTTTTGGCTCGAATATTGATATATAAGGTCCTCTGATTCAATAAAGTGAACGATTCCCTGCTTTCATCACTATATGTCAACAGGGAATTTTACCTTTTATATAAGGCTACACCCTTTCCCTGACATGGTGTAGCCATTTACCCCAAAGGGT
>ERZ1673736.3253-NODE-3253-length-15739-cov-4.746493_pt1 | contig 15739 bp, 6 predicted proteins | sample MGYA00580212_ERZ1673736 | MGnify/ENA primary metagenome ERZ1673736 (study PRJEB41218, sample SAMN15661752) | gut metagenome | host: Homo sapiens | place: Canada: London | collected 2015-08-20/2019-03-30 | study: EMG produced TPA metagenomics assembly of...
ATAACTGAAGGCTTTTTTCTTTTCGCCTTTGACCCCGGTGCAGTAGTCTAAAAATTCCTCCTGCTGTTCTTCGTCCCATTCCCGATATTTTTCTAAAAGTTTTGGATTCTCGCGGATTTCTCTTTTAATATCCTCCCGCTCACGAATCATCGGAAAATACTGTTTTAATTTTGTTGTGCTTTTTGGCAATCGCATCGCCCCTTTCTTTCGCATTTTATTCATCGTTCAACAGCATTTATAAATATTGTTGATATATATACTATACTTCATATAATAAACATTGTCAATATATTTTATACACTATTCAAATAATATTTAGAACTATTTTCCTCCACTTCTGCCAAAGTCCCTTTAATACAAAAAGAGCAGACACAAAAATCCTTTCTGTATCTGCTCTCTATCCGCTTTTTAACACTTTATCACAAAACCGTATCAACAAAATTCATGATAAAATCATTAGACGAATTATTCTACTGTATAAATCCAGCCCTTAGGTGCTTCAAGCTTGCCCATCTGGATACCTGTTAAAGTATCGTACAGCTTCTGGATTGTAGGACCCATCTTTTCCATACCGCTTGGCATGCAGATTTCCTTACCGTGGTCAACAATCTTACCAACCGGTGAGATAACAGCTGCTGTACCGCAAAGACCACATTCTGCGAAATCCTTTACTTCTTCCAGTGTAACTTCACGTTCTTCAACCTTCAGTCCTAAGATTTCCTTCGCAACATATACGAGTGAACGACGTGTAATAGAAGGAAGAATACTGCTTGACTTTGGTGTTACAACTGTACCGTCTTTTGTAACGAACAGGAAGTTTGCACCGCCTGTTTCTTCTACCTTTGTTCTTGTTGCCGGGTCTAAGTACATATTTTCTGCGTAGCCTTCTTTATGTGCTGTTACGATTGCATGTAAGCTCATGGCATAATTTAAACCGGCCTTGATATGACCTGTTCCGTGAGGTGCTGCTCTATCGAAATCAGATACCTTAATTGTAAGAGGCTTTGCGCCGCCCTTGAAATACGGACCAACCGGTGTTGTAAGAATTCTGAACTGATATTCATCAGCCGGCTTTACACCGATAACCGGATTGCTGCCGAACATATATGGACGGATGTATAATGTAGCGCCTGAACCAAATGGCGGTACCCATGCTGCATTTGCCTTTACTGTATCTGTAACAGCCTGTACAAACTTGTCTACAGGGAATGGCGGCATTTCCAGTCTTTCGCAGGAATCATGCATTCTCTGTGCATTGAGGTCCGGACGGAACATAACAATATGACCGTCTTCTGTTGTATAAGCCTTTAAACCTTCAAAACAAGTCTGTGCATACTGAAGTACACCTGCACACTCATTTAACACGACCTTATCATCATCTGTAATGACTCCGTCATCCCACGCTCCGTCTTTATAATTTGCTACAAATCTTTTATCTGTCTTTACATAACCGAATCCAAGATTTGCCCAATCAAGATTTTTCTTTTCCATCTTCATTACTCCCTTTCGCGTCTAGTCGGATTGTTACGAAATGATATCTTTTACTTCATTCCACGCAATTCTTAACAGTTATTTTACTGCGATACCTTGTGAAAGTCAATATCCCAGTTTCTGCATTTTTAGGAAGTTTCATCATTTTATTCCCGATCTAATAATGACTGATAAAATGCCGCATAATCTTCACGTTGTTCTGCCGTAAACGCAATGGCAGTTCTTGGGTGCTGGTTCTGCTGTCCTGTCAGCATATACTGTACATCACAGCCCCATACAAGCCCTGTCTTCTTTAACGGAAGCATCTGGTTCTGTAAAAATTTTAATACCGGATTCAAACTGTACTTCGGATTTCTAAGGAAGCCTAACAGCAGTTCCATGTTGCAGTTTCCTGCACCGCGTCCCATGCCGCTCATCGTTGCATCCAGATAGCTGACACCTACGGTGCAGGCTTCAATCGTATTTGCAAATGCAAGCTGCTGGTTGTTGTGTGCATGGATACCGACCTTCTTGCCGTATTTTTCTGCAACCTTCAAATACTTATCCGCCAGTCTGCGGATCTGTTCCGGATATAAAGAACCATAGCTGTCAACCAGATAAATCGTGCCGACCTCGCTCTGTGCCAGTAAATCCAGTGCCAGATCCAGCTCAGATTCTGCCGCTGTGGAAACTGCCATAATATTAATCGTGGTTTCATAGCCCATCTCCGCACAGTAATGAATCATCTCGATTGCCGCCGGAATTGTATTAATATAAGTAGCAATACGAATCATGTCAATCACGCTGTCTGTCTTTGGAATAATATCTTTTTTATAATCGGTACGTCCGACATCTGCCATAACGGAAATCTTTAAATCGGTGTTGTTATCACCGACAATATCACGGATATCCTGCTCATCACAAAACTTCCACTTGCCGAATTCCTTAACGTCAAAAATTTCCTTTGAAGCCTTATAACCGAACTCCATGTATTCTACACCTGCTGCCACGTTGGCGGTATATAAATTTCTTACAAATTCATCGTCAAAATAAAAATTGTTGACCAATCCTCCGTCTCTGATTGTACAATCAACGACCTTAATATCCGGTCTGTAAGAAATTAATTCGCCCTTCTGTTCCATTTCCTTTTCCTCCAATATCTGCTTTTGTTTTATTTTTCACTTTAAAGCGTTAAACTTTAACGTATTATAGCACACTTTTTTCAAAATGCAAACCCCTTTCAGAAGAATCCTTTCCAAAATGCTTTATAACCGATTTACGTCAGCTGCTGCATATCCTTTACCAGGGCTTTTAATCCTGCCAGATATTCCTGTGCATTGCTGAATTTCTTCTTTGTCACCCTCCAGACAAATTTCGGTTCCGGACTGCTGATAAACCGCACCGCACCGCCGTATCCGGCTACGAAATTCTCGATTTTATCCCCCTGAATGTCCGCTTTCGGATAAATCTTCATGACCGTCCGCCACTGCGATGCACCCGGTGTTTCGTCCGTTCCGCCCTGAATCTCGGTAATGCCGATTTTGTGTGCCATAGACTTAACCAGTGCAATATTTAAAAGATTGGCGGCACTTGCCGGCAGACTGCCGTAACGGTCACCGAGTTCGTCGCACATATCCGACAGTTCCTCCTCGCTTTCAATACCCGCAATCCGCTTGTAGACATCCAGCTTCTGATATTCGCTCTTAATATAAGAAGACGGAATAAATGCATCTACATTCAAATCCACATTTGTTTCAAAACCGTATTCATTTTTAATGCCCTTCAAATCATTCACCGCCTGATTGAGCATTTTACAGTACAAATCATATCCAACCGCCGCCATATGCCCATGCTGTGAGCGTCCAAGCACATTTCCTGCGCCACGGATTTCAAGGTCTTTCATCGCAATCTTAAAACCGGAGCCGAAATCCGAAAATTCACGAATCGCACTTAAACGTTTCTCTGCCACTTCCGTGAGCATTCTGTCCCTGCGGTACAATAAAAATGCATAGGACGTTCTGCTGCTTCGTCCGACACGACCGCGTAACTGGTAAAGCTGTGAAAGCCCGAATTTATCCGCATCTTCGATAATCATGGTATTGACATTTGAAATGTCCACACCGGTTTCGATAATCGTGGTTGAAATTAAGACGTCAATTTCTCCGTTGATAAATTCGTACATGATTTTTTCAAGCATACGTTTTTCCATCTGACCGTGTGCATAGGCGACATTGGCCTCCGGCACCAGTTCCTCAATGTGTGCCGCCACCTCATCAATGCTGCGGACACGATTGTATACATAATACACCTGTCCGTTTCTTGCCAGCTCTCTGTGAATCGCCTCCCGGATCATTTCATCGTTATGTTCCGTTACAAAGGTCTGTATCGGCACGCGGTCTGTCGGCGGTTCTTCCAGTACACTCATATCACGGATACCGACAAGGCTCATATGCAGTGTTCTAGGAATCGGGGTCGCACTGAGCGTCATGACATCCACATCATTTTTTAATTTCTTAATCTTTTCCTTATGGGTTACACCAAAACGCTGTTCCTCATCAATAATCAACAGTCCCAGGTCCTTAAACTCCACATCCTTGGATAACAGTCTGTGTGTACCGATTGCAATATCTACAAAACCTTTTTTTAACTCGGAAATACTTTCCTTGATTTCCTTGCTTGTACGGAAGCTTGACAGCTGTGCCACCGTCACCGGAAAATTTTTCATCCGCTGTTCAAAGGTGTTGTAAATCTGCTGGGCAAGAATGGTTGTCGGCACAAGATATGCCACCTGCTTGCCCTCCTGTACCGCTTTAAATGCCGCACGGATTGCGACTTCAGTCTTGCCATAGCCGACATCACCGCAGATTAAACGGTCCATAATGCGGGTACTTTCCATATCACGCTTGGTGTCTTCTATCGCCGTCAGCTGATCCTGCGTTTCCTCATACGGAAACATTTCTTCAAATTCCCTCTGCCATACGGTATCCGGTCCAAACTGATAGCCCTTTTCCTTCTGCCGCGCCGCATACAGCGCAACCAGATCCTTTGCCACTTCTTCAACCGCGCCGTGTACCTTGGATTTTGTTTTATTCCACTCCTGTGTCCCCAGCTTATTGAGCTTCGGCTTCTTTTCTGTATCCGCCGCCGCATATTTCTGTAAACGGTCAAGCTGTGTCGCCAGCACATAAAGGTTACTGTTTCCGGCGTATTCAATCTTGATATAATCCTTTTCCACGCCCTCGACCGTAATTTTTTCAATACCCTTATACACACCCAGTCCGTGACTTTCATGCACGACAAAATCGCCGATATTCAGTTCGTTAAAACCGGCTATCGACTTTCCGTCATACTTTTTCTTCTTTTCACGTTTTTTGTGCCTGCTTGCAAAAATATCATTTTCCGCAATCACGACAAACCGCAGAAGCGGATACTCAAAGCCCTTGTGCAGACTGCCGTAAGTGACCATAATCGTGCCTTCAAGCATTTCATTTTCAAAATCTTCACTGAAATACGCCGTCAGCCCCAGATCCGCCAGATCCTGCACAATTCTCGCCGCACGCGTTCTCGAATTGCACACCAGGATACTCTTATACCCAGAACGCTTATATTTTTTTAAATCGTCCGCAAGATACTCAAAGCTGTTGTGGTACGGACTGATACTGCGGGTATCAATGCGCACATATTCCGCCACGGCAAATTTTTCCGGCTTGTAATCCAGCGCCGACAACAGCAGGGTACGTTTCTTTTCAAGTCCCGCATAAATGCTTTCAATCCCGTGAATCATATCGGTCTGTCCTGGCAGAATATAGCCGCCCTCCAGACGGTTTTTCATACTTTCCGTATATTCATATAAAATAAGTTCCATGCGCTCATTTAAGCGGTTCGGCTCATCTAATACAAACAACGTGCCTTCCTTTGGAAAATAGCTTAAAAATCCGGTCAGTTCCTCTGCAAACATCCGCAATGCCTTGCTGTAATCACCGGTACGCTCCATATCTGCCACATTTCTGCGGATACGGTTGCATTTCTCAATATCCTCTGCCGTCTTTTTCTTCTTATCATTGCCAAATGCAGTCAGCTGAATCGCCAGTTCTTCCTGTAACTTTTCCCTGCCGCGCGCAATTTCTTCTTCGCTTAACAGGCATTCTGTCGCCGGAAAAGCTTCAAACCGCTCAATCTTTTCAATGGAACGCTGGCTCTCCACGTCAAACAAACGGATTGAATCCACCTCATCGTCCCACAACTCAATGCGCACCGGTGTTTCTTCCGTATACGGGAAAATGTCGATAATACCGCCGCGCACCGCAAATTTGCCCTGTCCGTCCACAATCGCACATCGCTCATAGCCAATCTGTACCAGTTCTTTTGAAAGCGCTTCTAAATCAAGAACCTGTCCTTTTTCAAATGAAATCGTGGCATTTTTATATTTTTCAAGCGGAACGAGCAAATCAGCACAGCCGTCAATCGTTGTCACAACCGTAAGTCCCGCCGCATTTTTGTTTTCCGGCTGTATGCCGTCTGTTTTACCGTTTGAAATACTGTCTTCACTGATATGCTTCTGCGCCTGAATGATTTTGTAAATGCATGCAAGCCGCTCTCCCGCAAGCTGGTTGCCATGCACATCGGCGCTGTAAAAGATAAAATCCTTGGCAGGATAGTAAATACTGCTCTTATCAAAAAAGAGACAATCCTCACGAAGCTGTCTTGCCTTGACCTCATCGCTAGTAATCACGACCCGGATTGGATACTGCTCCCCGAGTGCTTCCAGCAGATGTGCTTTCTGCGTGTCAATGCAGCCGCTGACCATTACCGCATGCCCCAGCCGGCTAAAAGACTTTTTAAATTCTTCTATCCCTGCCATCCCCTGCACAGGCTCAAAAAATGTTTTCATACTTCCTCTATTCTACAATTTTTATTTCATCCATTAAATTTATTCATCGCACCGGTAATACCCTCTGTCATGATACAGGCAACCGCTTCGCAGGCTCTCTGATTGGCATCCCGCAGTGTATCGTATAAATCTGCCGGGAATTTTCCGAGTACCCAGTCTGCAAGGTCCCAGCCCTTCGGTTTGTCACCGACACCGAACTTAACACGCTTGAACCGGTCACTGCCAAGCTGCGCGATAATACTTTTAATACCGTTGTGTCCGCCTGCGCTTCCCTTTGCCCGCAGACGCAGTTTGCCCGGTTCTAAGCTGATGTCGTCAAAAATAACGATTAAATCATCGATATCCGCCTTATAATAATCCATGACTTCACGGATACATTCCCCGGACAGATTCATATACGTCATCGGCTTTACAAGAATGACCTTCTCTCCCTCAATCATACCCTTGCCAATCATCCCTTTGTGTTTTTGCGTGTCTACGCTGATATTATATTGATCTGCCAGCGCATCTATCACAGAAAATCCTGCATTGTGTCTTGTTCCCATATACTGTGTGCCGGGATTTCCCAGCCCTGCTATAATATACATACTTTCCTCTTTTCTGAGCGACTTTGTCGCGAAGATGCGATGAGAAATTCGCGCAGGCGATTTCTCATCTGCAATTATGGCTATTTGTTTTCGCTCTGAAACAAATAGCCGTGTGAAAAATATGCTATCAAGCATATTTTTCACACTAATCTCCATTTCCGCAGGCATTTTAATGCCGGAGGAACCGCGAGCCAAATGTCAGATTTGGCTCTGCGATAAAAGCTATTTTGTGACGCCTGCGGCACAAAATGCTGTGTGAAAAATCAGCACATCAGTGTGATTTTTCACACTTATCTCCATTTCTGAGCAACTTGTTGCAAAGTGGCGATGAGAAATTCGCATAGGCGATTTCTTATCTGTCATTATAGATGTTTGCTTTCGCTCAGAAGCAAACATCTGTGCAAAAAAGCGCGAAGTCCATTTTTCATGACTTCACGCTTATCTGTTCTGTATGCTTTCACTGCGTGTCTACGCATTTTTAAATTCTAGCATATTCTGATATCAGTGTCAAAAATTACTTTTTCAGCTTAAACTGCTGTACAAGTTCGTTCAGTGAAATGGATTCTGCTGAAAGCTCTTCACTTGTTGCAGAAGATTCTTCCGCAATAGCGGCATTGCTCTGTACAACCTCTGAAATCTGGTTAACACCGGCTTCAGCCTGCTTCATCTGTTCTGTCTGTGTTTCTGAAAGCTCCTCTAACTCTTTAGACTTTTCTGCGACTTCATTAATACCCTGAACCAGTTCAATAATCGTCTTAGAAGTCTTCTCTACGGCACGGTTACCGTTTTCAATTTCCTGAATAGAATTCATAATGAGTTCTCTTGTATTCACTGCAGACTGGGCGCTTTCGTCAGCAAGCTTGCCAATCTGTGTTGCAACAACAGCGAATCCGCGTCCGGCTTCTCCGGCTCTTGCGGCTTCAATAGAAGCATTTAATGCAAGCAGATTGGTCTGTTCAGCAATTTCTTCGATTTCACCGATAATACTTTCAATCTTCTGAGACATTTCACTCATACGCTGCATAGCTTCTGTAACCGCCTGCATCTCCTGCTGGCTTCTGTCCGCTTCTTTTGCATATTTCACAGATAAATCATACGAAACGCTTGCACTGTCATGTGTATGTTCTACACCTTCTGTAATACTTGCAAAAGATGCAAGTAATTCTTCAACTGCACCGGCCTGGTCTGTAGAACCTTCTGCAAGACTCTGTGACCCCTCTGCAAGGTTGCCTGCACCGATAGATACCTGAGCGGCAGCTTCTTCAATGTGGCGCATTGTATCATTCATATCTTCGTTCATCTGATGGATTGCATCATTCATGGCTGCAAAATCACCCAGATACTTTTCAGGAATTGCAGACGAGCCTGTATAATCATTCTTTGCCATCAGTTCCATACGGTAATTAACATCCTCAATAACTGCTGACAGATTCTCTGCCATATCCTTTGCAACAGTAACCATATCAGATACTTCATCTTCTGATTCCATTACCGGAAATTCACTTGTCAAATCACCCTGTGCAAAGGTCTTGAAACGTTCTGCCAGTGCATCGAGCGGATTTACAATATTTAACGCAAGCGCATCGCCCAGCTTCCTTGCGATTAAAATTGCTACAATAATAATAAGAACAACTACCGCCAGTAAGACATATGTTAATACCTTTAAATTAATTTCCAATTTGTTACCTTCGCTGGTATTCGCGTCCAGCAGCTGTACCATATTCTCATAAATTGCTTCGTACTTCGGTACCACTTCATCTTTTGCCAGTCGCTGTGCCTGATTTCTCTGATCGATATTCGTTACATCTTTACCCATCTGTATTACCTTATCAGCTGATGTAAAATAATCTTCCATACCGCTCATAATCTGATCATACAATTTACGTTCTTCAGCGGAAGCAACTGTTTCTTCTACTATAACTGCATAATCCTTACATGCCTGCTTCTTTGTTTCATACGCTTCGTAGGTTTCCTGTACCAGTGTCTTATCCTGATAACCGATTGCCGCCCGCAGGTTACTTCTAGTGTCTGCAAATGTAATCATCATCTTACCGATATCACCCTGTGAAAAACCATAATTGGTTAATGCGTGATTGTACTGGACACCCATTACTAACATGGCAGTTCCTCCAAGAATACCAGAAAAACTTACCAATATTGCAACTATTAAAATTGCAGATGAAATACGCTGCCGCAGTCTTTTCCCATTCAATTTTTTGACCATTGCCTGAATCATATGTTGTTCCTCCTTACTGCTGTTTTCTCGTGTCGTCTATGTCACTTTTTTCATATCTACCTATTTTCATTATACCATTGTATCCAACCTGTTTCAATAAAATATTACATGGTTTTTTGTTAAGGTTTTTTGTTAAATAGAAAAACCGGCAGAGATGCTGCAATGCGCTGCATCTCTGCCGGTCTTTTTATAAATTCAATCTTAGTTTGTCAGATTTATGCTTTTACAGCATATCCATTGGTTACGGTATAATCCTGTCCGCCAAAGCTAATTGTACCTGAATAATCAAAAGCGATTGTTCCGTCTTTAAAGTACCAGTCGCCGTATTCATTACTGCCGACACCCGTAAATGTTAAATCAAGCAGACCATTGTTAAAATACCACCAGCCGTATTCATTTAATGCCATTCCGGTATAGCTTAAATCCAGAACACCATTGTTAAAGTACCACCAGCCATAGTCATTTAATGCCATTCCGGTATAGGTATTACTGATATAACCATCTGTAACATATACCCATGTATCGCCATTTAATATCATACCTGTAAAGCCTGCATTTAAAATACCGTCTGTAAACAGCCATGTACCATATTCATTTGTGGCAAATCCGTTATAGCCAAAATCAATCTGTCCATTGCTGAAATACCACCAGCCATATTCATTCACTGCCATTCCGGTATAGGTAAAGTCAACCTTACCATCCTTGAAATACCACCAGCCATAGTCATTTAATGCCATTCCGGTGTAATCTGTCAGTACCTGTCCGTTCTGAACATAAAGCCACTCGTTCTCCGGAATAATCATTCCTGTAAAGCCGAAGTTTAACTGTCCGTCTGTGTAGAACCATGTTCCGTATTCATTGCTTGCAAGTCCATAGAAGGTCAGGTCAAGCTGTCCGTTGTTGAAATACCACCAGCCGTATTCATTGCATGCCATACCGGTATAAGTGAAGTCTACATCACCATTCTTGATATACCACCAGCCGTATTCGTTTAATGCCATGCCGCAGTAATCCGTTGCAATTTTATCATTTGCATAGTAATGCCAGTTGCCGTCTGCATCCTGACGCATTTCATATACAACCTTTTCTTCTTCAACAACCGTTGTCTTTGCCGGTTTTACGGATTTTGCTGCATCACTTGTTACATCTAATACCGCACCTGTGTTCTTAGAAGTATCCTTTAAGAGAAGCAGGTTGTGCATATTGATTGTACCGTCTTCATTTCTTGTCGGTTTTACAGACGTATCTACACTTTCAAACCAGTCTTCTGTAGCCTGTTCACCCTTATTATTATAAGAAGCGGAACCGTCATAAATGTAGTTGTTTTCACTGTGAAGTGCAAATGGGATTAAATCCTCCAGCTTTGTATTCTTGCTGTTGTTTAATGAAATTAATCCTGTTACTTCCCAAGCCTTGATGTTAGAATCCTTTGTATTTAAACCTACATTGTATGCACTGTTATCCAGTGAGTTGTTGTAAGAAATACAGTTAATAATCTTACAGTCAGGGCAGCTGTTTGAAGTAATACCCTTTGCATGGTTGTCAAATGAAATACTGTTCTTTAATACATGAGCACCCTTCATCTGACCACCGCCAAGCTTGAAGCCGTTACCTTCGCCGTATTCATAGCCTTTAGCTGTTACATCATCTGTTGTCAGCCAGCCGTTGTTATAAGTTACACAGTTTTCAATTGTTACAGCACCGATTTCACCGGATACGGATTTTGCATATAAATCCCATCCATCATCGATGTTGTTATGGCTGATACAGCCATAGAACTTATTGTCTTCACCACAAGTCAGCTTTGCTGCAAAACCATCGGCATCATTACGTCCTTTATCACAGTTATCAAATGATTCACAGTTCTTAATGAGGTTGCCTGTAGGCCATAACTTGCCCTTTCTTCCGGCATCATTATCTGCACCGCCTTCACGGCTGATCTGGATACCTGAATTTGCTGCGTGGTTTACTGTACACATTTCAATTGTATTGTAGTTACCGCAAATCTGGATACCTACACCCGCTGAATCTTTTACATACAGACCATATACATGCCAGTATGAACCTGTGAGCCTTACTTCACCTGTAAATACTACACCGTCTGTTCCGTCTGTAGAAAGTGATTCTGCTACAAGGTTGATATTCTTATCTGCTGTACCGCTGACACTTCTTTCAACCTTTGCACCGCTGTAAGTACCATTCTTTAAGAAGATGGTCTGACCCGGCTGTGCATACTTTAATGCATTAGACAGGCTCATCGGGCTTTCTTCTGTTCCCTTACCTTCTGCATCAGCATCTGCGGATACAATGATTGTCTGACCTTCCTGTCCGTATGACTGATGATCAACAACTGTTTCCTTAATAACTGCTACTGTGCTTGCAATGTTATCTGCTGCTGTTGGCTTTAATGTTGACTTTACAGTATTCTTTCCGTTGTTTAACGGAACATTTACTCTTACAACTTCATTTGCAGCAACTGCCTGATCTACAACTACATCTGTATCACCGTTTGATACTGTCAATGTACCTGCACAATTTGGTACATAGATGTATTCATAATTTGAAGAACCACTTGTACTTGTTGAGTATACTCTTCCGTCCGGTGTAATCTTTGTATCACCGTTGTCATTTGATGTAATACCCTTGCTTTCAGACTTTGAAAATTCAACATCAGATACCTTTACAGATACCTTTCTGGATACTGCAATACCAACTACAACTGTTCCATCTTCCTGTACAGATGTAAAGGAATTATCAGAAAGCTTCTGCTCTGAACCGTTGCAGGCTGCTGTATAACCTTCGTCTGTCTTTTCTAATGTAAATGTATATTTGTTGCCTACTTCAAATTTAACTGTCTGGTCTGTAAACCTAGCATTTGTTACACTTCTTTCCACACCGTCATTGCTTGATGTATCAGCTGATGTATAACCTGTAACCGTTCTCATAAACGGATTACTCTGCTTTGAGCTAAACATCATAGAAGATGCATAGTTGAAATACTTATGTACATAATCCGGATTGCCCCATACATTTAATCCAAGTGCATCGGCTGCAACAATACCAAAACCGGTCTGATTATCCGGTGTGAGAGAAGTATCCGTAATCTCAAATGTTGCACTCAGCTTAAAGTTTTCTTTGTTCGGATCAATCTTTGTATAGTAATATGTAAATCCGTCTTCATCATCAGAAATCTTACCGCTTGCCTGTCCCTTAACTTCCAGTGTTCCGGCTGTTCCTGCAATTGCCGGTGATTCCTGATTATTACTCTTTGCTGCGCTATTGTCAGATACGGAAAGCTTTACATTATCCGTCTGACCGTCAGCCGTTGTAAATGTAACATCGCCTGCCTGTGCAGAACCTACGATTGCCGTATACCATGGCTGTTCTTCTGCTGTTGTTACTTCAAAATCTTTTTCTGTATAAACAGATTCAAAACCGTCTGACTTTCTGAGTGCCTTAATCTGGATATCATAAGACTTGCCTGCTGTCAGTCCTGTCAGTGTATAATTGCCCGTTTCTGCAGATAATGCTGATTCTACAACCGTGTAATCTGCTGTGCTTCCGGATTCCTTATAAGCTACAGAATAAGAATCTGCATCTTCAATATTAATCCAGTCTAAGTAAACATCGCCGTTACCCTTGTTCTGTGCCCATGTGATAACCGGCTTCTTCACTGCCAGTACATAATCCTTGTATGTATAAACTTCACTTGCCTTATCAGCTTCGCCATATCTTTGTGCAACCACTACGAATGTGTAAGTACCTGAACGGTATGGTGCAAATGTAGCTGTTGATGCCTGCTTTGTAAATGTCTGTGTAGATACTTCCAGACCATCCTGTAACATTGTAACCTTTACATCATCAGCACCCTTGTATGCATCAATGACTGCTGAGAAGTCTACAACGAAATCTCCGGCTTCATCTGTTGTTACACTGTTAATCACCGGTGCTGCAACATCTGCCCATGCAGTCTGCTTCTTTTCACCGACTGCTAAGGATACCTGGAAGATGTTTGCTGTTGAACCTGACATATATGCATAGTAGGTCTTGCCTTCTTCCACATCAATTGTAATGGTATCATATGTACTTGCTGAACCTGATGTCTTTGTGTCTTTTACAACACCGTCTGAATCTACAACATAGAAGCTCTTATTAGACTTCTGTGTCTTTTCCATAATTGTCAGCTTACCGCTGTCGGTCGCTGTATACTGTAAGTAGCATCCTGCTGTCGGAACTGCGCCATTATTTGGTGTCGGCTTTACACCTCCTGCCTTTACATAATCTCCTGTTCCAAATGCTTCTGCTCCGGCTGTATCTGTTCCGGTTGTCCAGCCGTCACCCTTTAAGGATAAGCCATTATCCTCTGTTGTTGCTGTTGCCAGTAAGCCTGCTGCATCCCATGTCTTAATGTTGGTTACGCTGCCTACAGTTGCTGCTGTTTCCTCCTGTACTGCTGCTCCGGCATCTGCACTTACTTCTTCTGCCAATACATTGTAAGGTATTAACACACCATACGGTACAGAACTGCTAGCCATCAGTACTGCTGATAAAAGCGCTGCTGCCTTTGTCACCTTTCTTCTCATAATCATCCTCCTGATTTGTTTTTAGTGTTTTTATAAAAGCATTCCTGAAACCTCGTATTTTTAGCACATTTTTAAAAAATCACGAACTTTTTAAAAAACTTTTATAAGTTTTCACCAATTGTTTTTATTATATTATTTTTAAATCAGATAGTCAACCATGATTGCAGTTATTTTTGCTACTCAACTACTGATATTTGTCACATTTTTTGTGCATTTTACATATTTTTCACTCTTATATCAATTTATATGCAAATTCTTACATATATCTTTCCCAAAACCGTCCACCGGCAATGCAAAAAGGCTGCCACGAAATTTTTGAATTTCCATGGCAGCCCCGCGGGCTATCAAATTTGAGTAATTATCTTTTTTATCTGCGAATCAGCTTTCTTTTTTTAAGAAATTCATAAGCACCTGCTCCTGCCGCTGCAACTGCTGCTGCAAGGAATCCAAATCCATTGGCTGTATCTCCTGTCTGTACGCCTGTATCCGCAGACTGCTGTGCATTTTCTGATTCCTCTGGCGCAGCCGCAGCACCGGTATTTTCACCCTGCTGTGTTCCTGAGCCTGCATCATCCTTCTTTACATCGTCTGTTTTTGTATCATCTTTCTTTGTGTCATCCGGCTTGGTAATATCATCTTTTTGTACCGTTTTATTTTCATAGTATACTGCAAACGGACTGAAGCTGTCTGCCTCAAAACGGATACCTTCACTTGTAAGCTGTGTTTCCAGCTTTTCAATGACACCGGTCTTTTCATTCAGATGATATACAATTACATTCACTTTGCTGTAATCAATTCCTTCTTTATAAGCAAATGTAATCTGGATTTTACCGCTTTCAAGCATAACTGCCTGACCGTTCTCATCCTGTAATTCAATGTCATAATAATCTACTGTACTTCCGTCAGCAATTAATATTCCGCCGGCTGTAAAGCCTTTCATAATTGAGTCAATTACGCTGTTTCCGGCTTTTTCAATGACAACACTGACTTCTCCCGGATTTACGGTTTCACCGGCTGCATTTTTAATTACGGCATTTTCATCAACCGCTACATTCTTAACAACCTCTGCCTTATCAACAACCGTTATATCTGTTTTCGGTTTTTCCTGCTGTGTTCCATACAATGTAGCAGTTCTTGCACTGTAATCATAGTCCCCCATGACTGTGTCCGTCTTAAATTTTGCTGCCTGTGCACTTGTCAGGTATGGACGCTTATTATTTACTGTATATCCCGGACCGTAAGAACCGTATTCTGCAAATCTTGCATTTTCAGCTAAGTTACCGCTCATGTCACCATAAGATGTTTCCAGTGATATCGCCCTGCCTAAGTAGCAGTTCATAAATGTTGTCGAATCATCTGCCCCCCACGGACGTGCCATTCTGTATGCACCGTCTGCTACGCCTTCTTCTGCAAGGAAGCGGCAGTTGTTAAATACGTATCCGTAAGGTGTGGAAGCATATGTTCTTCCGGCTGTATAGCATCCGTCTGATTTGTATTCTGTATATCTTGCAACAATATCACAGTCTTCAAATACGGAAGTACCTGCACCATAGATAAAGTCAACATTACCTGTAATATAACATTTATTGAAATACTGTCTTGTCACAGCATAATTGCCGTTTTCATCTTTCGTTCTTGTATCGGTCAGCAGGGTATCCTGATAGCCGATTAATCTTACATTAATACATGCTGTCTGGTCAGCCACAATACACAGGGCATCTGCCTGCTGGTCCGAACCGTTTGTATAGTCATAAGAATTTTCAACCGTCAGATTTTCTGCCGTGAAGCCTGTCGCTGCCGTATCTACATACATTGCATTACGGTTCCACATACTGTCTGCATTTCCGTTGGCAACACATACAGAATAGAATAAATGGGTCTTTTCACTGTCCTGTCCGAGAAGACTTACATATGGTGATTTTACTTCAACCCGTTCATTATATTCACCATTTTTAATGTAAATCACTTTGGC
>ERZ1673736.3287-NODE-3287-length-15608-cov-16.803768_pt1 | contig 15608 bp, 22 predicted proteins | sample MGYA00580212_ERZ1673736 | MGnify/ENA primary metagenome ERZ1673736 (study PRJEB41218, sample SAMN15661752) | gut metagenome | host: Homo sapiens | place: Canada: London | collected 2015-08-20/2019-03-30 | study: EMG produced TPA metagenomics assembly of...
AGTAATATAACGACTACAGAGCCAACCATAATAACTTACTCTCATATACACACATAATCTAATACCACCATCTAGTCACTAAGTTAATCACTACACCAACAGCGCATAATATTAACATCATAATACATGCTTTAAGTGTCTCTTTGTAAACTTTCATAATACTACCGCCAGAAATACGCCTAATGCAAGGCCTACAATAGCTGCAATAAACAATATTATACCGAAAATTGCACGAAAGTATACAAAATCTGTAACCATCATTTCAAAATCTTTGCGTTTCATCCTTCATACCTCAATATTCCATTCCAAGGATACGAATAATATGCGTTGGTGCAAATCTCTTTACCTGATTGATCTCCAGGTCTGCCGCCTCTAACCGTTCCTTTTTCGTTTATATGTGCTCCAACATTCATTTCATTACCAATATATATTTCAGTGTGGTTTGCTGTATTCAGGAGTATATCACCTCTTACGCATTCGCTAGCTGAATTTCCTTTTCCAGCCAACCACTTGAATCCGATAGCTGTAAAGTCTCTAATCATCGAATGCGTGTTTCCTGTGTGCACAGGTAGGTCGAAACTACCACCAACGCGGAAAGCTTCATACACAAGCGAAGAACAGTCGTAGTCAGGTCCCCAACGGTAGTCCCAATCATATCCATGAGATGCATCCTCTGCAACAGCAATAGCCCACTTGATTGCCCCCTCTACTCCGATTCCACCCGGTGCAACGCTTCCTGCGCCAGCGTTAAGATTCACGGCTGATATCTTTTCGAACATCGTGCATTTAGCCCACGAATACCGCAACCGGTTCAACACGTACACGTTCTGTTCCCATGTTCCCTCAGGCTTGAAACGATAGAATAAGAAATCGTTGAAATACACGTACCCGTCATCACCGATTGTCCCTATATAGGCGTTTTCTATTCCAGTTGTTTTTATTGCCGTTATAATAACAGGTTCTGCCATGACATTCCTACTTAATCTTGCAAAGCGCTTCTAGGTATTTCTTAGCTGCATGAATATTATCTATCCATCCTGTTCTTGGAGATGTTCCGTAATTTCCGTATTTGAGAACCAATACAGACCAAAACACCCTTATTAAATGATCACAGTCAAATTGCAAGAAATGTCCTGGTATAGGAGCATTTGCACGATTTTCCTTTTCACATTTAGCTAGATATTTATGAATACGCTTCAATTCTTTTGCATATCCATTATACCATGCTATGCAATACAGCGCTTTGTCGGTTTCATTAAGCTTCATCTCAGCCCCATTCTCACGATATCCCTGAACCAACTGTAAAGCTTCTGGCTTTCATAGAACAAGCACCCAGAATCGTAAGCTTTCTTTAGTTCCTTCAAATGGTAGTTGTTCTTGAACCCTCTTAGAAGGAACGTGTTAGGTTCCTGCGTTTCCGTGGTTACAGCATACACCGTTCTGCACTGTTTGTCAACGCTTTCGCTTATGTAGAACTTGCCGTTACGGTAGTCTCTCCACACACCTATTAGGTTATCGTAGTAGATCAACGTGAACTGGTATTCAGCGTCCTTTGTTTTCTTCTCTATGAACGTTCGATTGTCTCTCAGGAACCTGTTCTCAACTGCGTAAGCTGCGTATTCGGTTCCTGCGATAGCCTGATAGAACCTTGTTTTCTTCTTTGCCTCTATCAGGTCTGGGGGTGCGCACATCTGAACAAGAAACTCGCCCTTCTTGATTATGTCGCTTCCATATGGCAAGTCAAGGTTGAGGAAGTCGAAATAAGGATTGGACGAGGATATGGCATTTCCTAAAAACCACACCGTCACGTCGTAGTCTCTCGAACCAGGCCTTGCCACGGTTTCGTAGAACTCGAAGAACGCCGTTACCTCGTCTGGCAAGTACCTTTGCTGCGAAGTCGTGTCGTCTATTACGTACTCGTCAAAGATGATGTCCGTAACGTAGTCCAGCGCATCCGACTTCAGTTTGCGGGCCGTTGACAGGGCTGCCGCATAGCCGCAAACCTCCTTGTCGATGTGCAGCAAGTTTGCCTCGCACCATAGCGCATGCCCTTCGTACTCGGTCTGCACATGGTTGAAAAGGCGGCCGGACTTCTGCGTTGTCAACGTCTTCAGTTCTTCCTCGCTTCTACGCAGGTAGATGAACCGCCCCTTGCCCTTCATGTAGCGGTCGATGTCGTCTTTCAGCTTGCCATAGGTCTTGCCGCACCCACGTATGCCGTTCACGAAGTTGAAAAGGCAGTTATGGCTTCTCGTCCTGTCGAAGTCGATGTACTTTTGCACTTTTCGTCTCCTTATGAAGCGAGCGCCCCATCATGACATGCAAGCGGGGCGCTCAAAACAGGTTTCGCTACCGATAGGGAAGGTACAGAGCGGGCCTTTCTCCGTTCGACCTGTGCATCTTTTCAGGACGTGCCCCACAGAATCGAGAAACCAGCTTACCTAACGGCGCAATGACATTATACATCAAAACGTGTTCGAGTTCAACCTTCTTTGCATTTCCCTCACGCACGCTGACGGGCGAGACAGCACGCCGTCCTGCTCGGTGCCGAGGTAACGCTGCAAGGCGCGGCACGTGTTCGGCCCGAAGTAGCGGTCTGCCTCCACGCCCACCTTGGACTGGAGCGCGGCGATCACGTCGGAGCCGCCCCGGCCCACCTGCCAGGCGGTGGAGGGCACTCCGCCGATTGCCGACATGTCGCGGCTGTCCTGGTTGGACACCACGCCGTCCTGGTCGGTGCCGAGAGCAGCCTGCAAGGCCCTCACCGTGGCAGGCCCCCACCATCCGTCCACGTCGAGGGGCGCGTGCACGGGGGCGGCAGAGGACGGGCCGTCCCAGTACGGGGACACCACGCCCGCAACGACCGAGTAGTCCCGCGTGCGCCGCCACACGCCGTTGCCGTTGGACTGTTTGCCGCCCGCGCTGCCCGAGGTGTTGCCTTCGATGGTCTGCAGGTACGAGCCGCAGTTCTTCTCCACGATCCCCACATGGTCGGTGGCCGCGCTGGAAAAGTTCCAATCGAAAACAACGATGTCTCCCGGGCCTGCATGCCCCGCGTCGGTCACGCGCCCGACCTTGCGTGCGGCTGCCAGGGTAGAGTCCGTGTTGTACGACGGCGCGCCCGGGAAGTCCACTCCGGCCTGCGCGAACACCCAGGACACGAAGATCATGCACCACCACACCTCGGTGGACGGGCCTGCAAGCCAGGATTCGCCCGTCACGTCGGCCATCCATCGTCCGTACTTGCTTCCCGGCTGCGGGTCGTCCGGAGCATAGTACCCTATCTCTCCGGCAGCGATGCGCAGCACGTCGTTAGGCGTCCCCATGGTCGATCACCTCCACTTCCGCAACGTCTTCGAAAGAAACCGAGTTTTCCGGGTTTGGCAGGTCGTTCGGTCTTTCCATGCCTCAATCCTCCTTTTCCGAATCGAAGAACTTCAAAAGCCTGCTGCCAGCAAGCGCTGGACTTATCTTCGCCACGTTCTCCATGATGCTTGCCAATTCCATCAGTATGATTATGACACATATGGGAAGCAATATGGGGGCGTCGAATCCCAGAGCGGGCACGTTCTTCATGGTGAACTCAACCAGCCACGCAACGAACATCACGATAAGAAGCGCGCTCTTGTTGAAAATGCCATTCCGCATCTTGGTTGAATTCAGGTTCTGGTTCCTCAACGCTCCGACGAAGCCCGACACGACGTCCAGCAACATGAAGACGCACGCCATTCCCATTGCCCATAACTGCGGTTCTTCCACGAATTCCATTCTATCCCTCCAAATACCAGTTGTCCGATATGCTGAACATGTGCCCGTTGGTGTAGTGCAGAACTCCCGGCTCTCCGGATATCGTCCCGTCAGGCATCACCGTCACTACGGCGAACGTCGAACCCGGCGTGTCGGGAACCTTTATGGCCGACTTCTTCACGTTCGGCATGCCTGCAACCTCCATGCTTCCGGACACCGCCGTCGCAGAAACCAGGAAGTCCCCTTCCTCCGTTTGCAGGCCGGCTCCTGAAAGCACTTCCCCTTCCGCCGTCTGCAGGCCGGCGCCTGAAAGCACTTCCACTTTCGTCTGCGTCATCGTCGCCGACGAAAGGGCGGACGCTCCAACCAGTCCGTCGTACTGTCCGACAGTCAGCCCGGCTCCCGTCATGGTAGACGGGCTGGAAACTAGGTTCGGTACAGACTTGGTGGTCAGTTTCACTCCTGCGACAGCATTAGCCGTTTCCGTGGACAGCGTGGCCTGCGTCAACGCCTTGGACGTTTCCGTGGCCAGCGTGGCCTCCGTCAACGCCTTGGAAGTCCCCGTTGCGATTCCCGTGACGACCTCCACCGCCTTGCTTTCCGCCGTCACGTCCACCACGACCTCGTAGGACGCACCGGGCACGTCGCCCGTCGGCTCGATCGGGCACATGAAGCGGACGGGGTTCTTCGGCCTGCATTCCTCTGGAAGAACCCACATCCTGCCATCTGCTCCCGCCGTGCAGTCCCCGAGGAACTGCACGGTGTTCATGGAAGTGAGCATGAAGACGTTCGAGGTGGAAGACGACCCTGCCAGCTGCGCCACGTGGCTTCCGTTGAAAAGCGTGAAGAAATTGGGGTTTCCTCTGTCTGGAACTTCCGCCATGGCCATTACACGCTTCTAACAGCCTCGAGAAACTTCGCTTCCGGTGCGTTCATCAATGAAGTCAGTTCATCCACCCCCATGTCTCCGAAGTCCTTAAAATAGATAGGAATGGCAAGTATGTCTATATTGACATATTCATCAGTCCACGGTGTGGACATGGCAGAGAAGCTACACGAACCATCGGGTTCCAGCCACATGTCAGCAATGTTTATGCGGTCTATGTCGTTCTGCCCAACACGCGTGCATGACGTGATGCCTATGAACGTCACCTTCACGGTCGAAGACGGTTTCTTGAACGGTATGCTGCCCGCTTTCAACGTCACGCGCTGCCCGCTTGCGCCGGTCTGCGTGGTCACCTGTATGCGCCCGTATACCTTGCCGTATGTCCCGTCCTGATTGAGGGCGTAATTGATCACTGCATTCTGAATAGTCAACCCACTGGATGGCGTCATCAGCGTCTGTGTTACCTGCCCGAACTTCACCAGTTCGAACCGGTTTTCCAACGAATTTGCCTTTGAAAGCGCCTGAGTTGCGTCTATCTGGGCGTTCGATGCTGCGGATGCCGCGGCTGCTGCATCTCGCGTGGCGCTTTCAGCTACGGAACTCGCCGTGTTGGCCGTAACAGTTGCTTTCTCCGCCATTTTCTGGACGGCAGCGATCTGTCCCGTCTGTTCCGTTATTTTGTTGTTGTTGGACGCAACGCCCGTGTCGATCTTGGACATTGCGCCGTTGAAGTCCCCAAGCCATGTTGGCTTGTCCGTCGCATCGAATAGCGGCAGCTGCAAGAACGACGTTGTGTTGGTAGCGCTCATGTCGACACTCTCCTTAGTTTCCATCCTGCACAGGCAGGTCGCTGTTGCCGTTCAGAAGAACGGCGTTGTACAGATCGTCGGTGTATGCCGTAGCATCGTAGCCGTCCAACTCCTGGGCGGTCTTCTCGAACGAATCCATCTTTCCCACGTTGTAGGCATAGTATCTCAAGAAGTCGTATTGCCTGTCCAGTTCTTCCTGCAGCGGGCATATGCCCCCACCTGTCTGCGACCAAACCAAGACCTTTCCCACGGTCGCATTCACTATCAGCGATTCGAGGTACTGTTCCAGGATATCGTTCTGGTCGTCCGAATAGTCCTTGGCTCCCTGCACTTCCTTGTCAACGTACACGTACAACGCGGACAGTTCCTTTTCTATGTCCTCTATGACCTGCTGAATCTGCTCGATGGTGGCGCTGTCGCCAACCACGTCTATGAGTTCGTTCAGCTTGTCGACGACCTTCGCCAGGACTTCGTAGTACGATAGTTCGTCGGTGTACACCGCAGGAAGCACCCTTTGCGTGAAGAACCTCAAAGGCGGTATCCTTACGTTCGTCGCCATGTTCCCTCCTTTCACCATATGGTCATGAAGCATTGGGCCAATTCACGGTCATGCACTATGTCGTTGTCAATGTTTAGGAACGTTTCGCGGTACAGCTTCAGAAGTTCCGACTGCGGCCGGGAATATCCCGTCTCGTCCCTCTGAACCATGTTGTCGTAGCTTCCCGTGCTTTCGTTCGACGCCTTGCCGTTGGCCCTTTCCGTGTCGAACGTCGCGTTCGTGGCGTATTCCAGGCTCTTCACCTGGTCAGGTATCATCTGGCTTGATGGCGTGTCCTGGTAGACGTTCTGCGTGTCGGTTGACGATTCCGTGGTTCCAGAACCCATGTTCTCGGCCGTTCCCCATGCATGTTCCGTGTGGGACAGGTTGCGGTCGCCCAAAGGCTCCATTCCAAGCGCAAGCAATTCGGATTCGTACAGCTGATTGTAATACGGCATGATCAGATGCATGGCGTCTCTCACGAACATGCGCCATCTCGCAACCGTCTCGGCAGCTATCTCGCGCGTGTAGTAGTGCCGTATGATCTTGTCGTTCAGAATCTTTCTGTGGGCTTCTTCGAATATCGGATAGTCTGCAAGTCCCACTTCCGAATACACGCGCTCCCACATGGATTCCTCGTGCGGAGCGCCGATATCGTCGAGGGCCTGTTCCACCACCCACCTTAGCTGTGTCGTGTACCTGCTCATCTTCCACCCTTCAATGCCGCCTTGAGAGCCTGCCAGAGATTGCCTCCACCATACCCTGTGTTCCCTCCCTTGTCAACCGTTCCGCTCTCCATTCCTCCGACGGGCAGAGTACCCTCCTTGTCAGTCCTGATGTACATTCCGCTTCGGAAGTCAACGTCGATGTCCAGCCCGAACATCTCGTTCACCTCCTTGCAGAACTGTTTCCTGCTGTTCAGGCGCGTGAACCTCTGGGCCTCCACATCTCCCATGTTGCCCATCACCTCGGGGGACACCATGCGTTCCTTCTTGTCCGTGTTGGTGTTCTCTATTCCCAGGTACGTCAGCGCCTCGTTCCAGATCTGGTGCTTGACCACCTGTATCTTGTCGGCCACGTAGGGCGAAACCGTGTCCAGAACATCCACGCCGGTCAAGTCCAAGTCCTTGTCTGCCCAGCACACGGGCATGAACCCGTCCACCTGCGCGAAAAGGTTCTGCAGGGACAGGCGTTGCTTCTCGCTGCACTTCACGATGCGAGGCGTCTTCTGCTGGGCTATGTTGGTGTACACGCTGCGTTCGCACTGCCACAGCATCTTGGCATACAGGTCGAGTTGAAGGAACGTGGGGGTGCCTATGTTGTCGTTGAAGCAGATCACCGAATTGGTTATGTCGAACTTCATCGTGGCATGGCTGGGGTCTACCGTGTACGCCCAACGCTCCTTGGGAATGTTGTAGATGTCGAAGGGGCCAGCCATGACCATTCTCAGCATGGCATAGCCATCTGGCGAGCGCTGTTCGGGGTCTTCCTTGATGGCCTCGTCGTACACGAACAGGCACATGCCGTTCGCCAAAAGCCACCTCTCCACCATCCTCTCGTTTACGCCCTTCGGGAGGTTCTTCCACTCGAACACGGAAACGGCCAGGTCGTACAGACGCCACATGTAGGACAAATACGTCTCGTCGTTGAGCCAGTCGTTCTCACGCTGGACGGCGTTTCCAGCGACTCTCTTCGGCACCCTTCCGTCGGGAAACCTGAATCCCTCGTACATTCCAGGGGTCAGCATCATGCGTCCTCCATCATACTATCGAATTGTCCAGCGCGTAGTTTCCCACGTCGTTCACATGCCAGAAGGTAAGGCCACGATCGAACAGGCGGTTTATCTGAGCCAGCGTTCCGGCTGGAACCTTGCCTACCACGGAAGACCCGTTCGTTTTGACGTAGTTCCAAGACCTGCGGCCCACAACGTTGGGAACCTTTATTTCCGAAACCAGATAACCATACATGCTGTAGTAGTCGTCCATCTGCTTCGCCATTTCACGACGGCACGTGTACTTCCTGAACCCCACCGTGTAACTTCCCAGGTTCACCAGCGAAGTAGTGGAGTTCATCCCTCCCCTGGACGTGTTTGGCGTGCGGGTGGCTTTTGAAAGGGATGCAAAGGCGTTCACCTGATCTTGTACGGTGTCAACTGCATCGTTCGCCATTCCAAGCAAATCCAGTCTGGTTGCCGAGCCTACAAGCCTCTGCGCACCATTCATGGCATTGTTCATGAAGGGCAAGTCGGTCTGCGAGTTGAACTTCAAACCGAACAGGTCTACCTGTGATTGTCCGTACATGTTCGCCCATGCCTGGTACACCCACATGCATGTAGGAAACGCCTCCATGTAAACAGCATGTTCCACAGACCTTCCAGCATTTCCGTTGTAGTTCTTGGGAATGTACGCCAACGTCGATGACATAGAGCATCCTCCGGTCTTGTCGAACGATGCAATTCCCTTGGTTCCGAAGAACTCCAAACGGAACTTCTGGTTCCCTCCGTTGAAATTGGTCACCTCGAAATACTGATTGGGGTAACAAAGGGTTTTGTTGTTCTTCGGCACGTAACCGTCAAGCGAGCCCATCCCCACGTTCAGGCTGTAGTCCTCCGTAGGAGTTCCTGCCGAGGCGTCCACCCAGTACCCCCACCCATTGTCCTTCTTGACTCTGTTCTGCACGCAGAAGTCAGGCACAAGGTATATCGCGCTTATAGCGTCCTGCTGGCCGTTGGAAGAAATCGCGTCGAGGTACGACTTGAGTTCAGAAATGGTGATGAACACCGACAAAGAGCAACCAGAGTATACACCCATGTACTTGTCTCCCCCGACGTTCACGTAGGTTCCATCCTTCAACGGCTCCACTGCAGAGGCCACCACGGGATAGAGAAACTGGTTCTGATTGTCGAAAGAATAGTAATCAACGATGAGTTCCCCCGGGTCTAACCCTTCGTCCTTGATATGCATCCCTATAGTGTCATCGTCCACATGCTCCCTTTCCACCATGCACGCTTTCACGGTGCAGTCCGGAAACCACGTCTGCATGATGTCAAGGGAAAGGTGCAGCCTTGACGAGTTGGGATTGACGTATTCCACGTCCGTTATGAAGGAGTAGAACCACCTGTCACCGTAGTTCTCGTTCTTGAACATGCAGTAATTGTACCCGTACAAAGTCTCGGCATTGAACGGCACCACTATGGAATCGTCGACCCGCTGGTATGTGTAGTCCTCTCTCCTTAGCGACATGGGGCAGAGGGCGGCGAAATACTGCTGTTGGGCTTCCCTGTCGGAGAAGTACCTCACATGCCTGTACGACGGGTCGAAAGGAACAGTGCCTATGTAGACGTTGGTTGACGGTTGAAACGGCATGAAGGCCTCCCGGATGCGAGGACTGAAAACAGTCCTCGCTTTCTGACTACTCGGATACGGTGATGGTCGCGGAAGCCGACTTCTTGGCGTCCGCAATGCTCGTTGCCATGACGGTCAGCTTCGTGGCCGTCTCGTCCTTGGCGACGTGAACCTTTCCGGCGTCGGAGACGTAGGAGCCGGAAGAGGCGTTTCCTGCAAGCGTCCATTGAACGCCCTTGTTGATCACGCCGGTTCCTGTCACGGTCGCCTCGATGGCCAGGTCTGCTCCCTTGGGAAGGGTCGCAGCCGTGGGCGAAACCGTGACGGCGGTGATGGACGAAGCCACGTCGGAAAACGCGACGGCCTGGTTGAACGGGCTGATGGAGAACGTCTTCCACACATGGTAGTTGTAGTTCCAGTACAGGCCCTTGCCGTTGTAGTTCTCCGTCATCTTCTCGAAGTTGTCCCAAACCTGCCAGAAGTCGCGGGAAGTGGTGATTGCCGGGACGCCTTGAAGAACCGTCACCTCGTCTTCCGTCCAGGGGGCAAACGACGGGTCGGTGACGCCGTTCTCGTCGGTGAACAGGTCTTGCAAGCGCTGCCAATCCATGTCCACGAAGGAATCCACGGCAACCACGCGCCCGATGAACTGCGCGTAATCCAGATTGTACGCCCTTGCCAGGACGTTCAAGTCCATGACGGCCTCGAACGATGCGGTGACGACGATGTACTGGTCTTCGATGTTCGTGTGCGTGGTCACGCCGGACATGGTGTACTTGTTGCTCTGGAACTCGAGCAGGCGCGCCGTCTGGCGGAACACCGTGGCCACGTCAACGGCGTTCTCCTTGGTGGCGCTGGGAATGGGCACCGACTGGACGTACCCGTTGAGAATGGCACGCGCCAGCATGTACTTCATCACCAGGTACTCGTCCGTCTGGGCCGAGGTGTACACGCTTTCCACAATTGCCGCTATCAGGTCTGAGATTCCCTGCCAGGACAGGAACGCCTGGCGAAGCTGGTCGTCGGTGATGGTGATGGGGTAGTACTTCTGGAAGTTCATCGTGTGGAACGCCGCGCGCACGTCGGGGATGGTGCGCTTGAACACGTCCTGTTCGGCCTTGGAAGGGCTGAACTGGTACGGACGGGCCAGGTTCACGAAGATCTCCTCCACCGTCTCGCCGAACTCGAGGCGTCCCTTCTTGAACGCCGACCACGGATTGGTGTACATCTTGGACGAGATGATGACGAACCCGATACGGTTGACGAGCGCGTCCAGGTACGCGTTCGCGGCAGGCGTGTAGTTGAGGATGTAGTCCCCGATCTTGTGAATAGTCTCGGTGGTTCCCGAAATGCTGATGGTTCCGTCCCCGGCCTTCTCGATCACTCCGCGTGCAAGAAGCGGTTGTGCCAGTTCCGGGGTTTCCTCCATCAGCGCGGTGGTCACCGCCACCGGGTCGATCTTCGTTTTCGCCGGCACGGTGCTTGTCTTGGTAGGCATGTGCATCCTCCTTTAGTTGATTCTGTCGTCCCACAGCGCCGCGAAGCCCCGCGGGCGGGATTCCTTCCGAACGTCCGCCGCGTGGCGGTCGATGACGTCCTGGCGGTCGGTGATTCCCTCGCCGGAATCGAAGAACCTGTCCGCGTAGCGCTCCTTCCAGGAATCGCGGTCGGCAATCGCGTCGTCGCGCTCCGCCGCCAGACGGTCGCGCTCGGCCTCGAGGCCCGCATATGCGTCCCGGCTGTCCCACCTATCGTCCAACTCCGCAGCGTCGCGGTCGATCTCGGCCGCCATTTCGAGGCGTCGTTCCTCGTCCGGCTCCATTGCCAGTTCGCGCAGGGCCGGCTCGTACCTGCTTGCCATTTTCCGTCCTCCTATTCGTGAATCGTGAAAACGTCCTCTACCAGAATTGTACCACCTTTCACGTCCCTTGGGCGCAACTTTCCCGCAAACTGCCTGCCGAACGCGAAATTCTCCATCGTGACGCCGGAATGGCAACGCGACGGCATCCCGGCGCAATGCACGGTGAGCGAACCTGCTTCCTCGAAGCAGTAGGACTTGGCGCGCAGCGCCTTGAACCTGTCGAAGCGGTGTTCCAAAGCCCATTTTCCAAGTTCCACGTCGTCCACTTCCATGCCCTCTGGCATTTCTGTGCCCAGGAAGTAGTTGGAATCCGTGTCGGAGTACAGCCATCTACGTTTGTTCGCCTGCGCCGCCCTCACGGTGAACGCACGGGCATATGCGGTTATGAATGCCCCGACGGGAAGGTAGACGGCCTCTTTGCGTTCCTCGTCCAGCAGCGCGTACTTCACCACCCCGTCGTCCAGATACGGCATGCGGGACCGCTTGACCGGATTGGTCGCCATCTTCCCGTAAAGGGAGTTGAGTTGAAGCTTCGCAATGGTTCGCATTCCAGGGTTTCCCTCTACCGTCGCCCTCTGCTTGATCTCCGTCCACTCCCTCACGTAATCCTTGAAAAGCAGCGTGGAACCCTTGAACTTGTAGCCCCTCACGTAGCGCACGTCATGAACGTCGTACTGCTCGAAAAGCATTTCCAAGTCCACCGACGTGAGGCACAGGGGCTGCAGCCCGCCCGAATCCCTTATGTACTCCGTCTCTCCGAAAAGCCTGTTCCCCTTGAGTTGCATGCAGGGGATGTGACCTTCCTTCACCGTGAAGTCGGCTTCCAGAAACTGTATGTAAAGCGGCATTTCCGGGTCTTCTACGTAAGAACCCTCATAGGCTTCAGGCTCCCCATACGGAAGCACTTCGCCATGCACCGAAGCCATCACGGAAGGATACAGCGAGTTCACGTCGAAAGACAGCCCTGGGCCGACGATCTTTCCCGCGAACTCTGGATTCGCCATCACGAACCCTCCCTTGTAGCACCCTCCCTTCCTCAGATCGAGGTCGTAGTCTGGCTCGGGGTACCAGTCCCGGAACCGCTTCTTCCCGCCTATCGACTTCACGTAATGATGGAACGCGTTCGACCCTGCGGTTATGCGCTTCATGTCCCTTTCGTACATTTCCTGCAAGGCCAAAGCCACTATCTTCACGTCGTTGGCTACGTATGCCCTTTCCTCGTCGGTCAGGACGTGTCCCGGTTCCCGGGCTTCCAGATAGTCTATGTCCAATTTCTCGATTGACAGGCCGAACGCCTTTGGAATGGATGCGACCGGAAGGGGTATCACCTTGAGGGAATCCAGGAACTCCACTGCAGCTACTGGGGTGAAGTAAAGCTTTATGCTATAGAACTGACCCATGTCGCTTATAAGGGTCGTGAACGTCTTGTGTCTGGCATCGTCCTTTCCTGCAACCCACGTCCACCCGTTGGACAGAAGGTGGTGCAGCAAGAACTTTCCGTCGAACTTGAGGTTATGGAAATACACCCTCGAACCCTCCACCGCCCTGCACCACGAAACGAACGATTCGATGTCGTTTCCGAAACTCACGTTCTCGGCGTCTCCGACCTCGCTTGCAGCCCATGCCCATACCCTGCAGTCGTCCGGATCTGCCGTGGTTTCGAAGTCAGCCGCATACGTCGGCACATTGCAAACCTCGCTTCCATCCCATAATCCACCGTCCCAAGTCAAGGCTCATATGTCTTTGTACTCCATCACACGGTCCTAACGTTCATCCAGTAACGCAGTATTTTCTTCATCTTTGCTTCCCTTTCCTGCGGGCCGTAGATGTACTCGATGCTCGGGGAACCCTCGATGGACTTGACGAGGCCCTTCCAATCTTCCCTCGCCATCGTCAGCATCATTTCCTCGATATGCGCGATATCGGCATCATGCTCGGGAAACCCTCCGAAAACGCTCCACAGGGACCTCATGTAATTGGTATAGTAACGCCGCACCTGTTCCTCGTTGCTCATGTTGAGTTCCCGCGATTGCGTCTCGATGAAACGCCTTATCGCCCCGGCTCCCAACGTTGACACCGGGCGTGTGTCCCTGGAAAGGGCAGCCTGCTTCAGATTTCCGGCACCCGCCGTTGGCTGAACAACTCCCTCTGCCTTGGCCCTCATGCTCTTTTTCCTCTCCCGCACGCTTTTCAGCACGGCGTATTCGTGCCTCTCGTAACGGGTGACGATGGAGCCGTCCTGCTGCTGAACGGGTTCGAGGGCCTTTGGCCTGGTGATTCTAGTCAACCGGTTCACGGTATTGTTAAGCGCCCTGGCCGTCGTTATGGATGCCTTTACCTCCTTGTAGGTCACCTCATCAGGCAAGTAGAGTTCCGCAAGGGGGTTGTTCTGCACGGCCCGGCGAATGGCGTTGTTGTACCGCCTCACCGCAGAGTTGAGTTTTCTCAACTGATTACGGTTCCATGAAATTCTATACTCTCTGCGCATTCGTACACCATCCCGGACATCTCGTCGCGAACCAAGAATCCTCTAGTCTCCGTCTTCCTGTACAAGGACAGGTCTGCCAGCAAGTCAAGGCTCATCGTGAACTTGAACCGCCTTGACATGGAATCGTTAAGCCAGTCCCTGTTGGACGATATGTTGCTTTTGAACTTGTTCATATGCGAAGGGCTTGAAAAATAGTAAGTCCAATTCGCCACCGAACAAACATACGGAGATCGCGACAAATCATAACATATTCCGTTTTTCGTGATCATGTGCATCATTCCTCAATAAGGATATGCCCTGTGCTTCGACACTACAGGAACCATGCACGAATTAAGGTAATAAACCAACCCGCCAGCCTTCACATTCCCGTAAGCATCCAACAGCGGCATGACATCTTCCATGTCATCCCTCTTCACAGGATACTTTGTGTCCTTCGTGAACATATATTCGAATTTGCCGGTTTCAGGGTGTGCAACGAACACGCTGACGCCCTGTGGCACCGATTCCGTCCAACAACTCACAGACGTGTTCAGCACCCTGCACATCGAAACGTACAAAAACTCGCTTAACAGGTCCTTGTCAGCCATGGACAGCATGTCTTCACGCTTATACATTATACCTCCACAAAGAAAGCCTTCTTATAGAGAAGGCTTCCCATATTCAATAATGGAGTTTACATTTGAAGGGTCAACATCGAACCCTTGCCAACCGCCTTTTCCTTTACCGTCACCTCAAGCGGAGGGTACCACGTAGGTTCTCCGTAAACGGCAACTAGTTTGCGAATGGCGGAGAACATCCCCACCGACACGCACTCGTAAGATGCCCCATCTTCATCGATAAGAACGATTCTCGGAACGTTGACGATCTCCCCTGTTTCATCGTTCATCAATTCGATAGTCTCCGCATACAGGTCTTTCAACCTGATCTTTTTATTGATGCAGGATTTTAGCTTGTAGTCCGGATTCGTGGCAGCGTTGAACACGATGGCCTTGGAAGCAGCATCCTCCGCTTTTACCGAACAGACTGCTTTCAAGCTGTCGCCTCCGACAAGTTCGGAGACGTCGTATTCGCGAATGCCGATCTCGGAAACCTCATCGGCAACCACAATGTCAGTAATCTCAGTCATTGCTAATCTCCTTTTCCTCGATCACAATGCTTTCGTCCAAGAACTTGTCAAGGGGCATGGCGTACTTCATGGTCTTTACCGGCTTCCAGACCACCGTGCATCCTCGGGGGACGGCCGTTCCCGTGGCCTCCATCAGGGCCGCACGGGCCTCCCCCTTGTTCATTGTGGTGGAATGGACGGTGCATTCCGCAACGACGTTCAATCCCACCTCTCCGTCGGATTCGCACACCGAATACGCAGTGACCTCGTATTCGGTCATGGTGCGGGTAACGTTCTGCATTGCTAGATTCCTTTCTGTTTGGGGTACATCCTACGCTCAATATCTTAACATGCATGAGAATATGAGTGTTCGAAAAATTCAGCTTTTCATAAAATCTTCACAAGATATCCAACAAGTTTCTTACAAGCATCAATCATGAATTATCCTTAAATCGCACACAAGACTATGACAACCGCAACAAACAGCATGCCCATGAACCTTATCAAAGCTTTGAGAGACTTGGGCATGTAGAGCCATGCCTCCTCGATGGTCAGTTCAAAAACTTTCATATTCATCGTCCCAATAGTACACGCCAAACCAGTCTTCGAAAATCGATATCATCGGCAAAATCCTTGCATTGCCGGATGTAGTCCTCGAACTTGGCCATGTAGTAGGCCTCTGTCTTGTCTTGGATAGTCATTGCATGCCTCCTACACATAAAAGGTATTTACATCGACATCAGGATAAACTTCATGGCAATTTCCGTGTTCCTCGTTTGCATACAGTGTTCCAGCGCCACCTTTTGCAGCAAAGAAATACTCGCCGTTTC
>ERZ1673736.3305-NODE-3305-length-15523-cov-4.278381_pt1 | contig 15523 bp, 10 predicted proteins | sample MGYA00580212_ERZ1673736 | MGnify/ENA primary metagenome ERZ1673736 (study PRJEB41218, sample SAMN15661752) | gut metagenome | host: Homo sapiens | place: Canada: London | collected 2015-08-20/2019-03-30 | study: EMG produced TPA metagenomics assembly of...
TGAAACAGTGTCCTTCCTTTTTGTTGTTTAACAATCAAGGGAAATTATTACACAAGATCGCGGGTATTTGTCCCGGAGAGGAACTGTTGGCTAAAATCTCCCGGGGATTGGATGAGCGGGCTAATTATGCCATGGTGAAACAACGTTACGAAGCCGGGGAACGTTCTATTGATTTGCTACCTGACTATCTTTTCGCTTTAGATGATGCGGGAGAAATAGTTAGTTTGTCCGATATCGCCCGAGATTTCTTCCCATCTTTTTCTTCTGAGGATTTGGTGAGCAAGAAGGGGTGGATTATGTTTCAGATGTGCGTGAATGATTATCGGGATGCTGTATTTCAGGCTTTTCTACAAAACAAAGCATATTTTGTGGACCACGTGGGAGAAAAGCAGGTCAATGATAAAATCCGTCAAGTACTGATGACAGCATTCCAAGCGTGCTTACAGGATACTTCCGGCATGGAGAATCCAGCTCTGTTAATGGTTACAATAGATAGTGCGGGAATGCCGGAAAGGGAAATTCTCAGACAACTTTGGACGTTGCATGAAAAGAAAGATTATGCAGCTATAATGGATTTCTACGATCAGAAAATTTTTATGGTAGAACCTATCTTTAGAAGTGAGTTGGGAGACTTTTTATCCACCTTGATGAAAGGGGCGGATCGTGCACAACGTGAACGAATTTCGGCTTATACAATAAAATGTTTGAAAGATTTAAGAGCAAGAAGGTCACATATAAAATAATTGAAATGAGAACAGGTTTATTTATTTTATTCGTGTTTGTTTTAAGTTGTGCTATATCGGTGGAAGCACAAGCAAGAAAAAAGGGAAAAGCGATTGAAAAAGAAGAGCGTCCTTTGCAAGCGGGCGATCGTTGTCCTAATTTCTCTTTTGAGGATATTCATGGTAAAAAAGTCTCTTTAAAAGCTTTGAAAGGGAAATATATTTTTATCGATATCTGGGCTACATGGTGTCCTCCGTGTCGTGATGAATTACCTTTCTTGAAAGTTTTGGAAGAGAAATTTAAAGATAAGAATATTTGGTTCGTGAGCATTTCTTGTGACAACGATAAGAAAAAATGGATAGAAATGGTGAAAGGAGATAAATTGGGTGGAATCCAGTTGCACATGGGGGATGATTGGTCTTTTATGGAGGCGTTCGGTAATCGAAAAATTCCTCGTTTTATATTGGTTGATCGGAAGGGAAAAATCATTTCTCCTAAAACGACCCGTCCTTCAGAACCTGAAACAGAAACAATGTTGAAAGCCTTAAAAGGATTATAATTAGATGTATAGAATGAAGAATATCGTTGAAATATTGTTGTGCCTGCTTGTTTCTGCTTTTTTTAACAAGAGTATGGCTCAAGACTACGCGGTGGTTGCCAGGCAAAAATTGAAAACGGATACGGGTTGGGCAAAAGTGATCTCTTTTCTACAAGAAAAGCATCATGCTCCCGTGTTTTATTACAATAACTCTCCATCCGAGATTTTAGATAGTTTAAAATTTTATACTCCTCGTTATGTTGCTTTTGTTGAAGAGCCCAAGCAGGTTGACCGTGAATTGGTCATGCTTTTACATCGGATGAGTCGTCAGGTGGATGATGATGTTTATTCGGATTATATTTGGGGAATTATTACAGGATATGACGCGAAGGCTGCTTTGAAGTTAGCTAATAATGGCGTACGGCCTTTGACGATAAAAAGTGCCGTATCGACTATTGCCGAGTTGCATGAAGCCAAGTGGTTCGATCGTTTTGCATGGATAGATGATCATCAGGATGGACTTTGTGGGGAAAAGCGAAGCATCAAAGATTCCGTTATTACTTACACGATTTCTCCTGATGAAAGCCTGCAAAAATTCTATGATTTTTACAAGGAATATGATCCGGATTTTGTAGTTACTTCCGGGCATGCCACGGAACGGAATTTAGAGATGCCGTTTTCACACGGGAATATTAAGTCAAAGAACGGTTTCTTATACGCGGCTTTTCCCGAAGGTAAGGAATATTTGGTTGAAAGTGGAAAGCGACGAGTATTTCTGGGGGCGGGAAACTGTTTGCTTGGAAATGTCAGGAAAAATCCTAATTCGATGGCAATTGCTTGTTTGGGAAGTGGAAATGCGGCTGCAATGGTCGGGTATGTAGTAACTTCTTGGTATGGTCGAGCCGGATGGGGAACATTGAAATATTGGTTGTTCAATCCGGGACGGTACACTTTAGCTGAAGCCGTATTCTTGAATGAGCAAGATATGTTATTCCAAATGAATCGTTGGAATTCTAATTTTAACCAGTTAAATTTTCCTTACTCTCAATCTGATGCCCAATTTCAGGGAGAGATGAAAAAAGCTGTTGCCGCGATTCAAAATCAATTAGGTATAGAAAATCCGACTAAAGATCAGGTCGGTTTCTTGTATGATAGAGATGTGTTGGCTTACTATGGTGATCCTAAAGCTGATATTCGTTTGCAAGAAATGCCCGAGGAGGAGTATAAGGTAGACTTTAAAGTTAAAGGGGAGAGATGTATTATTAAAATTAAAACACGGAAGAATTTCAATATGAATCACCTGAAAGGAGAGCAATTTAAGCAAGAACATGTTGGAAATTTGCCTTTTAGTTATTTCTTCCCGGAACGCTTAAAAAGTCCTCGTTTGGTGTCAAAATGCTCAGGCGACATGTTGATTAACGAGGATTTTATGTTGATCTACGAACCCAATTTCAAGCCGGGAGAAACATATAAGATTGTTTTGGAAATGGGGTTATGATGGGATTTTCCCCTGGTTAACGTGTAATCAAACCGTCTCCTAGAAGTAAATCTAAGGAAAACCATGTGTAATCCTACCGTAAAGTAATCGAGAAGCTACCTCTTATTCGTTGCACATTCGTTGCTTATCCGTTGCTCATACACTCCGCACTGGTTAAGCACTGGTTAAGCTTCGAATGATCTTCGAAAAAGGGGTAGCTTCTCACCTTGTTCTCGGTAGGATTATCATTACTTCTCTTATAAAGAACAGATAATAATTGAACCCAAACGGGATGCTTTGGAGGATAATCTTTTATAACTCATCAAGTAAAAATAAACAAGCATGGGGAAGAATTTTTATTTTTATATTTGTAATGTGAATACTTGTATGATAGCAAAGTAACATATAAATAAGTATCTATGACAAAAGAAGAATTTTTAAATTCAATGCATAATTGGAAAGTAGATCCTTACGTGTATTCAATTGATGGAGAGGAAAAAGAGGATTCTTTGAATATAAAGAAAGAATCAGATAATGAATACTCTGTTTATTATTTGGAACGTGGAGTGCGGGATGAATTGAAAAGAGTTCGTTCTATGGAAGAAGCCTATGATGTAATTGCTCAAGAGATAAGATAGTGGCTAGATTTGGGGCTCGATGTGAATCCCGTGAGTAAAGATTTTATTGAGAATTACGATGAAATAACCCAACAATGGTTGGTGCAATGGAAGCTAAAGAATAAATAATTACGAATTATCGAGTAGAGCGAAGGTTTCACCTCGATTTCGTATTCACAAACCTTACACGTGATTCATGAATCTTAGAATTAATTTGTACTACTCCCGCCATCTTTTGACTCATCCATTCTATACGTTCTCGTTACAGCGCAAGAAGAGCGGGACGCTGGCCGATTAAATAGTGCGTCCATGACGCAAACGATAACTTGCCCAAAGATTTGAATAATAAAATAACCGCGTATCGTATACTTTTGTAAATTTTTCAAAATAGATGATTAAATGAAAAATTGTGTTTGTAGGGCAGCAGGAATCGCAAGTGTATTTTTGGGGAAGTTGGAGCAGTATATATGGGGAGTAAAATATTTTATAATGGAATGCAAAATTATTATACGACGATGAGGAAAAAATTGCAATTTGATTCGCCAAAAAAAAATTATTATTTTTGAAATGAAAGTTGCATTGGCGAGTTGAATCTGCACTCTTTGATTTTGACAACTATATTTTTGTAGATAATATTGGAATCGATATATTTGTGAGATTAAAGAGAGTTGTAATGGAATACAAGCAATTTTTAGATGGGGTTAATCGTAAAGAGGATAAAGCTTGGGTTGAGCTATATGATTATTTTTATGCTCCACTATGTTGCTATGCGGCAAAAATTATGGGGAATGATCAAATGGTGGAAGATGTGGTGCAGGGATGTTTCGTGAAATTGTGGCTTTCAACTGTCTGTTTTGAAGATATAAAAGTAATTACTGCTTATTTATACCGTGCCGTGTACAATGCCGCACTTAATTTTGTTCGTGACCAGAAAAGAAGTAAAAAGGCCCATGAGGTGTGGATGGGACAAGTTGTTAGTGATGAAAGTGATGCAGTAGAAATGGCCTTGGAAGAGGAGGCTATTACTCGTTTTTATACCGTGATCACACGTTTACCCGGGCAACAACGGGATATTTTATTGCAGAGTATGAAAGGAGAAAAAGTGAGGGATATAGCGGAGAAGTTGGGTATATCTGGAAATACGGTGAAAACGCAAAAAAAGAGGGCCTATGCCTTTGTACGTGAGCAATTAGGGGATGTTTGGATGGTAATTGCTGGGTTGCTTTTCGTGTAGAATTATTGAATTTTTTTTAATTTCTTGTCACCCGTTTTTTTGTATCGAGTGTCTGTTGTGAAAATAAATACAGAAATGATATGAAATGGGATGAGATACATGATCAATCACGTGTGGTTGTAGACAAAGCGATAGAAAATTTATTGGCTGAGGGGAAGGAGGTAGAGAAGAAGGAAGATAATATAGTGGGGAAATTACGGGATGCAGAGTACGTGGGCAAGAAATTAGAAAAACGGAAACGTTATTCTGGAAAAGATGCTTTTTTACGGCTAAAACGTCAAATGGAAAGGAGAAAACGTTTGCGAGTGGCAATGTGGATGGCAGGTGCAGCGTGTGTGGCTGTTGTTTGTATAATCTTGTTGCAGTGGAAACAAATAGAATTGTTGTTGCCGAAAACGAGTACGATTGTAAAGCAGGAAAATATTTTTCCGGCGGAGATGAAAGCAATATTGGTGAGAGCGGACGGGGAACAAGTTGTGTTAGGAAAAGAGTATCGTAATTGGGAAGAGATTGGGAATGTATTGATTGCTGCAGACTCGACAGGATTGGAATATAATCGTTTGAAACAAACTAATGCAGATACGGTCGTTTTTAATCAATTAATAGTTCCCCGGGGTGGTTTGTATTTGTTGGTATTGGCAGATGGTACACGGGTATGGATGAATTCTGATTCACATTTGAAATATCCGGTAATGTTTGCCGGTGGTAAGCGGGAGGTGATTTTAAGCGGTGAAGCGTATTTTGACGTGGTAAAAGATAAATCAGCCCCTTTTATCGTGAGAACGGAATCAGGAAATATAGAAGTGTTAGGAACGGAGTTTAATATAAAATGTTATTCGGATGAGACAGCTCTGGTTACAACCTTGGTAAATGGTAAAGTGAAATTTGATGATGGAATAAATCCGTCTGTGATTTTGAAACCGGAGGAACAGCTGATATTTGAAAAAGAAAATAGCCAATCGATCGTTCGGAAAGTAAATGTAAATCATTATATTAGTTGGAAAGATAACCGTTTATCCTTCCAAGGGGAGACTCTAGACATGATTATGAAGACATTATCACGATGGTATAACGTGGAGGTCGTGTTTGAAGATAGTACTTTGAAAGCGTTAGAGTTTTCTGGAAACCTAGATAGATTTACAGATATACAAGAATTTCTTTCTCTTTTTGAACTTGGTGTAAATGTGAAATTTGAGGTAAAGAACCGAACGGTATATATACGGAAAGGAAATTAATAAAAGAAAAGAGGGTATAGCAAGCTACCAACTATTTATACCCTCTCGTTTACATATTATTCATTTAATACAAATAAAATGTTTGACAAATTTATGAAGAAAAAACGATTGGATGATTATACATCATCCCTTTGTTGGAGAAAAAAATTTTTAGTTATGCGTTTGGTTTATTTTCTGATGGTTGGATTCGTTGTTTTGGTACCAACTTCAGTGAGCGCACAGAACAAAATGATTTCTTTGGAAATACGTTCAGAAACGTTAAGTAACGTGTTGATGAAGATTAAGGATCAGAGTGGGGTAAATATCCTTTATAATGAAAATGTGTTGAGAGATGTTCCTTGTAAGGATATGAAGCTGGAAAAAGTTACAGTCGAGGAGGCTTTGAATCGAATCTTCGAGGGTACACGTTTTGGTTATGAGGTGAGTCGGGGTGTAATCGTGATCAGGGAACGTCAAGCTAAGGAAATCATACAGAAATCCGTGAAGGTGTCCGGACAGGTTTCCGATGAAAAAGGAGAGCACCTACCGGGAGTGACGGTGTTGATAAAAGGAACATCTATTGGTGCCGCTACAGATATGGACGGAAAATTTACCTTTTCGATTCCTGTCGGAAAACATGTATTACAGTTTTCAATGGTTGGAATGGAATCTAAAGAAATTGTTATTGATAGTAACAAGGAGATTCCTGAAATTGTTGTTGTATTGAAACCTGCAAAAAATGAGTTGGAAGATGTTGTTGTGACGGGTATTTTTAAAAAATCACGGGAAAGTTTCACGGGTGCTGTTTCAACAATCACGGAAAAAGAGTTGAAATCATTTAGAGGGCGTAATTTGTTATCAACGCTGAAAAATATTGATCCGACATTTAATATTATCGAGGATAATACGTACGGATCTGATCCAAATCATTTGCCGGAGGTACAAATCCGTGGTACATCAAGTCTGCCTACCGTGGAAGATTTGAAAAATGAAACAAAGACATCTAATTTAAATACACCTTTAATCATTTTGGATGGTTTTGAGATTACGTTACAACGGATGTTGGATTTGAATGATGAAGATATCAGTTCTGTAACCTTGTTAAAAGATGGTTCTGCAACCGCTATTTATGGTTCTCGCGGTGCCAATGGGGTTGTCGTGATTGAATCCAAACGTCCTGAAGTGGGGAAGTTGCGTTTGTCTTATCGGGGAAGTTTAAATGTAGAAGTTCCGGATCTGACTGATTACGATTTGCTGAATGCACGGGAAAAGTTACAATTGGAAGTGGATGCTGGGCTTTATGAAGGAAAGTTTTCTAATGAGACCATGCGTTTGCAGGAACGTTACACGAGAGTAAAAGAAGCCGTGGCGAGAGGGGTTGATACTTACTGGTTATCTAAACCTTTACGTACGGGTGTTGGCCATAAACACAATCTTCGTTTAGAGGGAGGTGGTGAAGGTGGTTTTCGCTATTCCGCATCAGTGCAGTACAATGATGTTAAAGGTGTAATGAAAGGTTCTGATCGTAAAACTTTTAATGGGAATGTGGATTTGGTTTATGAATTTGGGTCTTTGTTATTTCGAAATAGTTTAGAAGTGGGATTAAGTGAAGCGAATGAATCACCTTACGGTTCGTTTGATCAATACGTGAAATTGAATCCTTATTGGACGGGGAAAGACAAAAAAGGAGAGGTCATGAAAGAATTGGAAGAGACAAATGATTTGTTTAATCCAGGACCAGTAAATCCTTTATATGATGCGACATTGGATCTGGTAAATCAGAAGAAGGTAACGACGATAACGGACAATTTTGCTATAGAGTGGAAACCTTGGAAGGATATGACTTTACGTTCACGAATCGGATTGACCAAAACTGTGGGTGATGGAGATAACTTCAAACCGGCAGAGCATTCTGATTTTAAGGATTATACGGATGATCAGATTTTCCGAAGAGGAAAGTATACTTATTTTTCAGATAAAGGGTTTAGCTATGACTGGGATATAACATTGAGTTATTCAAAGATTTTTGCCGATAAACATGAAGTATATGTGGGGTTGAATTACAATCTCGCTCAATCGGAATCTAAATCTTATACTTTTACAATGGAAGGATTCCCTCAGGCAAATTTGAAAATGTTGTCCATGGCTTTACAATATGAAGAAAATGGAAAGCCAGCAGGTTCAGAGTCGGTAAAAAGACGCCTTGGGTTGACCGGAAACGTGAATTATATTTATGATGGGCGTTATTTTGCGGATATTTCTTATCGTGTAGATGGGGCTTCGGATTTTGGTAGTGATAAACGTTTTGCTCCTTTTTATTCTTTGGGTTTAGGTTGGAACATTAATCAAGAGAAGTTTATGGAAGGAATAGCTTGGTTGGATCGATTGAAATTACGAGCATCCTATGCCGTGACAGGATCTGTGAATTTTAGTGCCTATCAAGCGTTGGCTAGTTATGAATATTTTACTGGCGATCGTTATCGGTATTGGTTTGGTAGTAAATTGATGGGACTGGCAAATGAAGATTTAACGTGGCAAGAAACGGATAAGTGGAACGTGGGACTTGAATTGGCTGTTTTGAGCAATCGATTAAGATTAACGGCAGACTATTATCGGAACACAACGGGTAATTTGTTATCAGAGATGTATCTTCCATTGGCAAATGGATTCCCTAGTTACACGGCAAATATTGGTGAGGTGAGAAATACAGGAGTGGAATTATCTGCATTTGGATATTTGATTCGGAATACGGAAAGGAATATCATCTGGTCATTATCGGCTAGTATGGTTCACGAAAAAAACGAAATTGTGAAAATTTCGGATGCGTTGAAAGCAGAGAATGAAGAATTGGAAGCAAGGGGGGGATCCAATCCGAATTTCCTTTACCGGGAAGGTGAGGCATTACGTACGATATACGTGGTCCCCTCGTTAGGAATAGATCCGAGTACTGGTAAGGAATTGTATGTAAATCGTTTTGGTGATTTGACCTATGTTTGGGATGCTCGTGATAAACAAGCTTGTGGGGTACAGGATCCCAAGTTCCGGGGAAATATCAATACCATGTTTACATGGAAAGATCTTAGTGTGAATCTTGCGTTTACTTACCGTTTAGGGGGATATCTCTATAATTCGACGCTGATTGATCGAGTAGAGAATGCGGATATGAAGTATAACGTTGACCGAAGAGTGTATAAAGATCGTTGGAAAAAAACGGGAGATCATACTTTTTTCAAGGATGTGAAAGATAAAACTGCAACGCAGATGACTTCTCGTTTCGTGCAGAAAGAAAATACGTTGGAGTGCCAAAGTGTACAAGTGAAATATGATTTTTCTCAGAAATGGATAAAGCAATATTTGGGAATGCAGCATTTGTCAATAGCATTTAATACGGATAATTTATTCCGAATATCAACGATTAAACAAGAACGTGGTACTGCATATCCATTTTCACGAAGATTTAGTTTTTCTCTTTCTGCAATTTTTTAATGAAATAATAATATGAAAAGGATTATATATTATATACTTAGTAGCTGTCTCTTGTTGACAACAGGATGCAGTAACTGGTTGGATGTGAAGCCGTCAAATCGAGTGGAGCAGGAAGAAATGTTTTCTACCGAGGATGGTTTTAAAAATTCATTGACAGGGGTGTATATTAATTTGAAGAGTGGTTCTCTTTACGGGCAAACCTTGACGATGGAGTTGAATGAATATTTGGCACAACACTGGAAAACGAATGCTTCCGAGACGCCTGGGTATATTAGTGCTTACGATTATGAAAATAGTTCGGTTCAATCCATGATAGATCAAGTATATACGGACTTTTATAATACGATTGTTAATATCAATAATCTTTTGGATTTTGTTGATAATGGTGTTTTATCGGAAGATATGTATAACTTGATCAAAGGAGAGGCACTCGGGTTAAGAGCTTTTTGTCATTTGGATTTATTGCGGTTATACGGGCCGATTCCAGGAAAACAAACAGATAAAAAGATCTTATCTTATGCGGGAGAAGTGTCTCGCCAGAATATGCCCGTGAATACGTGGGCTGAATATGTCGCTTTTTTGGAACAAGACTTGAACGAGGCGGAAGCTTTATTGGAAAAAGTAGAGAAAAAAGGAATCGAAAATGATTATTTTACTTATCGTCAGAATCGGATGAATTATTGGGCGGTGATGGCTGTAAAAGCGCATTTCTATTTGTGGATTCAGAACAAGGAAAAGGCGGCGGAATATGCGGCTAAAGTGATTGCCGGGGCTGGAGTACAGTTTAAATTGAGTCAACCGGAGAATTTTACGAATAAGGATTATATCGCTAGCTCTGAACATCTATTCTCAATACATGTATATAATTTGGAAGATATTACAGAAGCGTTTTTTTATCGTGCCGGTGGTGTTGAACAAACTAAGAGTTTAATTGCAAAATTATTTGAGGGTGATGTTACAGATATTCGTGGTGATGAGAAGTTATGGAAACAGTTAAAGGGATCAGATTTCGGTAATCGTTACGTTTTGATGAAATATAAACAGAGTGAAGCTTTGGTTACCACACGGGAACAAATACCTCTTGTCAGATTGTATGAAATGTATTTGATTGCTATTGAGTGTAGCGATGAGGCTTCGGTTTATCAACCTTTGATTAAGCAATTGTTGACAGCACGTAATATGTCATTGGATATGGATAATGCTGGGGTAGACCAGAAGAATCAATTTGTTGCCATGGAATATCATAAAGAGTTTTACGGGGAAGGTCAAGCATTTTATCAGTCTAAACGGCGAAATGACGAAACGATCATGTGGTCCAATACTCCGGGAAGTGCGAGCGTGTATGTGCTACCGATTCCCAAGGGTGAAATCAAGTATGAAGAATAATTGTTAAATACGAATTTAATGAAACTGAGATATTTATTAGGAATGACATTTGCCGTGGGATTGATCGGTGGTTGTTCAACAGATTATATGGATTTTAAGGGAGGAAATTTTGTCCAGTTTTCTTCCTCAGCGGAGGAGGTTTATACCTTTGCTTATTTTTCAAGTGAGAAGCAAAAGGATACTTTGAATATCGGAATTATGTCTATAGGAGAGGTGGTGGATTATCCGCGTACGATCCGTTTCGAGCAGGTAACAAAAGAGTGGGAGTATACTTATGATGCAGAAGATCCTAACAAAGTGGTGGATTCTGTTTATGTGGACATGAAGTTCCCCGCTGTGAAAGGGGTGCATTTTGAAGCTTTTGGAGGGGAAAATAATGAATTAATTTTACCTGCTAATCAGAATGAGATAAAAGTGAAAATTGTCGTGAAACGTGAAGATGAAAGTTTGCGGACTGAGGCTTGTAAATTAGAATTACGCTTGTTGCCTTCTGATGATTTTAGGACAGGAGTACCTAAAAATATTGTGAAAAAGATTACAATTTCGGATAAATTGGAACGCCCGACAATTTGGAAAGACACGGATTATACTTGTTCAATATACCTGGGAAACTGGTCGGAAGTGAAACATCGTTTTATGATAGATGTAACAGGTGAAAAATGGGATAATGATTTTATAAAGGTTTATATTAAAACAGGTTATCAACCGACCCCCGAAGGCCGCTTCCTCTTACAAAAGATAAAAAAAGAATTAGAAAAGTATAATGCTGACCCTGCAAATAATCCTCCTTTGATGGATGAAAATGGTCATGAAGTAGTATTTCCTTAAATGATTCGGTTATGAGAAATTTATATTTATTTTTATTGATATTACTTCCCTTGCTTTGTGTTTCTTGTTATGATGACAAGGGAAATTACGACTATCATGCGTTAAATCAAGTAGAAGTTGCGGGTATTGATAGTATGTACACAGCTATTTTTATGGAGCAATTAGTTATTACTCCGACCATTCAGTCTGAAGATAAAGAACGGGTATATGATTATATATGGATGTGTTATGATAAAAATGATTTTAAAAAGAGTATAGATACCCTGTCCTTAGAGAAAGATTTGAATTATACAGTTTCACTATCATTGTCTTCCTATCAGTTGATTTTCGCGTATCGTGATCGGGAGACTGAAATAACGAAATATGTTTATTCTAATCTGACGGTGGAATCCCAAAATTCTAGGGGGTGGTATGTTCTGAAAGAGAAAGCGGGTAGTACGGATATTGATTTCTTTTGGCAGGGAAAAGAGAATACGGATTTATTATCACGAGTTCAAGGAAAAGCAATGGAAGGGAGACCTCAGTCATTAGGGTATGTTGAGAAATATGCATGGATGAATGAAGAGGCAGATAAAATAGAAACAGGTAATAAATGTTTTTTCTTGGCTTCAGAGAGGGAAGTTACATTGATACGGATTTCAGACATGAAACAAGTGGGTGATTTTAATTCCTTGTTTTTCGAAAATGCACCGGTTATTGCTCCACAGAAATGGTATGAGGGATCGGAAGAAAGTGGTTTTATCAATGGTGGAAAGTTATATACTTATTCAAGTTATGATGGGGAATTTGGTGTGAATAAGTTGTCGTACCCAAAAGAAGGTAATTATAATTTATCAAGTATTTTCACAAAAAATGGTACGATGCCTCCCTTGTTATTTGACTTGAATTCCGGGCAGTTCTGTTCGTCGGACAGGAAAGCTTCTGCTATTTCTTATTTTGAAAATGATGGGGAGTCGAAGTATCCTCTTGCTTATCCAGATATGGAACCTATTTATGCCGGTTTTTTGGATGAAGGAATGTGGGAAGGAGGTAAAGGATTCGTGGTTATGTGTGATAAAAGGGATGCTAGCCGTTCAATATTCTATTTTGATTTAAAATGTTTAGTTAATTTTGAGAATGATTATTTGAAAAATAGAATTACGGATATACAAAAGGTGGAGGCCAGTAGTGAATTATCGGGAGCAACTTGTTTTGGAATGCATCGTAAGGATCAAATGCTTTATTTTGGAGTTAATGATAAGTTATATTATTACGATTTAGTGAATAAGAAAGAGCTAGAGGTTGTGCGAGATAACGGGGTATCTGCAATTCCAAGCGGAGAAAATATAGTGTTGATCAAACATTTGATACTTGATTATACCGATTACATGGACCCGACAATTAGTGATAAAGTAAATAAATTGGCGGTGGCTACAAGTGATGGAAATACTTATAAGTTGTATCTATTTGAAATATTGGCAAATAAATTAAAAGATAAGCCTGAAATATATAATGGAACAGGAATTCCGTCGGAAGTAATGTATATGAGTCCATACATGAGTAATGTTTATATTTGTTATTAACATGATTAGATTATTATATTTTCTCTTTTGTATTTTGCAGGTAGGGTATGTTTATTGCCAGGATTTTGCCGTTATAAAAGGGCGAGTGTCGGGAGAACAGCGACCTTCGAATATGCAATTAGTGAGAGTACAAAATGGGGTACCGGTGAATTATGCCGGTACTTCTATTGCTTCCGGGGGAAGCTTTGCTTTCATGGTAATCCCAGAAAAGGATCAACCTTATTATTATTTGTATGACGGTAAAGAATACTGTCGTCTTTATTTGGAGGCGGGAGTAGAAATAGAAGTAGGGTGGAAAAATCAGAATTTTCATGTGATAAAGCCGGGAAATGAGAAAAACCGTTTGTTGGAAACGTGGCGGAATATGAAGAGAAGTTTAAAGGGAGATCAGAAAGATAGATCTTATGGGGCATTTTTCCCTCGGTTTGAGTCTGTCAGAAGAGATGTAAATAACTGGTTGTGTGAGGTGAATCGTCTTCATTCCGCTTATATTGGGGAATTGAAAGATATTGTGGAGCTGGATTTGCTGAATAATTTCATCATGTATGTTTTTAAAAGACAACAGGATTATGAATCAGAAGAGCAGGAGTGTGAGTATTACCGTCAGATCATGAAAAGTTTCCCTGAAAAAAATGGCAGGTTATTAAAACAACCTTACGGAATGGCTCTGTTGGAAAACTACTTTACTTACAAACAGACATTCATTTTTCGTACTCAAGAATACACCATGGAGCAGCGTTTGGCAGAATTAGATGTACCGGAATTGAAGGCGGAATATATATTGGCGGAAATTCCTACAACGGACTATCATTGTTATTGTGAATATGAACGTTATTATATGCCATTGTTACCCGGTGATAAGTATCGTCAACGTATGCGGCATTTGGAGGAGCGTCCGATTTCAATTTTACAACCGGGGGAGTTGGCTCCCAATTTGATGTACCCCGACACGAGCGGACAACTTCTCTCGATGGCAGATTTCAAAGGGAAATACAAGTACATTGATATCTGGGCCACGTGGTGTACTCCTTGTAAACAGGAAATTCCTTCACTTCAATGTTTGGAAAAGGAATTTGAGGGACAGGATATCGTGTTTATCAGTATTTCTATAGATAAGAATCGGAAAGCTTGGGAAAATTTTGTTCGTACGCAACAGTTAGGAGGAATCCAATTATGGGCAGGTGATTGGGCGGAGTTACCCCGTGAGTTAGAATTAGGTTCTGTACCCCGGTTTATGCTGATAGATCCAGAGGGATGTTGGGTTGATGTAAATGCTCCTCGTCCTTCCAATCTTAAGTTGAAAGAAATATTGAAAAAATTGTTAAGTAAATAATGAAAATTAGACGACTAGTTATTGTTTTCCTGGTAGGTATAGGCTTGTTGGGAAAAGGAGCTGAATTGTGTGCTGCTGAGAAAGAAAAAAGGAACTATCATGAATTTGAGATATGGCACAAACTTTTGGAATATGAAATATCGCCTGATGGAGAGTGGGGAATGTGGCGTATCCAGTATGCTATGGGAAAGGATTCCTTGCATATTTGTCATCTTCGTTCGGGTAAAGAATATCGATACGCTTCAGCTTCAATGGTCGAATTTGCGGCAAATTCTCGTTGGGTAGCATTTTCGAAACCAGGCAATCATGGTGCTTCATCCGGTATTGCTTACCAGACATGTTTACTTGATCTAACATCAGGGGTAGAAAAAATATTCAATGGTGCGGAAAGTTTTTCCTTTACTAAAGATAGTCACTATCTTTTATTGAAAGGTCGTGCAAAAACAACAATGGAGCTGAATCTTTATCATTTGGAGAAAAAGTTTACGAAGACAATAGCGAATCTTCATTCTTATGTGTTAGACCCGACTCATCAATATTTGGCTTGTTTGTGCGAGAGATCAGGAAACTCCGGAAGTCATTTAGAGATTGTAAATCTCTCGGATTTTAGTACGATATTTCCTAAAATGGAGCAAGCTGAATATGAAAAATTGAAATGGGATTCTTGGGGATTGACATTGGTAAAAGTGTGTTCTGACAGCATTGCAGTGCATCCGGGGGTAGATATTAGAGTGCTTCAAAATATTAAAGGTAAATTGCACTATAATTCGTTGCTTGAAGATATGAAAGATGGTTTACCGGAGAATATGGAGGTAAGTAAATTTTATTCCCCGCATTGGTCTGCAGATGGGAAAATATTATTTTTTAGTTTGATACCTAAAAGACAAATGGGAGCAATCCCGCAAAAGGAAGCACTTGATATCTGGCATTGGAAAGATCGTGAAATTCAATCCAGACAAAAAAATCGTTATTATGCAAATCGGGCGAAGGGGTTTTTGTGTGCTTGGTGGCCGGAGGAAAAACGATGGAAGCAAATAGCGGACTCTACTTTTTCTGAAGTGGCTGCTATTGCTCCTAACGGAGATTATGTGTTAATTGTGGATGACAAGCCTTATCAGCCTCATT
>ERZ1673736.3318-NODE-3318-length-15441-cov-23.619914_pt1 | contig 15441 bp, 10 predicted proteins | sample MGYA00580212_ERZ1673736 | MGnify/ENA primary metagenome ERZ1673736 (study PRJEB41218, sample SAMN15661752) | gut metagenome | host: Homo sapiens | place: Canada: London | collected 2015-08-20/2019-03-30 | study: EMG produced TPA metagenomics assembly of...
ATCACTACTACACTATTCGCCCCAGCATAGCTGGGGGATTAGCTCTTTCATTTACGTCCATTCTTAGGACCTCCTGTGCTATTTTATTTGTGGTTTTGCAGACCCACTTTTATTTTAGCACAGGAGTTCATACTTATATCTAAAGATCTGTCCTCCCCCTGCATAGCAGGGGGGTTATTTTTACTGTGACACAAATAATATAATAAAATTACTTATTTATATATTAGTAATTTTATTATATGATATTTTTACTATCTTTGTCAAGGACAGAGGTAGTAAAAATGTTCCCACGATCTAAAAATGGGGTGGTATTACAAAGAATACCACCCAACTATTGACATAGAGCCACTTAAAAACCGACTCCTACCACTATGGGTAGAAGCCGGTTTCATAATCATATCAATCTAAAATCATAATTGTTTCAATTATTTTGGAAAGATATTATTTAGTTGGTGCTGGAGCAAAAGCACTATCCTTGTTATTCAAGCCTAACCAGCTTGAGCTGTCATAGGTAGCCTTAACTGTGGCATTGCCCTCTTTATCTGTGCCCTTTTCTACTTTATATAAGTATGTATATACATCGTCGTCATATAACTGGATAAACGGAACTGCTACGTAGTCATCACCATATTCGCCCTCTGCTTTATACAGAGCATTTCCGAGAACCTTCTCTACGTCAGTATCGCTTGAAACTACCTTATCACTTGTTACAGCTAAAATCTGCTTTGCAAGAAGTTCATTTGCTGTAATAGTCTCATCAACAGACTTGTCCTTAAGAACCTCAATCTTTGTTACAACACCACTGTTGTTTGTTGTAACTCTAACATCCTTGCCCTCAAAGTAGCCATTCTCGATATCATCATAAGTCTTTCCGCTCTTGGACTTCTGGATTTTACCCTTGTTGTTTACCAGATATACATCTTCTTTAATAGCATAGAACTTGTAGTCATCATCAGCTTCAAGTCTCTTACCGTTGAAGTATACATAGTTATCTTTCTCGCCATTGATACCCTTACCGTTGTGGCCATTCTTTGTCTCAAAACGGAATGCATAACTGTCATCATCGCACTCTACATCAGCTACCTTGCCGTCTACCGGGTAACCATTCTCGTCGAAGTAGTAGAAGCCATCTTCCTCACGAATATACTGAAGTCCATCCTGCATCTGACCCATTTCATTAAATGCAAAGTAAACTTTTCCCATCTTCTCGCTTGGAACCTTAATTCTTGCTACATATACAGCACCATCATCATCATATGTGGCTAAATCAGTCTTAGAATCTGTAGGAGAACCACTCTCTGTATCGAAATCAGCATTAGCTCTCTTCGGCTCACCGTCATCGATGTAGTACCAGTCTGTATCGCTGTCTGTACCAGCATCCTCAGAACCATCGATCTCATACCAGCCGTTTCCTCTCCAGCCTTCCTCTACTACATGGTAGTAAAGCATGTTCTGGATGTTCTGTGCAGCACCTGCCTGACCCTTAACTGGAGCATTGTTTCCAGAAGCTTCTTCCAGGTTACCATCTAAGCCAGCATTGTTTGTTGTAGATCTTCCTGATGCCGGGTATCTCTTCTGATCGTTGTTAATCCACTCGTAGAGCATCTGGCCATGCTCATTGAACATGTAGTAACGGCCGTTGATTTTCTTCTTGCCTTCTCCGTGGTATGCCTTACCATCGGAACCGAACCAGTACCAACCCTCATCATCACATGGATCTCCGTCATTGTCAGCATCACAGCCTAATACGGACTCACCCTTTGTATCATCATCCTCGAAATCGTTGTCAACGTCTCCGGAGTTCTCTAACCATAACCACTGGCTCTCTGCTCTCCAGCCCTCGTCTTCTCCGCCGAGGTAGTAAGCTACGTCAGATTTTCCATCAGAGTACCATCCGGAGTACATCTTACCATCTTCGTCGAAGTAGTATGTTCTGCCGTTGATCTTCTTATCCTGATCTGTTACTTTCTTACCGTTGGAACCGAAGTAGTACCAGTGCTCATCCTGATCCGGATCATCCTCTTCGTCCTCTGCGAAAGTCTTTCTCCAGTCATTCTTAACCATAGCACCGTCAGCACCTACATAGTAGTCATCATCTACCCATGTATCAGTAGCCATGTTTCCATCTTCATCAAGGTAGAACCACTTGGAGCCATCTTTTCTCCACTCGCCCTCTACCATCTGGTCGTCGCTGTCGTAGTAGTGCCAGATACCATCCTCGTCCTTCTCCCAACCTGCGAAGGATGTCATGGAAGCGCCTACTGCGAGTAAAGCTGCTGCAGAAAGAACTGCAACTAATTTAGTCTGCTTTCTCATAATGAATGCACTCTCCTTTTTTCTTTTTGAAGTCAATATTTTTCGAAATTCCTAACTGCATTACGTGGCTATTATACTTCGGATAAGGGAAATTATAGAAAGATTGCTGTTTCACGGTATTCAGTGTATGTTTATACGCTTTTAAAGGCTGATTTCAGGATATGTTTTTTAGAGAGAAGGCATTCTTAGGATAATAGCTAAAAATTGATATTTAAGGCGTTCTGTGCGTTTTACAGGTGAAAAATAGAAATGGATGAGTTGAATTAAAGTTTTCCTAGATATAAAACACCTCCCGCCGCTTTGCTGACAGGAGGTGTTCTTCAGAATATTTTGTTTTTTGGAAGCGGAATGAATCTCTCAACCTACCGATAAGCGATAGATGTTTTAGTTATTTCGGATGTTTGAGAACTATTCTGCTGCACTGTACAGGCTTTTAGTATGTACGAATACTATTCGCCTTCCGGCTTATCTGGAATATATTCCACAATGTCCTCAATTCTGCAGTCTAATATCTGACAGAATACTTCCAGCGTATGAGTGGACACATACATATTTTTCTTTAAACGCCCAATCTGACCTGCACTGATTCCATAATAGCGAATCAGACGGTACTGAGTCATATGTCTTTTTTCCATGGTTTCCCACAATTTGTCATATGTGATCATTCTTCCTCACCCTTTCTCTATCAATTAAATAACGAATTTTAAAAGCTGTATATAACCCATAATTGGATAATATTTCCAAAAAATGGGGTTTTTGTATAAGATGCATAAATATATTTCATCTAACCGAGGACAAAATTGTATATTACGCTGTATTTATTTAAAAGTTTCAAGAGAAAAATGAGATATTAAAATGGATTCACTGGGCATTTTTTAATATCCTACATTTCCTTAAAAGAAATTAAGCGGAGATTCTTGTATTGCTCTGCACACTGAACCGCTTCTTTTGTAAACGAGTCTTTGGCGAACACATAGAACCATTTTTCTGTCATATAAAAAAGATTTCCCTGAAGCATTAAATCGCGTATGACGTCGCTTCCTACAGGAGCATTCTGCCATTTGCATTCTCCCAGCAGAATCTGCTGTTCATTCAATGCAACAATATCAATTTCTTCCTGCCGCTTCTGAACCGGGTTATTTCCCCACCACCGCCCGCATTTGCCGTACAGGAAGGGCGCGGAAGAGATCACCTCCGGCTGATACAGGTACTGCTGGCAAATCTCTTCAAATACCAGTCCCATAAAATGGCTGATTTGGGGCTTTACCTGGTTTAAATAGATGTCAGGACCGATTCCGCGGACAATTCCGCTTATATTTGGCCCCACAAAGCGGTACCAGAAGCGGAACATCTGATCCTGCAGCAGATAAATGGTTTTTCTGCTTCCCGGCTTTTCTGTAACAGGAATTTCCTTTTTGACGATGCCAAGCTCCAGGAGAGAGAGCAGAAGATTGCTGGCAGCTCCCGTCTCGATCCCTGCCTTTCCGGCAATGTCATTTAACCGGCTGCTCCCGCCAGCAATGGCTCCTATAATAGAGTTGTAGGTAGACGGATCCCGAAGCTCCTGCTTTAGGAGATTCGACGGCTCCTCATACAGACGCCCGCTTTCATTGAAAAATAATTCGATAATATTTTCATCCAGCGATAAGTTTTTCTTAATGCGGCTCAAATATTCCGGAATTCCGCCTGTAACGCCATAAATAACTGCCTGCTCCTCCCTGGTAAATTCCGGGCATAAATTTCTGGCCTCAAAAAAGGTGAATGGATGAATTTTAAACTGAGCTGTCCTGCGCCCGTAAAGCGGGCTTTTATAGCCCAGAACCTGGTGCTCCATGAAGCTCATCGAAGAACCGCACAGAATCAGAAACAGCTGGCTGTTTTTCCACTTCTGGTCAATATGTGCCTGAATCAGGGAAGAAACAGCCTTATAGCTGGCCGCCAAATACGGAAATTCATCGATCACCAGAATAAGGCGCTCTGTTTCACAGATACTGTCGATGTAGGAAAACAGTTCATCATAGCTTCCAAAAGAGGGAGCCGTCAGCCCGGGAAGAGTCGTTTGAAATACAGCTTTGGAAAATAGCTGCAGATTTTCCTGCCTGGCTGCCTCCGACGCCACAAAGAAAATAGTCTTTTTATTTTTGCAAAACTCATTGATCAAAGTCGTTTTTCCTACGCGTCTGCGTCCGTAAAACACAGCAAACTCAAACTGGCCGCTGGAATACATGGCTTCCAGCTTTTCCAGTTCCCGCTTTCTTCCGACAAACATCTGAATCCCCTCCTTTTCATGAAGCTGACCGCTCCAAAAGTTTAATTAAATTACTTATTTATATATTAGTAATTTAATTATAAGATATTTTTGATTCCTTTGTCAAGGCTGGAGACTGCAGAATAACAGGATTCTGTATAACAAAAACAGGAGTACCACTCCTGCCATTATTATGACAGTTGTGATACTCCTGAAATCACCTTTATTTAGCTAAAGGAAATTATTTTTCTGGCTTGTTAAGATAACGCCATCCCTCAACCTCTGGTGCTGTGTATGTGTACTGATCATCATCGTATAACTGGATGAATGGGATAGATACAATGTAATCCTCGCTCGGATCGAAGTTGTCGGACTTGATGATGTCCTCAGCCTCTTTGATTAACTCATCAGCGCTGTACTCTGTACCATTCTCAAGCTTAACGGACTTAACCTTCTTGCCTGTGAACTGTACGTTAACATCCTCTTCTGCGATTCCCTTGTTCTCAAGGTCGAACTTCTTGTTGTCGCTCTTGGAGGACTGGATCTTACCCTTGTTGTTTACTAAGTAGATGTCTCCATCTAAGTAGTACAGTCTGTAATCATCATCAGCCTCAAGTCTCTTACCGTTGAAGTACAGGTAGTTGTCCTTCTCGCCTGTGTAGCCCTGGCCATTGCTTCCGTTCTTTGTATTGAAGTAGAAGTTGTAATCGTCATCGTCACACTCTACGTCAGATACCTTGCCGTCCTGCATGTAGCCGTTCTCGTCGAAGTAGTAGAAGCCCTTATCCTCAGCCATGTACTGAAGACCTGTCTGCATCTGGCCCTTCTCGTTGAATGCAAAGTACTTCTTGCCCTTGGAGCTGTCTACTTTGATTCTTGCTACGTGTACAGCAGCGCCGTCCTCATCGTATGTAGCGAAGTCGCTTCCGTCAGCGTCAGCGTGCTCAGCCTCACCGTCATCGAAGAAGTACCAGTCTGTGTCGCTGTCCTCGCCAACGTCCTCAGAACCGTCGATCTCGTACCAGCCGTCGCCTCTCCAGCCTTCCTCTACGATGTTGTAGTACAGCATGTCGTCGATTGTTGCGCTTCCTGCTGTAGCGTTTCCATCAAGATGAGCGTTTCCTGGTGTTCCAACTTCTACCTTCTTGTTGTTGATCCACTCGTAAAGCATCTGGCCATGCTCATTGAACATGTAGTAACGGCCATTTACTTTCTTCTTGCCGGAATCCTTGTACATCTTACCGCTGGATCCGAACCAGTACCAACCTTCGTCGTCGCACTCGTCCTCATCTGCACAGTCAAGGATCTGCTCCTCATCGTCATCATCGTCAGCGTCGCCTGGCTTCTCAAGCCATAACCACTGATTCTCTGCTCTCCAGCCCTCGTCCTCGGTTCCAAGGTAGAATACCTCGCCGCTCTCCTCGTGCCATCCGTAGAGCATCTCGCCATCTTCGTCGAAGTAGTAAGTCTTTCCGTTGATCTTCTGATCATCGTCTGTTACTTTCTTACCCTTGTTGTCGAAGTAGTACCAGTGATCGCCGTCGTCGTCTGGATCAGATACATCATCATCTGGTGTTGTCTTAATCCAAGCGTTCTTCAGCATAGCGCCGTCAGAACCTACATAATACTCGTCATCTACCCATGTATCGGTAGCCATGTTTCCATCTTCGTCAAGGTAGAACCACTTGGAGCCATCTTTTCTCCACTCGCCCTCTACCATCTGATCGTCGCTGTCGTAGTAGTGCCAGATACCATCCTCGTCCTTCTCCCAACCTGCGAAGGATGTCATGGAAGCGCCTACTGCGAGTAAAGCTGCTGCAGAAAGAACTGCAACTAATTTAGTCTGCTTTCTCATAATGAATGCACTCTCCTTTTTTCTTTTTGAAGTCAATATTTTTCGAAATTCCTAACTGCATTACGTGGCTATTATACTTCGGATAAGGGAAAGTATGGAAAGTTGGAACTGGCAGATGTAGATAAAATGGGGATTTTCAGGGAAGAAAAAAGTGCCTGCGGGGCATGGCAGACACGTAATTTCTATTATTTTTTCATAGTAAGAGAATGATTAAATATGCATGCTGTGTTTATCTGGAGAAAAAGATATTATGATTCGCCGCATTCTTTTAAATGAAATTTTTCCATCAGGGGCGTCAGCGATTCCAGACAGGAATTCAGCGTTTCCAGTTCTTCCTCATTATAAATATGCAGGGCGGCAATGGTTGTCTCCAGCATGGTTTCTTTTAAGCGTTCCATTGCCTCCAGGCCGCAGGGCGAAATCCTGATGTAGACGCGGCGGCGGTTTGCGGTATCGTGAATCCGTTCTACCAGCGCCTTATCCTCTAAATCATTAATCAGCTTGGAAAGCTGCTGTTTTGTAATCTGGAGCTTATCGGCCAGATCAGACATGGTATAGTTCTCATCCTTTTGGTCTGCCAGAACGGACAGCGTAAAAAAGGGAAGAGAGTTGATTTTAATATGATTAGCGGACTGGTACTGGCACTTGGCAAAGGTCAGAAAAGAAAATGCAAATTCTAAAAAATGCGTTCCGGCTGTCCGCAGCTTTTCATTATCCATACAGACACCTCCTAAAGCTGATATGAACAGGTATTTCGTTCCCATCATAACACATTTTTTATGTCAGATCAATAAATATTAAAAGTAAATAAATATTTACAATAATATATTGACAAATATAAAATGCAGTTGTATTGTAGGCAGTGTAACGGGCAGAAGGTATAAAACTGCCAGATTTGCTAATGATGTAAAGAGACGATGAGGAGAAGAAGTTTATGGAAAAAAAGGATTCTGATCAGAATAAGCCCAGACGTTCGTTCCTGTATTATTACGGAGTTGTCATGCTGGTGCTGCTGCTTCTGAATATTTTTGTGTTTCCTTCTGTCATGGATAAGACAGTGGAGGGACGCTACGACGAATTTCTGGCTTCCCTGAACGCAGGGGAGGTAGACGAAGTTTATGTGACCACTAACGACGAGGTTATGTATACCTTAAAGGGCGACAGCAGAGGTGTTGTCCACAAGACTGGACTGATGCCAGGAGACAATATTACGGAACGGCTGGCCGGTACAGACGCCAGATTCAGTTCTGAGATTCAGACGAAGGCCTCGCCGCTGCTGGATGTTTTGCTTACCTGGATTGCGCCGTTTGTCATTCTGGTTCTGATCGGGCAGCTGATGAGCCGGGCAATGATGAAGCGCATGGGAGGACCCAACGCCATGACCTTCGGAAAGTCCAATGCAAAAATTTACGCGGAGTCTGAGACGGGCAAGACCTTTGCAGACGTAGCGGGCCAGGAGGAGGCCAAGGAAGCTTTAAAGGAGATTGTGGATTTTCTTCACAATCCCCAGAAATACACGGATATCGGAGCGACGCTGCCTAAGGGCGCACTGTTAGTCGGTCCTCCAGGAACAGGAAAAACGCTGCTTGCCAAGGCGGTGGCAGGAGAGGCCCACGTGCCGTTTTTCTCTATTTCCGGCTCGGAGTTTGTAGAGATGTTTGTGGGCATGGGAGCCGCTAAGGTAAGGGATTTATTTAAACAGGCCAATGAGAAAGCCCCCTGTATCGTATTTATCGATGAGATTGATACGATTGGAAAGAAGCGTGATGGAAATATAGGAGGCAATGACGAGAGGGAGCAGACCTTAAACCAGCTTCTGACGGAGATGGATGGATTTGACGGTCAGAAGGGAGTTGTCATCCTGGCCGCCACCAACCGGCCGGATTCTCTCGATAAAGCGCTTCTGCGTCCGGGCCGTTTCGACAGAAGAATTCCTGTGGAGCTGCCTGACATGAGAGGCAGGGAGGCCATTTTAAAGGTTTCTGCCCGCGGCGTGAAGATGGATGAAACGGTTGATTATAATGAGATTGCCCGGGCTACCAGCGGCGCCAGCGGAGCGGATTTGGCCAATATTGTCAATGAAGCTGCTCTGAGGGCGGTCCGTATGGGCAGAAGGATGGTTTCGCAGCAGGACCTGGAAGAGAGCGTGGAGGTTGTCATTGCTGGATATCAGAGGAAGGATGCAGAGGTTTCTGTCAATGAGAAGAAGATTGTGTCTTACCATGAAATCGGTCATGCGCTCGTAGCGGCGATGCAGAGTCATTCAGCGCCGGTGCATAAGATCACAATTATTCCCAGAACCAGCGGGGCCCTGGGATACACGATGCAGATTGAGGAGGATCAGCGATTTCTCATGAGCCGGGACGAGGCGTTTAATAAGATTGTGACGCTGACAGGAGGCCGGGCGGCGGAGGAACTGATTTTCCATTCTATTACAACAGGCGCTTCCAATGACATCGAGCAGGCGACCAGAATTGCCCGCGCCATGGTGACACGGTTCGGAATGAGCGAGCAGTTCGGAATGGTGGCCCTGGAGACAGTCAGCAACCAGTATCTGGGCGGAGACGCGTCCCTAGCCTGCTCCGAGCACACAGCGATGCGGATCGACGAGGAAGTCATTGACACAGTCCGTCAGGCCCATGATAAGGCCTGCCAGATTTTGAAGGAAAACGAGGAAAAGCTTCATGAGCTGGCAGCTTATCTTCTGGAGAAGGAGACCATCACAGGTGAGGAATTCATGGAGATTCTGAAAAAGGAAAATTTAGAAACTGCAGGCGCAGATACTGAGGAAAAGGTGGAAGGAGACCATGCAGAAATTCAGAATGACAGCCAGTAAGCAGAAGTTCGATACAGATTAGAAGCTTTTACGATAGTCCGGACAGGGAAAGACAGTTCTCTGCCCGGGCTGTTTTCGATTGTGGGGAAACTGGAAAATACCTGCAAAATAATCGAACAAACGTTTGAAAAATAAAGGTGAATGTGGTATAATAACTCCAAAATGCAGTTGTGCTGCGCACATCTGCCGCTGCCTTTGGCAGCTAAAACATTTTGTCGTTACCATATCAGGTGAAAACAAATGTCTGCTTCGCAGCCACTTGCTTTCCTGCAGATATGGTATAATATGAGCACTTAGCGAATACGAGCCGCAGGCGAAGTATGAGGTTAGTGCGAGTCATACCCAGACACTTAGCGAGGTTTTGTCGAGCTTAGTGAATGTGGTATAATAACTTACAACGAAAATGGAACACAGGTCAGCAAGGAGTACGGTATGGCGAAGCAGTACATTAAAATACGAGGAGCGAATGAGCACAATCTGAAAAATATATCGGTAGATATCCCGAGAAATGAGCTGGTAGTTTTGACAGGACTTTCCGGCTCCGGAAAGTCTTCCCTGGCTTTTGACACGATTTATGCGGAGGGACAGCGCCGCTACATGGAATCGCTGTCTTCCTATGCAAGGCAGTTCCTGGGACAGATGGAGAAACCGGATGTGGAGAGTATAGAAGGACTTTCCCCGGCTATTTCCATTGATCAGAAGTCCACGAACAGGAATCCCAGATCTACAGTGGGAACTGTGACAGAGATTTATGATTATATGCGTCTTCTCTACGCCAGAATCGGTATTCCCCACTGCCCCAAGTGCGGCCGGGAGATTCACAGGCAGACCATTGATCAGATGGTGGATCAGATTATGGCCATGCCGGAGCGGACGAAAATCCAGCTTCTGGCTCCTGTAGTCCGGGGGCGCAAGGGAGAGCATGTGAAGGTGCTGGAGCACGCCAGAAAGGGCGGCTATGTCCGCGTTCGGATTGACGGAAGCCTGTACGAGCTTTCTGAGGAGATTAAGCTGGATAAGAATATTAAGCACAATATTGAGATTGTGGTGGATCGTCTGGTGGTGAAGCCGGGTATTGAGAAGCGTCTGACAGATTCTATTGAGACGGTGATGGAGCTGACAGGAGGCCTGATGACTGTGGATATTCCTGACCAGGAATCCATGAATTTCAGTCAGAATTTTGCCTGCCCTGACTGTGGAATCAGCGTGGACGAGATGGAACCCAGAAGCTTTTCTTTTAATAATCCGTTCGGCGCCTGCCCTGACTGCTATGGATTGGGCTATAAGATGGAGTTTGACGAGGATCTGCTGATTCCTGACAAGAGCCTGAGCATCAGCCAGGGGGCGATTGTGGGCATGGGATGGCAGTCCTGCACGGATAAAGGCAGCTTTACGCGTGCGATTCTGGACGCGCTGGTGGAGGAGTACCATTTCAGCCTGGACACACCGTTTCGGGATTACCCTAAGGAGATTCACGACGTCCTGATTCACGGAACCGGGGGGAAAGTCCTGAAGGTGCGCTACAAGGGCCAGAGAGGAGAGGGCGTCTACGATGTGGCCTTCGAGGGACTGATTCAGAATATGAACCGCAAGTACCGGGAGACTTTTTCCGATGCCATGAAGGCTGAATATGAGACTTATATGCGGATTACGCCTTGTCCTGTCTGCAAGGGCCAGAGACTGAAAAAAGAGGCTCTGGCGGTGACGGTAGGCGGGAAAAATATTTTCGAGGCCACCAACATGTCCATTGTCAAATACAGGGAATTTATTGACGGGCTGAATCTGACTGTCATGCAGGAGACCATCGGAGCGCCGATTTTAAAGGAGATCAGGGCCAGAGTCAGCTTTCTGATTGACGTGGGACTGGATTATCTGACTTTAGCCAGAGCGACGGGAACACTGTCCGGCGGAGAGGCCCAGAGAATCCGCCTGGCGACTCAGATTGGTTCGGGACTGGTAGGCGTCGCCTACATTCTGGACGAGCCCAGCATCGGACTTCACCAGAAGGATAACGATAAGCTGTTAAAGACGCTTCTGCACCTTAGAGATCTGGGAAATACCGTACTGGTGGTGGAGCATGACGAAGATACCATGCTGGCTGCGGACTGTATTGTGGATATCGGACCTGGAGCAGGAGAACACGGTGGAAATGTGGTGGCCGTAGGCACGGCCAAGCAGATCATGAAGTGCAAAGACTCTATTACAGGAGCTTATCTGAGCGGCAGAATCAAGATTCCTGTTCCAGCAGAGCGCAGGAAGCCGACCGGGTGGATCACCGTAAAGGGAGCGGCAGAAAATAACTTAAAGAACATTGACGTTTCTTTTCCCTTAGGCGTGATGACCTGTGTGACAGGAGTTTCCGGTTCTGGAAAAAGCTCTTTGGTAAACGAGATTTTGTATAAGGCTCTGGCAAAAAAGCTGAACCGGGCCAGGACAATTCCGGGCAAGCATAAGGAAATCCAGGGGACGGAGCAGCTGGATAAGATTATTGCCATCGACCAGTCTCCTATCGGGCGGACGCCTCGTTCCAATCCGGCGACCTACACAGGTGCATTTGATCTGATCCGGGATCTGTTTGCGTCTACGCCTGATGCGAAAGCCAAGGGTTATAATAAAGGAAGATTCAGCTTCAATAAGAAGGGCGGGCGGTGCGAAGCCTGCAGCGGAGACGGAATTATTAAAATCGAGATGCATTTTCTTCCGGACGTGTATGTGCCCTGCGAGGTCTGCGGAGGAAAAAGGTATAACCGTGAGACACTGGAGGTGAAATACAAGGGCAAGAGTATTTATGACGTTTTAAATATGACGGTGGAGGAGGCCCTGCACTTCTTTGAAAATGTGCCGTCCATCTACAGAAAGATCGAGACGCTGAATGATGTGGGACTTTCCTACGTCCGTCTGGGCCAGCCGTCCACACAGCTGTCAGGCGGAGAAGCCCAGCGTATCAAGCTGGCCACAGAGCTGAGCAAGCGGGGAACGGGAAAAACGATTTATATTTTGGACGAGCCGACGACGGGACTTCATTTTGCCGACGTGCACAAATTGATTGAGATTCTCAGACGCCTTTCGGACGGTGGAAATACAGTAGTTGTCATTGAGCATAATCTGGATGTGATTAAGACGGCGGATTATCTGATTGACATTGGTCCAAACGGAGGAGATAAGGGCGGAACTGTGATTGCCCAGGGAACGCCGGAGCAGGTGGCTGAAAATCCTGTTTCCTACACAGGACAGTATGTGAAGAAGTATCTGGATCTAGAATCAGAAGATGCAAAGCAGGAATGAAAACGGTGAAACTGGGCAGAAAGCAGGGCGCACAGGAAACTGCCGGGAAAAGCAGCGGGAACAATATTGAGAAAACGGAGCGGAACGAGAGAGATGGAGCCAAAGAAAGAAGAAACGCAAGTCAGCATTTATGAAATGGGACAGGCAGAGGAGACGCAGATTCCTGAGTTTATTCAGGTGATCCAGGAGAGGATTGACTGGATGGAGAGCAGGGGGATGAAGCAGTGGAACGATGAGGAATATCTGGATTTTTATTCAGAAGAATATTTCCGCGCGCAGGCCAGGGCCGGACATCTGTTTTTCCTTATAAAAGAGGGAAGAGCAGCTGGAGTGACAGCCTTATTGGAAGAAGACGACAGATGGGATGATGGAAGCCGGGAGTATTTTTATGTTCATCATCTGGCTTCCAGAACAGGAATTCCAGGAGCTGGTTCTGCGTTTTTAGGGCTGATAGAAGATTACGCCAGAAAACAGGGGAAAAGGGGAATCCGTTTAGACTGTCAGCTGGGAAATGAACCGCTGAACCGCTTTTACGAAAGAAACGGCTATGTCACTGTGGGAGAGCCGTTTACAGCAGGCGGCTACACTGGAATCAGAAAGGTGCTGGAGTTTTAGAAAATGATGTTGCCAAGCGGGAGAGAGTGTCTTATAATAAAAATAGACTGCGGAAGTTTCCCCTTTTGCAGACTGCGACAACAGTGAAGAATTATAGGAGGAATACTCGTGGAAAAAGAGATGATTATTGTACTGGATTTTGGCGGCCAGTATAATCAGTTAATTGCAAGAAGAGTAAGAGAATGCAACGTATATTGTGAAGTACATCCGTACAGTATGCCGATTGAGAAAATTAAAGAGATGAACCCAAAGGGAATCATTTTTACCGGCGGACCTAACAGTGTATATGGGGACGATTCTCCTCGCTGTTCAAAAGAGATCTTTGAACTGGGTATTCCTGTTTTAGGCATCTGCTATGGCGCTCAGCTGATGGCCCACCTGCTGGACGGCAAGGTAGCTACCGCTCCTGTCAGCGAGTACGGAAAGACAGAGGTAGAGGTGGACACAGCGTCCAAGCTGTTCACAGGCGTTTCCCCGAAGACGATCTGCTGGATGAGCCATACAGATTATATTGAGAAGGCGCCGGAGGGCTTTGCTGTGACAGCTCATACTCCTGTATGCCCGGTAGCTGCCATGGAATATCCGGAGAAGAAGTGGTATTCTGTACAGTGGCATCCGGAGGTTATGCACACACAGGAAGGCACAAAGATGCTGTCCAACTTTGTATATAATGTATGCGGCTGCAAGGGAGACTGGAAGATGGACGCTTTCGTGGAGAGCTCTATTGAGGCAATCCGTGAGAAGGTAGGTTCCGGACGTGTGCTCTGCGCCTTATCCGGCGGAGTAGACTCCTCCGTAGCGGCAGTTATGATGGCAAAGGCAGTTGGAAAGCAGCTGACCTGCGTATTCGTTGACCACGGTCTTTTAAGAAAGAACGAAGGAGACGAGGTTGAGGCAGTATTTGGACCAAACGGCCCGTACGATCTGAATTTTGTCCGTGTAAACGCTCAGGAGCGTTTCTATGCAAAGCTGGCAGGAGAGACTGATCCGGAGACAAAGAGAAAAATTATCGGTGAGGAGTTTATCCGCGTATTTGAGGAAGAGGCTAAGAAGATCGGAGCCGTTGACTTCTTAGTTCAGGGAACTATTTACCCGGATGTGATCGAGTCCGGACTTGGAAAATCTGCTGTTATCAAGTCCCATCACAACGTAGGAGGACTTCCAGAACACGTAGATTTCAAGGAAATTATCGAGCCTCTTCGTATGCTGTTCAAGGATGAGGTGAGAAAGGCAGGACTGGAGCTTGGCATTCCGGAGCATCTGGTATTCCGCCAGCCGTTCCCAGGACCAGGCCTCGGCGTAAGAATTATCGGCGATATCACGCCGGAGAAGGTAAAGATTGTACAGGATGCAGATGCAATCTACCGCGAGGAGATTGACAAGGCAGGCATTGCCAAGAATCTCGGCCAGTACTTTGCCGCATTGACAAATATGAGATCCGTCGGCTGCATGGGAGATGGAAGAACATATGACTATGCCATCGCTCTGCGCGCCGTACTCACCAGCGATTTCATGACTGCAGAGGCAGCAGAAATCCCGTGGGAGGTATTGAGCAAGGTAACCAGCAGAATCGTCAACGAGGTTAAGGGAGTTAACCGCGTTATGTACGATTGTACCGGAAAGCCACCGGCAACGATTGAGTTTGAGTGATGAAATGCCTTTGAAAAAGCCTTTATTTATGCGGGCTACAAGCATATTTGCTTAATGACTGGCAACGATTTGGCAACATTTCGGGTATCACTCATTAGATAATAAAATACTTCAATAACAGAAAACCTTACTGATTTTCAGAAATAAAGCTAAAAGTCGGAGACCGTTTCAAGTTTTGTGTAAATTCAAAAAACTGATATAAGATATGTCATTCGTTACTCTGGGCAGAGCCGATTTTTTGAGGTTCTGCCCTTGCTTGTATTATAATGCAGTTTCCAGACATGTCAAGCAGGGCTGGCTGGGCCAGCCCTGAAAGACCAGAAACAGCTTATAATCCGGATAATCGTTCTTCAAAAAATATTTCCAGCTGTGAATGGATCTGTCCCCAATCCTGTCGATGTCCAGTCCATTTTTTCGTGATATCCACCATGGCCAGATACAGCATTTTCAGGAGACTCTCATCCGAAGGGAATACCGTCTTAGATTTCGTGACCTTCCTCAGCTGCCGGTTAAATCCCTCGATGGTATTCGTGGTATAGATTAAGCGGCGGACCGCTTCCGGATACTTAAAATACGTTGAATGAATATTACGGTTCAAATGTACCCCTGTTCCGAAGGAACGGATACCGGCAGTCC
>ERZ1673736.3333-NODE-3333-length-15342-cov-5.001897_pt1 | contig 15342 bp, 11 predicted proteins | sample MGYA00580212_ERZ1673736 | MGnify/ENA primary metagenome ERZ1673736 (study PRJEB41218, sample SAMN15661752) | gut metagenome | host: Homo sapiens | place: Canada: London | collected 2015-08-20/2019-03-30 | study: EMG produced TPA metagenomics assembly of...
AGTGAGGTATGTATATGACAGAACAAGAAAAACAAGAGGTTATCTCAATTTTAAAGAAATCCGGTTGGACAGAAGATAGACATGTAGACCCTATGCAATTTAGGTATGACACAATAGGTGATGGTTGGACGGTAAAGGACTATGGTCAAAATTTTTATATGTTTGATAAGGCAAGGGAGTTTCTAAGCAGCTACGGTGGATTAACAATTAGGTGGAAAATACCAAATGATAGTTATGATTTTTATCTTACCATTAGTGGAGATGATAGATCACCGATGCCTATGGCATTAAAGTGGTATTGTATGTATTATCAGCGTAGATTATATCCTGTTGCAATATACCCGGCTATGCCTGCTAACCTATTGATTGACGAAGATGGATATTTTTACTTTGTTTGGGGCGAATTCGTTTGTAAAAGTGGTAATGATGATTTTATAGAATTACTTCATAATTTAATTAAGAATAATATAAATGCTATAAAAGATTACAGAGGAATAGGTGATCATGAGGACGCCGGCCTTACAGACGAATTTGTTGAAGAGTGGGACTACGATTTTAGTCAGGTGTCAGACATACCAAGACCGTGGCTAGATGGACAACCATAAATTCCCCAAAAAACTTATAATAAAATAATTTTCTATATTAGTTTATATAATTACTGCTTTCTTGACTATATGCTGTATTAAGGGTATAATAATGGCAAATAAGTGCCGGTCTTTTATAATAGGCACTTTTAATATTAAAAATACGGTTTGAAAAGCCTTGTGCTTGGTAGATTAATAGGGAATTCGGTGAGAATCCGAAGCAACCGCCATTACTGTATTTGACGATGAAACAGCGTGTACCATTTGCCCTTGCAGAGAAGGTGCTGTTTGTGTGAGTATCACTACATCATAAGTCAGGAGACCTGCCGTATTTTCATAGGTAATATATTCTTTGGCGATGAAGATGCGGCCCTATTATTTTAATGTTGGCTACGGCTGTGTGCTTTGCCGCACTGTGCCTGTGCTGCCCAAGCATAGTAGTATTCTGCCCCTTCATACCATATGGAGAGGCTTTTTATTTTTAGAGGAGATATTTTATGATTAGAAGTTTTTCAAAAATAACCTCGGTGCTAATGTCAGGTGCTTTAGTTGCATCTATGCTGCCCTTTTCACTTTTTCAGGCTGTGGCAGAAAACACCGATATTGTAAGTAATACAAACAATAATGTAGTGAACAGTAAAATTCCTACATTGGCAGACGACGCTGTTTTAAACTGGGCAACAAAGGTGGGCGAGGGTTATGACAGCAATGCAATAGGCACACCTATAATTGTAGGTGACAGCTTGATTTTCTGTTCCGGTACAAGGCTGTATAAAATGGATAAATACAACGGTACTGTACAGGCATACAGCGAAATGGCAGGCAGATCAAGCTATAATATTGTGCCGCCAACCTATGCCGATAATAAGATTTTTGTGGGCTTGGCAAACGGTGCGGTACAGGCATTTGATGCACAAACCCTTAAGTCACTGTGGATATATAAAGACCAACTTTCCGGTCAGCCAAACAGTCCTATTGTGTATAGCAACGGTTGTGTGTATACAGGCTTTTGGAATAATGAAGATGCAGAGGCTAACTATGTTTGTATTTCTGCCAAAGATGAAGACGCTGAAAGTGACTTGGAGGAAAAGCAGAGCATTTGGCAATATACCCATAAGGGCGGTTTTTATTGGGCAGGTGCATATGCTTGCAGTGACTATTTGCTTGTAGGAACGGACGACGGACAAAACGGAAGCAGCTCTAAAACCTCTTGCTTACTTTCACTTAACCCAACTAACGGTAAGGTTATTGACAAAATAGAAGGACTAAACGGCGACATACGCTCGTCTGTTTCTTACGATAATCAAACTGACCGATATTATTTTACAAGTAAGGGAGGCAGCTTTTACAGTGCGGCTGTAAACAGTAACGGCACATTTAAAAAGAATGCCGATAGCTATGACATAAAAGAAATTAAGCTTGAAAACGGTACAGACTCAACCGCAATGAGTACAGCTGCACCTGTAGTACATAACGGCAGAGCATATATAGGAGTTTCGGGTTCGTCACAGTTTACTGAATACAGCGGACATAACATAACGGTAATAGACCTTGATTCATTCAAGATTGCTTACAGAGTGCCTACCAAGGGCTACCCACAGGCTACAGGCCTTCTTACAACGGCATATGAGGATAAAGACGGATATTCATATGTGTATTTTGTTGATAACTACACGCCGGGCAAGGTAAGATTTATAAAGGATAAAAAAGGAGTTACCTCGGTTGTAGACGGTGTAACCGAAAGCTGCAACAACGGCGGTAAAATAACAAAGGTTGAAAACTGTGCACAGGTTTTGTTTACGCCTGTAGAGGCACAGGCAAACTATGCATTGGCAACCCCTGTGGCAGACACAGACGGTACATTGTATATGAAAAACGATTCTGCCTATATGATGTCCATCGGCAGTAAAATTGATAGCCTAGAGGTTACAGCACAGCCTGAAAAGGCTTTGTACTGTACAGGTGACAATTTTGCTCCTAAGGGGATTACAGTAATTGCTAAGTTCAAAAACGGTACACAGCGTGATGTTACAAAATACATTACCTACCCTGACTATCAGCTTACAGAGGACTATTTAGATGTTACTCTGACATATGACATACAGAGGTACGGTGATAAGCTTGACAAAAATAACGGTAATGAAATTGGCATAGTGGCCGAGCCTGCGGAAGTGAATGTAGATGTTACGGTATTGTCAAAGACTGACTATGACGCCGTAGAAGGTGTTGTATCTGCCATTGATAACATAGGTACCGTTACACTTGAAAGTAAGACCCTAATAGACGCTGCACGCAACAGCTACAACAGCCTTGACGATAGTTTAAAGCAGTATGTAAGTAACTATGAAGCCTTGCTTAATGCAGAGGAAGAGCTTAAAAGGCTAACACCAACTACTCCTACAGAATCGAGAGAACCAAGTGAACCAACAGTTCCAAGCGAGCCGACAGTGCCGACAGACCCTACAGAGCCAAGTGAGCCTACTGTAGTGCCGACAACTCCAACAGCACCAAGCGAGCCGACAGTGCCGGCTACGCCAACAGCACCGAGCGAGCCGACAGTGCCGACAGCACCAACAAATGCACCTGCCAGTCACGCAACAGCTGCACAGGATACTACGCAAAATGCAACGAGCAATAATGCCGCTACAAATAGTACACAGACAAACGGTGCAAATCAAACGGGAAAGGTTGCTACAGGCACAACTACACCGGTAGTGGTATTGCTTGCCGTAATGGCTACAGCTTTGGCAACAGCCTTTGTGCTAAGAAAGGCAAAACCGTTAAATAAGTAAAATTTATAATGAAAGAAGGGCAAAAAATGTTCAGACAGAAAAAGCTGCCGGTATATATAGCTACAGCGGTAATTCTTGCTTTATGTGTGGCAGGGTCGGTGCTTTTTGCCCTTTTTCAAAATACTGACGAGCCGGAAAATCCATTAAATAATATAAAGACCTCTAAGCTTTTTCCGCCGTCCGATGTCGGGGATTTATCAGTTAATGAGGCTGCGTTAAAATATGCCGGCAGTGCAATTAACGGGGCTGAAAACGCTGCCAATGCAACAGAAGCGTCAAAGGCTGCTGAAGATGTAACAGAGAATACATCACAGCAGCCTACTGCTGTTACGGAGAAAACAACAGATATTTCACAGGGCGGCAATTCAAGTAATGGCGAAGCTTATATAATACCTAACGCAGTTAATTATTTTGAAAATGTAAACGGTGGGGGTCAAGGCGGCAACATTTCATCTGTAGGCAATAACGCAGCCGCTAAGGAAGAAAATCATACCGACAACAGCGGGTCGGTACTTGCAACAGTGCCAACGGAAAAAGCAACAAACAAAAGGTCAAATAAAGAGCATTCCCCATCCGATAATACGGTTGATGTTGAGTATTTTACAACAACAATTAAAGACGGTGAAACAGTTAAAAACAGAAATTACAGCTTTGAAATCACACACAAAAATAAAAAGCTGAATGTTAAGGAGCTTACTGTTTTTGTAAACGACAGCACGGTTTCGCAGTTTAGCGGCAAGGTGCTTTTAAATGAGGGCAGAAACAGTATTCGTGTACAGGTAACATACACCGACACTGACGGCAAGGCAATTACAGTGTTTAAAGATTACACTGTTAATATTGACTTGGGAGATATTGTTATAAATACAAATCTGTCGGACTGTACTGTAGACAGTGAAGATATAAGCTTTAGTGCCGGTGCTGCTTTGGGCGGCGAAGAAATACCGCTGAATGTTCAATGCAACGGCACTGCCTTGCAAAATAGCGGCGGCGAATATACCGCCGATTTAAAGCAGGGTGAAAATATCATCAGACTGTCTGCACAGTATGGCAGTCATAAAAAAGAGCTAAGCTTTACAGTTATATCTACTGCCACAAAGGAGTTCGATATTTATACAACCGTTGAGAATACTACGGTACACAACAGCAGCTACAGCTTTACCGCCCGCTGTAAAAACGGAAGCGGCAATGAAAGACTAAGCGTAAAGCTAAACGGCAGGGTGCTTGCCGGTAATAACAATAGCTATACAGCAGAGCTAAAAACAGGCAGCAATACCATTCGCCTAAGGGCTGTAGACAATGTAAACGGCAATGAATTGACAGTGGAAAAAAGCTTTGCGGTAAGGTATGTTCCGCAGGCTACGCCACAAACGGCTCCAAAGCTTACATACACAAATGTCAGCAACGGTATGAATGTTAAAGGAAATCAGCTTACACTGGATGTAAAGGCCGAGGATTATAAGGGCAATGCAATTTACTATGACGGCATTTCAGTAAGCCTAAATGGTGTAGAGTATAATTATAAATGGACATCAGAATATGTAAGCTATTTGCTGTATTTATCTAATGGCAGCAACACACTTGATATAAGGCTTACCGATAAAGAGGGCAGGTATGCAGATTATAGCTTTAATATAAATTGTATTAAGGCAGCTGACGGCGAAAAAATAGGCACAGTTACAATAAGCGTTGACGCTAATGTTTTGGGGCTTAACTATCTGCTTTCGCCGCAGAAGGTAGATATATATCAGGGTGAAACAACGGCAAGGGCTGTACTTAGAGCACTTGAGTCGGCCGGCTTTGTTTGTCACTACACAGGTACAGCAGAGCAGGGCTTTTACCTAAGCCGCATCGAAAAGCAGGGCATCGGCGAGAATGTTGCTATCCCCGGTGAGCTTGTTGATTATATAAATTCTGACGGCTTAACATGGACAGGTGCAAGGGACAACAACAGCATAGGCGAAAATGACTATACGCAAGGCTCAGGCTGGATGTACACTATAAACGGCTCCTTCCAAGGCGGAGGCTTGTCAGATGTACCGATAAAGGACGGCGACACTCTGTGCCTGCGTTATACTTTGGCCTATGGCAAAGACATAGGCGGCTATGTGTCAAGAGGGGGCGAGGAAGATAATTATCCAAAAATATGGTAATTCTGTCAAAAAAGTATTAGCCGTAATTATATGCGTAAGCGTTATATGTGTGTCTGCTGCAGAAGCATTTGCGGCTCATAAGGATTATAACGAAAAGGATATTCAGTCTGTAATAGAAAATATAATTAATCATAAAAAACAGCAGCTAGGTGTTGACAAGGCCTCAAATTTACTGTCGGCACTTGCTGTATCGGCAGGTACAACAGCAGGCGACTGGTATGCTTTTTCTGTAGGGCGTTTGGGAATAGATGATGATTATTTCTCGTATTTAACGGCCTTACAGGACTATGTTGAAAGTGAATATAAAACCGCTGATAAGCTTGACAAAACGAAGTCTACCGAATGGCACAGAATTGCACTTACGGTGCTGTCATTAGGCGGCGACCCTACTGCCTTTGGAAAGGATACAAAGGGCAACAGTATCAACCTTATCAGTGACGGAACATACAATAGGGCAAATTTGTCACAGCAAGGAATAAACAGCTGCATATGGGCGTTAATTACGCTTGATTCAAGCAATTATGCAGTACCCGACAGTGCTTTAAACACAAGAGAGAGCATAATCGACAAAATTATTTCCTATCAAGCAGACGACGGAGGCTTTTCGGCAAATAATGGTGAAGGCAGTGTGGATATTACGGCAATGGCAGTTCAGGCACTTGCACCGTATGCCGATAAAAGCTCCGATAAATATGAAAAATATAAAAAGCATAATGCAGATAAGGCTGTGGATAAGGCTTTAAGCTGGCTTTCAAGGCAGCAGCAGACAGACGGCAGCTTTAAGCAGGACGGTGAAGCCTGTGCCGAAAGCACGGCTCAGGTGCTTACGGCACTGTGCTGCAGTAAAATTGACGCTGTAAATGACAGCAGATTTATTAAAAACGGAAATAATGCTTTAGACGGAATTATGCTTTTCAAAACAGAAAACGGCGGCTTTTCCCATACAATGGGGAAGGGTGCAAATGCCATTGCAGAACAGCAGGTTTTGTATTCACTGTGTGCTCTGTACAGAATGTGGGGCGGTTATAACACCCTGTATGACATTACAGATGAAAATAATGCAGGTGAAATTACAAATATTTTCACCGACAAAAAGGTAAGCCCTAAGGTGGAATTTAACGATTATGATGTTCAGCAGTACAAAAGCTTACCCGAAAATCTAACTACCGAATACTACAGTAAAGTGCTTATTCTGTATAAAAAGCTTTTAGTTGCCGACAATGCAGACAGCTACAAGAGCGAAGAAAAAGATTTAAAAGAAAAGCTGGATTATTTGACCTCGGTAAGAACTGAAATGGAGGATATTAACAGCATTATAGCCAACAAATTGTATCCCTTTGATAATATTTCGCAGGAGGACAAGGAGCTTATCGACAGTCTGTGCAGCAGGGCAGATAAGCTTAGTGAATATGACCAAAAGCAAATTTTAGGTATAGATAGCCTAAGGCAGGCACAGGCGGAGCTTAACACTCGGCAAAGCACAACAGCTGTGACTGCTGCAGTAACGGCATTGGTTGTGCTGTTAGTAGTTGTACTGCTTATAGGTATTGTAAGAAAAAGAAAGGCAAACAAACAGCAACAGCCGGAAAACGATGAATGGTAATGGTGATATAATATGCAAAACAGCGTACAGCCTGTATTACAACAGGTGAAAAAGGTAATTATAGGTAAGGATTTAATTATAGAAAAAGTGCTTATGGCTGTACTTGCAAAGGGCCATATTTTGCTTGAGGATGTACCCGGAGTGGGCAAAACCACCCTTGCCTTAGCTTTTGGCAAGGCGTTAGGGCTTGAATATAAGAGAATACAGTTTACATCAGACACAATGCCGTCTGATGTAACAGGCTTTTCAATTTTTAACAAGGCAAAGGGAGTCTTTGAATATCAGCAAGGCCCGATTATGACAAATATTTTGCTTGCAGATGAAATTAACAGAACCTCAAGCAAAACTCAAGGTGCATTACTTGAAGCTATGGAGGAAAAGCAGGTAACGGTTGACGGAGTAACGCATACGTTGCCACAGCCGTTTTTTGTGTTGGCTACTCAAAATCCTGTAGGCTCGGCAGGTACACAGCTTTTGCCCACCTCTCAGCTTGACAGATTTATGTTAAGGCTGAAAATGGGCTATCCTGATTTTAAAGAACAGGTTAGTATTTTAAAGGAACGCCACACAGAAAATCCCCTAAACAAGGTGAAAACAGTTTTAAATACCCAAAAGGTGCTTCAGCTGCAAAATCAGGTTGACAATGTATATATTGACGACTCTATTTATGAATATGTAACTACGCTCACTGAACAGACACGAAACAACTTGTCTGTAGAGCTTGGCGTAAGCCCAAGAGGAGCCTTGGCTGTGTGTAATATAGCAAAAGCGGCGGCGTTTTTAAGTGACCGTGACTATGTAATACCCCAGGATGTTGACAAGGTATTTTGCAGTACAACGGCACACAGACTTGTTCTAAGCAGAAAAGCTAAAATTTCCAATGTATCGGCTGAGGATGTAATTAACGAAATTTTGAAAAATACAGACAAACCGTCTGTGTCTATACAGGGAGTATAGCATTATGCCTAAAATGTGGATATTTTCACTTGCGGCGGTTTTACTGCTGATTGTAACAGGGGTTTATGCAGAAAACGGGGTACTCATTGCTGTAGCACTGTTTTATGTTGTATTTGCTGTTATACAGCTTATTGTATGCAGATTGTTGCCGGCAAGGCTTGAAGCAAAGGCGGTTTTACCTAATGCCTGTAACAAATTGAAAACGGTTGAGGGGAAAATTATACTAACCAATAACAGCAAGGTTTACTGCGGCTGTGTTAAAATAATTGCCCGGTGTACCAATTTACTGACAAATACAAGCTCGCCGCTTGTTGCTACAGCTTTTATGGGGGTTAAAAGCGAGGCAGAGGTACCTATAAAATTTAATAGCAGACTGTGCGGTGCTGTTAAGATAAATATAGAAACGATACAGCTGTACGACATACTTTGCCTTACCCGCAAAGCTGTGTATGTTCCGCTTGAGAGTTCGACCGTAACCGTGTTGCCACAGCTTTATGATGTTTCGTTAGCCGGTTTACTGACCAACAGTTATGACATTAACGGTTCAAAGTATGCCGAAAATATGCCGGGCTATGATATTAGTGAAATTTACAACCTACGAGAATATGAAAAGGGAGACAGCCCAAGAAATATTCATTGGAAATTAAGCAGTAAGTATAATAACTTGATTGTAAAAGAGGGCAGTATGCCCACAGAAAACTGTACTCTTATTATATTTAATAATACAGTTCCTGAAAATCCCGATAATATCTCATTGCTTGCAGAGGTAATGGTGTCACTTAGCCAGGTGCTTATTGAAAACGGTGTTGTTCATACTGTAGCTTATTTAGAAAACAGTCAGCCTGTATTTAACTGTATAGAAAATGATCTTGACCTGTCGGCAATCCTGCCTAAGCTGTTAAGATGTGAAAGAACAGAAGAAGATATTTTTAACTGTTTAGATAATATTACAAATGAATATAAATCTGTTCTGTGCTTTACCGAAAAGGTTTGCACAGCAGAGCAGACCGGCATTAAATTTATTACAACTGATAGCTCCGAAAATGAAAGCAGTGTTGTAATTAACAAGGATATTATTGACAGCTTAGGCTGTATTGAAATATAAAGAGGTGAAATAATGACTGAGAACAATAGCTATATAAAATCGGCTGTATTTAAAAGTGAATATAATAGCACAGCCGAGTGTACAATATTAAATGCTGTTGTTACATTCCTTATTTCATTCGGCGTTCTGCAGCAGCTGGTTACTGTGACAAAAGCTGACTGTAGTCAAGTTATTTTAGCTTTAACTACAGCTGCAGTATCCTTTGCAATGTTTATTGCAGGGAAATATTCTAAGCTTAAAATTACATTTTATTTACTTCCTGTTGCTGTAGCCGGTGCTATGCTGTTGACAGTAAATGTAAATATAGTAAATGTGTTTAGCAACACTGTAAACGGGCTGCTTAATACTGTAGGGGAGTGCTTTGGCGTTATTATGCCGCAGCTGCAGTGCGGTGAAGCATCGGCAGTGGAAACAACCCTGTTTTTTACAGCTGTTTCTTCGGTTTTGGTTTTGTTAAATGCAATGTGCTTCAACAGGAGCATTGCTGTTTTGCCTGCTACTTTGGCTGTTGTGGCAGTATTGTTTTCTGCCTTTGTACAAGGGGTAAATGCTGCTTCGACTGTGCTTGTTTTTTCAGCAATGGTTTTAATATTGTACAAGGGCAGGCTTTGTAATGCAGCAGCTGTTGGCTGGAGTAATTCAGTGTGGAATAAAGCCGCAGCATTTGCACCTATGGTGTTTTTTACAGCCGCCGTAATTGTTGTGGGGTGTGTTGGCTTTTCAAATACATCTGCCAAAGACTTAAAAAACGGTATACAAAGCAGTGCTAATGATGTTCTCTACGGAAGCACTGCCTCAATGCCTCAGGGCAGGCTTAATAACGCACAAAGCTACAAGCCTACCAACAAACCAATGCTAAAGGTGGTAATGAGCAGTCCGCAGTCGTATTATTTAAGAGGCTTTGTAGGCGATACATATAACGGCAGCAGCTGGCGACAGCCGGAAAATAAACAGCTTTATAAAAGTGCTGATTTGTTTTATTGGCTGCATAGGAACAATTTTTACGGTTATAATCAGCTTTCGGTTCTTTCAAAGCAGTTAAATAAAGACGGCAGTGAAAACCGGATTATAATAAACAATGTAGGTGCGTCAACACAGTATATGTATACTCCGTATGAGCTTGACAGCTGTAGCTATAGCCTTGTAAATAAAAATAAAATAACAGATACTGCTCCTGTAATTTTGGGGGCTTTTGGACAGCACAGTTATACCTACACAGCGGTTGATAATCAGGTTAAGCAATATACAAGCCTGTTGTCAGGACTGTATAATAACGATATTGGCGACAAAGCCGCAGCAGACGGCTATATGAATATTGAATCGCATTACAGCGACTATGTTTATGAAAATTATTTGTATATTCCACAAAAAACCAAAACAACCCTTGAGGGAATGTTAGGCGGCTATAAGAGCAGTGAAAAGCATTTGCAGTACAGCACAGCCAAGCAAAGTATACTTAATGTGCTTTCGTCAAGTATGGAGTATAGCACCGAGCCGGACAAGGGCAGCTCGGCTGATTTTGCCACTGCATTTTTACAGGAAACCCACCAGGGCTACAGCGTTCATTTTGCGACTGCGGCCGCACTTATGTTAAGATATTACGGCATACCGTCACGATATGTTGAGGGCTATTTAATTACACCCGACGATGTTAAGGACACCCTGTCAAATTCGGAAATTGTAATTGACGACGCACATTCTCACGCATGGGCAGAGTATTATTTAGACGGTGTAGGCTGGCTGCCCTTTGAAGCTACACCGCCGTATATTGATGTAATGGAAAGTGCAGAGGATATTTTGCCAAGCAGCAGTAATGATAGCAACGTAAGCAATAACGACAGCTCTAAGCAGAATAACCCTACAGAGAGCTATGAGCAAGAGCCGGACGACGACAGCCTGTTACAACGCAACAGTGATTTTATAAATATAATAATATATGTGCTTTTGGTTATAGCACTGTTAGCTGTGTTTGCCGCAATATTTATTTTGCTGAAAAACAGACTAAAACGAAATAGATTATATGCGTCATTTAATACAGAAAATAATAAAGCCTCGGTTATTAACGGCTTTGGCTTTTGCGTTTATTTGCTTATCAGCTTTAAATATATTAACTCCGAAAGGGACATATATTCCGAGAATATAATTATAACTAAAGAATATACAAAAAAATTTCTACAGGCATTTAATATATACCAAGCGGCACGGTACAGCAACCACACTGTAGAGCAACAGCAAGCAGAAAAAGTGCTTGAATTAATTGATGCCACAGTTAGCTGTATCAAGAAAAAACGCAGCTTCATTCAAAAATTTTACGATATATTTATTGCCTGCGTATACAAATAAAATTTAAAGGGGGTACTGTATGAAAAAGGATATACTTATCATATTTACGGCTATTATTCTTGTGGCTGTTTTGCTTATGGGCACAGAGCTTCAGTCGGTAGATGATTACTACCTAACTCATATAGACGATATTACCCCGCAGTCCAAAACTGTTACCCTTACTATAGATTGCAGAGATATTTTAAATAACTATGATAAACTTACCCCTTCACTGAAAAGCGAAAAATATGTGCCTAAGGACGGCTATATTTTAAAAAAGCAAAAATATGTACTGCGTGACGGTGACACAGCCTTTGATGTTTTGTACCGTGCGGTTAGGTACAAAAAAATACAGTTTGAGTATCAAGGGGCAGAGGATAATCCTTTTGGCAGTGCATATGTTAAGGGAATAAATTATATATACGAATTTTCCTGCGGAGAGTCCTCCGGTTGGGTTTACAAGGTAAACGGTGCTTCACCTAACTACGGCTGTTCAAAATATCAGCTGTCAGACGGGGACAACCTTGAGTGGATATTTACCTGCGACTTAAATAACAGCTATAAGTACAGTGACGATAAGGAAGGTGATGACAAATGAAAGCGTTTTCAAGTATGCACCCCTTTGTGTTAATGATATATTTTTTGTCGGTGCTTATAACAGCAATGTTTATAAACAACCCAATAATACAGCTTTCTGCATTGCTTGGCGGCATTGCTTTTTGCGGTATGCTTACTACAGCAAAGCAAAAGCTTTCGGATATTGCCTTTTATATACCGCTTTTTATACTTATATCAATCACTAACCCATTGTTTTCTCATAATGGGGAAACGCCTCTGTTTTTTATGAACGGTAACGCTGTAACGCTGGAGGCAATAGCTTACGGTGTGTTCATAGCGGTTATGGTTATTGGTGTAATGCTGTGGTGTAAATGCTACAGCATTATAATGACAAGCGACAGGTTTTTATACTTATTTGGGCGAGTGCTGCCAAAGCCTGCCATAGTTATGTCTACTGCGTTAAGGTATATACCTATGCTTAAAAGACAGTCCGAAAAAGTGAAAAAGGCACAAAGGGCTATGGGATTTTACACCTCCGAAAGCTATTTTGACCGCCTTAGGTTTTCATTAAGAGTATATTCCGTGCTTATAGGCTGGTCTATGGAAAATGCGGTAGAAACCGCAAAGGCAATGAACGCAAGGGGCTTTAAGCTAAAGCACCACACAAGCTACTCAAGCTATAAATTTAAAACAATTGATTTTTTATTGCTTGCATTAAATATTGTGCTTAATGTATTTGTTTTCTTTGGTGTAGGAAGCGGTGCTGTGGCGTTTTCCTACTATCCACAAATTACACATATAGACACAAGTGTGCTTTCGTCGGCTGTATATTCGGCTTATTTAATATTAGTGTTTATACCATTTTTTATAGAAATACAGGAGAGAATTAAATGGAACTGTTACAGGTCAAAAATCTCAGCTTTGCATACCCAAAGAGTGAAAAAAGAGCAATAGACGATGTATCCTTCAATATAGAAAAGGGCAGCTTTAATGTAATGTTTGGCGAGTCGGGCTGTGGAAAGACTACTCTGTTAAAGCTGATAAAAAAGGAAATATCACCATATGGAGAATTAAAGGGAAGCATTGCTTATAATAATAAGCCTATAGATGAATTACCTGACAGAATATCAGCCTGCGAAATCGGCTTTGTAGGGCAAAATCCTGACGGACAAATTGTAACTGACAAGGTGTGGCACGAGCTTGCCTTTGGACTGGAAAATATGGGAGAAGGCACCAACAGCATACGCCGCAGAGTAGGAGAAATGGCAAGCTATTTTGGAATACAGAATTGGTACCACAGGTCAACCGACAGCCTTTCGGGGGGACAAAAGCAGCTGCTGAATTTAGCGTCCGTAATGGCTATGCAGCCCAAGCTTTTGTTATTGGACGAGCCTACAAGTCAGCTTGACCCAATAGCCGCTGCGGATTTTATTGCAACACTACAGAAGCTCAACAGAGAATTGGGCTTAACCATACTGTTGGCAGAGCATAGGCTTGAAGAGGTGTTTCCTATAGCCGACAAGGTACTAGCTATGGACAGCGGTAAAATGCTTGCGTGTGGTTCGCCGGTTGAAGCTGCAAGGCTGCTGCAGAAAAGTAAGCTGTCACTTAGCCTGCCAACGGCTGTGCGTATTTGGCACGGCTTAGGTTCAAAAGATGTACCGCCTATGACAGTAAGGCAGGGTAAAGACTTTCTCGAAAAGCACTATAGTCAATGTGCCGGCAGAAGCGTTGCAGTGGATAAATACAGTGGGGCTGAAACCGTACTGGAGGCGAAAAATGTATATTTTCGCTACGAGAAAAACTCACCTGATGTTCTGAAAGGCTTTAATATAGCCGTAACTAAAGGCGAAATATTTTCTATATTAGGGGGCAACGGCACCGGTAAAACAACTGCGCTTAATGTGCTTTCCGGGCTTGATAAGCCGTATAAGGGCAGCTCAAATGTTTTTGGCAAGAAAATAAGTAAATATAAGGGGAACAGTCTGTACAGAAATATGGTAGCAATGCTGCCGCAAAACCCGATAGCTGTATTTGTTCAGTCAACAGTAAAAGAGGATTTTTACGAGCTGTTAAAGGCTGTGGATATTCCAAAGGATAGTGCAGAGAAAAAAGTTAATGAGGTTACAGAAATTTTTAATATAGAACATTTACTTAATAAGCACCCTTATGATTTAAGCGGAGGAGAGCAGCAAAAAGCGGCACTTGCAAAGCTAATGCTTACTGAACCTAAAATTATTTTATTGGATGAGCCTACAAAGGGACTGGACGCTTTTTATAAAGAGAGCTTTGCCCATATTTTAAGAAAGATAAAGGGTAATGGAGTAACATCAATTATTGTTACGCATGATGTTGAATTTGCCGCAGAGGTATCGGACAGATGCGGACTGTTTTTTGACGGTCAGATAATCGCACTTGATACACCAAATGAATTTTTCTGCAATAACAGCTTCTACACTACAGCTGCAAGCAGAATGTCAAGAGAGCTTTTTAAAAATGCAGTGCTTTGCAGTCAGGTTATACAGCTTTGCGGCAATGAAGAGGGGGAGGAGTGCCCTTGAAAAAGATATTGTCATATTTAATATTTTTAGTCTGTATACCTCTTGTTATTGCCTTTGGTATGGCTGTGTTCGGCGACAGGCAATACGCCTTTGCCGCAGCTGCGGTAGCAGTGCTGTCATGTATTCCGTTTTTTATTTCTTTTGAAAAAGGTGAAAATAACACTACAAGACTTGTAATTATTGCCGTAATGGTGGCTTTGTCTGTAATAGGAAGACTTGTTTTTTACTATGTACCGGGCTTTAAGCCTGTTACCGCTATGGTTGTTATTACAGCAATTTATTTTGGTGCGGAAGCCGGATTTATGACGGGTGCACTAACCGCCTTGATTTCAAACTTTTTCTTTGGCCAGGGTATGTGGACTCCGTTTCAGATGCTTGCTTGGGGGCTTATAGGCTTTGCAGCAGGGCTGCTTACAAGGAAATTAATCAACAGCAAGCTGCTGCTTTGTACCTACGGTGCAGTGTCCGGAATAGCATATTCGCTGCTTTTAGACCTTTTTGGCGTTATATGGGCCGACACATATTTTAATTTATCACGATATATCGCAATGGTTGTATCGTCGGCACCCTTTACGATATTGTATGCTGTGTCTAATGTTATATTTTTGCTTGTACTGCAAAAGCCCTTAGGAAAAAAGCTTGAACGGGTAAAGGATAAGTACGGTATTTAAAAAAGCAGTGCCGCTGTAGAAGCTAAGCTCTACAGC
>ERZ1673736.3334-NODE-3334-length-15338-cov-4.452922_pt1 | contig 15338 bp, 12 predicted proteins | sample MGYA00580212_ERZ1673736 | MGnify/ENA primary metagenome ERZ1673736 (study PRJEB41218, sample SAMN15661752) | gut metagenome | host: Homo sapiens | place: Canada: London | collected 2015-08-20/2019-03-30 | study: EMG produced TPA metagenomics assembly of...
AATTTAAAAATTGTTTTGAATTTCAGAACATCACACATCAAGGGTTGGATGACAGATGTAAAAGAGAAATAAATTCATTATTTTCGTATGTTACAGAAAGAAATACCTTACTTACGGAACAAGATATATTAAATAACCTGTATGCAGATATATATCAGAAAATGATGAGTTTGGAGAGCAAAAAAAAACAAGAAAATTTTGAATACAAATTTGCAGACATTAGTAAAGTTTTCTTAGATGAGGAAAATGCGATATCTTTTTGGATGGCTACATTATATAGAGAAAGAGAAAAGTTGCTTGAGGATATCGATGACACAATTTGTTCAAAATGTAATGACAAAGGAAAAAAATGTTCGTATTGTATATTAGCTACGATTAAAAAGTGGGATATGCGAAAGATTATTGATAATATCAATTTAGAGTATGCATTATTTTCGCCGGGAAAAGCAGATGAATCTCTTAAAAATAAAATATCTGATATTAAACATGATTTGATAATAGATATAATGGAATATTTTAAGCATCAAATCAATTTAGAAAGTAATGATATTTTGGCATTGAGTCATCAGTATGCTTTATCAGCTCTAACAGGAGGGACTAATCGACGTGATGAGAATAATTTAAAGGGTATATTGAACAATTATTGGGAGCATTCAAAGATATATAGAGATTATAAAGGTATCCTGACACAGAAATATAACTATTGCTTATCAGAGAAAGATCTTAGTATTTTAAAAGTGGGGATAGATGAGGAAGAAAAGAGATTGCCTACATTTAATGAAATAAGAAAGACAGTATTTATAGATTATGAGGAAGTAGAAATATGATAAATATAATAGATCAAATTTTTCGCAATAATGGTTTTACGCTTATGAAACAATCGGAACTTGAGAATCAGATCGAAGATGTGAGTGGGAAAGTAGCATTAAAGAAAATTTATATAAACAAATTTGATGAAATGTATTTTGTAGTAGAAGGAAACCTAAGTAAAAACATTTTAGATGAAATTTTAGAAATTTGTTTAGAATCAGAAAAAAATGTAGAAATAAGTAAGAATTATAAATCAAATTGGGTATTAGTTTTGCTTACATCAATTGAGGCTGAGTTGTCGTGGAATCAGAGAAAACGTGTGTTGTTTATAGAAGAAAATAAATATTTTTGTAGAAAATATGTAATGTGGTATACAGCTGAAGAAAAAGAGGAATTAGAGAAACTATGTGAAAGTGATTATTCTACTTCCAATATAAACAGTATTATTGAAAGTTATAGTAATTTTAGCAAGTTTAAAAACTCGGAAGACAAAGGATATGATTGCCTGAGCAGAATTTTTGTTAAACTTCCTTTTTTAAATTTAACTGATTTAAGAACTACCGATAAAACAATTTTAGATTACATTGAGAAAGAATTAAATGATATTAGTAAGGGACTAGCGGAGAAATTAGAAACAGGGGAATTAGAAAATATAGAATCTGATATTATATTGTCCGAAAGAGAACAGAAAAGTATAGACAAAAAAGTGGCAGCGTTAATCAAGGAGAAAAAATAGATGGAATACTATATTAACAAGTTGTATATATGCAATTTTAAACCATTTGTATATGAAGAAAAAACGGAAAAGCCCTATGTAACTATTGACTTTAGTAATGGAGATAATAATATACAGTCTATGATTCTATCGGGTCCTAATGGTTATGGAAAAACTTCTATTTTCCAAGCGATTTATTTTTTGCTGTCAGGAATTATAGATCCAGGAGAATATGTAGATGGAAGAAAGAAGAGTGTGGAGCATATTATAATTAACGATTTATCGAAGCCTTGTTTTGTTGCAATAGAATTTATAGATAAAGTGGGTGAGTGCTTTACATTTATTAGATATACAAAGGAAGGCGTACCCGGTACGGCCAAAAAGACGGAAAAAGAAGCGGCTGATTTTCAGTTATATTTTGCAGAAGGAAAATTTTCTTTTCAAGATTTTATGATGGGAAAATGTGAAAAGAAAACAAGAAAAGATATTGAGGATAGGATTGGAGAAAAGAATATCTTGGATTGGATTAATAGAAACTATATTCAGCAGGAACATGAGAGTGATATAGTTCTTAAATCTGATAAAGAACGAGTTAATTTTTTGAATAATCTTATAGATATGGAGACTGATAAATATTTTTTACAGGTTAAACAGAGGAGAGATTTAGTTCAACAAAATATATCATCTTTGCAAAATGAAATAAAAAGTTTGATACAGAAAGTCAATGTTGGAGTTGAGGAGGTTCAGGGGGAGGAACCAGTTTGTCCACAAGTATATCCTAAATTGGATTATTTCTGGGACAGAGAAAGATATGAAGAGTCAGAGCCTTTTCGCGAATATGAAGAAAAAGCAAGGCGAGTATTGGAAATAGTAAGTCATTCCTCTAAATATGAGCATAAGAGAAAACTTGATTTGATAGAGCAATTACATAATAGTGAATCAATTTATAAATTTTATATTTTAACTCTTTATGAACTAGATAAAAGAAATGCATACACAAATTCCTTTGCTAAAAAGCATTACCTGAAAAAATTGACAGAAGAAGATTCGATATGGACGTTAGATTTGAATGAAAAATATTTGGGTAAAGATTTTAGTTCAAAAATCCACCAAATTAGACAAGAACATCAAAAGTATCTTAACAATCTGGATGATAAACAACGTTTGTATCAACAGATAGGGGCGTTCAGAAATATTTTTAAGGGGAAAGAAGAAATCATCGGAGATATTTTTAATGAGCATTGTCCTTTATGCGGTAGCAACTTTGAGGGGGGAAATATTTCTTTTGGGCAGGCAGTTCGTCAGGCTGATAATATTTTTATAGAGACACAAAAAGTTCTAGATACTGTACTAGAGGAACAGGCTGAATCTTGGAAAACGGAAATAATGAAAATAACAGAGCAAATAACGCAATGGATTGGAGAAGAAGTTAAAAATGATTTTGCATATAATGATATACAAAATCTGGGGGATCATTTAACTCATATCAATACCTTAGAGAAGATATTGAATGAATTAAGTGATTTAGTAGGGGAGGATACTTTAACAATTTTCACAGATAAGACAGAATTTAGACAGCACTATAAAAACATAGACGAATATGAAAAGGCGGTGTCAGATTTAAAGAAATCAATTGAATTAATTCTTCAAAAAATGGAAGCAACAGCCAATAGGAAAGACTACTCAGAATACGAGATTGATGAATTGGCATACGCTGAAAATAGAGAAAAGATCGCACTTTTATCTGGGGAAAATGGACGGATAGATTCTTTGAAACAAAAAATTAGTCAACTTCAATGGCTGAAAAAGAAAAAAATTGCTTTAGAATATTCGTCTAATAAGGCATTATATGAAGAAAATTTGATTGAAATCAAGAAATTATATGAAAAGGAAGCAAAATTAAATAAAGTATTAGAATGCCAGGAAACGGCAAGAAAGAAATATTTAAATGATATTATGAAATATTTGGAGATTCCTTTATATATTTATAGTGGCAAACTTATACAAACACATCAAAATGGTCTTGGCATATTTTGTTTTACAGGTTCAAAAGAAAATGCACTTACAGAGTTTAAGATGACAACTGATAAGAAAGAGATTAGTAAAAAACTGGATGTAAGTAATAAATTTAGTACGGGACAGAAAAATGTAGCTAATATAGCGTTGATGCTGGCATTGAAAAAAATAGCAGCAACTAATTTGGATGTTTTTATGATAGATGATCCTTGTCAATCATTGGATGAGTTAAATATAGCATCATTTGTTGAAATTATAAAAAATGAGTTTACTAAGACGCAGATTATTTTATCTACGCACGAGGATAAAATAGCAAGCTATTTCAAGTATAAGATTGATAAAATAGGAAAAGAAATTATTATGTTTAATGTACATAATAGACTTTATGATGTTCAAAATTAATTGAATTATGTCTAGTTTTCAGGCGATAATTTATTTCTTTTGGAGATGGAGGAAAAATATGGCAGAAAACCAAAACATTGAATGGAAAGAATCTTGGCGCGATGAGTATTTGAAATGGATCTGTGGTTTCGCAAATGCTCAAGGCGGCAAGATATATATTGGCACCGATGATAATGGTACTGTCATTGGTGTACCGGACAGCAAAAAGCTACTTGAAGATATTCCCAATAAGGTGAGGGATATTCTTGGCATTATTGTGGATGTGAATCTACTGACACAAGATGGGAAAGAGTATATTGAAATCTGTGTCAATCCGAGCAGTTATCCGGTCAATTACAAAGGAGAATATCATTATCGGAGCGGCAGTACAAAGCAGCTTCTCAGAGGAGCAGCTTTGACAGAGTTTCTATTGTCTAAAACAGGATATAAATGGGATGCCGTTCCGGTAGATGGTGTTACTGTTGAAGATTTGGATAAAGAAAGTTTTGATATTTTTAGGCGGGAGGCCTTGCGGAGCGGCCGAATGACAGAAGAAGATCTGAATATGAGCAATGAACAGCTTTTGGACAGCCTTGGTCTTTTTGAGCAAGGCAGGCTGAAACGTGCGGCAATTCTTCTGTTTCATCGCAATCCGGAGAAATGGGTTACAGGTGCGTATATCAAAATCGGATATTTTGGAGAAGGCTCTGATCTGCGTTATCAGGACGAGATTCATGGTTCATTATTTATACAGGCAGACAGGGTTATAGAATTGATTTACCTGAAGTATATGAAGGCAATGATATCTTATGACAATGTTACCAGAATTGAAACATATCCGCTTCCGAAAGCGGCTGTCAGGGAGGCGGTATATAATGCGATTATTCATTCTAATTATGCAGCATTAGTTCCGATACAGATTCGGATTCATGAAGATGCAGTGTATATCAGTAATGACTGTGTATTTCCGGTAGGCTGGACAGTGGAAACATTGATGGAGCGCCATCGTTCGCAACCTTATAATCCGAATATTGCCAATGGATTTTTCAGGGCAGGATATGTAGAAACATGGGGACGTGGGATAGAGAAGATATGTGAAGCTTGCAAAAAGCATGGTGTTCCTTTGCCTGAATATAAAATTCATTTAGAAGATATTATGGTGAAATTTACGCCTTTATTGAGCGCTAAAGTGCCAAAAGAACAAAATGGCACTTTAAGTGGCACTTTAAATGGCACTTTGGAAGAAAAGATATTATTGACGATAAAGAAAAATCCTCATGCAACGCAGCAACAGATTGCGCTGGAGATTGATTGTTCTGAACGAAAAGAAAAACGCCTTATGAAAGCAATGCAGGAAGAGGGCATTATTGAACGTGTCGGCGGTCGGAAATTAGGACAATGGATTGAAAAATAAAGTTTACTTTGACAAGACATATGAAGAAAAAGGTTCCACTTAAACAGAAAATCTATCTGCCGGAATATTTTAAAGGTAATGTGGCCCAATCATTTCAAAAAGAGTCTGACCAGAGATTATTGTACTGGGATTTTGATAACGATCTTGATGAAAAGATAAAGATACAGATAGAAATACTTCTGAATGAAATCGTAAGAACAATAAAAAACAGAGAAGATAGACGAAACAGGTACTTGCTTCCGTTAAAGTGCCTGTTTTGCTATGCTGAAAAAAGTGGCCTAAAAGATATTATGAAAATGGAGCAAGATCAGGAGCAGGAATATTATTCTATGTTGAAAAGAGAATATGACAATATTTGTCCAAGCCCAAAGAAATTTATGCTGTTTTGCCGGAAAATATTATTTCTGGAGTCTACGGAAATTGATTGGGAAGCCAATGTTTGGTTTGTTGAGCGGTTGAATATTTTGCCAGAAAGATATAGCCGCAGTAATACGATCGATAGTTTTTCCTTTTTGGATATTGAGTGTGCTGAAAATCGACAGGGCTTGCAGAAATACTTAAAATATCTTTTGACGGTTACTTCTTTGAATTTGGGAACCATTTGTATTCATCATACTTATATCAGAGCCTTCCTGAAATTTTTAGAAGAATCTCAGAAGAACATATTGGATATTGATTCTACTATTATAAAAGAATATTTTAATCGATTGGCTATGCAAAATATTAAAGCTCAAAGTTATAACAACAAACTGCAGGTTATTTCGGCATTTTTACGCTACCTGCAAGTGACTGGTTGCATTAGTGAGTTTTCTAATCCGATTGCATTGTATTATAAGAAGAATTATCCGACCGTAAATGAAATAGACAAATTAGATCAAAAGTTGGATTTGTTAACGGTTCATCTCAGGGAATTTCCAGAACAGCTGCGGATAATGAGTCTGATTCTACTTTTTACAGGGATTAAAAAAGGTCAATTATTCCTTTTAAGAAATGCGGATTTTTATTATAAAGATGAGCATAGCTGGATGAAGGTGCCGGATACTACCAGAAGTATCCCTGTTCCTGACATCCTGCATTGGCTTGTCCTGAAATATTCGGATAGAAATCATATACATATAGAAAATCTGCTTTTTCTAAATGATGGTAAGAAGTTTACTGCTGAAGGTTTCCAAAATGCAATCATGAAAGCGTGCAGAAAGGCCGGTATATTGACAGATGAGTATGTGTTTAAAGGAAACGGCTATCAGAAAGAATTGTGTAAAGCATTTTATAGGAACGGTACTTCGATTCAGACAATCCGTGATTATATGGGCTATTCAACGGATGAAATTGTAAAGAAAAATATTGGACTGGTTGATGAAGAACTGGCTAAAAAATCCATGGAATATTATGAAAAGATGGAAAACAACCTGGGAGGGAATTTATTAATGGCGAAATACGATAAGATGAATGAAGTCAACCGCCAGGAAAGCAGAAGAAAAATAGCACTTGCTGTTGAAGAAATCCGCAGAACGGCATCGGAAGGAAAATCATTATCAGTGGCTGAACTTTCGCAAAATACAGGTCTGTCCAGAGGATTCTTTTATAAGAATGAGGAAGTAAAGTCTGTGCTGAATGAAGAACGAGAAAAGGCCGATCAGAGCAAAATGGCGCAGATTAAGCGGGAAGTGCGAGAGAAAAGTCTGGAGAAACAGGTGGAGATTTATCAGAATGAATTGAAGAGATTGCTGGAAGAAAACGAACGATTGAAAAAAGAAAATCTAAAGCTGGCAAAAAAACTGGAAAAGATGTCCAAAAATAGAGGTTTGACAGAACGGATGGACAGTTAAATAAAAAATGTGTATTGTGTAAAATGGCTATAAAATAAGGATTTTTTATTAGATGTGAGATTTTACTATCCGAACTGGAACGCAGACCTTCCTATGCCGTTGTATACCTTTCTTGAGGAATATGATTTCAGCGGTAAGACCATTATTCCCTTTACTACTCATGGTGGCAGCGGTTTTTCTAGGACCGTTCAGACGATTTCTGATTTACAGCCGGATGCAACGGTAATCACTGATGGACTTTCCATTTCCCGAAACAGTGTCGCGGAAGCAGAGGACGAGGTTGTAAATTGGGTAAATGGGCTGAATTTAGCAACTGAGTAATAATAACAGGCAGGCTCTTGGCATGGCAATGACAGTATTATTGCTGTTTTTTATGGCGCGGCAGCTTTCTGGCACACTATGTTTCCAGGGGAATTCAAAGGTTGATCGGGAGGAGAAAAAACTTGTGGAGAAAAAGGAGTAAATATTTTGTCCGTTTAATCTCCCTTTTGCTTGTATTGCCGCTCTCAGGGTGCGGTACAGAGGGAAAAGCGGAGGAGGAACATACGGTTGGTGTGTTTGCAATGGGTACATACATGACTTTGACTGCCTATGGAGAGTCAGCAGAGGCAGCGCTTACGATTTCTGAGGATAGAATCAAAGAACTGGAAGCTCTTTGGTCAACTACTGACGAGAACAGCGATATTTATAAAGTGAATCAAAGCGGCGGCGCACGAACAGAAGTTAGCGAAGAAACCGCAGAGATTTTGCAATTTGCGATTGATATGGCAGAACAAACGGGAGGTTTCCTCGATCCGACCATTTCCCCGGTGGTTACCGCGTGGGGCTTTATTAGTGGAGAATACTATATACCTACTGAGAATGAATTGACAGACTTGTTACGAAATGTAGACTATGAAAAAGTGCTTTTAGAAGGAAATTTTGTAACCTTGCCGGACGGGATGCAGTTGGATCTCGGCGCGGTGGGAAAAGGATATACGGGCGACATAGTAGCAGAATTACTAAAAGAGCAGGGAATTACTTCGGCTCTATTGGATATAGGCGGAAATGTCCAGATGGTTGGCAGAAAACCGGATGGCAGCAGGTGGCGGCTTGGCATACAGAACCCGTTTGGGGAAGGCAGCCTGGGTATTCTGGAGAGCGAGGACGGCGCCGTGGTAACTTCTGGAAACTATGAGAGGTATTTTATAGGCGAGGATGGGAAGCAATATGGGCATATTATAGATCCTTCCACTGGCTATCCGGCAGAAAGCGGTTTAGCCTCCGTTTCCATTATCGCAAAAGAAGGCAAACTGTGCGATTCCTTGTCTACGGCAATTTATGTGATGGGGCTTGATGAGGCAACAGAATACTGGAAAGAAAACGGCGGTTTTGAGATGCTGCTGGTAACAGATGAAAACGAGATTTATCTGACAGAGGGAATTAAGGACGATTTTACTCTGAATGAGAGTTTTTCAGATATGGAGACATATGTGATAAAAGGATAGACTGATGATTGACACGAATCATTATAATAAATGAGGAGCCAGAAATCAGTATGGATCTCAGGCTCCTTTTTTGGTTATAATGTATCGCCGCGGCGAACGTATCCCGGTTTGTCCGGATCAGAAATCAGTTCTTTTACATGTGTCAGTCTTGCATGCTTATCTACAACCTGGTTCTCCAGGTGAACATTTTCGCCGATAACGGATGTCGGCAGGATTACACTGTTTTTAATAACAGCTCCTTTTTTGATAATACATCCACGTCCAATGATAGAATTTTCTACGGTTCCCTCAATAAGGCAGCCATTGGACACAATAGAATTTTTTACATCTGCAGACTCAAAATACTGTGTCGGGCAGGAATCATTTGTACGTGTGTAAATCGGCCAGTCATCACTAAACAGGTTCTGCGCAGCCTTTAGGTCTATCAAGGAAATATTTGCATCGTAATAGCTCTTGAAGTCTGTGATTGATGCGAAGAATCCACGATGGGATACGCCGCGTACATCCAAATCCTCGCAGGAAATATTTACGATGTCCGCCAGGGTGTACATGGAAGACATTTTCTTTGCTTTATAAATTAATTCGATGAAAAGTTCTTTTTTCATCACATAAGTATCCATGAAAATGTTCCTGTTTTTCGCGTTTCCACGGTTCTGCTCCAGCGACAGTACACCTTTTTGACGATTCAAGTTCAAGGTGTTACATTCAAAAAAGGCGTCCTTTGCATTGTCTACTGAATGATAAAGAAGCGTGATGTCAGCGCCGGATTCTATGTGGTTCTGAAGAAGCATATCATAATCCATGGTGTAAACCATGTAGCTTGGAGCGATGACAACATATGGATAGCGTACGTCCTCAATAGCTTCCATATTGTCCATGTAAGCAGCAATGTCTGTGCTGTACAGGCTGTCGTAAGAAGTATTTTCTCCAAAAAGAATATGTAATCTTCCGCTTTTTGAATTGATATTATAATGGCGTCCTGTACCAAGATGTTCTACCAGGGCACGCGGTTTTCTGCGTATATATACCTGAATATGGTCTATTCCGCTATTTGTCATATTTGAAATCGGAAAATCAATTACGCGGTATCTTCCAAGGAAGGAGAATGCACCGATAGGGCGGTAAGGTTGAAGCCCTTCTACCCGGATGTGGTTTCCGGCAAAATTTACAATACCAAATGCTTTAGACATATTATTCTACCCCCTTTACACGCTTTGATACCAGTTCAATGTGTTCGCTCTTGGCGTCGCCCACTACGGCCTGCTTTCCAATCTTTACATTATCTGCAACCAGTGCACGGTTGATAACAGCACCTTCTTCTACAACAACTCCGGGCATTAGTACGCTGTCAATAACCTTAGCTCCCGGTCTGACTTTAGCGCCGGTAAATAATACGGAATTACTTACCTCGCCTTCGATGACACAGCCCTGTGTGATGAAAGCACGTTTAATGGATGCGTCCGGCCCGATATACTGTGGAAGTGCGGCAACATCCTGGGTATAGATTTTCCAGGTAGAGTCGTCAAGGTTAAGCTCATTATTCTTGTCCAGCAGATCCATATTAGCTTCCCATAAGGAATCAATCGTTCCCACATCTTTCCAATATCCCTTAAATTTGTATGCAAGCAGGTTACGTCCGTCATTCAGAAGAGTCGGGATGATATCCTTGCCAAAATCGTGGCTGGAATCAGGATTTTTCATATCTGCGATAAGCATCCGGCGCAGCAGTTTCCAGTCAAAAATATAAATACCCATTGATGCAAGATTGCTCTTTGGATTAGCGGGTTTCTCTTCAAATTCAACAATGCGTCCGTTTTCGTTTGTATTCATAATACCAAAACGACTTGCTTCTTTCATTGGAACTTCAATAACTGCGATTGTTGCATCTGCCTTCTGAGCCTTGTGTTCAGCAAGCATTTTGGCATAGTTCATTTTGTAAATGTGGTCTCCGGAAAGAACGAGCAGGTATTCTGGAGAATAACTGTCGATAAAATCAATATTCTGTGAAATTGCATCTGCCGTTCCGCGATAAACATCAAGATTGGCATCTGCTTTTTCGCGTGGCGGAAGTACAAAGACACCGCTGTCTTTTGCATCAAGACCCCAGCGTCCGCCTGCAGCTACATAGCTGTTCAACAGGATGGATTCGTACTGTGTAAGGACGCCCACAACATCAATGCCACTGTTTGCACAGTTACTGATAGGGAAATCAATGATACGGTACTTTCCACCATATGAAACGGCAGGTTTTGCCACTTTGTTTGTAAGCTCATGTAAACGACTTCCACGGCCGCCGGCCAGTATCATCGCTAACATATTGTTCTGTTTCATAATGAACCCTCTCTTTCAATATTTCTTACTATATATTGTACAATTTTTTTGATGTTATTTCCACAATTTTGTGCAAAAAATACGGTATATTGCGAAAAAAATTTATTGAATTAAAGTAAAAAGAATCTTATATATTACAAATAGGAAGTTATAGCAGATGCGCCATAATATAGGCATAAATTTCCTGGTTCTTTTTCTCCCAGTTGACGGCTATTTTTTCTGCCTCGGCTTCGGTGGGAACAGTTATTGTCAGGTCAATCAGAGGCAGTCCGCTTTCAATGACCTGGCAGCGGACAGAGTATTCCATGTTTGTATTACGGTAGTAGTCCGCTTTTACAGAGACTTCATTTTTCAGTTCGTATTGTTTTTCAGATAAATATTGTTCGATATCCTGCTGGATGGCGGGAGAAATGTCATTTTTAAAGTATTGCAGGGTCTCGTGACCTTCCTCGGTCAGATGGTAGAGGGTACGGTTTCGGGCAGCCTCTTCCCGGATGAAGCCTGATTCTTTTAGTTCAGCGATAACCTGCTGGATTTTAAAATAATTCGTGTATCCTTTATCCAGAATAAATTCTGAAATCTGTGAGTTGGTTAATGGAAAATCCACTTTGTTCAGAATGTAAAGCACGATTAGTTTATAAAGTGTAAACGGTTCTGCCATGAGAACAACTCCTTCCCTGCCAGATATCCTGGCGTTTAAAATAAGCCTGCATTTGGTTCAGTACCTTCCGTTTGTCTCTGCTCCAGAGAGGTTCCATTAAAAGATGTTTTGGACCGTCGCCGGTGAGACGATGGATGACAATATCGGGACGTAATTCACAAATACAAGAACCGAGCAGTTCAAAATATTCTTCCATATCAGGAATCCAGAAAGGGTGTTCCTGATAGTAAACGGCAAGGTCAGTGTTTTTGAGAATATGCAGAAGCTGCAGTTTAATTCCCTGTATATCCGTCTGATTTAAATAGTGGATGGTGTCGAGCATCATCTCTTTGGTCTCCCCGGGCAATGCCAGTATTACATGAGTGATAACTTCTATACCGGCCAGGCGGAGATTGGCCGCGGTTTTATCGAAAACGTCTGTAGAATAACCGCGGCGGATCAGTGCAGCAGTTTCTTCGTGGATTGTCTGAAGCCCCAACTCTACCCATACAGGCTTTATCTTGTTCAGATCTGCAAGAAGTTCTATTACATCAGAGTTTAAACAGTCTGGCCTGGTGGCAATAGACAAAATCCGGATGTCGGGATGCCGGATAGCTTCTGTAAAAATTTCCTTTAAATAAGAGGTGGGGGCATAGGTATTGGTGTATGCCTGAAAATAAGCAATGTATCCGGTGCCGGAGTGTTTTCTCGCAACCAGCTTTTTCCCGCTTTCAATCTGTGCAGTAATGGAGAGATGCCGATCAGAAGCAAAATCACCGGAGCCGCCTTCACTGCAGAAAATGCAGCCCCGGGTTCCCAGACGGCCGTCCCGGTTGGGGCAGGTCATACCGCCGTCCAATGCAATTTTGTAAAGTTTTTCGCCGTAAGTCTGCTTTAGATAATAATCCAGCGAGTAGTAGCGTTTTTCTCCCCAGCGCATTAGATGTGTGCCTTAATTGCTTCACTGACTACCTTTGCCACACGTGGGTCGAATGCTTCTGGTAGAATATTATTTTCATTCAGATCTTCTTCTGCTACCAGTCCGGCAATGGCATGAGCGGCGGCAAGCTTCATTTCTTCTGTAATCTGAGAGGCACGCCCTTCTAAAGCGCCTTTGAAAATGCCGGGAAACGCAACTACATTATTTACCTGATTGGGGAAGTCGGACCGTCCGGTTCCTACGACTCTGGCTCCTGCCTCTTTTGCCAGATCCGGCATGATTTCCGGAACCGGATTCGCCATAGCAAAAAGAATGGCATCTTTATTCATAGAAGCAACCATTTCTTTTGTTACAATATTAGGAGCGGATACGCCGACAAATATATCTGCACCCTTCAATGCATCGGCAAGAGTGCCGGATTTATTCTCCAGGTTGGTGACTTCCACCATTTTTTCCTGCATCCAGTTCAGATTCGGAGAATCTTTACTGAGGATTCCGTTGATGTCGCACATGGTGACATCTTTAAAGCCATAGGTGAGGAGAAGCTTTGTGATAGCTACGCCCGCGGAACCGGCTCCATTTACTACGACCTTCGAAGATTCCTTGGCTTTTCCGGTTACCTTCATGGCGTTCATGATCCCTGCCAATACGACGATGGCAGTTCCGTGCTGGTCATCATGGAAAACAGGGATGTCAAGCAGCTTTTTCAGACGTTCTTCTATCTCGAAACAACGAGGAGCACTGATGTCTTCCAGGTTAATACCGCCAAAAGCAGGAGCAATATGAACCACCGTTTTGATAATTTCCTCTGTATCTTGCGTATCCAGACAGATAGGGACGGCATTGACACCGCCAAATTCCTTAAATAATACAGCCTTTCCTTCCATAACCGGCATAGCGGCAAGAGCGCCGATATTTCCAAGGCCAAGAACAGCGCTTCCATCAGAGATAACCGCTACGGTATTGGATTTCATGGTATATTTGTATGCAGCTTCCTTATCCTGAGCGATGACCTTGCATGGCTCAGCAACACCGGGAGTGTAGGCAATCGCCAGATCCTCTCTGGAAGCTACACGGGCTTTTGCTGTTGTTTCTATCTTTCCATTCCATTCTTCATGCATTTTAAGAGCTTTTTCATTCGTTGTCATTGTAATTCACCTTTTCTTTATATTCACTATCTTCGCATCGTTTATAATCATATCATTCTTAAAGATGCAATTCAACAAAGTTTCGAAAAAGGAAAGGAAAAAATGCTTTGAAATTATTGGAAGATAGTGTATAATACAAATATATTTCAATTGGTCAGGTCAGACTGAGATTCCCGCTATATAGTGATATGGTGAAAAATAGAAAGGATTTTAATTTATGATGAGAGAAAAATATGAATCTCTTCCGCTGGCAACGCTTCGGGATCTTGCAAAAGCAAGGGAGATTACGGGTATATCTTCTATGAAGAAAGCGGAATTAATAGAGCGTATGCTGGAAGAAGATGTAAAGGACAAGGAGCGTTCAGCGAATACCGGGGACAAGGAACTTCATGATATTGACAAGCTGGACAGTGGAATTACGGCAAATGGTATTCTGGAAGTACTGCCGGATGGTTATGGATTTATCCGGTGTGAGAATTATTTGCCGGGAGAGAATGATGTGTATGTATCACCGTCGCAGATTCGACGTTTTAATTTGAAGACGGGCGATATTTTAGAGGGAAACACCCGGATTAAAACACAGCAGGAGAAGTTCAGTGCGCTCTTATATTTGACACGGATTAACGGCATTCATCCGGGAATTGCGGCGAAACGTCCGAATTTCGAAGACCTGACGCCGATTTTCCCTAATGAGAGACTTTCTCTTGAATGTGGAAAGAGCAGTACTTCTATGCGTATTATGGATCTTTTATCCCCTATTGGTAAAGGACAGAGGGGGATGATCGTATCGCCGCCGAAAGCAGGTAAGACAACCCTTCTGAAGCAGGTGGCTCTATCTGTGCGTAAAAATAATCCGGAGGTACACCTTTTGATTCTTTTGATTGATGAACGTCCGGAGGAAGTTACAGATATCAAGGAAGCGATTGAAGGAAATAATGTAGAAGTTATTTATTCTACTTTTGATGAATTGCCGGAACATCATAAGAGGGTATCTGAGATGGTAATCGAACGTGCGAAGCGTCTTGTAGAGCATGGGAAGGATGTTATGATACTGCTTGACAGCATTACGCGCCTGGCAAGGGCGTATAATCTGACGGTTCCGCCTTCAGGAAGAACTTTGTCCGGTGGTCTTGACCCGGCAGCCCTTCATATGCCGAAGCGTTTTTTTGGCGCGGCAAGAAATATGCGCGAGGGCGGAAGTCTTACTATACTTGCGACTGCGCTTGTGGACACCGGAAGTAAGATGGATGATGTCGTTTATGAAGAATTTAAGGGTACCGGTAATATGGAATTGGTATTAGACAGGAAATTATCAGAAAAGAGGATGTTCCCGGCTATTGATATTCCAAAATCAGGAACCAGAAGAGAGGATCTGCTCTTATCAAAGGAAGAGCAGGAAGCAGTAGATTCTATGCGGCGGGCGCTTAACGGAATGCGTGCAGATGAAGCAGTAGATAACATTTTAAATATGTTCTCCAGAACCAGGACGAACAACGAACTTGTTCAATTAGTAAAAAAGACAAAATTCATCTAGACAAGAGAAGGTTTTTGTGATACAATGACAGAGCTGTTTAGAGAGTGAAATTAAATTAAGTGCTATGCACAAGTAAATAAAGAAGAGGTGAAA
>ERZ1673736.3354-NODE-3354-length-15278-cov-97.086711_pt1 | contig 15278 bp, 9 predicted proteins | sample MGYA00580212_ERZ1673736 | MGnify/ENA primary metagenome ERZ1673736 (study PRJEB41218, sample SAMN15661752) | gut metagenome | host: Homo sapiens | place: Canada: London | collected 2015-08-20/2019-03-30 | study: EMG produced TPA metagenomics assembly of...
AGAAACCGGCACCAGGTTCTTTCATGGCTATGCGCTGAAGAATTCCCTCGTCGGGTTGAATACGGATAATCAGTTCCTCACCTTTGTAAAAGCCTTCCTTCATTTGGAACATCTGCATAGGAGCAGGTTTGAAATGAACCACAATTTCGGTCACCTTGGTAGGCATCTGCTTTCCGGTACGGATATAAAAAGGCACTCCCTGCCAACGCCAGTTATCCACATACAGACACATCGCCACGTAGGTATCTGTACGGGAATCAGGACGAACATTCTTTTCTTCACGATAACCGATACGGTCATCACCAGCAATATATTGTCCGCGGATGACATTATCACGGATATACTTATCAGTCAGCGGACGAAGGGATTGGTAGACCTTGATCACCTCGTTACGGAAACCATTCTTGTCAAACTTGGCTGGTGGTTCCATGGCAGTAATAGCAAGCAACTGCATCAAATGGTTCTGTACCATATCGCGCAGAGCTCCCGCCCCGTCATAATATCCTCCGCGAGTACCTATACCCATATTTTCCACCGCAGTGATTTCTACATAATCTATATAGTTACGGTTCCATATCGGTTCGTAAATAGTACTTCCAAAACGGGTCACCATAATATTCTGCACCGTTTCCTTGCCCAGAAAATGATCGATGCGGTAGATATCCTCTTCTTTAAAATAAGCGGCATAGATTTTATTTAGTTTCTGAGCGGAAGCCAGGTCGTATCCGAAAGGCTTCTCGACAATGATACGCTTTAATCCAGGCTTTTTCAACAAGCCCGCATCATGCAGACATTTCGGAATCAATTCATAAAGCAAGGGCGGAGTTGCCAGATAGAACAAATAGTTCCCATTATTCTCATATTGAGGCGAAAGCTCCTTCAAACGGTCATTCAACAGAAAATAAGTGGTTTCGTCAGCTGGGTCCATGGACTGGTAATGAACAGTAGAGAGAAAATCGTCCAATGTTTCCATTTCCTCTTTAGTAAGAAAACCGAATTTTATCAGTTCTTCTTTCAGATAGGCACGATAGGTCTCGTCCGTGTATGCAGTACGGGCACAGCCGATAATGGCAAAATGCTCGGGGAAGCGTTTCCCGTTATGTATCTTTATCAAGGCAGGCATCAGTTTGCGCCGGGTTAAATCACCGGATGCACCGAAGATGACCAAAAATAAACTATGTGGTAAACTCATGATTCTTTCTTTTAAAAATGAATGTATAATACTTTGTGTTGCGACGTATCAATAGTTGTCTTCCCAATGTTCGTGGAAAAATTCCCCCCGTGGACTGTCCACACGCTCGAAGGTATGAGCTCCGAAATAATCACGCATCGCTTGAATCATATTGGCTGGGGAACGGTTGGTGGTCAGACCTAGAAAATAATTCAACGCTGCGGAAAGTACAGGTACGGGCAACCCTTCTCTCAACATGACACCGATGTATTTCTTCCACGCGGGCAGGGCTTCCATTACTTCCCGTCCGAAATGCTCGTCCAGCAACAGATGCGACAATCCCGGTGCACGGTGATAGGCCTCGGCAATGTCGTTCAGAAAAGCAGAACGAATAATGCATCCGGCGCGCCACAACAGCGCGATAGTGGAAAGATTCAACTTCCAGCCATATTGCTCACTGGCAGTGCACATCAGAGCAAACCCTTGCGCATAGCCTGTCAGACGAGCCGCATATAAGATACTTTCCAATCCGATCACCGTATCCTGATAATTATATACCGGATGATTCTCCACATGCATATAATGTTTGGACATCAGCACGCGCAAGTTCTTCTCTGCCGACAGATTACGGGCAAAAACCGCCTCGGCAATCACGTCCAGTGGTGTATTTAGTTGTAGGGAGTTAATGACACTCCAGCGACCCGTTCCTTTTTGTCCCGCAGCATCCAGAATGTTATCGAGCAAATAATCGCCTCCTTCTTCTTTATGACGCAGAATGGCCGAAGTAATCTCTATCAGGTAACTATGCAGACGTCCTTTGTCCCATTGTTCAAAAATATCCGCCATCTGTTCATTCTTCAACGCCAGCAGGTGCTTCATGGAGAAATAAGTTTCAGCAATCAGCTGCATATCCCCATATTCTATGCCATTATGCACCATTTTTACATAGTGGCCTGCGCCACCGGGACCTACCCACTCACAACACGGAGTACCATCCTCAGCTTTTGCCGCAATACTTTTCAGCATCGGCTGAATGACTGGCCATGCCTCTTGCGCACCACCGGGCATGATGGACGCTCCATGCAAAGCACCCTCCTCACCTCCTGAAATGCCGCAACCTACAAAGTACATACCTTTATCATAAAGTTCCTTTACACGACGTTCCGTATCTTCATAATAAGAGTTGCCTCCGTCAATGAGGATATCACCCTTTTCCATCAAAGGAAACAGCTTGCCCGTCAGTTCATCGACAGCGGGACCCGCCTGTACCATCAAAAGGATGACACGCGGAGTTTTCAGTGCTTCGACAAAATCTGTCAGTTCATTACTGCCTATGATGCCTTTTCCTTTGGCGCGGTTGGCTATAAAGTGTTCCACTACATTTTCTTCTTTTCCAGGAACGGTACGGTTCCATACTACAACCTTCCATCCCTTGTTGGCAAGATTCAGAGCAAGGTTCTGCCCCATCACACCTAATCCGATTAATCCTATATCTGCCTTTTCCATAAATTATTCTTTTTATATTTAACAATTTGATAGGTTATTTGTTCAATAATTCTATCTTTGCAATTTGAATAATAACACATTATCATGAAGAGGTTAAAAATCGGCTTATTAGCCCGAATTATCATCGCCATCACATTGGGTATAGGATTCGGAAACGTTCTTCCCGGCGAATTGGTCAGAGTATTTGTGACTTTCAACGGAATCTTCAGCGAGTTCTTGGGTTTCATCATTCCACTGATTATTCTCGGGCTGGTCACTCCTGCCATTGCCGATATCGGTAAGGAGGCAGGAAAGATGCTGGTGATAACGACATTGGTAGCATACAGCGCCACGTTGTTCTCTGGTTTCCTGTCTTATTTCACCGGAGTGACTTTTTTCCCTTCCATGATTACTCCGGGAGCACCGATAGAACAAATTAGCGAGGCACATGATATTTCTCCATTCTTCACTGTAGCCATCCCCCCAGTGATGAATGTGATGACTTCCTTGATTTTAGCCTTCACACTAGGTCTGGGCATCGCACATTTGGATAGTACAGCGCTGAAAAACGTATGTAACGATTTCAAAGAAATCATAGTCAAAACCATCCAGACGGTGATTCTGCCCCTACTGCCTATCTATATATTCGGTATATTCCTGAATATGACCCATTCCGGACAAGTATATAACATTCTGGTGGTATTTATCAAGATCATCGGAGTCATTTTCCTGCTTCACATCTTCCTGTTGGTTTTTCAATATACCATTGCAGCGCTGTTTGTACATCGGAATCCGTTCAAACTACTGGGAAAGATGATGCCTGCCTATTTCACAGCATTGGGCACACAGTCATCGGCAGCCACCATTCCGGTGACTTTGCGACAGACTGTCAAGAATGGGGTCACGGAGGATATAGCCGGATTTGTCATTCCGCTATGTGCCACAATTCATCTGTCGGGAAGCACGTTGAAGATTGTTGCTTGCGCACTGGCACTGATGATTATGCAAGGAATGCCCTTTGATTTCCCCATGTTTGCAGGATTCATCTTTATGCTGGGAATCACGATGGTAGCTGCACCGGGAGTACCGGGAGGAGCCATCATGGCTGCATTGGGGATCCTGTCTTCCATGCTGGGATTCGGAGAAAGTGAACAGGCTTTGATGATAGCACTTTACATTGCCATGGATAGTTTCGGTACTGCTTGTAATGTGACGGGCGATGGGGCTATCGCATTGATTATTGATAAGTTTTTCGGAAAGAAAAATCTCCGGTCCATACAATAAACAGGAAAAATATTCCCGAATCAGATAAAGTCAGGAAACTCTGTAACCCATTCATGAAAAGTTGCCAGGCTGATTTATGACGTGTATGATAAAAAAGGTAACGGCTTTAACTCTGATAAAAGAAAGACATTTTCATGATAAATAGCAGGCAGGCAACAAGTTGCCTGCCGATTCTTCATAACAAACAAAAAAGGAAAGCATGAGCTAGAATATAGGCATCTGCCAAATGAATCCCACTGACACACGATGGGTACTGAAATTATCCTCACCCAACGCCTTTGCACGATCGGTATATTTATAGGAACGCCCCACGTATGCCAGGAAGAAGTGCAGATTGCTCTCCATCGGATAAAATTCTATTCCTCCTGCATATCCCCATGCCGTGCGATATTTACCTTTTTCCACTTCATCGCTTGCCTTATAAACGGAAGCCGTTTCATACATTCCTTTTGCAAACAAGTTCCACTTCGGGGCAAAACGATAATTCACATGCAACACATAGGACATATATTCGGCATTAAAAGCATTGTGTGCCTGATTATCAGTTCCTACGATGTTAGTTATAATCCCTTTACGGTCTACTCCTTCACGAGAATACATCCAGTCAAAATAGGCATGCCATTTAGGGCTGAAATTAAATTCATTACCCAAAGCGTAATAATACATCTTTTCGCCCTTCGTTTCGTTCATAACAGAGGCAGACCAACGGGTTTTGAAAACATCCAGGAAATTTCCGTTCCAGTTCAAGGTATAAACTAACGGCAGTTTGGTACGTTCCAAATCCCCATACATCTCCTCGGACGGCCCGTTCCGACTGTTCAATACCTGAAATTGTATCTGCTGATAAGGATTATAGTTGTATGCCACATTCAAACCGGTCATGAAGTTACTCATGTGCTCTATCATGTCACTATATTCGTAAATATCAATCGGATTCAAATCAAATTCTATACCACCATACGATGCACATTGCTTTCCGGCAAAAAATGAGAACTTATTTAATTTGATGCCTACTCCCGCCCAATCTATGCTGGTAGGTACATTATCTATATTGCCGGAACCATCGTTACCCCGATTCAGACGCTGACGGTAACGATAACTCAACCAATCATTGATATCTCCCTTCATTTCGATACGGAGCTGCTTCATTTCGAATGCGCCCTGATCAAATCCGGAATCATTCCATTTCATGTTGAAATCACCGTGCATATTAAGATAGAGATTGAACTTGTCCGTTTTCTTCTTGATACCGGTGACTTCTTCAAACAGGCTTTTGTCACCGGCCATGAAATCACTTTCGGAAGATTGGGCATATAAAGGGTAAGTGCCTGAGACAGCAAGGGCTGTCAGGCATACTAACATTATTCTTTTCATAAGTCAAAGTTTTAGGTTGTAATGTATTCTCTTTTTCTTTTATGCGCACAAAAGAAAAAGAGATAAAAAGAAAAAGTGCCGGATGGACTAGTATACGTTGAAGTATTCCTGAATCTTCTTCCAGTCTTTTGTTTTAGTTAATGCCAACATCAACAACACACGCGCTTTCTGAGGATTCAACTCTTGTGAAGCCACGAATTGATATTTATTATCATCCACCTCGGCATCCAATGTGGTCGGTCCGGTAGGAACACGGCTGGAACGCACTACCAAAATACCTTGCTGACGGGCCTTTTCCAACATCGGAAACAAATTCTGATGAATGTTGCCATTCCCCACACCGGCATGAATAATACCTTGGTAACCATTATTCAGAAAAGGGATCATAACATCAGCCTCTACATTGGAATAACTGTAAACGATACCTACTTTCGGCAGCTTGTCAAGGTGGGCCACATCAAAATCGGAACTGGTGGTATGGCGTTTCAAAGATTCCATATTATAAAAAACCTTACCATTCAATACATATCCCAACGCACCGGAGTTAGGAGACTGGAAAGTTTGTACATCCACTGTATTAGTCTTCATGGCTCCGTGGGCTCCCAAAATCAAACCGTTCATGGCAATTACGACACCTTTACCCCGTGATTCCCTGGCGGCGGCAGTAACTACCGCATTATACAAGTTCAACGGTCCGTCCGCACTCATGGCCGTAGAGGGGCGCATGGCTCCTACCAATACAACAGGCTTGTCACTCTTCACAGTCAAGTTCAGGAAAAAGGCGGTTTCTTCCATCGTGTCAGTCCCGTGGGTAATCACGATACCGTCCACATCTCCACGGCTGAAAAGCTCGTTGATACGCTTGGCCAACGTCAGCCATACGGCATCATTCATGTCCTGAGAGCCGATTTTTACAATCTGTTCCCCGGTCACATTGGCTATTTTGTTCACTTCGGGAACCGCTTCCAGCAATGTGCTGATAGCCACCTGTCCGGCAGTATAATTTGTTTTAGTAGCCGAAGCGCCTGTTCCGGCAATAGTCCCTCCTGTAGCCAATATATGGATATTAGGCTTTTGGGCGACAGCAGCCCATGTGGTACATACCAGCATTGCCGCCATAAGGCTGAGTTTTCTTAATCCGTTCATAATCTTTTCAAGTTTAGGTTTTATTACTATAATAATTATTTGGAAATTTTGTTCACACAAAGAAGAAGATGTGCCGATGATATATATGTATACATCGAATCATTATAAATGTTACAGGCAGAAGATCACTCATCTTCAAGTCCGACTACACCTACCCCCTTTCCTTTCTAGAACACCTGTACCAGCAGCAGACCTACCACAATAGAAACAATGGTGGCCACCATCCCAGGCATCATGAACGAATGATTCAGAATCCATTTTCCAATGCCTGTTGTTCCTGTACGGTCAAAATTTATAGCTGCCACTACTGTAGGATAATTAGGAATAAAGAAATATCCGTTGACAGCAGGGAACAAAGCAATCAACATCATCGGAGAAATACCCAGTGCTATTCCTAACGGCACAATGGCACGCACCGTAGCAGCCTGGCTATAAAGCAAAATGGACATGACAAACAATGCCAGACCGAACAACCAGGGCATTTGGCGCACAATCCCCTCAATAGAGCCTGTCAGTTCCGTAATGTTTCCATTAATGAAGGTATCTCCCATCCATGCAATACCAAATATAGCGATTACCGCCTGCATCCCGGCAGGAAACACACTGCCTTGTGTAGCTTTAATTCCATCCGTACGTGAAATGAGAAGAATAACAGCCGCCGCACACAACATCAAAATCTCAATAATAGCCGGCATATCCAAAGCCGTACCATTGAACACAGGACGCATGGCAGGAATAGAACCGAACAACACTATCAACAGCGTGGCGGCAATAAAAATTATCACCGAGATACGGGCATGAAACATATTCTTCACATCGTTCAGCTCCACATGTTTTGTATCAATCATCCCGGCTTCCAAGCGGCGCAAGTATTCGGGATCTTCCAACAACTCTTTACCCACCTTCTTTGAAAGGAAAGCTCCCACCAGCACACCGATTAATGTAGCGGGAATAGTAATCTTCAGAATATCAAACAGAGTGATGTCAAATCCTGTCAGCAATCCCAGTAACGCTACGGTAGCGGCAGAGATAGGGCTGGCGGTAATAGCCTGTTGCGAGGCGATAACGGCAATGCCTAAAGGACGCTCAGGACGAATTTTAGTTTCCGTAGCTACCTCGGCTATGACAGGAAGCACAGAGTAGGCCACATGCCCTGTACCTGCGACAAAAGTAAACAGATAAGTAACCAACGGGCTCAGGATAGTCACCTGCGAGGGGTTACGGCGCAACAGCCGTTCCGCCAACTTCACCATATAGTCCAGTCCGCCGGCAGCCTGCATACAAGAGGCGGCAGAGATAACGGCGACAATCATCAACATCACATCAATAGGGGGAGCGGTAGGCTGAAGTCCGAAGACAAAAGTCAATATGGCAAGGCCTACACCTCCCATCACTCCCAATCCGATACCTCCCAAACGGGCACCTACAATAATAGCGACAAGTACAAATAGCAGTTGTAATAACATGGTTTTTATCCGTTTATAAATATACAATTTTAATTCCGAGAACAAAGATAGACCATTTCTGTTCTACAAACCTTAAAATTTCTAAGAATTTTTCCTTTTTTCACTACTTTCTCCCTAAAACATTCAATAAAAGTTAGTTGTTTTGTATAATGAACAATTTGTCAATGTGCTAATCGGCTGTATTATGTCCCACATAGTTATTGGTACATTAGCAAATAGACAAATTATTAAATTATTACATATGAACAGAATTTGCAATCTTTTTGGAATAAAGTATCCCATCATACAGGGAGGAATGGTATGGTGTAGCGGTTGGAGACTGGCCTCCGCAGTAAGTAATGCCGGAGGGCTGGGACTGATAGGAGCAGGCTCCATGCATCCCGAAACCTTGCGCGAGCACATACGGAAATGCAAAGCGGCGACAGACAAGCCTTTCGGAGTAAACATTCCGCTGATGTATCCCGAAATAGACATCCTTATCAATATGGTAATAGAAGAGGGTGTGAGAATCGTCTTCACCTCTGCCGGAAATCCAAAGACTTGGACAGAACACCTGCATGAGCACGGCATCATTGTGGCCCATGTAGTGGCAAGCACCAAGTTTGCCGCCAAATGTGAAGAAGCAGGCGTAGACGCCATCGTAGCCGAAGGATTCGAAGCAGGAGGACATAACGGACGGGAGGAAACGACCACCCTATGTCTTATTCCAGCCGTCAGACAGATCACCACTGTGCCGTTGATAGCTGCCGGAGGTATCGGATCGGGAGAAAGCATACTGGCTGCTATGGCATTGGGGGCCGACGGGGTACAAATAGGCACGCGCTTTGCATTAACCGAAGAGAGTTCTGCTCATTTCACATTCAAAGACCGGTGTCTGCGACTGAATGAAGGAGATACCCAACTGACATTGAAACAGCTCTCTCCCGTCCGGTTGGTCAAGAATGATTTCTTCAAACAAGTAGAAGAAGCGGAAAGCCGTGGCGCAACAACGGATGAACTACGCACTTTGTTAGGAAAAGGACGTGCCAAAAAGGGAATCTTTGAAGGAGATTTATTCGAAGGTGAACTGGAAATAGGACAAGTCGCATCATGCATACATAAATTACAGACGGTAGACGAAGTGATGAAAGAACTGGTGGAAGATTTCAATGCCGCATTAAACAGGGTCAATGAGCTGAAAAGATTTATCTGATAAGGAGAACGATGAAACGATTAATAAACCGGAGAGTGAATCAAAACCAAAATGAACATTCTAAAGGTTACAGATTGTAACCGACAAATACAGAAAAGCCGTATCATTACTCAAAAGTGATACGGCCTTCTTATTGTCAATGAAGAATGTCAAGTTTCAGATGAAAAATTCTTTTCTATAAAGTTGAGTTTTATAAAATTAAGTTATTCTACTTACACCTTCTCTTATTAAGCAGATTAGCACTCAGGAATCCCACCAAAAATATCAGCAACGTCCCGAACACGATAGCCAGATTGGCATGTACAAAGGGGGATATCACAATCCAACAAACCAGAATTACTCCACAAACGACTCCCAGTACCGCATCAAAATTACGTGCCTTCTTCGAAATATACCCCAATAGAAACAGTCCCAACATGCCTCCGCTGAAAATAGACGCCAACGCCCACCAGGCATCCAGCGCACTTTGCACACTCATAAAGGCAAAAGCCACCAGAATCCCTGCCACTCCCACTCTTACACTGGAGAGTTTCAGCACCAACATCCGCTCCCTGTTTCCGGCATGTTTGCGGAACCGCTGATAATAATCCGTCAGAATGATGGTAGACGAACTAGTGACACTGGTCGCAATGGTACTCATACCTGCGGCAAAGATAGAAGCAATCAGCAGGCCTGTCAACCCCACCGGCAACTCATTGACTATAAAAAACGGAAAGACATAATCCGCCCTCACCCCGTCGGGCAAGATCCCCGGATGCACTTTATAGAACGCATACAGCCCAGTCCCTATCATAAAGAAAACGGCCGAAACGGGAATAAACAAATATCCTCCGAACAAGGCCGAAAACTTAGCCTCCTTCTCATTCTTCGCCGTATGATAACGTTGCACATAACTCTGGTCTATACCATAGTTCTGCAAATTAGTAAATATACCATAAATCAGACACACCCAAAAAGTGGACTCACTTAAACTGCTTCCAAAGCTTCCCAAGCTGAATTTACCATCTTCCATGGCGATGGAGAAAGTCTGCACCGGACCTCCGGGCATATCAAAAAGCAAAATAAACATACATACCAACGCACCTCCGATCAGAATAATTCCCTGTATGGCCTCTGTCCAAATGACAGCCTTCATGCCACCCAACATGGAATAAAGCACAATAGCCACACTGGTTACAACAATAATGGTCTGGATATGCCATCCCAACAATACATTCATGGGCAACGCCAACAAATACAGAATAGACCCTGTACGTGCTATCTGGGTGAGCAGATAGCAGGACGAAGCATATATACGTGCCCAAGGACCGAAACGGTTTTCCAAAAAGCTATAAGCCGATATGCTGTCCTGACTCCGGTAAAAAGGCACAAAGTAACGAGCCGCAAAATAAGAGGCGATAGGAATAGAAAGACTGAATACAAATGCATTCCAATCTCCCGAAAAGGCCTTTCCCGGATATCCCAGATAACTGATACTGCTGACATACGTGGCGAAAATGGACATCCCCACCACCCAGCCGGGCAAACTTCTTCCGGCAGAAGTGAACTCCTCGGAGGTACCTTTCTTCTTAAAGAAAGAACAACCGAAGGCCACGACTCCGCTGGTAAACAACAAAAAGACGATTATATCAATGATATGCATACAGACCGAGCATTTAAGGTTTCAACTCCGGACAAAAAGGGAGTGCCTCCAACGCCTTGCGTATCTTCTCGCGTTCCGGAGCATTGAAGCGATGGAAAGGAGCCGCAACAAAATCATCACAAACGCCCAATAAAGACAACGCGCATTTCAATCCTTTCAAATAACTGGAGCCATGCTGCCCCACGGTATAAATACTGCTACTGATTTGCATCACCAAGGGTTGCAGCCGACTTACGGTTTCCATGTCACGCGCTACCGCAGCATGATAAAGATCTACATATAATTCCGGGAACATATTGGCACCTCCGTTGATCCCCCCATGTCCACCCAGCAACACACACTCTGCCGTAATTTCCTCCGGTCCCACCAACATGGCGAAATCCTGTCTGTCCTTCATGGCATACATCACGGACTGGAAATAAACGGCATTAGCCGAACTATCCTTGAATCCCACCACCTGAGGATTACGGGCAATGCGTTGAATAGTAGCCGGAGCAAAATTCACTTTCGTGTGCGACGGCATATTGTACAAGAAGATAGGTAACGGCAACTGAGGAATCAGGTCCTCATAAAATTCGGCCAGTTCAGGCTGTCCCGGAGCAAAGTAGTAAGGGGGAGCGGAAACTACGGCTGAAGCACCACACTCGGCCCCTACATGTGCCAGATGAATACTTTCTACAATTGATGTATCGGAAATACAAACCAGAACCGGAAGTCTTCCGGCATTGATACGACAAGTTTCCTTTATCATTTCATGGCGAAGCCGGTAACTGATACTCTGCGCTTCTCCGGTGGTACCCAGTATAAATAATCCGTGCACTCCTCCTTTTATCAATCGTTCTATCAACCTTTCCAAACCATCAATATCCAGTTTGTCATTATCCAGTAACGGAGTCACTAAAGGAGGAATAATGCCTGTCATAGGCTTTTTTAATGTGTTTTCCATGATTCGTTTTCTTTAAAAAATTTCAATGCTATATTTATGAAACGAACAGTAGAATTATTTGTACTCAGTCCAACACCCCGGCTTGTCCGGAAAGCGACAGGGCACTATCGTTTAACCTGTCGTCTTCCGTCTGCCCGGAACGTACCTTTAGAAAAAGAACTTTTAATTCCGCTTCAAGAAAAGAAAGTTAGTTATACATGCGGGCAACTCTTCCTGATAATGTGTCACCATAATCATGGTCTTGTCCTTACGACGGCAGAAAGTTTCTATCACATCTTTCACCAACCGGCGGTTGTACAAGTCCAACCCATGCAAAGGTTCGTCCAAAATAAGCAACTCAGGATCCTTCACAAAAGCACGAGCCAACAACACCAGACGCTGCTCGCCACTGGACAACTGCAAGAAATTCCGGTCTTTCAAATCTGCAATACCAAAAATATCCATCCACCATTCACAAGCCGCCATCTGCTCGGGACGCGGACGTTTGTACAACCCCACAGAATCATGTAGTCCGCTTGCCACAATATCTATGGCAGGAAGGTTCTTCAGATAAGCGCGATGCATCTCAGGACTGACATATCCTATATGCTTCTTTATCTCCCAAATACTTTCTCCGGAACCGCGTTTTCTGCCGAACAAGGTAATATCACAAGCATAACTCTGCGGATTATCCGCACAGATCAAACTCAACAACGTAGACTTTCCTGAACCGTTCTCTCCACTCAAAGCCCATTTCTCGCCACATTTCACTGTCCAGTCCAAATCTTTCAAAATGGTACGCTCGCCATAACGGATGCTTACCTTGTTCAAATCGACTACGTGCTCGGTGTGATACAAATCACCGCCGTAAGGCAAATTCAGAATCCGTGCCTCCTTTTCTTCGGAAAGCATCCGTTCCGGTATCGGCTTACGGACCGCCAAATATTCCTGCAAAGTCATCTTTTTACCACACACCCTGTCTTCCACAGGAATAACATGAGTGATAAAAGCAGGAATATCATCGGACTTAGACAAGATAAGGATTACCTGCAAATGGGTTACTTTAGTCAGTTCACCCAACAATGTATGAAGCAGGTCCCTCGTCTTCGCATCCAGTCCGATAAAGGGATTATCCATAATCAGTACACGCGGATTACTCAGCAAAGTCTTTGTCAGTTGAAACTTACGTAACTCACCACTGGAAAGCAGAATGATATGTTTATCCAGCATCCTCTCCATGCCAAACAGTTCATACAAAGCCTTTTCCAGGCCTGAATCGGTCGCTTCGGGCAACAAATCACGTACCAGTGGAGTTTCATCCAAATCATGAGCATTCCACCGTTGCTGATAATAGTAATTTCCATCGGCATCTCCGTATGAATCACGGAAAGCAATATACTTTATATTCTCGTATGCCATCTTCGAAGGAGAGGGAGAGAAATCATATTTCACTTCATTCATCAACAACGGCCACCGACCTGTAATCGTATCTACCAATATACTTTTTCCTGCCCCGTTTCTTCCCACAACAGCTATATGTTCTCCGGCGGCAAGTGTCATATTCACCGGTTCCTTCATCCGGTACAGCGGATGGCGGGTCACACCATTTTCTATCGCAATAATATTCTGCATTACAAATCTCTTTTTTATCCAACAGGATGCAAAGGTAACAAAATAATATAGCAATACGATAATATATTATCATTTTGTTACATCGATCATCCACCTTAATTATATACGATACCGATTATACAACACTGAATAACCAACAAAATATTACCTAAACTATATGTTCCATAACAGAATATAGGCTCAAATTTATAAAGCATCAACAAGATATATATTTGCACTAAATTAAGACAAAAGGAAATAATAATAGAAGAAATTATAGACAAAATGGCAACAACAATCACGTTCACAAAGATGCAGGGAGCAGGTAATGACTATATATACGTAAACACCCTAAAGCACCTTATGTCCTAAAACTGCATACGGAGAACGAGCTGGTAGAAGAAGTAACAGTGGACATGGATCTTCCCCTGCTTGCCAACTCCAGACAAATAAATACCCCGGACGGCAAAATGTTGGCAAAAACAATCACAGTAGATGGAAAAGAATACAAAAGAACATTTGTTTGTATGTGAAATCCATATTTAGTGGTTTTCATAGATGATATAAAAGATGTAAATTTGCCGGCAATAGGTCCGAAACTGGAGAATCATCCGCTTTTTCCCGAACGAACCAATATAGAATTCGTTGAAGTATTATCACATAACAAGCACAAGCCATTACAAGAAAAACAAATACATACGAGATATAACAAACTCACTATTATGGATTAAAAAGGTAAAAAGCAATGAAAAAGAGTTTTAGAAAAACAACATTTCTGTCGGCCTTGGCAATAGCTGTTCCGGCAATGGGCATGGCGCAGGACAAAGTGGAAGCCAGCGCAGGAGCCGATCTCGTAAGCGGATACATCTGGCGTGGCCAGGATTTAGGAGGTGTCAGTATCCAACCCACGTTGTCAGTTTCTTACAAAGGGTTCTCATTGTCTGCATGGGGAACAGCAGGTATCGAAAAAGAAGATACAAAAGAGATTGACCTCACATTAGGCTACGCCACAGGAGGTTTCAGTATCTCCGTCACAGATTACTGGTTCAATGGAGGAGCGGGGTATTTTCATTACGGCTCACACAATACCAACCATACCTTCGAGGCACAAATAGGTTATGACTTCGGACCGCTGGCCTTGAACTGGTATACCAATTTCGCCGGAACCGACGGAGTGAATAACGGAGGAAACAGAGCCTATTCGTCCTATATTTCGGCTACCGTACCTTTCACACTGGCAGGGCTGGAATGGACAGCGGAAATAGGAGCGACTCCGTGGGGCACAGACTTTTACAACTATTCCGAAGCCCCTGTATGCAACGGTTCCAACGGTTTCACCGTATGCGACATCAGCATGGGAGCCGTCAAGGAAATAAAAATCACCGATTCATTCTCCGTTCCAGCTTTTGCAAAAGTCACCGTAAACCCACGCACTGAAGGGGCTTATTTCGTTTTCGGGCTAAGTTTTTAATCATAAAGAGCATAACCAGACAAGGATAACAACAAAGTATTAGTTTTTTAGAAGGTAAAAAGATTACATTATATACAAAATACAAATACAACAATAAAAAAATTGAAGCTATTATCTGTAAGACCCAATTCGAGGACGTAAAAGAAGCATTGCTCGAAGCCAAAATCGAATGGCTTTCCTATTGCAATGTAAAAGGCATTGGCAAAACATGTCAAGGACGCATTTGAATGCCGTCCGCATCCATACAGAAGAACGCGGATATATCGCCTTGTACAATGCAGAACAGGAGAAATAACTCATTACACGGCCAAAACTACTCCACAAAGTAAAAATCATACTATAACTTAAGCGGAAAATTATGGATACAACTAATAAAAAGAGGTCGTCAGATGTAGAACAACCTCTTTTTATCAGGTAAACACATCATAAACAAGAAAGATGAATTACAAGCAAGGTACCTTCACAAATGCTGTATCCGGGAAATGCTTCTCTATATAACGACAAATATAAG
>ERZ1673736.3367-NODE-3367-length-15244-cov-11.988808_pt1 | contig 15244 bp, 9 predicted proteins | sample MGYA00580212_ERZ1673736 | MGnify/ENA primary metagenome ERZ1673736 (study PRJEB41218, sample SAMN15661752) | gut metagenome | host: Homo sapiens | place: Canada: London | collected 2015-08-20/2019-03-30 | study: EMG produced TPA metagenomics assembly of...
TTCCGCCATTTACGTATCTTTGCACACCAAAAAGATAAAATAATAAGAATTCAGCATGAAGAATATACGCAACTTTTGCATTATTGCTCATATCGACCACGGTAAGTCAACCCTGGCCGACCGCTTGTTGGAGTTTACCAACACCATTCAGGTGACCACGGGGCAGATGCTTGATGATATGGACTTGGAGAAGGAAAGAGGGATCACGATCAAAAGCCATGCTATCCAAATGGAGTATAACTATAAGGGGGAGAAGTATGTACTCAACCTGATTGATACTCCGGGGCACGTGGACTTTTCGTATGAGGTGTCCCGTTCCATTGCCGCTTGCGAAGGTGCATTGCTGATTGTCGATGCATCGCAGGGAGTACAGGCACAGACGATCTCCAACCTGTATATGGCTATTGAACACGACCTTGAGATTATTCCCGTTATCAACAAATGCGATATGGCCAGTGCCATGCCGGAGGAAGTGGAGGATGAGATTGTGGAACTGCTGGGTTGCAAGCGGGAAGAAATTATCCGCGCATCCGGTAAGACGGGTATGGGAGTGGAAGAAATCCTGGCAGCCGTTATCGAACGTATCCCGCATCCCGAAGGGGATGAGGAAGCACCGTTACAGGCTTTGATTTTCGACTCTGTATTCAACTCTTTCCGTGGAATTATCGCTTATTTCAAGATTGAGAACGGAGTGATCCGTAAAGGTGACAAAGTGAAGTTTTTCAATACCGGCAAGGAGTATGACGCCGATGAGGTGGGGGTGCTGAAAATGGAACTGGTTCCCCGGAATGAACTTCGCACGGGAGATGTAGGCTATATCATCTCCGGTATCAAGACTTCGAAAGAGGTAAAGGTGGGAGACACCATTACCCATGTGGCTCGTCCGTGTGACAAGGCGATTGCGGGTTTTGAGGAAGTAAAGCCTATGGTATTCGCCGGGGTCTACCCGATTGAGGCGGAAGATTTTGAAGACTTGCGTGCTTCTCTGGAGAAATTGCAGTTGAACGACGCTTCCTTGACTTTCCAGCCCGAATCATCGTTGGCGTTGGGCTTCGGTTTCCGTTGCGGTTTTCTCGGGTTGCTTCACATGGAGATTGTGCAGGAACGTCTTGACCGTGAGTTTGATATGAATGTGATTACTACGGTGCCTAACGTATCTTACAATATATATGACAAGCAAGGCAATATGAAGGAGGTGCATAACCCCGGTGGTATGCCTGATCCGACGTTGATAGATCACATTGAAGAACCGTATATCAAAGCGTCTATTATTACAACGACCGATTATATAGGTCCGATCATGACGCTCTGTCTGGGCAAGCGCGGGGAACTGCTTAAACAGGAATATATTTCCGGCAACCGGGTGGAGATATATTACAATATGCCTTTGGGAGAAATTGTGATTGACTTCTATGACCGCCTGAAAAGTATTTCGAAAGGATATGCGTCGTTCGATTATCATCCGAACGGTTTCCGTCCCTCGAAACTGGTCAAGCTGGATATCATGCTGAATGGTGAGCCTGTGGATGCGCTTTCTACACTGATCCACTTTGACAATGCGTATGATATGGGACGCCGGATGTGTGAGAAGTTGAAGGAACTGATTCCCCGCCAGCAGTTTGAGATTGCTATTCAAGCCGCTATCGGGGCGAAAATTATTGCCCGCGAAACGATTAAGGCGGTTCGCAAGGATGTGACTGCCAAATGTTATGGCGGTGACGTGAGCCGTAAGCGCAAGCTGCTTGAAAAGCAGAAAAAAGGTAAAAAACGAATGAAACAAATTGGCAACGTGGAAGTGCCGCAGAAAGCCTTCCTCGCAGTATTAAAACTGGATTAAAAAAAAGAACCGCAAGCAGTTTTTTCAGAGAGGTTTTCTGAACAAATTGCCTTGCGGTTAGTTTTTTAATACACCAGGTGATTGCCTTCTGTCTGCAGAGCTTTCCTTGGCAATCACTTTTGGGGAAAAAACAACTAGAAATATGAGAAAAGTTCTGTCTTTTTCGGGCTTCCTGATGTTGGGGCTCGTCGTATCGCAATTCCTGCCGGTGATAGCAGGTGAGGGGTATGGAACCGTGAAGTCCATATCGAATATACTACTCTATGTATGTCTTAGTTTTATAATGATTAATGTGGGCCGGGAATTTGTGCTCGACAAGTCCCGCTGGAAAAGTTATGCCGAGGATTATTTTATAGCAATGGCTACTGCTGCTTTGCCTTGGTTTATGATTGCTATCTACTATGTGTTTATCTTGCTTCCGCCTGACTATTGGAATAGTTGGGAGGCATGGAAAGAGAACCTGCTGTTGAGCCGTTTTGCCGCTCCGACATCAGCGGGAATCTTGTTTACCATGCTCGCCGCTATCGGGCTGAAGTCCAGTTGGATTTATAAGAAGATTCAGGTATTGGCTATTTTCGATGATTTGGATACGATCATCCTGATGATTCCTCTCCAGATCATGATGATCGGATTGCGCTGGCAGTTGATTATTGTCGTGGTGATTGTGTTTATGCTGTTGGCCGCCGGTTGGCAACAGTTGAATAAATACGACTGGCGTCAGGACTGGAAAGCGATCCTGTTCTATTCGGTTATCATATTTCTGGCTACGCAGATACTCTATCTCGGTAGCAAGGAGCTGTACGGAGAGGCGGGAAGTATCCATATTGAGGTGCTGCTTCCGGCATTTGTATTGGGTATGATTATGAAGCATAAGGAACATGACACGCCTGTGGAACGGAGAGTTTCTACCGGAATCTCTTTCTTCTTTATGTTCCTGGTAGGAATGAGTATGCCTCATTTTATCGGAGTCAATTTTGCGGAAACGCACTCGGGGGCATATTCGGTGACAGGTTCCCAGGAAATGATGTCGTGGGGGATGATTCTGTTTCATGTGGTAATTGTTTCTTTGTTGTCGAACGTGGGAAAGTTATGTCCTATGTTTTTCTATCGTGACCGGAAGCTGAGTGAACGACTGGCACTTTCTATCGGTATGTTTACCCGTGGTGAAGTGGGGGCCGGAATTATTTTTATCGCATTGGGATATAATTTGGGAGGTCCGGCATTGGTAATTTCTGTACTTACTTTAGTACTGAACTTGATTTTGACCGGAATATTTGTTCTTTGGGTGAAAAACCTGGCTTTAAGGAGCTATACTGATTAAATAAACTCTCTATACCCTATTATTTCCGGTAGTTATTATATGGAAATAATAGGGTATGGAACTGATCTACTAATAAGAATAGTTAAATAACTGTTTTATTTAGTTGAATAACTGCATCTTTTAGTTGTTTGTTCGATATTAAATACTATATTTGTGGCGTTATACTTGGTGAGTTAAACCGAAAATATAGAAATGTATGAAACGATTGACAGCAAAAGAAGAAGAAATAATGCGTATTTTCTGGGAAAACGGCCCGATGTTTGTTCGCGGACTATTAGCTTATTATGAAGATCCCAAACCGCATTATAATACCGTTTCCACTCTTGTGCGCGGGTTGGAGGAGAAAGGATTCGTAGGTTATACGCCTTATGGAAATACTTATCAATATTATGCACTTGTTTCGGAGAAGGAGTATAAAAGTTCTGCTCTTAAAGAAGTGATTTCTCAATACTATAATAATTCGTATGTCAATGTTGTGTCTTCTTTTATTGAAGAAGAAGGATTGTCTGTTGATGAGCTTAAAGCACTCATTGACCAGATTCAACGAGGGAAAAACGAAAAATAGTTTTTGCAATAATAGTTGGGAAACGCACTATTGATAAAAAGATGTCATTACTATGGGAGACTTATTGTTTTATCTGTTGAAATCCGGATGTTACCTGATAATATTCTATCTGCTCTTTAAATTATTAATGAGCGGAACTACTTTTTTTCGCTTCAACCGGGTGACTATATTGGCGGGGATCATAGGATGTATGTTTCTCCCTTTGATAGAATTTACCACTCAAGAGGAGACATTTTTAACTGTTCCTTTACAAACGATTCAGGGGATTTTTGTTGAGCAGGCGGACGGCATATTTTGGGACACAATGTTTTGGGTTCGGCCGCAAGTGGACGAAACCGGAAATATGCAGGCTATAAATTGGTGTCCTATTGCTTTGGGATATGTTTATCTGGCAGGCGGGCTGTTTGTTTTGTGCAGGATTTTGCTTTCCTTTTATCGGATGTTCCAGCTTATACGGAACGGAAAGAGGCGCTCCTATGGGAAGTATAAACTGATTGTAGTATCGGAACCTATTTTATCTTTTTGCTGGGGAAAATATATTGTTGTTTCCGTATCCGACTACTCACAACAGTCGACAGACGGGATCTTACTCCATGAGACGATGCATTTACGTTATCGGCATACACTCGATTTATTATGTATGCAGTGTTTGTTAATTCTTTATTGGTTCAACCCGGCCATTTGGCTGCTGAAACGGGAATTGCAGGAAGTACATGAGTTTGAAGCGGATAATGGGGTGCTTAATACAGGCATTGATGCAACGAGATATCAACTTTTATTGGTGAAAAAAGCTGTTGGTACAAGGCTCTACTCTATGGCCAACGGTTTTAATCACTCTAAACTTAAAAAACGTATTACTATGATGTTAAAAGAAAGAACCAATCGGTGGGCACGGTTGAAACTATTGTTTGTGGTGCCTGTAATGGGTGGAGCGCTTTATGCGTTTGCACAGCCGGAAGTGAAAGAAGACTTAGGACTAAATACGGTCCGGGAAGTATTGCAATCAAAAACCGGAGAAGATCAGGATATCTTCAAGTTTGTTGATGATGAAATGGAGGCATATTATAATCGTTCTCCTAAGAATGCGGAGCTGAAATATAAGATTCGGGAGCGACAGACGCATATCGTAAAAGTAGATGCTAATGGACAATTGACTTTGAACAATAAAACGATTGCTAAGGAAGACCTGAAAGAGGTACTTAAAAAAACAATGGTGGAACATAAGCGCCTGGCAAAAGAAAAGTATAACAGTGCAGAGGATCAAGTGGGAGGGGTCTTGTTTTCTCCTGATACTCCTAAAGAACAGGTAAAAGATTTGTTGTCTGTTATGCGGGATGCTTTTGTTGAAATTCGGGCTGATATTGCCCAAACATCGGGAAATAACAGTAAGGAATACCTTGATAAAGAATTTCCTATTTTGATTGGTTATGGCGATATTTCTATCAAGGATAGAAAGAAAAATCCATATAATAATTCTACTACAATGAAGATTACCGGCATTCATCTTAAATTACTCTCTGCCGCAGGCAAAGTAGAGAAAGAAATAACGAATTTTACTCTGGCTGAATTGGAGAGAGATTTGAAAGATTTCTGTACATTACAGGGAGATAAGAAGAATGAGATTACTGTCAGTATGAAGGTGGATAAGGGATGTGAAATGGGAATAGTGACCGATGTGAAGACAGTTCTCCGGAATAATTATTTGTTAAAGTTGAACTATCAATAAAATACTTATTTCTCCACTGATAATAGTTGGAGACTGCATAGTTAGAGATCGCAAAGTTAGAGACTGCATAGTTTAGAGACTGCATAGTTAGAGACTACTGGAGTAATAACAGAATGACAAGTCGGTAGTATTTAAAACTCTCCTCCTTCAGGAAGGAGGAGTACCCGTAGGGGGAGGTGGTAGGTGAATGCATGAATTGTTTATTATCAGCATTGTGCATCTACCTACCACCCCGACTTATTAGACACGCCCTCTAGCATTCAAGAAAGATATTCCTAACAAATTCGTTTTAGCGCTATTTTTTTTCGGATTAGTCAAATAGTTCCCCGTCTTCTTCGATTGGAAGTATTTTCCGGCTTTCTTCATGTGGTAATTGTTCTACTTGACGTAGCTTCCGTTCGATAGCACGGGTTCGTTTGCCCATAACTTCTTCAAGCTGGTCACCGGCATTTTGCAGGTTCTTTTGTACTTTCTCAAGCAGTCCGCCGAATTTGCTGAATTCGGTTTTTACAGCTCCCAATACAGTCCAGACTTCTCCGGTACGTTTCTGAATGGCTAAGGTACGGAAACCCATTTGAAGGCTGTTCAGAATGGCTCCTAAAGTAGTCGGGCCTGTTACGACGATTTTGTATTCCTTCTGAAGTGTTTCGACAAGGCTTGTCCGCCGGATAACTTCTGCATAGATACTTTCGAACGGTAAAAACATGATTGCGAAATCTGTGGTAAAAGGAGGGTCGACATATTTGTCGTGAATATCCTTTGCCATTTTCTTAATGGTGTTTTCCAGTTGTTTGCCGGACGATTCGATCAAAGCGGTATCTCCCGCTTCGAAAGCATCGTAATACTGTTCGTATATGTCTTTGGGGAATTTGGCATCAATCGGGAGATAGACCGTGCTGTTCACATCGTCTTTTCCCGGCAGTTTGATAGCAAATTCTACAAACTCCGTTCCGCTTTTCTTCGTTTTGACATTGGCGTCGTATTGTTCCGGGCTCATCATTTGCTCCAGTAATGCACCTAACTGTACCTCACCGAATGTTCCCCGCATTTTTACGTTGCTCAGTACCTTCTTCAGTCCGCCGACATCCTGGGCCAGAGATTTCATTTCTCCCAGACCTTTCTGCACATTTTCCAGTTGCGAACGGACAATCTCAAATGACTGCCCAATTCGTTCGTTCAACGTTTTTTGCAACTTTTCTTCAACCATTAGACGCATATCATCCAAGCGTTTCTCGGTCGATTTAATCAGTGTTTCCTGTTGGCGGGCCATTGTGTCGAATTTCTGCCGTTGTAATTCTCCTGTGGTCATCATATTCTTGTGGAGGACATCCTGGAGTTGCTGCATATTCTGATTTAATACTTGCGTCATTTCCATGCGCAACTCCCGGATACTTCGGTTCAGTTCTTCCCGGTTTTCTTGCATTTGTTGCCGTAAGGCTGCTTGCAGTTGTTCCGCTTGATTTTGGTTGTTGCCTTTCGTTAGTGATAGTACAAGTAATACTATCACTAATACGGCGATAACAATAAGTAAAATCGATTCCATTTAATAAGTCAGGATTTCATTTCCGGTTTCAGTAATCAGAATCATATTCTCCCATTGGGCAGAGGGCAATCCGTCATCTGTGCAGACGGTCCAGCCGTCAGCTTCGTCGACAAACACTTCATAGGTTCCCATATTAATCATCGGCTCAATGGTGAAAGTCATTCCCGGTACGATCATCATGCCTGTTCCCCGGCGTCCGAAATGCTCTACATCCGGTTCTTCATGGAATTTCATGCCTACACCGTGTCCGCAGAGGTCGCGCACGACGCTGAATCCGTTTTTCTCGGCATGTTCCTGAATAGCGGCACCCACATCGCCCAGTTGTTTCCAAGGTTGTGCGGCGGCAATACCAATTTCCATACACTCTTTCGTCACTTGGACCAGTTTGCGCATTTCGGGACTTACGTCGCCGATCATAAACATGCGGGAGGCGTCAGAGAAGTATCCATTGTAAATGGTAGAGACATCCACATTGATAATATCTCCGTTTTTCAGGATTTCATTCTTGTTGGGTATCCCATGGCATACTACGTCGTTAATGCTTGTACAGACACTCTTGGGGAATCCTTCGTAATTGAGGGGAGCAGGAACGGCTCCGTGACCGGTTGTGAAATCATACACTAGTCTGTCAATTTCCTCGGTAGACATTCCCTCACGGATATTCTCCGCGATATGATCCAATAATGCAGTGTTGATTTTGGCACTTTCACGTATTCCTTCCAGTTGTTCGGGGGTACGGAGCACTTTACGGGGCGGAAGTTTGTATCCTTGTTTTCTATATTTCTGTATTTTGTCTTCTACTGCTGCCGGATAATTGGAGGGGGTAAACCGGAATCCCTTGATAAAGTTTTTCATTATTATATGATGTTATTTAATCGTTCTACAAAGGTAGAGAATAAAATGGAAGTTGTGTCTCCTTGGCTTCTAAAACTTTTCTTGTAGATTATTCATCATTATGAAATAGCTTTGAATACGGGTTCTATCTTTTGGATTTCAGACTCAAATCCGAACCAGTAGCCATGTCCGTCTTCATCAACGGGGAGAAAACACAGACGTAGTTTTTCCCGATAGGAACCATAGATGACTTCCCAACTCTCCGGGGGAACTTGCCGTTTGGTTCTGACTTTTTCGGCGGGAACTTTCTTTAATGACATACCTGCTTCGATCCATGCGATACTGACTTGAGTCAGGTAATCGGGATAATGATTTTTACAGAAATTATATAGGATCAATCCTCTTCTTTCCAGACTTAACGGGGTGTCGATGATATCTGCCTGAACTAAATGATCGAGCAACTCATGTAAGAAACGAGGATTTTCCAGAATAAACATCCGGGTGATGTTTTGCCAGGTAGGAGTATTATAGAAGCCGTCTAACAGGCGGGATAGATAATGCGCTGTCTGTAACTCGTCTACTGAAATCTCACGTGTTTGGAGGACTTCATAAGGGGGAAGGGGCGAGTATTGAATGCCTAGTTCTTCTGCTCTTCTCCGCATCTCGGTACCGGGAAGTAACTTTAGGGATTCCAGTTGAATCTCTCCTGCACCATATTCTGCCAAGGTACGGACGTCTTCGAATATCTCGGATAAGTGATAGAGTGGGAGACCTGCTATGAGGTCAGCATGCGTTTCCATATTCTTTAGTGAACAGAGATATTTTAATCCTTCCAATGCGTCGGATAACTTTCCGATACGGTGGCTTTGTTGCAGAACCGACTCTTTTAAACTTTGAATGCCGGCCTCCAAATGTAATAACCCCTTGGGTAAGACCGATAATTCCTGTTTTAATTCTTCGGAAAGGAGAGCCGGATGAATCTCCAGATGAAAACAGATGTCCGGATATTGCCGGAATAAGTCCAGTAATTCTTTAGCCCGTTTGTTGTTGTAATTAAAAGTACGGTCGAGTACGCGCACGTTCTTAATGCCATGCTGGTGAATGTCATTCAGACGTTCACGGATAGCTTCCAAAGGAATGGTACGCACCGGCTTTTCACCACCGCTGACGCAAAAGGCACACGTGTTGAAACAACCTCGGGTAGTTTCCAACTGTACAAACGGTTTACTCCAGTTAAAAAAACAACTTTTCTCGGGGGAAACAAGTTGAGAGAAGTTCATGACGCGGGCAATTCCATTGTCCTGATAGCGACCGTTTTCATCCAAGTAACAAAGTCCCGTTATTGCTTTCCATGTTTCTTTACTGTGATTCCATACTTTCAGCCATTGGGGGAATACTTCTTCACCCTCTCCACGGAACACTCCGCTGACAAATTTGTTCTTATATAAAAAGGCTTCATTATTTCCCAAAAACTCGGGACCGCCGAGTACGATGCAGCAATGCGGAAGTAATGCTTTAGCACGGGATATGATGTGTAGCAACTGTTCGTGATTGAATAACCAGTTGGTGGCGGCAATGATGTCCGGCCGGTGTTTGTGAATCCGGCTGACAACCATTCCGGTATTTTCATTTATGGTTGCCGATACTATACACCATTCAATAGTAGTGTCGTCTGCTATCTGGGCGTGTAATGCAGGGAGCGCCAACGATGAGTGTGCATAGGAGCTATTTAAATCAAGCCAAAGAAGTTTCATGTAGAATTTTTAATATTATCGGGAACAAAGGTACAAAAAACTTATGGCTTGGAGCATATAGTAAAATAAAAACGCTAAATTTGTATTTATAAACGCAATAAACTAGAAGATTATGAAACTGATTAAAAAATACGCAGGTTTTCTGCTGATGCTGACGTTGCTTGTCGGCTTTACTTCATGTGAGGATGATGAAGATATTTATGATGACCTCATGGGGAGAACATGGGTTGGAGATTTGGGATTTGGTACTAACAGAGATCCGATAGAAAGCGGTATTCGCTTGGATAATAACGGCTTGGGAATTGATTATCAGGTCTATGATTATGACGGCGCTTCTGCCGGTGACTTGCCTTTTCGTTGGCGGGTAGATTATGGAACTTTATACCTTGATTATGGTTATGATTTTGCTCTGCGTGAGGTGAGAGGTGTTCGTGTGAGCGGACGTTATATGCGAGGTGATCTATATCTTGATGGCGAGTTTTTCGGATATATTGAGTTGAGAATGCAATAAGAAAATAATATAATAGATATAGAAAGGAGCCATACTTGTGTATAAATGGTATAGCTCCTTTCTTTTAACTTGTATTTATTCTATTTTTTCAGAAACAACTTCTTGAATTCTCCCGGATAAGGTGTTTCAAACTCCATTAGATCTCCCGTTACAGGATGATAGAAACACAGTTTGAAAGCATGAAGGGCCAATCGACCGATCGGGTTAGAGTAATTTTCTCCTCCATATCTTCCGTCTCCGGCAATCGGATGTCCTAAATCCTGCATGTGTACACGAATCTGGTTTTTACGTCCGGTCTCTAAATCAAGTTCCACTAAAGAATATCCGTTGGCACGTTTGATTGTTCTATAATGAGTGATAGACTTTGAACCGCCGTCGTCATATCCACTGGAACTTACGTATAAAGTCTTGTCCGTCAACCAGGAAACAACAGTATCATAATCTTTTTCCATACTTCCTTCTACTACGGCTACATACCGACGGTCGGTCACTATATCATGCCAGTTGTCGCGCAGAGTACGTTGTGTTTTTTCGTCCTTGGCAAACATCATCAATCCGGAAGTGTCTCTGTCCAGACGATGTACAATGTACACTCGGTGTTGACGTCCGGAACGTTGCACATATTCATTAAGTATGGTATAGGCTGTGCGCTCTTTTTGACGTTCCGTATTGACGGACAGAAGTCCTTGCATCTTTTCGACCACAATGATATATGCGTCTTCGTACACAATTTTCAGCAATCGGTTATTAAATTCTTTCCTTCCTTTATCTTTGCTGATTTGAACTTTCATTCCCGGTTTCAACGGAAAGTTGAATTGCGTGGTTATTACATTATCTACCAATACCACTCGTTTGCTGAGCAATGACTTTAGTTTTGTACGGCTTGCGTCCGGCATTTTGGCAGTCAGGAACTCCATTAGTTCCATTGGCTCTTTGACTGCATAATTGGTATATTGTGCACGTGCTTTTTCAGCAGGAGTTCTTCTCGGTCTTTTTTCCATTTCTTTTTTCTTTTAAGAACGATTCAATTAAAGATTATCGGAGTTCCAGCAATACCACATTTTCCACGTGGTGAGTATGAGGGAACATATCTACCGGCTGCACGGCCTTCACCTTATATTTTTCGTCCAGTAATTGCAGGTCACGTGCCTGAGTGGCGGGATTACAGCTTACGTAAACAATTCGTTTGGGTTCGGCAAACAAGATTACATCCACCACATCCTGATGCATACCTGCACGAGGAGGGTCGGTGATGATAACATCCGGACGTCCATGCTCGTTGATAAATTCCTGAGTCAGAATATCCTTCATGTCACCTGCATAAAACAGGGCATTCTTAATATCGTTGATTTCTGCGTTCACCTTTGCGTCTTCAATGGCTTCCGGCACATACTCGATACCAATCACCTGACGAGCCTGGCGTGATACGAAGTTGGCGATAGTTCCGGTTCCGGTGTAAAGGTCATATACAAGTTCATTTCCGGTCAGTCCGGCAAACTCGCGGGCTACCTTATATAAATTATATGCCTGTTCTGAATTTGTTTGATAGAATGATTTCGGTCCCACTTTGAAACGCAATCCTTCCATTTCTTCAAAGATATGATCGTTTCCTTTGAACACATACACATCCAGATCATTGATCGTATCGTTGCACTTATTATTAATAATGTATAGGAGAGAAGTGATTTCGGGGAATGAATCGGCAATGAACTGCAGCAGTTGCTTGAATAGTTCCATTTCATGGTCTTCCGTAATCTTGCAGATGACAATGACCATCAGCTCTCCTGTTGATGAAGTGCGGATAATCATATTCCGTAACATACCTTCCTGAGTACGCAGATTGATGAAGGAGTAATCATGCTCGTAAGCATAATCGCGTACAGCATTACGAATACGATTGGAGATGTCGTCCTGTAACCAGCATTTTTCAATAGCCAGCACTTTGTCGAAAGCTCCGGGAATATGAAAACCTACAGCATTCATCTGATCATACTTCACATCCTGCCGAACTTCATCGTTCGTGAGCCAGCGTTTGTTCGAAAAAGTGAACTCCAGTTTATTCCGGTAGAACTCTGTTTTGGCAGAACCTAGAATCGGTGAAATTTCCGGAAGTTCGATCTTTCCGATGCGTCTCAGATTGTCTTCTACTTGTTTCTGCTTATACCTGATTTGTTCCGAATAGGGGAGCACCTGCCATTTACAACCGCCGCATACGCCGTAGTGTTGGCAGAAAGGAACGGCACGTACGAGCGACAGCTCGTGGAATTTCACAGCTTCGGCTTCGGCGTATTTGTTCTTTTTGCGCTTGATCTGCAGGTCTACAACATCACCTGGCACTACATAAGGAACAAAAATCACCAGGTCGTTTACTTTTGCGATGGCTTTTCCTTCGGCAGCCACATCCATGATTGTTACCTTCTCCAATAAGGGAAGCTCTTTTTTCTTTCTTGCCACTTTTACACCAGTCTAATAATTACTTTGCAAAAGTAGGTATTTTTTTTGGAAAAATTTCGTGTATGCAGAAATATTCCAGATTGTAATGTCGAAATTGCATTTTGATAGAAAGTTTTTTCTCAAAAAGTTTTCTGGTTTGCGAAATATACTTAGATTTGCGAACAGAAAAAAGTCATAATGTAACTTTAAACACAATATTATGGATAAAAAAAGAGTTTATACCTTTGGAAATGGTCAGGCAGAAGGAAAGGCCGACATGAAGAATTTGTTAGGTGGTAAAGGTGCCAATCTTGCCGAGATGAATTTAATTGGAATTCCCGTTCCTCCCGGATTTACAATAACTACAGAAGTTTGCACGGAGTATAATACGTTGGGACGTGATAAAGTGGTTGAGTTGCTGAAAGATGAAGTAGTAAAGGCCATTGCCCGTGTAGAAGAATTGATGAAATCTAAATTCGGTGATATCGAAAATCCATTGTTGGTTTCTGTACGTTCAGGTGCCCGTGCGTCTATGCCGGGTATGATGGATACTATTCTGAATCTGGGTCTGAATGACGAGGTGGTGGAAGGTATCATCCGCAAGACTGGTAATGCCCGTTTTGCATGGGACTCTTATCGTCGTTTTGTACAGATGTACGGTGACGTTGTTCTGGGCATGAAGCCGACGAACAAGGAAGATATCGATCCGTTCGAAGCAATCATTGAAGAAGTAAAAGAATCAAAAGGAGTAAAGCTTGATAACGAACTGGAAGTAGCAGACCTGCAAGAGCTTGTGAAGAAGTTCAAGGCCGCTGTGAAAGAACAGACCGGAAAAGATTTCCCGACTTGTGCTTACGAACAACTTTGGGGAGCTATCTGTGCCGTATTTGATTCATGGATGAACGAACGTGCTATCCTTTATCGTAAGATGGAAGGTATACCTGATGAATGGGGAACAGCTGTAAACGTACAGGCTATGGTATTCGGTAATATGGGTGACACTTCTGCAACAGGAGTTTGCTTCTCTCGTGATGCCGGTACAGGTGAAGACCTTTTCAACGGTGAATACCTGATCAACGCACAAGGTGAAGATGTGGTAGCCGGTATCCGTACTCCACAACAGATTACGAAGGTTGGTTCTCAGCGCTGGGCTGTACTGGCAGGTGTGACTGAAGACATTCGTGCTGCAAAATTCCCTTCAATGGAAGAAGCTATGCCGGAAATCTATAAGGAACTGGATGCATTGCAGACTAAATTGGAGAACCACTATAAAGATATGCAAGACATGGAATTCACCGTGCAGGAAGGTAAGTTATGGTTCCTGCAGACTCGTAACGGTAAACGTACCGGTGCGGCTATGGTGAAAATCGCAATGGACTTGCTCCGTCAGGGCATGATTGATGAAAAGACTGCTTTGATGCGTGTAGAACCTAACAAACTGGATGAACTTCTTCACCCGGTATTCGATAAATCTGCTTTGAAACAGGCGAAAGTGCTGACTCGCGGTCTTCCGGCTTCTCCGGGTGCTGCAACCGGTCAGATTGTATTCTTCGCTGATGATGCCGCCGAATGGCATGCTGCCGGAAAGAAAGTGGTAATGGTACGTATCGAGACTTCTCCGGAAGACTTGGCCGGTATGGCAGTTGCCGAAGGTATCCTGACAGCTCGTGGTGGTATGACTTCTCATGCTGCTGTGGTAGCTCGTGGTATGGGTAAATGCTGTGTATCAGGTGCAGGTGCTTTGAATATTGATTATAAGGCTCGTACCGTAGAAATTGACGGTGTTGTTCTGAAAGAAGGTGATTACATCTCTTTGAACGGAAGTACGGGTGTAGTATATAATGGTAAAGTAGAAACGAAAGCTGCCGAGCTTTCCGGTGACTTTGCCGAATTGATGACGCTTGCTGATAAATATACCCGTTTGCAAGTGCGTACGAATGCGGATACTCCTCATGATGCGGAAGTAGCACGTAATTTCGGCGCTGTGGGTATCGGTCTTTGCCGTACGGAACACATGTTCTTTGAAGGGGAAAAGATCAAGGCAATGCGCGAAATGATCCTGGCAGAAGATGCGGAAGGACGCCGTAAGGCATTGGCTAAGATTCTGCCGTATCAACAGGCCGACTTTAAGGGTATCTTTAAGGCAATGGCAGGTTGTCCGGTGACAGTGCGTCTGCTCGATCCTCCTTTGCATGAGTTTGTTCCTCACGATCTGAAAGGACAACAGGAAATGGCGGATACAATGGGTGTAAGCCTGCAATATATCCAGCAGCGTGTAGAGTCTCTGTGTGAACATAACCCGATGTTGGGTCACCGTGGTTGCCGTCTGGGAAATACTTATCCTGAAATCACTCAGATGCAGACACGTGCTATCTTGGGTGCTGCATTGGAATTGAAGAAAGAAGGTGTAGAAACACATCCTGAAATCATGGTTCCGTTGACTGGTATCTTATATGAATTTAAGGAACAGGAAAATGTGATTCGCACGGAAGCAGCGAAGTTGTTTGAGGAACTGGGAGACAGCATTGACTTTAAAGTAGGTACAATGATCGAAATCCCGCGTGCTGCGTTAACTGCAGACCGTATTGCTTCTTCTGCCGAATTCTTCTCATTCGGTACGAATGACTTGACACAGATGACCTTCGGTTATTCTCGTGACGATATTGCTTCTTTCCTTCCTGTTTATCTGGAAAAGAAGATTTTGAAAGTAGACCCGTTCC
>ERZ1673736.3370-NODE-3370-length-15237-cov-6.333487_pt1 | contig 15237 bp, 27 predicted proteins | sample MGYA00580212_ERZ1673736 | MGnify/ENA primary metagenome ERZ1673736 (study PRJEB41218, sample SAMN15661752) | gut metagenome | host: Homo sapiens | place: Canada: London | collected 2015-08-20/2019-03-30 | study: EMG produced TPA metagenomics assembly of...
CGGAGGACATACGGCAGAGCCGGTAAATACAGGAAGCGAAATGCCAACCGGAGGACATACGGCAGAGCCGGTAAATACAGGAAGTGAAACACCGGCAGGAGGACGAACACCGGAGCCGGGATATAATGCAACACCAGGAAATACAATACAAGATATGGTATCTAAGCGTAAATATAATGTTAATCCATTTAACAATGAAACTAATACAGATGGGAGGGATAATGAATAATGAATAACAGATATTTAGTTGTTTCGACTTTAAAATCCGGTACAAAGATGCGTCAGTCAAGCTGGCTGTATATACAGGATATTTTGTTTATTGGAGTAGTTTTGTTTGGAGGTTTTTTATTGCAGGATTATATCTACAGCCCATTATTTATTCCATTTGAGATATTTAATGGGTTTGTTGCAGTAATGCTAGTTAAGCCGTCCAGGTTTAATGCCAAGAAGAAATACTGGCAGTCCTTATATTTATATATGTCTTCTATTACGGATATATATTATCCATTAAAAAATGCAAGCCAGAACGAATACACTAAAAAGCTTTTACAGGAGATAGAAAATGAAGAAGAAAGTTAAAAATACAATTTTGAAACTTATTCCAATACGGCGGTATGATTGGACTAATAACTGTTATGTATATGCAAATGGAAATGTAATGGATCTAGTATGTATTAAGTGTAAAGACTTCAATGCGCAGTCTGAAGGGGATATCGAAAGAGATATCCTCGCACTTACATCGTTTTTCCGGTTGTATAAAGATGAAATAAAAATTATTTCCATAAATATTCCAACTTCGTGTGAGGAACAGATGCACTTTATTGGACACAAAATAGCTAACTGTAAAAATGAGTACCGCAAAAAAGAACTGGAAATTAAAAATTCAGAAATGGAATGGATACAGAAAAACAGGTTAAACAAGGAATTTTACATAATGTATTTTTCCAGGGATATAGAGGAACACAAAAAACACAGATTGCAGATAGAAGAATGTCTAAGAAATAATAATCTTCTTGTGGATATTACAAAACGGCATAAGGATATTGTCCTGATGAAAATGGCAAATAAAAATATAAAATCGTGAGGTGAGAAAAAATGTTTTTTAAAATGAATGGAAAAAAGCCAAAGCAGAAAAGAGAATATAAAGCGGATAAAAATAAGCCTGAATTAGAAAAATATGATAGTGAAATACTGGAATACATTCAGCCACAGGGAGGAATTAAAGCGTATATAGACCATGTCCGTACCGGCACAGGCTATGAAGCGTGTATACAGATATATAACTTTCCTACATATATAGAAGCACACTGGATAACTAACGTGTGTTACTACGAAGGTGCTATAACAACTATAGATGTTACTACAGAAAATGAATCTGCCGCTTTGCAGAATATTAATAAGAGTTTACGAGAATATAAAGGTCGGGGAGCTGCGGAAAAAAATGATACAGGTATTAAAGATGCGGCAGATACATATACAGATCTACATGATATGTATGATCAGATTAAAAGGTATCAAAAAGTCCTAAAATCTATTACGGTAAGAATATATATCAAATCCCGCACCTTGGCAGAACTGGAAAAAAGAGAAGAACAGATTTTAACTAAGCTGGATGATTTTAAGGGTATGATAATGCTAAATGAGCAGCATTACGAGTGGAAAGCTATGTATCTTCCATATAAAGAACAGCAGGAATTTCCAAATGCACGAATAGGAATACCAATGCTCGATGAAGCGTTAGCAGCCGGTGATCCATTTCATTTTTCGTATCTGCATGATCCAAATGGCTTGTATCTCGGCTCTACGTCATGCGGCGGATCTGTAATATTTAATCAGTTTTTTAAGACACAGATTCGTACATATTATAACGTTCTTATTCTTGGAAACATGGGGTCTGGAAAATCCACGCTGCTTAAAAAATTAGGACATAATGCGTTCATTTTAGGTGATTTTGTCCGACTGTTTGATGTTACCGGAGAATTGGAATATATGTCTGAAATCTGCGGCTGGAAACGAATTAACCTGGATGGCACAGACGGAATATTTAATATTTTTCAAATTTTAAAAACAGATGTAAATGAAAGCATCTGCTACAGCCGACATATCGCAAAGTTGGATATTATCTATGAGATTTTGTCCGGAGAAAACGACACACAGGAAATTATTACATTTAACCAGTGTGTCCGCCGAATGTATCTTGATATGGAAATTGTTCCGGAAAAAATTGAAAATGAAATAATAACAGCATACGCATCAAGCGCATATCCGACTGTTACAGATTTCATTGAGTACGTAAAAAAAGAAATTAAAGAAATAACAACAACAAAAGCCAAAACAGCGGCAGAAGAAAGTCTGCTCGTTGATGAAGTGAGAAGACTTAATAATGTAAAAAGAGTGTTTGAGAGTGTTCGTGATGATTACGGAAAAATGTTAGATGGACATACAACTATCGATAACATTATGGATATACCGGGAGTTGTTTTTAACATTAAGAATATCGCTTCATTACCCGCGCATATTGCTAATACGATTTTATATTCGACATTGTCTATCTGCTGGGACAATTGCACCAGAAACGGCATGATAATGAAAAATCTGTATGAAGAAGGTCGAATAAGTGCAGATGATATTGTGCATTTTCTTGTAGAATTCGATGAAGCACATAAAATCATGAACGCACGTTTTCCGGTTGCAGTACAGCAGCTTACCGATATGCAGCGTGAAATGAGAAAAGTTTTTGGCGGCCTTATTCTTGCAACACAAAGTATTAGCGAATGTATGCCGGATAATGCTTCAGCGGAAAATGTCCAGCAGATTAAAGACCTGTTTGCGTTTAGTAATTACAAATTTATAGGTATCCAGGATGAATCACTTGTACCGAAGCTTAAACAGGCTTTTGGAGCATCTCTTACAGATGCAGAGTACGCAAAAATTCCAAAACTGCAGCAGGGAAATTTTATACTTTCAATTCAGGGAGATAAAAATATTGAATTTAAAGTTTTTGCATCTGATCGAGAACTTAATCTTTTCAGAGGTGGTGCTTAATGATAGGTACAAGCAGTACAGGTTCAAGTTCTGCAGAAGAACTAATACAGGATTATGAAAAATACCAAATTACAAAAAAGATAATAATTAAAGCAGTTAAAATCCTCTCAGGAGTTTTTTCAAGTGCATTACTTCTTAATGTGCTTCTTGTAATAATTATTATCTTTGCAGTAGTTACACACCGCCAGGGATTTTCCACTTCCAATGATTATACAAAATTTTCTGCGGAAGTAGAACAGTACCGGACGATGGTACAAAATGAGTGTGCAGCACAAGGAATTGAATATTATACAGATGTTGTACTTGCAATAATGCAGTGTACAACAGGCGGACAAACAAGTGACCCAATGAACGCATCTGAAAAAGAATCTAACACTTTATATGGAAAAAATCGTGGTGACATACAGAGTGTGTCTTATTCCATAAAATGCGGTGTAACAGAAATAAAAAAATTGATAGATATGGCCGGAGTTGTTGATTTGTATGACACAGCACATTTATCAATTATGTACCAGGCGTATGAGCTTGACCGGGAATATGTAACATATGCTATGGAGCATGGGGGATATACAGCCCAAAGCGCAAAAGAATACATGGAGCAGGAATCAAAAGAGCAACTGCGTTCACGCAATTCAAATTTCGCAATACAGGTATCTATGTATATGAGTTTGGTTACAAATGGATTTAAACAGTTTATTTACCCGCTTGCCATACATTCTGTTTTAAGCGCTTATAACGAAGATGAACCGTATATAATATACGGCGGTGTATTAAGACAGGTTGTAATAAGCTGTTCAGATGGAGAAGTTACAGACATTGAAACGTTTTCTGACTACAGCAATATTACAATTACAACAGATGAATATACGCTGCATTATGATTATATAACAAATATCGTAGTTGCGATCGGAGATACTGTGAAGCAGGGAGATACATTAGGAATGGTAATGTATCTTGATGATTACGAAGATTATGGAATGAAATTTTATATGACACAAAATGATGAAACAGTAAATCCGGAAGAATGGCTGGATAAACTGGAAATTGAACGGGAGTCGCTCGATGATGCAAGTATCGAAGAAGGACAAATGATTGCCGAGTATGCCAAAGCTTGTATTGATAATATGTCCTATGTTGAGGGCGGTACATCAGCTACAGGTTGTGATGAGATAGGATTTATTTACAACGTCTTCAGCTCGTTTACAAGTTACGATGAGGACTATTTTAACATACCGACAGATTCTTATGAGGATATTATAAGCTGTAAATATGTGTCGTATACCAACGATGTTGAAAAACAGATAAGACCACAAATTATGTATGAAGGTGATGTTATTATCTATGCTGATTCAGAAGGAAATTATGTAACAGCAGGAGTATATATCGGAAACAGCAGAGTTGTACATATGACTGAATATGGCTGTGTTCAAGATTTTTATAATTTTGCTACTCCGGCAGTCCTTGTGCGGCTTCTTGGAAATAAAATGGACGGTATGGTGTGGCCGCTTCCCGGCTACACACGAAGTAATATATCAAGTCCGTTTCAGCCAGACAGAACTAATCCTGTAACAGGGGTTGTAGAAGCCCACAGAGGGACAGATATTGCAGCACCGACAGGAACAGAAGTTGTCGCGGCAGATGCAGGGGAAGTGGTAGATGCTTCATATTCATCCAGTGCGGGATATCACATTATTATTGATCATGGCAATGGCATTAAAACCTATTACTATCATTCATCACAGTTAATTGCAGAGGTGGGCGATATAGTGGAGGCCGGAGATGTAATTATGCTTGTAGGTTCTACCGGACAGTCTACCGGACCACATCTGCATTTTGGTATTACTGTAGACGGAGAATGGGTTGATGCAATGGATTACACATACATTGGAGAATAGTAGTGCTATATATAGCACCGGAAAAGGAGAAGAAAATGAAAAAATGCGCCGGTAACTTCGGAAAATATAAAAACTGTCTCCGTTGTGCAGAGAGGCAGAACTGTGTAACTGTAATACTTAATAAGGAAGGAAATGCAAATGGAAACGTTAAAAAAGATACAAAAATTTCTTAAAAAACATCAAAATGTTTCAATGTCTGTTTTTGTAATTTTTGTTATATCAGGATATTTCTTTTTCATTTTTTCAAAAAACATCTTTCATGAAAAAAGTGATTTGAAATATACAGAAATAAACAGTAAAGAAACATTGGAACAGGAACAGCGTGAGATTACATTAAATAAATGGGTATACTGCCCGGATACGCAGGAAATGGAAGTTGAATTTGATGTTGTAAATGCAACCTACGATGGGATAGATACATATAAAGTAACTGCTTGTGACAGGCAGAAAAGACAGTATGCAACATCTGTTGTGCTTAGTTCACCGACAATGCAGGTCATACGAATCAAAAATGTCGAAGAACAGGAGTTTTCTGAATTAAGACTTGCACTACAGGTTGATTATGCCGGAACGGTATCCAAGGAAATGGCAAAATTTTATACCAATGCAGAAAAGGTAGAAAGAGTAGATAAGATTGTAGATTACAACACGACTGAAGAATACTATATTGCAAAATTAAATACATACATTGCTAATTATCAAAATGAAATTAATGAAATACAAAGAAATATTTCAGAACAGGAAAAGAAACAGCAGGCGGCTGATGAACTGATACAGGAGCTTAATTTAAAGCTTAGTTATGCTGCAGGCGATGAAAAAAGCAGTATAAACAGCCAAATTGCAGATGTTAATAAGCAGCTTATAGAGTTAAATACAAAAATACAACAGTATAAAACGCAAATTACTGAAATACAGAAAAATATTGCTGATTATGAAGCAATAAAAAATGCATATGCAGCTACAGGAAATGATTAAAAGGGAAAGGATAAAAATATGAATGTATTATATTGCGGATCAGAAATCCGTGGAAATGTTATAGCAGAATACTGCAGAAGAAAGAAAGATAAAATTGAATTTACCGGAAGTAAAAATCATATTAACGAATATGATACGAAAATATTTACCGGACAGTATGAAGTAATTGTCATCGATGTAACGCAGCTCATTGATGACACACAGGTAATTACAGATTATATTTGCAGAATAAAAAAGGCAAAGACAAGTCAGATTGTAATTTTCGCAGAGGGTTTTACATATCGTTCCCGGCTTATAGAAGAACTACTTTCCAAAGGATTTACGAACTTCATTCTTGCAACGGGACTTGCCACACAGGCAGATGAGTGGGAAAAGTGCATTACAGGGTATTATACAAAAAATACTATAGAGCAGGATTTAAGAGAAAATGCAGAAGCAGAGCAGGAACAGGAAAAACAGCAGGAGAAAATTATTTCAATCGCTGTCGCCGGAACAATGAACCGCATTGGAACAACGACACAGGCATTGCAGCTTGTAAGATACTGTATGTCAAAAGGATATAAAGTAGCCTATGTAGAAATAAATGATACAAATTTTATAGAAAGCTGCCATGAGTTATATGCAGACGTAAAAGAAGAAGGAGATAACGGTATTATATATAATGACTTGTATATGTTTAAATCAGACAAGCTTGCAGAAGTATTAAAAAAATTTGATATTTTAATTTGCGATTATGGATCAATTACTTCGCCATCATTTAATAAGATTTCTTTTGCAACCCAACAGATAAAATTCCTTGTGGCCGGTACAAAACCGGGTGAAATAACTGCAGTGCAAAACACACTGCAGTCACCAATATATACTGAAGCAGCATATATATTTTCGTTTGTTCCAGAATCAGACCAGAAGGACATTCTGGAAATGATGTGTGAAAAGCAAGATAGCGTAATATTTGCAGCAACATGCTTTGATCCGTTTGATTATGTGCAGTGTAATTACGATAAGTTATTAACGTTAGAGGACGTAACAACAGAGGAAAAAACAGGATTTTTTACAAGGTTTAAGAGGAAAAAACATGAAAAATAAATACAATTCAATCCTGTTAAAAAAAGAGCAGGAAAAAGAAAAAAGTGAGAAGATGCAACAGGTACGGGTAGAAATAAAGAAGCAGCTTGCACATAATATAAGCGAAAAAAAATCTAATGTACGTGTAAAAGAATGTCTGTACAAAGCAATATGGATATGTATTGTACTAATAGCAATTTTAATTCTTCTTTCATTATTATATAACGAATTTCCGGAGCAGTACAAAATGCTTTTGGAATTTCCGGGTTGTATTAAAAATATACTCCATAAAATCGAGGTGATAATAGCATGAAGGAAAACGAGTGGCATGAACTGGTATACGATGAAGAACAGTTAAAAAATCTCATTATAAATATTGGGAAAAATGTAAAAGTTGAGAGAGAAAGTAAAAATTATTCAATTTCGCAACTGTGTGAACGGGCTAATATTAGCAGTCTGCACCTGTGTCGAATTGAAAACGGAGTAAATCCAATAAGCGTTTCAACTCTAATAAAGATAAGTATTGCATTAAATATACCGGTCACAAGACTTATACCGGAAACATTGGAACAGTCGTTGGAACTTTTAGAACAGCTGGAAAAGCAAAAAGTGTAATTTACATCTGGAAAGGAAAAAACATGATTAAATGTGAAGGTGGAGAAGTAATTCTTGATGGTGAATGGAAGCAGATTATGACCGAATATCTGTGTTTGTCAAAAAAAATAATCGAACATTCGGACAAAATGTATAGTGGCGGATTTAATCCAACGATTCCGCAGCTAATGCAAAATTTAGAAAAGAAATAGTAATTTTGTGTAAGATTTGCCGAGCAATGGTAATTAAATTTAATTGACTTGTGCAGAATAATATAGTATAATTATTGTACAATAAAATGAACAAAAAATTGAACAATATAAAAGTGAGGTGTTAAAGATGTTGGCAGTAAATTATTCAACAATTAGAAACCATTTAAAAGATTATTGCGACAAGGCTTCAGACTTTCAGGAAACAGTAATTGTTACAAGAAAGAATGAAAAAAACGTGGTTTTAATGAGCCTTGATAAATATAATCAGTTGGAAAGAGCAGCTAGAAATAATGAATATCTTGCTATGGTTGACAGAGGAATTGCACAGCTTGAGGCTGGTCATGGTCAAGAACACGAACTGATTGAGGTAGACGAATGAAAAAATTATGGGCAGACAGGGCATGGGATGATTATTTGTATTGGCAAACACAAGATAAAAAGACACTAAAGCGAATCAATGAACTTATAAAGTCTATTGAGAGAGAAGGATTGTCTGAAGGGATTGGAAAGCCTGAACCGCTGAAACACAGAAAAGCATGGAGTAGAAGAATAGATGAAACCAACAGATTAGTCTATAATATAGATGAAAATGGATTTTTGTGGATTATTGCGTGTCGAGGACATTATGAAGATTAGTACAATTTAAAATGAATACAAAAATATGAAAAATCGAGGCATATATGCAATGGTATTTAGATGAGGATGACATTGCTGAATATGCCTCAATTTTTTTATCCCCTATACCACAAATTAGAACAAAAATCAATATCATATGTGATATTGAAAACAAAAAATTTAATAGATACAATTCATTACGTTGTTTAAAAAAATATAAATAGTTTCATTTTTTAAAGGAGGGAAAAACGTGTTACAAGATGTTTTTGATGAATTTGGTGGAGCATCAAAGAAAGGAATTGTTATTTTTCTGTTAATTGCATTATGTGTCGTTTTGTTAGCAACCAATGGTGTTGTTGCACAGAATTTCACATCACTTTTAACAACCTTTTTTGAAAACTGCAGAAATATTGCAGGATTCTAATTGCCAAAAGAATAGCAAAACAAGAGCTTTAGGCAGATGTCTAAAGCTCTTGTTTTAAAGAAGGAGGAAGGATTAAATGCCGGATATACTTACAGGAGTTCTTACAGAAGAACGATTACAGCCATTTCTTAAATATCTTAAAGAAGAAGAAATAACCGATGTAGACTGGAATGGAAAAGATTTGTGGTTAAAGAATGTCTATTCTGAAAAAATAAAAGTTCCAAAAGAAGAACATAATGTTACACCGGAGTACATTGCTGCAATTACACAGCATATTGCCAATACTGTATCCAAACGATTTAATAAGGAAATTCCTTGTCTGGAAGCTGAAACAGAGGATTACCGGATTGAAGCATTACACGAATCCGCTGCAGTATCAGGACGAAGCCTTTGCATAAGAAAGACAACAAAATTTCCACGAATGACATATAAGCAGTTAGTAGAGCATGAGTATTGTGACGCAAGACTGCTTAATTTTTTAATTAATGCAGTTTATTGTGGATTTAATATTATTGTCTGCGGAGAACCCGGGGCAGGAAAAACGGAATTTGCAAAATTCCTGTCACTTTACATTCCGAACGAACAACGTGTAGTTACTATAGAAGATAATCTGGAATGGCATTACACAACGTGCAAACCTCATGCAGACGGAATAGAAATTCAGGTAAGCAAGAATTTTGACTATACCGCAGCACTTAAAGCATCGCTGCGGCTTAATCCAAAACGCTTAATGTTATCGGAAGTACGTTCTGTAGAAGCAAAATCACTTGTAGAATGTTGGACAACCGGTGTAACCGGTATATCAACTATTCATACAGATGATGTCTTAAAAGTTGTCGAGCGCATTATGAATATGATGCCAACAAAAACAGAGGCAGAACGTTTAGAAAATAATATCTATAATTCGCTGGATATTGCAGTACTTATAAATACCAAAAAGGTCAAAGACGAACAGGGAGAAAAGGAACAGCGTTGTATTGATCAGGTTGGATTATTTGAACGTACTGCCGGCGAAAATAAAGCCAGACTGCTTTATGATTCCGGAGAATTTGTTAAAGATATTCAGTTTTCTGCAAATGACATAAAGAGATTTACGAAAAATGGTATAGAAGATTTCTTTAGCATTACAGACGAAATAAAGCAGTATGAAAAAATGGCTGCTGAAACGGAGGAAATAGATGAATAAGAAAAAAAATGCCATAGGATTACTACTATATAAAAATCTGGCGGCAGAAATGGCGGCATATGGAGAAAAACTTACACTAAAAAAACTAATGATGGAGTATCTTAAAATGACAGTGATCTGCCTTATAACGGGATATATATACCGGCTTCCATTATTGGGATATGCAATTATCATTATTACAGCATTACTATTAGTGCCATTTATAATGCTTAATAATGTTAAATCTATGTATGAAACCAAAAGATGTCATGATGTTATGAGATATTATGAGAAGATGCTTGCAAATTTTCGCAATGAACAGAAAGTATATACATCATTAATTGAAACAGAAAAAATTTTCCCAGAGGGGGAAATGAAGGGGGTAATACAGGCAGCCATTAATTACATTGAAACTACAAGTGAAACAGGAAAGGTTGAAGAAAAAGCATTGCAGCTTATAGAAGATGCCTATCCGGTTGAACGCATAAGATATATGCATAGATTTTTACTGCAGACAGATTACCAGGGTGGAAATCCAGCAATGGGAGTAGAAGTATTGTCTATGGATAAAAATATGCTGGACAGACGTATTTCCGAGTTTCAACAGAAAATAAAAATGAGCAAGACAATAAATAAGGTAGGGATTATTCTTACATTATTATTATGCGCATTGCTGACTAATATTGATACGTTTATTCCACAAATACAAGACTACATTAACATAAGTACAAACATAATGGCACAGATCACGGCGGTTATGCTTATTGTGTTTATGTTATGGTTCTATAAAAATTTAACAAAAAAAATGATTATTAACTGGGTAGGGGAAGATTCCTCTATTACCGATGAAAAGTGGGAACAGACATATAACAAATATATAAATTATGATATGAATAAGCAGCGCGCAAAAAGCATTGTATACGCATTTATCGTGTTCCTGTTTACAGTTATTTTATACTGCATTACAAAATCAAAACCGCTTTTAATCTTTGGAATTGGCATAAGTATTGCAGCTGCAATGTTGTACAAATTAGCATATTTTTCATTAAAAAGACGCGTTTTAAGAGAAATTAAAGCGGCATTTCCGCTTTGGCTTATACAGCTGTCACTTTTATTACAGTATGAAAATGTGCAGATGGCTATTGCAAAAAGTTATGAAAATGCGCCGGGAATTTTGAGAACACCAATTCGGGAAATGCTGCAGAAGCTGGATAAAGATCCTGAATCAGCAGAACCATTTAAAGAATTTTTAAACAATATCGAAGGCGCTGGAGATGTAACAGAAGCAGTAATAACACTGTATACTATCTCACTTCGCAGAGAAGATACAGCAGAAGAACAGTTTAAGGAACTTATAATAAAAAATCTGCAACTTACAGATTTAAACGAAAAAGCAAAAAACGACGATACTGTTACACTCTATAAGCAGATGATTTTTTCCCCAACACTGGCCGGGTCCTTAAAAATGATAGCTGACGGAATTATCCTGATGTTGTCATTCATGAATATAACTAATACGTTTATGTAGAGTGGAGGACGAATATGAAACAAATAGTTACAGCATTTTTTATGATGTTTTTATTACTGATACAGATAGGTATCAGCAATGGCATCATTTTTGCGGATACACAGGTTACAACGGCAGAACGGTATCACCAAAATATTATTGCAGAGATAGAAGCAGGAAATTTATCAGATGCGGTTATAGATACCTGTAAGGCAAAGGCAACCGCAGACAGATATGTATTGCAGACAGATAAGATTGTAGATTCAACAGGAAAAACAGTTGCTGTAGAAGTAATTCTTAAATATAAATACAGAATCGCATTTTTGAATGTAGAAGATGAACATCAAAAATGTGGTTATGCAAGATAGAAAAATAAGCGGTGCTATAAATAGCACCAAAAGAAAGAGGAAAAATTTATGGAACATATTTTTGAAGATTTTTCAGAAGCAGCATATCTGTATGTTGTAGGTATACTGTTATTTAGTTTTTTTGCGGCCGTATTACAGGCAGTTACATCATTTTAGGGAGGATACCAATGAAAGAAATAATGGACGATTTCGGAGCAGCAACACAGGATATTGTAGTTTCAATACTGTTTGTAATTCTTGCAGGTGGTATTTTATTTTCCGGTGTATTGGGAAATGCAATAATGCTTATTGCAAATAGTTTTTGTTGAGGTGGTGAATTATGTTAAAAGACATAACAGATGATATTTTTGGCAGTATAAAAGACCATTTTATTATTGCACTTGTATTTGTAATATTATCAGGTGTTGTGCTTGTAGACCAGGCAGGAAACAGAACACAGGGAATATTTCCAATTATGGGTAAAATCTTGCAGCTACAGGCTGCAGATAATATACCAGAAGATAATAAGGAAATTGTAAAAGAAATAGTGCAGCTTCCAGCTCCGGAAATAGTGTGGAACGGACAGTCGGATATTACTGTTGGAAATACTGTGCATCTGTTTGATTATTTTGTTGTAAATACGTCCGAAGCTGTAGCAATTCCCGCCGTTGATTATGAATTATTACAGGTGCGGGAAATTACGGACAAAAATAATAATAGTATTATACAGCTATATGATGAAGCACAGAAAAGCATTACATTTCCACAGAGCGGTATTTACACAATCACATTTTACATAAGGGATAACCAGCAGAAAGAAACTGTTGCAAAAATAGACATACCGGTAAATCCGGAGTAAGGAGAAAAAATGAAACAGGCAGTATTGGGAACGGTAGTATTATCCATTACGTTAATTGTAGCATCGATTCTGTTTAGTCTGGATTCACGTTCAATACGACAGCAGGAAATAGAAAATGCGTTAGAGGAAGCGTTAAAGAGCTGTGCAGAAAGTATATGGGTTAACAGCACATATGCGGCGCAGACGGAAAATGAGTTCGCTGCGGATCTGATACAGACAATTACAACGCAAATTGAAAGTGATTCTGCTGTTTCCATTAGGATATTAGATTTAGATAATGAAAAGGGAATTGTAAGTGCAGAAGCGGTTTTAAAATATAACTATCCCAATGGGAAAACAGGTACTGTAAGCACTGTAAAAACTGTAATTATGGAAAAGAACGTATTTAATCCGGATGCAAATATAAAACAGACATATACGGTTGCATTTTATCTTCCAGACGTTCCGGAAGATGAATTGTACAAGCAGTATAAGGTATTGGAAAATGCAGCATGTATTGTCCCGGAGAATCCGGAAATTGAAGGAAAGACTTTTGTGCGGTGGCAGACAGCCGATGGCACAGAGGTAAATCCAAGCACATTACAGGTAGTATCAGATGTTTCACTTTTTGCAGTTTTTAATTAAGAAACAAAGTACAGAATTTGCACATTGACAATTAAATAATTTTTTAAAGACCGGGAATACTTGAAATGTGCCTTGGCATATGCTATAATGCCAATAGGCATAAAGATGATAATGCTCATGATGAGCAGACAAACAAAAAGCTCCAGAGGTTGCGACTCTGGAGCTTTTCTATTCCATTTGGTATAGGCGGCTTAAACCTAAGGCTGGCTACCGTTTAATCTCTATCCAACCATTTGCAGATATAGTAGGCAACTATACCAGCCAAAACAGAGATAATAAAAGATGATAATAAACTCATGATAAGCACCCCCTTTCTCTACCTGTCTAGGGGTGGCAGCAAGCTGATTATATCATATAAAAAGTCTTTAAAGCAATCACATGGAACATTTCCATTTAATTCACCTTGTTATATTTTAAAAATAAATAAATAATTAATTAGTTGACAAATGTATCAAAATGATACATAATAATGTCAAGGGAATTGATTATTATAAATATTTAGAGGAGGTTAAGTTATGGAAGTTGAAGTTGAAATCCAAAAAGAGAATGTAACGAAGATGAAACAACTGCAAATGCAGTCAGGCATGAACATGGCGGATTTTGCAAAAAGTATAGGTGTTCCATACCGGACCATGCAGAAATGGTGTAACGGTACACAGCCATGCAGAGAGTACATTTTAAGGCTTGTTGCGTATAAACTTGCGTATGATAAGTTAAAGGAGCGTGTTCATGAAGAATGAAATTAGAAGCCTGGCAGATTTAAACGAAGAAGAAGCTGCGCTGGTAGCAAGGCATATGGAAGAAAATCCGTCAGTAAGATTCAAAAAGATCTTTAAAGGCTGGTATGATGAGCAGGGTAATCTGTGTATCAGATATAGTAATGATATGTGGTATCATTATAATGCAGAACGACAGGAATGGTGGTAAAAGCAATGGGATTTTTAGATGATATAATGCGGTTACTCGTAGGTTTGATATTGGTCATAATTGCTTTGATTGTATTAGCAATAGCAGTTTGCTATATCATACTAGGAGTTAAGACGAATACCTCAAAAACATTAATGACAGGTTTGCTTATTGTTATACTTGAAGTGTGTGTAGTAGGTGCGACTATTAATTACTATGTTAATCGAGATTAATTGAAAGGAGAGCGGTAAATGTATACTATTTTACTTATTCTTGGAATTATACTGTTTACTATAGGCGGGATTGGGTGGATTAGGAGTGCCGATGAAGGAAATAACAGCAAGTTTATTGCAGTTGCGTTAATTGGAATATTTGTGATTGTCATAGCAATGGTATTTAATGCAGTGCCGTATATATATACACGTTAATTCAAAGAAGCAGGAGCAGTGGTGACAATTTGGCATCATACAACTGGTTCTTTATGGAATATTTATGATGATGTTACTGCGGATACTCCGGCTGACAGGAAATGAAAATATCTCAAAGGGAGAACGATGAATGTATATCATTGCAAATGGTATTGGAATTGTACTATTGATTATATTATTGACCATAGCTATAATTGTCAAGATAGTAAGTGGCGAGGTGAACAAAAGATGCCAATACAGCAGCAAGAAGAATTTCTTAGATGAAGGCGAAGCATTAAATGTTGAAGAAAACACGGATATTCCATATCCGTATAGAAAGGGGCTATTAATATGCTAAAAAGATATTTTGAAGAAGCTTTAAAGGGTTTTGCAGTGTTAATTATATTTATAATTTGTATGTATACGCCTATTTTTATAGAGTGGCTTGTTAGTTGATGTAATTGATGCCGGAAACAGAGGGCAGATATATAACAAATATTAAGATGATTTGTGACGAACTTCGTCACAGGAAAGGTTGAAAATATGACAAGATTAAAAGCATTATTAAAGAAAGCAGACAAGGCGGCAGTCATCGGA
>ERZ1673736.3377-NODE-3377-length-15195-cov-44.046235_pt1 | contig 15195 bp, 10 predicted proteins | sample MGYA00580212_ERZ1673736 | MGnify/ENA primary metagenome ERZ1673736 (study PRJEB41218, sample SAMN15661752) | gut metagenome | host: Homo sapiens | place: Canada: London | collected 2015-08-20/2019-03-30 | study: EMG produced TPA metagenomics assembly of...
TATGGATGATATGGCTTGGGAGAATGATTTGGTGGCTTTCCGCGCTTACGGTCCCGCTTTGCAGGCCAAAGGAGAGCGTGGCTTCGGTTATGACTTGTTTACGAAGTATAATACTACCGAACCGATACTGGAAGCTATGTACGCCAAAGAACTGAACAAAGAAACCCGGGCTAAGATTGCCGAACTGAAAAAGACCGATCCGAAAGCCGCTGCCGAACTGAGCCGTGAACGTTCTTATCATATCGATCACGGTTATGGTATGGACTGCTATGCAGTAGGCCCTACGCTGGGAGCCGGTGTGGCCGCACTGATGGTAAACGACAGCATCATCTACCCATGGTGCTATAAGAATCAGGAGATTCTGGATAACGGCCCGTTGCGTTTTACGGTGAAGCTGGAGTTCACCCCTCTGACTGTAAAGGGTGACTCGACTGTGGTGGAAACACGTTTGATTACACTTGACGCAGGTTCTCATTTGAACAGGACTGCCGTATCATACAGCAACCTGAAAGAAACATTGCCTATCGTTGCAGGTATCGTACTGCATGAACCCGATGGAGCTGTTGTTGCCGATGCTGCCAACGGTTACATTACTTATGTAGACCCTACTACCGGTCCTGATAATGGTAAAATCTTTATGGGTGCAGCTGTTCCCACTGTTGTCAAGGATGCGAAAACCGTACTTTTCTCTGAACAGGAGAAGAAGGAACGTAATAATGCCGACGGCCATGTACTTGCTGTCAGCGATTACGAACCGGGTTCGGAATATGTATATTATTGGGGATTTGCATGGGACAAAGCGGATATAAAGACTGCCGATGCCTGGAACCGGTATATGGCTGATTTCGCTCAGAAAGTACGCAATCCGTTGACGATAAAAGTAAACTGAGAAAGCAGAAAGATTTGAAAGTTAAAAGTTGAGAGTTGAAAGTCAGGATGCGCGATTATGCCGCATTAAACTTTCAGCTCTCAACTTTTAACTTTCATAACTCTATAACAGTTTAAACTCGTACCCTTCTTCTTTCAGAAATTCTATTGCCCGCGGTAGTGCGTATTGCAGATTTCCGTTGTTCCAGGACTTTAAGGAATCATGAAACGTGATGATGGAACCATTGCGCGCGTATCTCATTACGTTGGCAAGCACCTGAGGGCCGCGCAGCTTCTTACTATAATCGCGCGTTACCAAATCCCACATTATTATCTTATAGCGACGTTTCAGTATCATATACTGTGTCCATCCCATGTGTCCGTGCGGAGGACGGAATAAATCCGTTTTCATCACCTCATTGGCTTTCTCCGCATTGGCCAGATAGTCTTTGAAGTTATATTCAAATCCTCTGAGGTGGTTGAAGGTATGGTTACCGATGCGATGTCCCCGCTCCACAACCATTTGGAACTCATCAGGATGTTTACGGATATTGTCACCTACCATAAAGAAGGTGGCCTTTATACCGTATTTGTCAAGCAAATCAAGAACCCAGGGAGTAACTTCAGGGATAGGCCCATCGTCAAAAGTCAGATAAATGGCTCTCTCATTCGGGTCCATTCGCCAGACGGCGCTGGGGTATAATTTACGAACGAACTCGGGAGGCTGTTCTATAAACACGATTAATCAGTGGTTAACGGTTAGTGATTAGTGATAAGCGTGCAGTGGTGAGTAGTTGGCAAACAGTTATTTGCCAATCACCCACCACTATCCGCTTATCACTGTTTAAGTCTTTCTACATATAAGTTGTACAACTCTTCTACTTTCGGTTCGTAGATTTCCGCCAGTTTGGAATTGTATTTCTTCATAATCTTTACTTCGGCATCAAGTACTGCCCAATGGTATTCAAACTCACGGGTAGAGATAACGAAGCGGCTGTCGTCCATGCTCAGATACCAGGTGAGGTATTCCACGGCTTTGTTGGCAAGCGCTTTCATCATTTCGTCGGCTTTTGCGGAATCGCCTAACTGGTAATACGCTTCAGCCATTTGTACGGCGCCGTTCTGCCAGTCGTATGGTACGTTGAAGGCGGGAATCATCTTCTCGGCATAGTCCAACGCGGCTTTCGCCTTATCCTTCTTGCCCTCGCGTATCAGTTGCTGCACGAGCTGGGAGAAGATACGGCGATGCGAGTGACACATACGCATCGTATTCTCGTCAATGTAGATACCCGGCTTGTCGATACCGCCGAACTTGAATTTGTTCATCAGGTTGTCGTACATCTTTTCGCTGTCAATCTTCACACCCAGTTTGTCCGTATCGAACGGAGTGAAGCGGTAGGTAAGACCTTCCTGAATGAAGTGGTTGCCCATATTCAACTGGTTCTCCGGCCCTACGCTGACTGCGATGTAGATAGGACGCTCCCAATTGGCTTCCGCCAACATCTCGAGCATCATAAGTTCGCTCTTGTAGAGGGCGCGTTTGCCTTTCAGCGAGATGTGCATATAGTCGGGGATGGAATCACCCGGTATCATCATGCCGCTGCGGCGTACGGCTTCCTTATCCACTTTCATCACGATGCTGTCGGTGGGAATCACTTTCAAGTCTTCGTTCTTGCTGCGTATCCAGTATTTCAGGATGTTTTTGAGCTCGTAAGGATTGTCGCCGAATTCTTTCTTCACGTTTATCAGTGCTTCGGTATTACCGCTCAGGGCTTGTTTCTCTGCTTCGGCATACAGGGCATCGATGCTCTTCTTGGCGGGACGCTTCATCTGGTCGATGTACCAGTCGGTCTGCAGGTAGCTGAGGTTACAAGTACGGGCATCAGTGCGGAAACCTTCCGTCTCTTGGTTGTACCACAGGGGGAAAGTATCGTTATCACCGTTGGTGTAGATGATGGGATTGCCCGTCTCCTGCAATGACATCAGGTAATTCTGACCGAAATCACGTGCCACATAACGGCCGCTGCGGTCGTGGTCGTCCCAGGTCTGGCTTGCCATCTGTATGGGAACAAAAAGACAGGCCACTGAAACGATGGCCGCGGCGGGAAGCTCCTTCATCTTGGCATAATGCTGCAACAGGCGGATGATGCCTGCCACACCCATGCCTATCCAGATGGCGAAAGCGTAGAACGAACCCGCATACGCGTAGTCGCGTTCACGCGGCTGGCTTGGTGTCTGGTTCAGATAGAGCACAATCGCTATACCGGTCATGAAGAAAAGGAAGAACACTACCCAGAACTGCTGGATACCTTTCTGGCCGCGGTAGGCCTGCCACAACAGACCGATAATTCCGAGCAACAGCGGCAGGCAGTAGAATACGTTATGCCCTTTATTCTCTTTCAGCTCTTTCGGCAGCAAGTCCTGATTGCCTACGAGCATGTTGTCAATGAACTTGATACCGGTAATCCAGTTGCCGTGCTCTATTTCTCCGCTGCCCTGCAAGTCGTTCTGGCGTCCGGCAAAGTTCCACATAAAGTAGCGCCAGTACATCCAGTTGAGCTGGTAGGAGAAGAAGAACTTGATGTTTTCCCACTGCGTGGGCATGGTTACCATAATCATTTCGCCGCATTTGTCGTAGGGCACATCATACCCTTTGATATCCTGCCAGGCTTGATATTGGTTGGTGTGCGCGCTGCTGTACATGCGCGGGAAGAGCATGTTCTGCGCGTATTCGTATTCGATACGTCCCGGAATTTCGATATAGCTGTCCTTTTCGTCGGCAGCGGCTTTCTCCTTGCGGATATATTTGGTTCCGTTGTAGGAAATGCGCGGTTCGCAATACCCGTCTTTCACGTCCAGAGCTACCTGTGAGGAGTAGGCCGGGCCGTAGAACAGCGGGCGTGTACCGTATTGCTCGCGTCCCAGATATTCGCCCAGCGTGAAGATGTCTTCCGGTGAGTTCTGGTCCATCGGCGTATTGGCGGTGGAACGGATTACGATAAGCGCATAGGATGAATATCCGATGACAATCATCATGGTGCACAACAGAGATGTGTTCAGCGTACGCGCCGATACACGGTATTTCTCTTTAATCTTCTCCTGCGTACCCGGTTTGAGGTAGAGCCATAACAGCGCGATGACGATGATGCCGATAATCACGGAACTGCTGCCATGACCATAGAAAGGAATACCCAACATGGCTATGGTCAGTATGAACGAGAGCGCCATACGCGACTTGCTCTTTTCATTGTAGCTTTCGTATACACCCCAGATAAGGCAGGCCGCCAGCAAGATGATATATACGATGACGCCGCTGTTGAACGACATGTCGAGCGTATTGACGAAGAACAGCTCGAACCAGCCGCCCACTTTTACAATACCCGGAACGATACCGTACAGTACGGCCGCTACCAGCACCATGGATGCGAGAAGCGCCAGCAGAGAGCCTTTTGCGTTGGCGTCGGGCACTTTCTTATAGTAGTATACCAGCACGATGGCCGGGAGACAGAGCAGGTTCAGCAAGTGAACACCGATACTCAGTCCGGTGAGGTAGGCGATAAGAATCAGCCAGCGGTCGGAATGCGGCTCGTCCGCTACATCTTCCCACTTCAGTATCAGCCAGAACACCACCGCCGTAAACAGTGAGGAAAAGGCGTATACCTCACCCTCTACGGCGCTGAACCAGAATGTATCACTGAATGTATATGCCAATGCACCTACCAGACCGCTGCCCATGACGGTAATCAGCTGTCCTTTGGTGATGTTGTTTTCATCGGTGATGACCAGTTTGCGTACCAGGTGAGTGATACTCCAGAATAAGAACAGGATACAAGCGCCGCTCATCAGCGCGCTCATGTAGTTCACCATCTTGGCAACGGTGGTGGCATCGGAAGCGAACTGAGAAAACAGATTGGCTACTAACATAAAGAACGGTGCGCCGGGCGGGTGTCCTACTTCCAGTTTATAGCCGGTGGTAATGAACTCCGGGCAGTCCCAAAAACTTGCGGTCGGCTCGATAGTCATGCAATAAACCGTTGCTGCAATTATAAATGTAATCCAACCAATCAGGTTGTTTACGGTTTTGTACTGTTTCATTCGGATGAAATTCGTTTTTTATTATAGACGGGCGCAAAGATAATGATTTCAGTTCTAAATGAGTGACAATAAGGCGGATTATTAGGATTGGTTTAGAGATATAGGGAGAATTTTCAGAAAAAACAAAGCTTTCCGTATCGTCCGTTCAGGGCGGTTTTTCAAAAATGTCCTTGTCCGGACGGCTTTGCCGGGTATGCTGTGATGGCTGTCCCTGCTTCCGTATTTTGTCGGCTTACTGCTGACAAGTTGTTTTGTACCTTGTAACAAACTGTTTCCTGTGTGGAAACAAACTGTTCCGTAGGGTGAAACAAAGTGTTCCGTTATAGGAAACAAACTGTTTGATAGGCGGAAAACAAACTGTTTTCTGCAATCGGAACAAAGTGTTCACCGCTGTGAACTAACAGTTTAACCGGATATAGGCTGCCGGAAGCCGCAGCCTTTTTTGTGCGCGCTTATGGCTTGTGGCGGTATGACGGTATCACGGATACTTTCTGTCTTTATGCTAATGGTGATGATGCTCGCCCAATATCCGATGCGGCAATGTGCCATGTCCCAGAAGCTCTATGGGGCAGTTGAAGTTACGTTCCAGCCATTCGCCGGTAATGCCCGTATCGGGATGGTAATCCAGCGTTTCGTTGACGCAGGCAATGGATTTTACTTGCTGCAATACCGTGCCTATGTCGTGGCTGACGAGTATGATGGCGCAATCTTTGTTGATTTCGGCCAATAACTGATACAGGCGGGCTTCAAAACGCTTGTCGATATAGGTGCTGGGTTCGTCGAGGATAACCACTTCGGGGTCGGAGATTATGGCGCGTCCCAGCAGCGCGCGTTGAAGTTGTCCGCCGCTCAGTGCGCCGATAGCACGTTCTTCCAGCCCTTCCAGCCCCATGCGGGCGATGACCTGACGGGCTTTTTCCCTGTGTTCCTTGGTGAAACGCGAGGTGAGCGATTTCTTACTGCTGAGCCCCGACAGAATAACTTCTTCGACGGTGATAGGGAACTTGCGGTCTATGCTGTTGTATTGGGGCAGGTAGCCCATAGTGAGTTGGGCATTGCCCGTTGTGCGGGGAGATGTGAAAGTTATTTCACCGGAAACGGGTTTGAGCAATCCCAGAATGCATTTGATAAGAGTGGTCTTACCGCCACCGTTCGGACCGATAATGCCCAGAAAGTCCCGGTCGTAAACGGTAAGGTTTACGTCGCGAAGCACTGTGCGACCGTCGTATCCGGCATTGAGGTTTCTTATTTCAATAATAGGTTTCATTGTTAGTTCTTCATTAAATTCAGCGCCTTCGCCGTATTCAGCATTTCCGCTTCCCAATCGTAGGACAGGGGGTTGATATCGACAATCCGGGTTCCGGTTTGTTTGGCGATGATTTCGGCGTTGCGGCGGTCGAACTCCGGCTGTACGAAGATGACATGTACTTTTTCGCTCTTGCAGGTATCGATCAGTGCTTTCAGATGTGTGGGTGACGGTTCTTTGCCGCCGGCTTCGATAGGAATCTGATGCAGGCCGTAGTCACGGGCGAAATAGGAAAGCGCCGGGTGGTAAATCATAAAGGCGTGGTCTGCTCCGGGAGCGGTGAGTGTCTGCCGTATGAGGCTGTCGGTATGCTCTATCTGGCGGCAGAGGGCATTATAGCGTTCCAGGTAAACGCTTTCATTACTTTTATCGATGCTGCACAGCGCACTCAGAATATTGCCCGCGATGATTTGGGCGTTGGTAGCGGAGTTCCATATATGGGGTTCTACGCCGGTGGCGTGGTGGTGCTCCTTCCCGTCTTCCACATGCCGATGGCTGTGAGTATTGTCGTAAATCAAATCCACGCCTTGCGACATGTCAAAGAATTGCAGGTGCGGGGCGTTGTCTGTCAGCTTATCTGTCCATGTTTGTTCAAAGCCTATATAGCCGATGCGGAAATAGGCTTTACTGCGGGCAAGGTCTACAAGCTGCTGCGGCGTAGGGTCGTAGGTTTCCGGACTTGTACCTTTGGGAACCATGCTGACTACTGTGAACCGGTCGCCGGCAATGGCTTCGGTGAAGTATCGCAGAGGCTCGAGCGTAACGGTAATGACGGGTTTGCCGCCGGTTTTGTCGCTTTGGTCGCTTTTGGGCTTGCAGGAAGCTATGAGTATGGTTGCGAGCAGTAAAAAGTATATCTTTTTCATCTATCTTATTTATGGCTTTTATAAGTGTAATTCAGGGTAACTGTTGCTTTGTTTATCTTCTTTCTGGCGGCTTATCCCTTTGTTTTGGTGGCTCGGAGTATCTCACGTTTGCCGCCCGGCGGGCCGGGAAGCCGCTCCACCGTAAACCCGACGGCTTGTAAAAGCCGACGGATAACGCCTTTGGCGCAGTAGGTGGTCAGTATGCCGTTGGCGTTCATGCAGGCATATATATTCCGGAAAAGCTCTTCACTCCACATCTCAGGCTGCTTTTCGGGGGCGAATGCGTCGAAATAAACAAGGTCGAAATAGGGATTAGGGGTTAGGGATAAGGGATTAGCGATTAGTGATGAGTGATTAATGGGTGATTTATCACTAATCTCTAATCGCTCAACACTAATCCCTAACCGCTCACCGCTAATCACTTTATTTACGTCTCCTTGTATTTTGTGTAACGTAAAATAAGGGGTAATGTTCACATCTGTATCCCATGGAGCCGTGTGCAATTCCTTAAACAAGGGATGGTCGCTATAATTCAGTACATCGACTTCTTCCCACGACAAGGGATAGAGTTCGATGCCGGTGTAGTGGATGGCTCTTTTCTCTTGTCCGGCAGTCTCCAAAGTGAGCAGGGCGTTAAGTCCCGTGCCGAATCCTATTTCCAGAATGCGGGGGCGGATGGCGGCAGATGCTTTCAGCCCCATATCGATAAAGATATGTTGCGATTCGGTGCGTGCTCCTTTTACCGAATGATAATGCTCATTCAGCTCCGGCACAAACAATGTGGCGCTTCCGTCTTCCGTCCGTTCTATAATCCGTTCCATACCCGCTAATCACTAAACATTAATCACTAAACACTAAACACTCATCACCGACAATGCCCCTTGCAAGGCCAATAACATGGCGATATATCGTATCAGTTTGCCCGCAAACATGGAAGAAATGGTCAGCATGACGTTGCTGCGCATAAATCCCAATGCTATGGCAATGGCCTCTCCCACGAAAGGCAGGAAGGCAAAGAAAGCCATGAGAGCCCCTTTCCCTTGCAGAAAACGCTGCATCTTGTCAATCTTCTCCTTCTTTACTTTGAAATATTTCTCTATCCAGTCTGTTTTGCCGAGCCGACCCATGTAGTAGCAGGTCATGCCGCCGACCGTATTTCCCAATGTTGCGGCAAGGACGCAAACGGCGGGGTTCAGTCCTACCTTGACGAGCGCCAGCATCACCAGTTCGGAACTGAACGGAATGATACTCCCCGCCAGTAAGGCCGAGATAAAGAGCCCTGCATATCCCCAGTCAATCAGAAGTTGTATCAGTGTGTCTGCAAAAGCGTCCATAGATTGAATCCGAATAAAGTAAATAACCCTACAAGCATAATGATAAAGAACAGGTTGGAGCTCCGGCTGTTGGTCAATACGAATAAGTGTCCTATCAGAATGCTGGTACCGATTAACAGCAGGGAGAACAGATGAGGATATAGAGCCGGTTGTAACCCTATATAGACGAAGATGCAGAAGTTCAGGAATATCAGGAAGTGCAGATAACTGCGCGTACGTATCTTATCCTCATAGCCGGCAATTAAGCAGTGGCTTGAACTTACTATATATAAAAGGAGTATATACCCGATTGTCGCCAATTCCCAAGGCCGGAAGCCGAATCGGATGGAGCGGAAATTCACCAGTTCCAGAAACGGCTGATAGAATAATTCCATGTGTCCGGACAGGTAGGTGTAGCCTAAGAGGAACCAATAAGGTACGCTCCAGCCGATGAGCGAAGCGAAAAAGCTCTTAGGGTGCAGGGACTGGAAGCTATACGCGCCTATCCAAAATACGGGTACGAAGAACATCAGTTGCGGGAAGAGCAGGCTTCCCATTCCCATGAATACGAATGCATGGAACAAATAGCTCGCGGGCTTGGCCTGCTGGTAGCTTCTGAACAGGAAATACAGAGCTATGAGGAAAGTGACCGCCACCAAATCTTCTGCATATAATATATGCATGGCAGGGCAGACGGAAACCAGCAGGAAATAAATGGCTGTCTGTACGGACGCCCGCATACGGATGATGGCGAACGCGTTGTTCAGCCCGATAAGAAAATATCCTATGACGGAGTATAGGATAAAGCTGAAAAGGCGGGTGCCCCAGGCCGGGATACATGAATCACGGAATAGGTCCCACAGGGGATAATCGTCTTTTCGTATTTCCAAATCGGGTAATAGGATGGCGCTCAGTATCCAGCAGGTTACTGATATAAGGATGGCGGCGGGAAGCGTAAAGCGTCCCGCCGTAACCCGATTTTGGAATCTTTGGCTTCTCATTGACTGTTAAAGGTCGAATCCGATGTCGCGACGGAAGTATTTACCCTCGAAACTTAACGTTTCGGCTACTTTGTAACTCTTAGCCAAAGCCTCTTCTTTTGTTTCTCCATAGGAGCAAACGGCTATCACGCGACCGCCGTTGGTGACGGTCTGGCCGTCCTTTACGGCGGTACCGGCATGGAACAGGATGCTGTCCGTAGCCTCGGCGAGGTTGAAGCCGGTAATGGGATATCCTTTTTTGTACGCTTCGGGATAACCGCCGCTGACCAGCATTACACAAGCTGCCGTACGCGGGTCGAGCTCCATTGTCTTGGTATCGAGGTTTGCCTTGTGTACGCCTTCAAACAGTTCCACGATATCGCTCTTAATGCGCAGCATGACGCTTTCTGTCTCTGGGTCTCCCATACGGACATTGTATTCTATCACCATGGGCTCGTTCTGCACATTGATAAGTCCCAGGAAGATGAAACCTTTGTACAGGATGCCTTCTTCGCGCAAGCCGTTGATGGTGGGCTCTATAATGCGTTCGCGCACTTTTGCCATAAATTCGTCGTTGGCGAAAGGAACGGGTGTCACGCTGCCCATACCGCCGGTATTCAGTCCTTTGTCGCCTTCTCCGATGCGTTTATAGTCTTTGGCCACAGGCAATACCTTATAATGCTCGCCGTCGCTCAGCACGAAAACCGAGCACTCTATTCCGCTAAGGAATTCCTCGATGACCACTGTCGCGCTGGCATCGCCGAACATACCGCCGAGCATCTCTTTCAGCTCTTTCCGGGCTTCTTCCAGTGTCGGGAGAATCAATACGCCTTTACCTGCGCACAGGCCGTCGGCTTTCAATACGTAGGGGGCGGTGAGGGTTTCCAGAAAAGCAAGCCCTTCTTCCAGCGTTTCGGCTGTCACGCTTTTGTAGCGGGCGGTGGGAATGTTATGGCGCAGCATGAATTCTTTGGCGAATTCTTTGCTGCCTTCCAGCTGCGCGCCTTTTGCAGAAGGACCGATAATGGCGATGTGCCGGGTAGCGGCATCTTCTTTGAAACAATCGAAAATACCTTGCACCAGCGGATCTTCGGGACCCACTACAATCATGTCAATCTTATGCTCAAGGGCAAAAGCCTTGAGAGCGGGGAAATCAGTAGCTTTGATGTCTACATTCTCGCCCACTGCGCTTGTTCCCGCGTTGCCGGGAGCGATATACAGTTTTTCTATTTTGGGGCTTTGCGCAATCTTCCAAGCCAAAGCGTGTTCGCGGCCACCTGAGCCAAGCAATAATACTTTCATTTTATAGATACGTTTAATTGTTTACTGTTGAAAATGCGTCCGGTTTATAAATAATCCTCGAAATACCGGGTTATCTTCTCGTGCAGATGTACACGGTCACGTCCCAAGACGTTGTGCTTATGTCCGGGATAGATAAACAGATCGGGATAGGTGCGTGCATCCACGCAGGCTTTCATGAAAGAAAGCGTATGTTGGGGTACGCATGTATCGTCGTGGTCATCGTGGATGATAAGCAGGTGTCCTTTCAGTTGCCCTGCGAGGTTCTTCAAATCGCATTGTTCATAACCTTCGGGGTTTGCCTGAGGGGTATCCATATAGCGTTCGCCATACATTATTTCATAGTACTTCCAGTCGATGACCGGTCCGCCGGCCACGCCGACTTTGAAAATTTCCGGATAACGGAGCATGAGGGCGGTAGTCATATGTCCGCCGAAGCTCCAGCCGTGCACGCCGATGCGGTTACCGTCCACATAAGGCAGGCTTTTCAGGTAGTCCACTCCTTTTACCTGGTCCTTGCCCTCTTCAACGCCTAAATGTCTGAAGGTGACGTTCTCGAATTCCAGTCCACGGTTGCTGCTGCCGCGGTTGTCGAGCGTGAACATGATATAACCTTTGTTGGCCATATAGATGTCCCAGCCGCGCGCGCCGTTCATCCAGCCGTTGGTAATCATCTGGGCATGGGGACCGCCATATACGTAGACGATTGCGGGATATTTCTTGTTCGGGTCGAAGTCGGCGGGTTTGACAAGGCGGTAATATAAGTCGGTCTTGCCGTCGGCCGCCTTTATCGTACCTGTTTCTATGGCAGGCATGGTGAAGCCTTCATAAGGATTCTTCGCGGTCAGCAGGGAGATGCTTTTCCTGTTTTGGGTGTTGACTATCTCTATCTGGCGGGGAGTATCCGGAGTGGAATACCGGTCGATGATATAATTGCCCGAAGCGGAAAGTATTCCGTTGTGTACCCCCTCGCTATTGTCCAATGGGGTACGTTTGTTCGTATTTACATTTACTTTATATAAATTACTCTGCAAGGGAGATAGCTCGGTGGAAGCGATGATGACCTCTTTCTTTTTGGCGTTGAACCCTAAAACGTCCTGCACCAGCCAGTCTCCTTTTGTCAGTTGCTTGATAAGCTTGCCGTCCGTATTGTAGAGATACAGATGGTTGTAGCCGTCTTTCTGGCTCTGGTAGATAAACTGGGTATGATCCCAGGGCAGGAACAGGATAGGTTGTTGAGGCTCTACATATTTGGAGTGCGTTTCCTCGATAAGGGTGGACATCAGCTCTCCGGTTTCGCTGTTGTATCGGCAAAGTTTTGCATGGTTCTGATCGCGGTTCAGCTCTATGAGATAAAGGCTCTTTCCGTCGGGCGCCCAGCTGATGTTGGTGAAATAACGGTTGGTAGGGTCACCGGTGTTCAAATAAACGGTCTTTTGAGTGTCCGGATTATAGATGCCTACGGTAACCTGATGGCTGAGCATTCCTGCCATCGGGTAACGTATCTTGTCCACTAAAGCTATTCTGGGAGTAATATCCACCAGCGGATAGGGGGTTACCATGCTTTCGTTCATGCGGTAAAAGGCCAGCAGGTTTCCTTGGGGGCTCCAGAAAGTACCCTTGCCGATTCCGAATTCATTGCGGTGTACGCTTTGTCCGCACACAATTCCTTCGGGTTCTTTGGTGACGGCTTTGTTGTCCACAAAGAGATTATTCTTTACGGTATAAGCTATGTGCCCGCCTTCCGGGGTATAGTCAATGTTGGCGCCGTTTCTCTCTCCGGCCTGCGGCAGGCCTTTGACGAATTCATCTTTCTCAAAGTCATAAACGGTATATCTCGCAGGCAGCTTGATAAGCATATACGGCTTGTCCGGCCACGGGAACTCGGTATTGTAGAAATGCTGTACTTTGCTTCCCTTATGGCTGGGTGTGGCGCTTGTTTCCGTAGGAGTTATCAGTGAGCCGAGCACTTGATTTACCTTTTCCCGGGTCGTGAGCAATGTCTCCTTTCCGTTTTTGGGGTTGACGGCAAACAATGAATCGATGCCGGGCTTGATACATATATCACCCCACCACTGCAAACCCGGTAAATTTTCAGCGATACGATAGGTTGCGCCCCCGGGAAGAAGGTCTTCCAGGGTAGGCTTTTTCAAGTCTTGTGCCATAAGCTCCATTGATAATAAAGCGGGTGTTGTCAGTAGCAACACCATGATTGCTTTACCGATTCTCTTTATCATAGCTTCTTGTGTTAGCGGTATCAGTCGTTGTTATGTTCGTTGTCCCGTTTCCGAAACTCTCTCGGTTTACGATCTTTATTAAACTCTCGCTCTCTGTTGAATTCCCGCTTCGGTTTCCATTCGCCGTCTGCCGGTTTTCTGTATTCACGAGGCTTGAACTCCCGTTTGTCATCCGATTTGAAGTCTCTTCGTTCTCTCGGTTTAAATTCCCTCTTCTCTCCGGGCTTAAACTCTCTTCTCTCTCTCGATGCGTAAGGTCTGTACTCTTTATCGCCTTCTTCGCTTTCCAGCTTTTTGTACTCTTTGTATTTTCCGTCGAAGATTTCATATTTGCGGAACTCACATTCCAATGCGCCGTTGAACAAAGGTATCTTGGCGGTAGGTTTCAATCCGATTTGATCGAAACACTCTTCACGGTAAGAAAGTATCCATGCGGTGTTTCCTGTAAAGGCATGTTTCAGCCGTTCGCCAATCATGGAGTATAGGCCTAAAAGGTCGTTCGTTGATATACGCTCCCCATACGGCGGGTTGGTAATGATAACCGCCTTTTCCTTAGGCTGTTCAAACTGTTGGAAAGGTTGCAGTTTCAGTGTCACGTCTTTGGACACGCCTGCCGCTTTTATGTTGTGGGTAGCGATTTCGTTGGCTTTCGGATTATTGTCGTATCCGTATATCTTGTGAGCGAATTCACGTTCCTGGCTGTCGTCATTATAAATCTTATCAAACAGTTCCTGGTCGAAATCAATCCACTTTTCGAAGGCAAATTCTTTACGGAATACGCCCGGTGCGATATTTCGGGCTATCAGGGCCGCTTCAATGGGTATCGTACCCGAACCGCACATGGGGTCTATCAGGTCGCATTCTCCACGCCAACCGCTCATTAATATCATGCCGGCCGCCAGAACTTCGTTCAACGGAGCTTCTACTGCCTCCTGGCGATAGCCGCGACGATGCAAAGACTCGCCGGATGAATCGAGAGAAAGGGTACACTTGGTTTCGGCAATGTGAATGTTCAGTAGTACGTCGGGCTTGTTGATGCGTACGGACGGGCGTTTGTTATAGGCATCCCGGAAATAGTCCGCAATGGCGTCTTTTACTTTATAGGAAACAAACTTTGAATGACGGAATTCCTCGCTGAACACAACTGCGTCCACTGCGAAAGTTTTGTCAACATCCAGATAGTCTTCCCAGTGGATTGCCTTGATCTGCTCGTACACCTCATCGGCATTTTTTGCTACAAACTGTTTGATAGGCTTCAGGATGCGGATGGCTGTTCGCAGGCAGAAGTTCGCCTTATACATCATTTCCTTATCTCCACAGAATGATACCATACGACGTCCTATCTGTATCTCGTTTGCTCCTAAAGAGGTCAATTCTTGTGCCAATGTTTCTTCCAGTCCCTGGAAAGTTTTGGCAATCATTTCAAATGATTGTTCGCTCATCTATTTATTTTCTATTTTACGATTTACTATTTACAACTTTCTTTTAAGCTTTGCAGCCGTTCATTTCTTTGCTTTGGTTTGTACGATTCTTGCGCCTGCAGGTACATCCTCCGTTACCCAGATGTTACCGCCTACGGTAGCGTCTTTTCCGATGGTGATGCGCCCCAAGATAGTGGCATTGGAATACACGATGACATTATCTTCCAATATGGGGTGGCGGGGAATGCCTTTGATGGGTTTGCCGTCTTCGTCCAGCGGGAAGCTTTTGGCTCCGAGGGTTACACCCTGATATAGTTTTACGTTATTGCCGATAATGCAGGTTTCACCGATTACCACACCTGTACCATGGTCTATCGTGAAATAACCGCCTATGGCGGCTCCCGGATGAATGTCGATGCCGGTTTCGCTATGTGCCATTTCGGTGATGATACGCGGAATGAGAGGCACGCCGAGTACCAACAACTCATGCGCTATGCGGTAGTTACTGATGGCGCGGATGGCGGGATAGCAGCTGATAACCTCGCCGAACGAATGGGCGGCCGGGTCACCGTTGTAAGCGGCTTCGACGTCGGTTGCCAGTATACGGCGTAATTCCGGCAAATGGCTGATAAATTTGGCGGCGATCGATGCGGCCTCTTCACGTTGAAGCTCGGTACAGCAGCTGCATTCATCATCACTGCCGAAACAAAGCCCTGCCAGTATTTGCTCTGTCAGCAGGTCGAACAGTCTTTCTACGTTGACTCCGATATGGTAAGTTACCGTACGGCTGTTGACCGTTGAATTTCCAAAA